>JAABUP010000307.1_pt1 | contig 110891 bp, 121 predicted proteins | sample 5559201 | NCBI WGS metagenome assembly JAABUP01 (sample SAMN10711887, study PRJNA513373) | rock metagenome | isolation source: Antarctica rocks | place: Antarctica
ACTTACTTAGATATCTTTAACTTAAGTATCCTCTAATAATACTATAATATTATTTAAAGCTTTTAAGTCTAAGGCTTTAATAAAGTCTTATATTATAAGGTTAAAGATATAAGTTATATAAGGAATAGAGTTTTATAATTTATCCTATTAAATATCTTACTAAGCTAGAGATTTCTCTAATTTATCTTTTAAGGCTCTATTATTACTAGTATTATTTATAATAACCTTAAAAAGCTTATCTTTAATTTTATAAAGGGTTAATATCTTTATTAGTTCTATTATAAGTAAATATCTAGAATACTAGATATTAAGTAATATAAAAGTAATAAGATATTCTTAATATTAAAAATTAATATTAACCTAGTAGACTAGTACTTTAAAGTAAGTAACTTTTTATAAATTAAACTAGGTATCTAATATAAGAGAAATATATTAAGGATATTTTAGATCTACTTTAATTTTTATATATATTCCTTTAAAATCTAAAAAGATTATATTCTATAATTTAATATAATAGATTAGAGTTAAATCTAGATAAGTTATTAATAGTAATTACTAAAACTCTAGTTAATTAATAGTCTAGAAAGACTAGTTTAAAGTAAGAAAGTATTTATATAATTATTTATTCTACTTCTCTTAATAAAAGTTAGTAGAAAACTTAATATTACTTTTCTTTTAAAGTAATCCCTAAATAATTAGTTTTATATTACTAATTTATATTATTATAGATAATATACCTAACTTAAAGAAAGTTCTATTTATAGTAATAGGTTAAGCTATTTATAAAGAAAGTATTTATTTATTTTAAGATATTTCCTTATATTAGATATACTTACATTATTAGTAGCTATTAAGTAGTCTAGAATTCTATTATACTTCTTATAAGTAATCTTTAATAATCCCTTAATTATTAAAGTAATTTAGATAAAGTTATCCTAAATATTAGCCTATTTACCTAATATAATCTTCTTAATCTAGAGTAGATTCTTAACTTTAATACTAAACTTCGTCTTAATACTTTAACTAATAGTAGTTTACTACTACTATACTTTAAAGTAGACTTTAGTATACTAACTCTATTTAATAAACTTATTATTCTTTACTAAAATTAAGTCTAGGAAATCTTCCTTAATAGCTTTAATAGTATTCTAGACAAGTACTTTCTTTTCTTAAAAGGATCTATCTAATATACTATATCTAACCTAACTTATAAATTAGCTAGGACGAAGATTACTAGATATAGAATTATTTATATTAAGATTATTAAATTCTAGTTAAATAGCTTTATTACTAAGGCTTATAAAACTTAATACTCTTAAAGGACCCGAAGGAACTAATATATTCTAGGCGCTAATAGCGAGAGAATTAAGGGTAATATAGAATAGTAATATAGACTATTATATTATATAGAATAATAAGTAAAGAATATTAGGTATAAGATAAATCCTAATTATATAAAACTATTTTAATTTATATTATAAAGAAACTATATTAGAGTCCTTTATTATTTTATTAGTAGCTTAGCTTCTTAGTAATACCTTAATAAGTCGGGTTAGTCTAACCTAACTTACTAAGGTACTAAGGGCTTTTCGGGTCGGTACTAGAAACTAGTACCAAGTATTCGGGTCGGTACTTGGAGGTAGTACTAAAACCCGACTCGATGGTTAGTCTATTAGTACTATAAAATAGTATTAACTCGCTAAGCCTTTTAACGTAATACTATATATAGTATACTAGTATACTTTATATAGTAACTTTATTAATACTTAGTACTATTATTTAGTATTAAATTACTAAGAATTAGCGTCTTAGTAGTCTATGTAATACCTCGCGATTAGTCTAGTAATAATAATACTATTATATTACTACTATTATATTAATACCCCTTAGTTAATATAGCTACTATACTATTAAACCCTATTATATACTACCCTACTATATTACCTCCACGTAGAAATTAGTTAAATCGATTAATTTCAGGGTCGCTTTTAAGGTAGTATTAGAAGTAGCTCTAGGATATACTACCTAAGTTACCTATTAATTATAGAATATTAAAACTTTTAAAGTTCTACTTAGTAAGTAGTTGTATAACTTTCTAAAAGTATTAGTTAGTAAAGTTTAAAAAATTTACTTAGCTAGCTATTTTATAATACTACCCTAGAAGCTTTAAGTAGCTTTAAGGCTTTAAGATATATTATTATAAGCCTAGAGCTAGCCTAGAGCTCTTAGGGCTAGCTTTAAGCTTATAAGTATAAGGCTTTTACTAAGGGTATAAAAGTAAGTTAAGATTTTACTAATAAATTCTAAGTTAATTCTAGTTACTTAAGTAAGTAGCTACTAAGTTAGTAAGTAGGCTACTAAGTAAAACCTCCTTATTCTATATTATAAGTACTTAAGAGTAATAATATAAGATATTCCTACTAAACCTACTCCTAAGTACTTATATTACTTAAAGTAGGCTATAGATTTTTAAAGATATAATACTTAGTAAGAAGTAGAATTAATAGTAGGTATTATATAGTTATAGAATATAGGGCTAGTCTAGGAGATACTAAACGCGTATATATACTATATAAACTAACTATATTTAAAACTTATATTATACTAGTATTAATTAGCTATTATAACTCTAGTAAGCTTCTTATAACTTCCTAGTACTAGAGGAAAATCATGGATTTAAGGTCTTAAATCCAGATTTTCTATATTTAAGACTTTTAAGCTAGAATAAAAAAAACCTATAATTCTCTTATTTATTTTTAGTATTTTACCTGTAAATATTACTTTTAGTAGATTTTCTAGCTTTAGATTTTCTATATAAGTTCCTAGTTTACTAATATAAAGGGAAATATCTATCTTATTACTAGGTATAAAATGCTATTAGAATAGGTATATATATAATATAACTAATACTATTACAGCTACTTGTAAACCTACTAATATATCTAATATACTTACTCCCTACTATTTATAGTACCTATTAAACGCTATGTAGTAGGAGTAAATTTCTAATATAAAAGTTTAGATTTTTACAGGTATTTTCTAGTAATATATATTTTTCTATTATATATTTTTCTTTTAAGTAATTTTCTAGTTTATAAGGAATTCTCCTAGAAACCCTTTTATAAATATTAAAATTCCTATAATTTTTAAGGAAGTTCTTATATAATATATTCTTATTATTACTAGATCTTATACTAAGCGTATTCTTTAAGAGTAAGGTAATTATATTAATATTTTAGGTATTTAGCGTAGTATTTTTGAGGAGTTTACTATTAAAATAAGAAAAGTTTGCGCTTAGATGTATTACCGCCCGGCTGCGGAGTTAGTATCGCTGACTCGAAGGGGCTTGGCGCCCGGCTTGGAACACGTTTGAGGTACTGAGGCAATGACGAAGGGCAAATCAGGCTCGGGACGCACTTGTAGTCAGTACGAGTACGTCTAAGGTATTGATAATGGCTTCACGTAATATAGCTGACTAAGACGTTACGGTATACCCTGAGTGCGTGCGGCTGATTGTTGAGCCCCACGAACATCATCCTTATACAAACGCAAATATAAAGTACATCAATCCAAGGTAGTTTTTACCATATTCAATACATCATCTCTTTGCATTGATAGCTGTATAATGGATCCTTTGTCTGCATTAGCCAGCGTTATCGCAGTATATCAACTTGCGTCAGAGGTGGGAAAGATATGTTTCAACTATGCACAGGGTGTGCGCCATGCAAACAGAGATAGCGATCTGGTTCTCGAGGAGATTTCTAAGTTCCAAAGGTCCTTACAGAATCTCAAGGGTATGCTTACAGACGAGGATGAAGGTAAAGGCGGTGGTGACCGGCTGAAGAACCTAAGGGACATTATGGGCGGAGGTTCTGGCTCTCTTCAAGATTGTAAGAGAGACCTCGAGAAGACGCTAGCGACTCTAGAAAGTGGAAAATTGAAAGAAGGGATCAGAGCGATCATTCGTAAGTTGGCCTGGCCAATGAAGGAAGGAGAGGTCAAACGGGTTGTCGAGAAGCTCAGAACGCTTTCGATGGCGGTTGATACAGCGTTGACTATAGACACGGTTGAGATGGTACGTGGAATAGACAATACAACCAAGCGGATCGAGAGCTCTCTCCAAAGCTCCGAAGAGCAAAGGAAAGCAGAGGCAGAGCGGCGCAAAGAGGAAGAAGCTATAAAAATTGCGGAGGAAACGAGGGAATCGATTTTGAATTGGCTCACTCATCCAGACCCTTGGGAGAACCACAATATTGCAAGCCATGCGAGAAACGATACAGCTAGGACTGGCCGGTGGTTTATTGATGGGGTCCTTTTTGAGGAGTTCAAGAATACTTCTCGCTCGCAAGCGACAGCGACAGCAATTATGTGCGGAACAAGCACAGTAGATACCGTAACTGACACCTCCATTGCCACGTAGATTTATGTAGATCGCGTGTGCATTGCGCACATCATTCAAGGGGTCTTTCCAAGGGGTCTCTGGAGGCCAAAGGCGGCCACTCGTCCCTAGCGCTCCTCACAGGCCGCGTCGGTCTTCCCAGAGCCAGGGATACCATCGTTATAATATTGGCTGCATGGAGATTCGGGGTGCGGGAAGACTATTCTTAGTAGCGCAATCGTTGATGAGCTCGAGGCCCTCCGAAGAGAAGATTGCCGTATTGAGGTAGCTTTCTGGTACTTCAACGCCGGTGATAAGAGCAGGACTAGTCCAGATAATATGATCCGTGCAATTGTTTCACAGTTCATCCCCCATTCTAAGGCTCCACTTGCCCTGATTGAATTGTGGAAAGCCAAGAAGAAAGGGAAAGAAACGCCAAAGACCTCCGACCTTGTTGAAACCCTTCAGAAAATGTGGACGGAAAACGACCAACGAACCTATTTTATTGTTCTCGATGCGTTGGATGAAGCGCTGGATGCCGAGAGAGACGATCTTCTGGAAATACTTCAGGCCTTCTCGTCATGGGACACTTTTGACCTCCACGTCCTCGTGTCCAGCCGAACAAATACTACTGGTGTTCTGGAAGCTTTGAGGGAATTGAAGGGATTCATTAATGTGGAAATCGAGCGAAAATATGTTAATGCAGATATCCTGGCCCATATACGCGAACGACTACAAAATGACACAATTATGAAAGCGCGGCCCTTAAAGGAACGCCAAAAGGTTGAGAACAGTCTCGTAGAAAAGGCTGAAGGCATGTGAGTTGCTGAAAATGGTGTGATCATTCGAAACCGCATTAAATTTTATGTCAAGGTTTCGCTTGGTCGACTGCCAGCTACAGGCTATTCGAAAGTGCAAGAAGCGAGCATATTTTTACAGAATACTAGAAACCCTTCCGAAGGATCTCCACGAACAGTACACGCGGGAGCTAGCTAATATATCGGAAGCATCCTCTAGGGATGCGCTAAAGCTTTTGCAGTGGCTGACTTTTCCGCAACGGAAACTCCGCTTTGAGGAAGCAGTGGACATGATTGCTGTTGATATTGAACATGATCCACCATTCTTTGATGAGGATAGTAAACTGAACAGCCCCGATCTGGTTATGGAAATTGTTGGGAGTCTAGTTCGGACCGATATCAACCCTGAGGGTCGTAACAGCCTCGGTGAAGTTGCCAAGGTCCAAACCTTGACAGTCGCCCATGCCACGGTCTCAGATTATCTCAAAACTCAGTCTATCAAGATCGGTCCAGAGCCAGAGGTACGCTTCACCAAATCGGCTATCAATCTTCAGATGGCGGAGACCTGCCTGGCATATCTTCGCTACTTCATGGATAAAGACATTGAATTATGTGAGGATCATCTGAAGGATTACCCGTTCGCACGACTATGTGCCGAATTCTGGGACGATCATTATCGAGAAATTCTTGCTAATCCAGAGGAGGAAGTAGACGTCACCCGCTTGGATGATATGATAATGGAACTTTTCGACTCAGAGAAAGCGATGTTGAGATGGGTACGGCTGTGTGATCCAGATGATGACACCGCTCGCGTCAATTTCTGCAAGCAGGCTGAAGACCTGAGATCACCAATATATTATGCTGCTCTGCTAGGACTCCCGGACATAGTCAGCCGTCTTATCGATGGTGGTGCAGACATGGATTTCAAAACCGACGATGGCTATGGAACTCCACTGGTTGCCGCATCGGCCCTGGGGCGGATTGCAGTTGTCTCTATACTTCTGGATAGGGGTGCAGATCCAACCCTATGCGGCAGTGACTTATGGGGCTGTCCTCTTGCCGCGGCTGTTCAAAAAAACGATGTAGAAATAGTGAAGATGTTACTCCAAAGAGATGAGATCAATGTCAATTGTCTCCGCGAAGATGAAGTCGAGACGGACGATGAGTCAGCCGACGAAGAAGTTGAAAGATCTCCTCATAACAGCGAGGAGGAGATCTTGGAATTTGATGATGATTATGATGATGAAGATGAAGAAACGCAACATTCGGAAGAAAGCATGGTCTATATCGCGGCGCAATATAATTCCCCGGAGGTAATGAGGGTTCTACTTGACGCAGGTGCGGATCCTAATATCGTGGGAGGCGAGTACGGTACGGCATTACAAGCCGCTTGTGCTTCGGGTCGTGAAGATATGGTGATGTGGCTGCTCGATAAAGGCGCGAAACTTGACCTCTATGGCGGCTATTTCGGAGATCCCTTACGGGCTGCATGCTACCACGGCTTCACTTCCATTGCTAAAGCAATGATCGCCGCCGGTAGCGACGTGAGCCACGAGGGGGGAGATTGGAGCTGTCCGCTATACGCTGCCTGTCTCCAACAGAGAGAGGATATAGTCGAGCTGTTGCTCGGTCACGGGGCCAGTACGGACGTTTACGGAGCTGCATACGACAGTGCTTTACAAGCCGCTTGTTCGAAAGGCAATATAGAAATCGCAGAGAAACTTCTAGCGGCCGGCAGTAACGTGAACCACAAAAGCGGCTGGACCGGGACAGCATTGTATGTGGCGTGCGATGTGCAGAAAGTGGACCTAGTGGAACTGCTGCTCCAGCAAGGCGCCTTTCCAAACACCACTGGTTGCGGCCTTTGCGATAATGCTCTCCAAATATCATGTGAACGAGGTAACGAAACAATAATACGTCTACTACTTGATAAAGGAGCGGATCCGAATATTATCGCCGGCCATTGGGGTAACTCAATGCAAGCAGCTTGCTATTCTGGCAACGAGATCAATTGCCGCTTGCTGCTCGAAAAGGGGGCAAAAACAACGCTCAAAGGCGGGTATTTTGGGACCATAATTCAAGCTGCAATTTACATTGGAAGCGAAGCAATATTAAAATTGCTCTTAGACTCAGGTGTTTCAGCAAATGAGAAAGGTGGGAATTTCACATACCCCTTGCTGAGATGCTGCGCTTGCGAGCCTGATCATGTGGGTGTCTTACGGATTCTGCTCGAGAACGGCGCGGATCCTAATCTAGAACGGGAAGGAGACGGTATTGCGGATCGGGCACTTCGCACGGCATTACAGCACACTTCTTCGGAAGTGATGACAAACATGCTTTTGGATCATGGAGCGAAAGTCAATACGCAGATTGGACACTATGGGACAGCTTTGCACAGGGCATGTGCTGCTGCAAGCAACCTGCAAGGCATGATTGAGACTTTGATCCAGCGCGGAGCTGATCCCAAAATCGTCCAGTGGTTTCACGGAACTGCTCTACACGCTGCCTGTAAGAACGGCAAGTTCGAGACCGTAAAATTCCTTGTTCAAAACGGAGCAGAGCTGAACGATGTTGACATGGTTGGCAGAAACGCGCTCCATGTCGCGATGAGCAAAAAGCGATGGGACGTTTTTGATTATCTGAACGGACTAGAAGAAGCTCGTGGCAAAGCGCTCTGCCGAGACAAGCGGAACTGCAGTGGAGTCCACTATGCTGCCTCCTCAGGCAAAACAGACATTCTCCAAATGATGATCGAGCAGGGAGCCGATGTGAACAGCGTCGATTTTAACGGCTGGTCACCGCTGCACTGGGCAGCATCAAACGGTTTTGGGTCAGCCAAGATGATCATGAATCACATCAACGCTAGCATTGACAAGGAATTACGCGACAAACAAGGCAGAACCGCGCTTGATATCGCGGACTTCTTTGTCATGGAAGGAGAGGCCAAGATATTGAGAGCTGACAAAGATTTCTACGAAGAATTACCTGAGTTTGATTACGGAGCAGGGCGTAAGCACAATTTGAGGTACATTTGTGACATCTGCGGAGATGTAAGTATCATTTATATTCCATACATATTCGAGCGTGACTGACTTGACAATATCAGACCCGCGGCGCACGGTATCAATGTAACACTTGCATTGACTTTGACTTCTGCTTTCGCTGTATCTTGGATAAGGATCGAATACATCCGACAGGTCATGAATTTACCATGATAGAGGAGACAGCGGGAGGGGGTTATGTTTGATGGAGTTTACATCAAGTCATAGGGGCAAAGCTAAGGAAAGAGTAAAAATTTCTATGGAATTTTTATGACTGGCCTGTCAACGCAGAAGAGGATTTCAGGAAATCTCAACTCATTGCAATTAATACCGTACTAGACTTTTGGAACGGTTAAGATCTTAAAGATGCTATATGATATAGTCGATTATCTCCCTACCTTCTGCAATTTCAAATTCTCCTCATTCCGGTCCTCAGTCAGACGAGGAATTATCGTACCAAGCTTCATCGGCTCTTCGACCTGATAGATCATCCCCTCCTTGTACAGGAAATACCGCCAACCAGATCTGAATAGTAAAACCTTTTGTTCATCATTTCTCCTTCCCATGATGAGCGTGACCCGCTTTTCCCTGAACCCACCATTCCTAGGCACTAGATACTTCATCTCTTTCAGTTTCTCGTCGGGATAAATCGTCCAGCCTTCTACATCCGCGTACTCTCCTTCTTCAGGTAGAGCATCCACCTCCACAGTTTCGAGCGTGTCGTCTCTCACCGCTTGCAGCAGGGTTGAGACGACTAACGAAGAGCTTGAACTTGAGCTTGAATTTGGGTGAGGGCGCTTTATTAGATAGAGAGTTCCGGAGATGCCGTTGAAAAGTAGGTATTCTCCCGACGACGAGATGTAGATTAGGAACGCCATGTCGTCTCGGGATAATGCGAGGGGTGTTAGGGGGGGGAGATCATAGGCGCTGAAGTCGAAGTACTGCGGGAAGTCGTGGGTTAGATGCGCTGTGTTTGTGGACCAGCCTGGTGGGAGGGGTGTGAAGGCGGGGATTGAGGGTTGGGATGGTGGAAGGTTGGTTTTTGAGTATGAGGACATTGGGTGGGTTGGGGGATGGGATTTGAGTAGGTGGATTTCCAGGGAAACGGTGGGGTTGGCGGTTGTTGTATGGAACATTAGCTGGTAAGAATATGTTGATGGGTATGTCCTTTTGGACGAGTTGAGGGACGAGGTTCTGATGGATGAGAATGGTCTGAGGATTGGAGGAGAGAGCGTGTGATTGGGTACGTGTGGTGATATACTGGAGGGTTTCGTGTGGAGACCAACTGAGCGAGGCTTTGGCATCGCTCTTGTAATATGAAGCGCAAAGAGTGATAATTTGAGATTTCAAAGGAGAAGTACCTGGCTAGATTTTCGGTCAGAGACACAGAGGCGGGAGGCAGTCTCTGTTGAAGGATACGATAAGCATGAGTTATATACACGTAATACTAGTTGTAGTATAATAGTATTTAATAACTATATAGAAGAGGAGATATAGAAAGTAAAATCTCTTTTAATATCTACTAAGATATATAATATATAAGACTATTAAGAGAGGTTAGTAGTAAAAATAGGAATTCCTTCTTATTTCTATATAAAATCTTATATACTACTTCTCTTATAGTATATATCTATAATAGTAAAACTTATTAAGTTAAGTAATAGAAAACTTTATAAGAATATTCTTTCTTAGATTCTAATATACTCTTATTACAATATACTATAGTACTTATATACTTTTATATAAAGAGAAGAGGAGGAGCTTTATATTCCTACTACTAAGCTTCTTTAATATTCTTAGATATACTAAATATAGTTATTTATTACTTAAAGTTAACTTAAATTTAACTTTACTACTTCCTCTTAAATTAGTAGTAATAAGATTACTTACTAATAAATATTAATAATAATAATAATAATAATAATTTATTATACTTTACTTAGATTTAACTTTAATAATATTATTTTACTAAGATTATAATATTAGGAATATCTTTTATTTTTAATAATATTTTATATTATATATAAGATTTACTACTATATTTATTAGAAAATAAGAAAATAGAATAGTCTTAAGTATAATAAGTATAACCCTTATATCTTTTAAATAATAGATATCTCTTAATAATACTTAACTAAACTATTCTAAGTATATAGTTAGCTATTAATCCTTACTTTACTTACTAATTATATTAATTACTAGTCTTTACTTATAATAGTATAGTAGGATAGTAAGGGTAGTATTATAATACGACGGCTCTATCTAATATAGCGCGGAATTAACATTTATTTTCTCTAAAACCTGAGTATATATACACCTGTCCTTCTATAGCTATATGGTCTGAATTTATTGTAAGTCTCTGCTTAACATATCGCTGGACTCTCTTTTACTGTACGTACCTCCTCAAGATTCCTTCTACTCGCCAATTTTCTCTCCGCTTTCGCATATCTCTCATGTAGCCTTCGATCGGAGTTTATCCTCTCTCCTTAGCCTGCCTAGAAAGTTCTTCGCGCTCTACCGCTGATTGTCGAAACCCATGTGAATTCACTGGACCTGGACCCATTGAAACCCAAGCACCCATAATAGGCGTGCAAACGCTTCGTCCGTCAGTCCGCCATCAGCGCTGTTGGGTGATCCTCCACTATATCATCGTAATCAGTTATCGAGTCAATCTAAGACTTTGTCAACTCGGCGCCTATACCCACGGACCATGAGGTACTGTTCATTAGAGTTCAACCTCTCACTCGCAGTGAGCGCAGGCCGGGCAACAATCTGAAAGCTTCTTCCATGAGACACATCGGTGCTTTCGGCATTGACGATACCGTTGAACGGAGTATCGGGAGCTACCACACGTGTTAGCATATGGACATGAGTAGTGGTAGAGAGATGCTAGACTATACCTGCGTCTAGAGTTCGATTGAAATGAAGAGCATTGTCGATTAGTTTGATATGGCCCTGGAGACCTCTGGGTTTTTCACCAGACCACTTCCTATACGCATCTGCAAGGAGCCTCTCCTGTGCTTTGCCTAATCTGTGAATCATTCTTACGAGTGATTGATTCTTTAAAGGCATGGCGCCACGTTTAGAAGGTATGCTCAAACGTCTTTGACTAGTGATTTAGGGTGGAAAAGACGTTCGCTTGTCTATGAATGTGGATGGGGGGATGTCAATTGAGGCTGATTATTCTGTGAGATTATCGCGGTTCATTTGATCTTCTAGGGGGTACAAGTAGCAAGCAGCAAGCTTAATAATTTCACGAATGAATGGTACTGTCTTGCAAGCTCGCCTATATATGTTTATATATATATTCCTGAGGGTTTAGTGCCAAAGCACCAATAAGCATTATTTATTCACGGTCGCACACGAAACATTTCTGTGATTTTTGGGAATCCAAAAGGAAAGCTAAAAAAATGGAAGCCTTACACAGAGGCACAAGTATAGCCAAGGCAAGTATGTTCGTAACGAGGGTATGAATGAAACGCCACCTACATAAAGATAGCCAACTGTCTGGCCCGAAGACATCGGCGAAAGCTATATTTGTAGAAGAAGGGAAAGCGCTAGTAGCTTAGCTTACGCTTCATTGCCATGGTAGTGAAGGCAGAACTACAGTGCAGATCCCGATTCGGTATCCAAAATGAAGTATCCAAAATGAAGTACATCTTTGTTGAAGTGATACAAACCCACTTTGGTATCCAAAAATAGGTAACCTTGATTGAAGTGATACAACCGCATTCTCTATCACTCCGAACAGAAACCGCAGATCGCTGTGAAGAGGCCCAGCAACGAGTGAGAAGGTCTCCAGAACCATTTAATCTCTAGGACATTCTGCGACACCTTGATTGCCACGCTCACAGCCTTCAATTTAATCATCTATACTCAAAACACGCTTGAGACTCAATTTAGCGGACGAAGCAAATAACTGTGTAACTCAATGAGTTTCAATTAGCACTGATAGATGCTCAATCAATAATGTGCACTAAATTTGGTAAGCCACATGCATTTATAACATTCAAAGTTCCTAAACAGCACGACGAGAGACCCTGTCACAGGAAATCAACAAATATCTGGCTCAAATTGAACGGTCATTGCTTCACTTTATTTTAGCAGCAGATAATCGTGTTATATGTCCCGTTATCTGTCGATGTTTGTTTCGTTGGAGACATGCATAAGTCACAAGGAGAGTGATTAGTAATTTGAGGTTGAAGCTAAGCGCCTAGTGAAGCAACTTCATCAGTCGAAAAATATCAAATAAAGTATATTTAGTTTAAAGCTATAATTCGTACTAATTATACTTTAGAGTGGTTATTGACACTTACATCGGAGACTATATTCGGCTCGGTGTCTGTTGTGGAAACGGTCCGGGATAACTAAAATCTTGAGTAAGAAGGATGACCGTATTTTTTACATCCCTCTGTTTGTAGATACTTCACGATGTGTCTATTCAGTAGAGAATTAGACTGCGGTATGGAAAAGCCACTCCTTTTCGCCGTGGAATGTGGACGATCTAAGAGACATGGGCCACGTTCTTCTGGTGGGAGTGCAACGTTTTATATTACTTTTATCCCCACCAGACTCTGGAGGTCGCAGAACAATCATTTCAGCGCTCTGGGTCGCTATATAGACGAAAAGCTTCCGATCGAGCCCACAGGACTACCGTCTGGACACTCAGGTAATCGCGGCTCCATCGTCTATAACCCCAACGTTCGTGGGTCTCCATTTCCACCCTACCGATATCGATGCGACGGGTTGTTTATCTGAACCGCCAATCGCTGAAGCTCTCGTGGTTTGGAAATTGTCAAACACGGCGACGGCGATATACAGCGTCTGCATAGATAACGCCAACTGTTCCCAGCTTACAGAGTTTGCCGCGTGCCCCGCGACGAGTGTGACGTTGGCTTGGAAATCAGGGTCAAAGTCGTTGTCATAGTGAGTTGTCACTCCTGGGCTTATGAAGCGTGTCGTGCCGACCGCGAGCTCTTGATAGCCGTGGGAGAAGATTTCCAGTGCGACGTTTCGAAGCGAGTCGAGCCAGGCTTTTTCTAAGGTGGGCGTGTTATAAGGCCTGGAGAGCTGGCCGCTGGTTTCAGTGTTGGGGGTGCTGACGATGCTGATGGTGGTGTTGTCTACGACTGGTAGATGAAGTGTGGACTTCTCGCTAGCACGCTGCGGTAGACTCACGACGCTGACTGTCCCAAGACTTTGTTGCGCTTGGCTGTCAAACACACCGATAGTGACGTTTCTAGGCGGAGTCTGCGGTTGCAATATCCCCTTCATGATCATATAGTAGTTGATGCCCACTTTCAACGGCGTGAGAAGTGTCCGCCCAAGCGTGGTCGGCTGGACGGTATGCAAAAAGTAATTGAAATTTTAACACGCTCTTCCGTTCTTTGTCCGATGCCAGATGTGCTGGGGTTCTTCCAGTATTTGTAGGCGCGGACGACAACGTTCGCATCAGCTTGCTGGGTTTGGGTGAATCCCCGTCTCGTAGTGGATATCTCGGGATACTCTTGGGTCCACTGCGATCAAATGGAAGCTTGAGACTATGATCAAGTATCAGCTGACGCAAAAATTGCATCCAGCTAAAGGCCAGGTATAGCTTCTCCAGTCGTGACCTTAGTAGCTTTTGTCGCTATCCAGATCTTGCGTGCACGGTAATTGCCACCGCATGTGAGGTTATCTAACTACAACATATACTTGCCTCCCCTCCGGTCATTCAGTCCTGCTGGACTTAGCATCTTATCCTCCTGAGGTGACGTAGGAGGTTGTCTCTGCGTTTGAAGAACCGACCGGCACTCGCTTGACTGTACTTGTACTTATTAACCGGACAATGGGTATACCAATTCAAACCTGAAAGCTGGAAATAATTTAACATATCATCGGACTGGGCGGGTCTTCGGAAGTCGGCCTCGAACTCGGTACCAGCATCAATGACTAGACTCTTGAACGCACCAGAAAGGCAAATAGCACATCGTCAAATCAATCAAGAAGGTCACCGCCTTCTTGAGGCACCTAAGAATCTGCTCTCTTCGTTCTCCTTTTCGCCTCCCTGGTTTTGGCTGCCCATTCCTGCACATTCTTCACTGCCATGTGAGGCGACCGTTTATATTCCAGCAAAAACGACTGGATCTCAGCCGGCTGAATTCCTGCTCCGGCAACTGGTTTAGAAACTCTGTCGCCAGCTTCCTGAGCATGATCTTATCTTCTGCTTGAAAATCACAACGCCATAGGTATTGCCATCCAGAGCCCGCACATTAAGTCTATCCTCGCAGGAGCAAAGACAGGATTCAGCTCGGAGCCATACGAGCAGCTTGACATTCACGACACTCAGATCCATCCTTCATCATGCATTCCTTGTAGCAGACGTGCAGCGATATATTCTTCGCTAGTCCCCGCAGTCTCCGCACGCTCTTGATGCCTGGTGTCGATGACAGATCCGTTTTGTGCTGGGCCAATCTCGCTTTGATGAGCATAGTGATGATGCCCAGTGTCGATGGCATAGCTGTTTTGGGCCAGGTGTTCCTGTCCTGGGTGGAAATAATCATCATCGTTCTGCTTGTCCACAGACTGCGGTATAGTTCGTGGGACAGATGTAGCTGAAGGCCAGCTTTCCCAGCCGCTCAGTCCCGAGCGTGACTCCTGTCCCATTGCCGCAATCGTGGATCCGACACAATTCGGATCCTGTAACCAATTTTGCCCGAACAAGTCTATACCAGGCACCGACTCTTCACGCTGCAGATCACTCCCGGGATCGACTACGATAGTCGGCGCCCTAGAAGGAGAAGACGACGCGTCTGAACTAATGTATCGGACACTAGAATGGTAGAAGGGACCCTTTGAAGGATCTGCAGGCCCGAAAGGGTGCTGGTCTGGATCAGCCATGTTATTACTTTTGACATTGGATCCTGGTTTCGGGGTGAGACTACGTTCCTGGGAGGCGACAGGAAGTCGCGACACTTCCTTATAGCAATACCAGGCAGAACCTCGCAACTTGGGGTCCATAATTATCATCTCATTTGATAAGAAGCCAATCAGATGGTCGTCATCCCAATCGTTGACTTGGTCGACAAGGAGTTCGCACCAGTTCCTTTCACGGTATTTATCGTAATCCGGAAGGTCGTAGGCGCACTCGAAGGCAACCACACCAAGAGACCAAATGTCTACTACTGGCGTATACTTCCTGCCGCGCCAAACTTCTGGAGCAAGATATTTAGGTGTGCCACATAACGTAGCCAAGTCAGCCTGTGCTCTTGATAGACCAAAGTCTGCAAGCTTGATATAGAGCAGGTCTCGACACTGGAGAAGAATATTGGCCGGCTTGATGTCCCGATGAACAATCGGATCTTTACGTCCATGGAGGTCCTGTAAGGCTGAGAGTCCCTGACAAAGGACTGTCATGCTCTCTTCGATGGTCAGTGGCAAGCCTTCTAGGCTCCCGCAAGGAACGTATTCGAGAACTAATTGGGGCGATGGCTCGGTTGTCGACCCGATAAGCTTAACGACATGATCCTACGAAGATATCAATGAGAAGAATCTTAGTAGTAGAGCATCTTTCATCAACTAACAAGTGAGATTTGGCGCATAATTTCGATCTCCCTATTCCACAAATCCTCTCTGAACTTTCTTTTATTGAGGGGCTCCTTATACGCATACTCAAGCCCAGTACTAACATCCCAGAAACGTCTCACAACCGCAAAGGCCCCCTTGCCCAGCGTCTCTTGCTTGAGGCGAATGGCACCTTGTTTAGGGGTCTGTGCTCCACTAGGAGCTGCAGTTGATGGTAGGCTCTGGATGCTGAATCTACCGAGAGGGAGTTCGTCATTTGCCTTCGCCTGCTGAAGGAATCGATCAACATTGGCATTGTATAGATGTAGATTCTCATCATGCGTGGATACATCGATCCGAAAGCCGATACCCTGGATTTCAATGACGATTTCTTCGGTGTCCCTAGGGACTTTGTGACCGCCGAGGATCCACTTGAAATGGTGGTATATCTCCCGTCCTTTGTCGTCCTTTGTGACGATGGTGCGGCGTGACTCTCCTCCTTTCTCATCGTATTTGACGATGGTACCATGCTTCGAGAAATCTCGCAAGATCAGTCGCCGTTGGTCGTCAAATGTTAGGGCGCAATGCACGCGACTGATCTTATTCTTCTCCAGCTCCGGCAGAACGATATCGCAGTCTAGTTGGGTCCCAAGCTCAAGCCCCCGTCTGCCTTTCGGTCCAGGGTTGAAGGTCAGCTCAAGTCCTGGAGCAGAGGTGTCGCTTGCAGCCTCATCGTCTTCGTCCAACGAAGCTGTCGACTCCCGGCTGCCATAATGTGGTTCCGTCTCTCGGTGCGGCGGAACGTAGCGCGACTTGTTCTCACTCATGAGAATCGCCTGGAGTCCCAGCGCATATCCTTTTCCATCTGCAGGAAACAGGCGAGCGATCAGGTTTGAGTCTCCCATTTTCGAGGCAATTGAATGAGGCAGTAGGGCAACATCTGACTATATCCTATTATCACGGTTGCCTTTGCACTATATACTACCATCTAAGGATTGATCAAAGGGCTGGCTGCCGCTGACTGGCAGCCAACATGTCCACACGAGATCCAATCGCAGTAAGCGCTTTGTGTGTTCGTCGTACGCGACAATGCAAGTTACCATTGGTTGTGAAGGCTGCACTCTGCCTTTTTATGGACATCTAGGAGCCAAGCTGTTCCTTGGGCAAGAAGCGATCAGTTCTCTTTCGGTTCCATGAACTGATTGCGACAAGGATACAAGGTTGACTGACTCACATTTGCTTTTTTCCTTGGCCGGAGACCACCACACCGGAAGATCGTTTCCCCGGAGCCTTTCTTCAACCCTCGAATCCCATCTCAGACTTCAATATCATCGATAATGGCGCACATTCAGCCCCAGCCTTCGAAATCTTTCGCTTGTGATATCGCTGGGTATAGCGATGCAGCGCTTGACCAGTACTTAGAAACCAACGGAAGGTCAAGGCTCCCACGAACTTTCTATTCTTTCAAGTTTGCTAAAGTTCACACGCAGGTTCGTTAACGTAAAAGACCATGAGACTCTACCCGAAGATTTCATTCGGGGATTGAGGTAGCGATCTTGCTCCGTTGTATCCTCAATCTCAAATAACACTCTGGTAGGGCGCGAGCAGGCGCGAGCGACACGGCCCAGTCCCGTCTGATGGATCTCGACGACCTTACAACACGCCTTGAGGCCATACCACCACCCTCGCCTGCGTCAACTATATCAATGGATTCCGAGGAATCTTATCGCTATGATCTGGAGAAAGAGACGGAGTGCTACAACACACTTATCACTGAAGGCGGGCGGCCCTCACACCCGGTCAGTCTTGGCCGAGATATTGTAGAGACTCCTGGAGAGTACCGCGAGATCCTGTCGTATTGGCAGACTCGTGAGAACGACTGGGAGGTGTTCGAATCACAGATGAGGCTATGGCGAGACTTTGGCAGGTGGCAACAAAAGAACAGAGAGGAAGGTCGCTTTCCTAAATATGTCGAGGGGGTGAAGGGCCGCCTGGCAGAACACGGATTCACGCGGTCATTCCAATTGGATGAGGATCCGGAGCGACAGGACAAGTTAACGACGTGGATCGAATATCTTGACTACGAGTACTGGTGGTACGATAAAAAGATGAGATTCGTCAAGCGTCATCAGCCACGGTACGACGAAGCCTGGAAGAAACTCGTGGACTCAAACGTACTGAGACCTTCTGAGACGGAGGAGTTTATATGGAATCTCGACTCTTCGTTTCAACACGCGGGCGAAGAAGACCGGGCCGAGAGAGTTGTGGAATCCACGAAATCGGTCGTGTTGTCGGTCCAAAAAGCCACCACGGATCCACGACGCTTTACTATCTCCCTAGATGCAGCCAAAGCCCAATCCCGACTAGAAGGGGCAATAAGGTCACTCGAGTCGATCAAAAGACGAAATGACCTTGTCTCAGAATTCCGGAAGACAACAAAGAATTACCGGATGAGCAAGAAAGATGCAGAACGCCGTAGCATACTACTGCGATGGATCCTAGAGCAAGTCCCCTTGATCGAACTCGAGTTGAACCCAGCAGTGGTGGCCGAGAATGACTCAAATGGACGGAATGACGGTAAGCGAAGGTCCAAACGCAATCGCGCTGAGGACTCCAATGAAAAACCAGTTTCAAAACGACAGGGACAGGATTGTAAGAGCAACCCAACCTCAGACCGCAGAACACGCACCTCCACCACCAAGGAACGCGAGAGCCCGCTCCAGCGTAGCTGCCATGATCCACTAAACGAAGGACGAGCTTCCCAGCGGCCTAAACGCAACGGTCGGAACCCGTGTCTCTCTCCTCACGAGACATCTCATGCCGCTGATCCAACCCCAATTGCAGAGCCCATTTCCTTCCATAACCCCACACCGCAGGACTCCGGGGCCACTGCACCAAGGATTGTGAAAGCTCGCTTTATCCGCCGCTCCGTTCCGAACAAGACAAGTTTAGAGGCAGAGACATCGGCGAATGGGGTCCGGAATGGAAAAGCATGGGTAATGAAGAGGGGAAGAGGGGGTGGGAAATCTAGTATTCTTTCTGCTTTGGGCTCGTCTCTGCGACGAAGCACACGAATAAGAAAGCCACCTGACAGGTTCTAATAGGATCATTGATAAATATATCTTGCTCCTCATCATCTTCTGCTCCATTCCCGTCCATAGTTCTTGGACTGCAGCCGCGTTCTGGCTGCTGCCTGATTCATCGGACGTACGCCCCAAGTGGTCTTGCCACAGGACCCGACGTCCACCTCCTCTAGAACAGAGAGCAGTAGAATCGTAAAGGGAGGAAGCAGTACAGCGAGGGAGACGGACTCCCAAGCGACGAAGTCCCAATCCAGCAGCTTTGTTGATTGGCTAAAACCCCAAGAAACCATATACTGAATCACAAGGAAGCCGGGGTCCGGGAAATCGACATTGATAAAGTACCTGTACAACGATCCACGAACACAGGGACACCTACGTACTTAAGCTAGGCGTTAAGCTCTTATCATAGCTGTATATTTCTTCTAGAACTCGGGTACCGTGATGCAAATGTCCAAGATGGGGTTCCTTTAGGCGCTTCTCGGGCAATCAATCAACCACTCCATCGACCTCATACAAGTCCTTTTCCCAGAGATGGAAATCATATAACCTCTACCGAAGACGGCTTTTAGCAAAAACAGGAGGTCAAAAAGGCACAGGAGGAGCGTAACCTAGAGCGTCTAGGTTCAACACCAAGAGATACCCACGAGAGCGAGGGTGGTAGGGCCTACGTCTTGCATACAGCGTAGCACTGTCAGGGAAGATGCCACTCATATACGACGACGTGGAGACTGTTCCAAGCGTATGTCCACCCTTTGATAGCAGAAGAGACCATATGTTGTATACCAAAGCAGCTATACTATCAACAAGGGGGAGAGTGGAGTTGGGAGTAAAGATCGATGGAAGTAGCATACACAACCTTCTTCTGCGGTTGATTGCCAGCAGACTCTGCTTACCTCTTCTCCGTATTCCGGCAGAGGCATACGGATAGGAGTTGCTAACCATATGATTCCGACGAATCGATATTGCCGATTTGATATCCGAATAGCTGGTGTTGAGACAACCGATCGACCTATGCGTGGTTCCAGAACCCTCTTCTCTTTTATTTGGTAGGGAATGGATTCGAAAATTTGTTGAGTGACGTTGAAAACAACAAATACTAGGTGCCGGCGATTGCTCGTAAAGGTCGCGGCAGTGCGGAGTATCTGTGTGGTGAATCAGCAGAGGTTAATAAGCATGGTGAGTATGACACTACAAGTGAGACGGTAGACAACGATTAAATCCGGAATACGCTTTCTAGCAAACAAAGGGAGTAGGTCTACTAATCTTCTTTCTTAATTGACGTCGGGTTATATATGTAGTATATATAATTATTTTAATTAAAACTAAGGCTGATATTAGCTAGAGTTATAAGTTATGGAATAATTAAGGTACTACTTTAAGAATACTTCTACTATTATCTATAGAAGAATTTACCTACTTCTACTAAGTAGACTTGTAAATAACTTAGTTATAAGCTAGAGAATTTAGTCCTTGTAATAGAGTCCATTATATTTCGAATTATTGCTCCTATACGCAAAGCCTGTATGCTAAAGCAGAAGTCCTGTGCCAAGTCTTATTCTCTATCTCGCTAGTCTATAAAACTTGCAGTCCAGCCTAATACTATCACTTGAAAGAGACCTCTCGTCAAATATTGGTCGTCTCTCGCTTACGGTTCCGAAACCTTGCAATCGTCCCAGTCGTCCTCCTCAACCTTAGAAGAAGACTGTAGTACCTCGTATTCTTCTTCGTTGGCAAGAACTTCATCTTGTCTCAATGGCAAGTATAAAGTGGGTAGATAAGCTAGCCTCTGAGGATTTCGCAGATGCATAATGTTGGAAAATATCCTTCTCCGCATCCAAGGCACCGTCACCAGTGTTGCTAAATTTAGGATGGGTCCCTTCGTTCGTCCCTCTGGTATTATTGTGATCGGGTGGTGCTATCGTCTCTGAGAAGGTTACATGCCGAGTCTTGGCGAAGAAGGCTCGATCTTGAGCTCCTATGTCCGCATACGTATTCGACTTGTCCCTATCCATCTGCGACTTCCAGATGCTAGGAGCAGTAGCCTTGCCTGAAGAAGCCTGTGAATGCGGTGATTCCTGTAATGTTGTAACTTGCTGAGAAAGGGTGCCCGTCTCTCGACCGAGGTATTCAAAGTCATCGCAGGTAACCACTTGCTGAGTAGGGCCAGCTGCAACACATTGCCGTCCCAAACTCTGTGGTGGTTCGTCACCCTCGCTCATGGGAGGGACGACGGCTTCACCATGTCCTATCTCTTGATTGAGTTCAGGTGCAATAGCAGCGTCATAGGCGGTGGGATTCGCTTCTCGCAGCCCTGCCAAGTAGTGGTCGACCTCTTCTTCGAGCTTCATGTTGGTCTTTCAATCGTCAGCCTCAACGAGCATGTATTCTCTCGGCTTTCAGATCCAGTGCTGGCAATCCAGATCGATTGAGAGAACTTAGTTCACTAGGGTTAAGCGACTTACAAAAAGCTGGAATGGTATCGGAGTTGAGAATGTTATTGAATGAAGGGCAAACTTCTTGATATGGTTCCAGTCAAAACTAAGCTGGGATCGTAATAGTCGCGGCAGTTGAAGATGGTTGTAGGAAGAAGGAAAAGAAGGTCACCCAGAGAGGCTATGTTATGTAGACAGGGTAACCATGTGTCGAGCCAATACTGTGATATAGCCATAGCCTGTTGAGCTAGATCACGGATGTCAATGCTATATGACACCACTGATCATAATGTAGGACTGATAGTGCCAAAGTGTTATGAACTCGTGGCTCTAGCGTTGAGCAACACACTCGTCAACAAAACAGTGTGGAGATGAGTACCCTGTGACATTAAGGATTGAGCTTACACACTCGAAATTCGTCGAAGTCTCCGATCAGCTGAAGATCAAATAACGCAACATCAACCGATGTACTCCAGGATCATTGCTGACCTGTCCTTATTGTCCATGAAGTATGGCTCTGGAGCTCGCAATGGGACACTACGCAATTTCACTCGGTTCTCGTAAAAAAAGCGAGTACTCGATCAGCCGATACTCCGGAGAAGAATCTCTGCCAAAACACATCGATCCACGGGGCTTAAAATTTGGACTTTGAAAAAGAGCCAGGCTACTCGGACACGAATCCTCAATGTAAGACTTCTCCGGTCTCGAAAACGACATGTAAGATGCTGATCGTCTACTGTGCCAATGTTGGGTTTGTACGTTTGAACTGAGGTGCCGTGAGTGAGTGGACCTGGACGTCACTCTCGTCAAACATGTTCACAAGCGCTCAGACGGATTCATATTCTTGTTCCGCCGGAATGCCATCAGTAAATATGCTGGCTCGGATTGGGATGTATCTGAGAGGCAGAAAGATTTCTCAGTGCCACTAGAGAGAAGTCAATTACATGGATCTTGTTCGAGGCAAAGGTGACGGCTGGATCATCAAATCACACCGTGAGCTGGGCGTCAGTAATCTGCTTCAGCCGAATGCGTCGCCGAAGATACACAAGGACCACTGTTTCAAGTTATGTATGGTGAAATTTGTGAGATTTCAGGCGACGTCGAAGCAAGACTTGAAGACCATATCTAATTAGCTTAACGATGAGGCTGGGTTCTACTCCATGGCCAGGTCCATGTGCTTTTCAAGGCCCGGCCCGTGGCAAAATCGAATCAAGGCGCAACATTATGGTTAGCATCTCTTTACGGATTCTGCGATACTACTCAGGTATTCTGTTCTTGACGACAAATCGTGTCGGCACCCTCGACTAGGGATTTCGCAGCCGAGTCCATGTGAGCCGTTACTTCAGGAGATGAATCATTGACGAGGTAAAGAGATCTAGCGTGATAGCCTCTCCATCCGCGATGAGGATAGCAGAGAGATTCTTCTTTCCGCAAGAAAATTTTACACATGATGAAAGGAACTCAAGAACACCTGGAAAGGTCGATAGATCCGTAACGCTTTCCAGACTGCCATTGCTTTCGCGGAGTGGGGTGCTTACAAGATTCGTATGGAATATGAGGGTTCTGGGCCTATCAAGCCAAGATTAAAGAAGGAGCATTTCCGTAGGGTAGCAGAGGCGTCTAAGCACTTCGATCAGTATATAAGAGAGACAGTAGGTACTGAAGCGGATTTCGCAAGGGAGAGGTTTGAGAGAAGGGATGATTTGGCCGACGGCGATATTGATGTCCAGATGGCAGAGCAAAAGTTACATGCGAAGTCGGCAGGAATTCCGAGAAGTGGTAACAGGAATGCTTAATGTTGTGTGTCACAATCAAGAACAAATGTCTGAGAGCGCATTCTCCTGCAGATGGGCAATGCCAAAGAATTGACTCATTGTCTCGCATTGTGCAAATAGAAGAGAACGTGTTTGGATTTTCATTATTCTAAGTCGCAAGCCGTACCGCACTTGCCGCAGTAGAGACGCGCGGCAGACCGGCGTCAGCCACGGGACTCTGACGTTGTCCAGCTTCAAATGGGACATGTTGTATGATATGATATGAGGATACTACACCACGGTCGATGCCACCCCGCCGCCTTCCCCTCTATCTGCGCCCGATTCCAAAGCAACCTCATGTCCAGCAGTCTCGCCCACCTCTCAGGCTCCACCTCCGCTGCCATGCCACCACTTCCACCTCCTCTGTCCGCACCCCTTTCAACCGCCTGCTGCGACCCCAATGGCGCCCCACCCTCCTCGCCATTGGCACGATCATAACCTGGGTCCCCGCCATGTTCTTCTGCTGGACGCACATCTTCCAAATAGCAACCGTAACCGGTCCCAGCATGTATCCCTCCCTCAACACAAATTACAATAGCAGCACCACCCGAGACCGCGTATGGATGAACATGTGGAATCCCTATAAGAATCTCAAGCGCGGCATGGTAGTTGCCTTCTGGTCGCCGCACAATCCTGAGCTGTTGGCCGTCAAGAGGATCGTGGCGGTTGAGGGCGATAGGGTGAAGACTAGGGGGAGGTATCCGTTCGTGTATGAGGATGTGCCGGTGGGGCATGTGTGGGTTGAGGGTGATAATTCGGAGAAGATGGGGGAGGAGAGCTATGATAGTAATTTTTATGGGCCGGTGTCAAAGAGTCTGATTGTGGGGAGGGTGGTTGGAGTGGTTTGGCCGTTGGGGAGGAGGGGGTGGATTCGGTGGGAGGATTGGAAGGGGAGTGAGAGAGTGATGGAGGGAGTCAACAAGGTTGAAAAGGTGGAGTTCTATTGATCGCGTATGGGGTGTGCATTGGTAGTACTATGAGCCGTGCATTGAAAGCGTATATCCGCAGAGAAGCTTGAGAAGGTACGTTCAATCCCATCTAGGTGTAATACCCTCCTCTCCCAACTGACATCACTCTAGACTAGCTGTCAACGCTTTGTCACAGGTGAGGTACACTCCCTCGTAACCGTTTCCATCACTGCTTCTGAAAGCAGTGTCCTGAAGGGATACGAACTCTATTCAGGGTACGTAATGTCGACATACTAAGCCAGACGTACTAGGATCTACTAACAATGCCTGTCTGAATCAGATCGTGACTTGTTCGTGTGGGCATGCTGCTCTAGGCCCTGTAGCCTGAGGTGCAGTGCCATCTGCCATGTGCGAGGACCAGATAAAGCAAAGCCGAATAAAGTATAGCACAACTCCGCCCAGGAACTATGCTTAGTTTTCCCAAGTGATAGCCATTGATGTAAGCCACCAACGCCTCGCTAAAGCAAATACTATGTAAAAAACCCTTATGACTTTTTGTCGACCACTCGAATGTCTTCTCCGGCCTGCAGCCGGTCAATTTCCATACCAATGCTCATAACCCAATGATCCCTCTCAGCTCTGCTCCTCGCCCTGAATACAATCGATCTCCCCGACACGCCTAGTTTCGACACATACCTCAGACGCTGTCTCGTCTTTCCCGAATTTTGCTCTTCATTCGCCTTGAACAATGACTTATTTCGAGGCTGCCAGACCACAAAACAAGTCATCGTGTCCTCGTCAGTAGACGTCCACCCGTCCTCTAGGTAGACTCTTGGAAGTGCGTGGTGACCTGGATGATTATTGTCGAAAGTTCGGTTTTGGTACAGCAAATCGCCCTCGGTCACCAGACCGCTGTAAATGTAGCAGGTTTTCAGATCAATGGCCGCTTGGCGCTCATGCTGGATATGAAGGACTTCTTTGCCGGTTACTTCACGGAGGGTGCCATGAAATATTAAGAGGCGGCCGTGACAAAGAATGACACCGCAGCGCTGGAAGGTCGCATGGCGCTTGGGTTTGCGGTAAAGGGTTCCTGACATCTACGTAGCTCATTAGTCCAAATGACTGCCCACAGTGAAGCGATGAAGTTACCGTGATAGCGCGACAACAAGATATGCCGCACATGTTGAATAATTTGGGAGAAGCCACTGATCTAGTGACCTCCCACTTTGACCCAAATTGACCAATGTAGGCCTCCGACTCCTCATCAATTTCGAGCAGCTTCAGATTGAGACCACGGACTGCTTTCAAGGTTTCTGTGTCATCCGCCAGCCGAAGTTTCCAGTACTGGATCAGCTTTCGAAGTCGAGTCATCCATTCCTTCTTCGTGATCTCGTTGAACGCTTGTAGTCTGACGACAAGCTTGTTTTTCATCACAAGCTCAAAAGTGCGCTTGTCGTCGAACTGGTTCGTCTGTCCGTCCTCCGTCCGGGTATCTTGGACGTCTTCGTGGAAGTCAACATCTGGGCCTTGATTCACATCTGCATCGACTGGCGAGCTTCCCCGATGAGCATCTTGGACATGGACCACCTACAAAATTAACACGTCAGCAAACTTTTGCAAGCACAATTTGAATATGACTACGACTTCGAAAACTTGTGACCCAAGATACCCCCAGGCTTATCCTGGAGGCCACAGAACTACTTGGTCTCGGGGAAAGCATAACTTTGATGATTGACTTACATGGCTAAGGTTTACATATCCCTCCGTCTCTAGCATACTATTGACATTGCGTTCTGCTTCTTTGTAGGCATCCTCGTCGTAGCGCACTTTGCTTGCAGGTGTTCCTTGATGGAGCCATTCGATTTCACCATCCTTGTTGGGATATGGATTGACGGCATAAACAAGAGGCGTATTTTCAACAATCTCACTTGCACTAGGGACTGACGTGTGGTGGTTCATGAGATGTCTTGGTGGTGGAGGAGGCAACGCCTTCGCTGGCCTGCAGTAGCACAGGTACTGGTTGTGTACAGTGAAATACAGACGCTTAAAGTACATCCTGCCAAGTCGCCTAACGTGACCTTTTTGAGACGTTAGCCGTATCAAGAAGCCCTCGATAGGCGGTGGTTCATCCATTGCTTCGCCTTTGGATTTGCTGCGTGTAGGATAGTGGTCCTTTGGCCTGAGTTCCAGTTCGTGCGTCTGTTGCATGGCCATCGTGCCATACATTCTTTGCTCATTAGCCCCGTGTATCCACTCCAAGCGATCGTAACGTTTCCAAGCCAAGCCGATTCTTTCTTTCGTAAGCCAGGAACTTAGGACATCGGACCACTCGGGGTTGTTCTCTAGCATTTTGAGAGAGCGATGTATGATGGTGCTTGCGACAGCCCTTTCTGCCTCCATTGTTTTATTGATAGCCACATCGTCCACCTTTGCTGCTTGCATTGCGCTCATTGACGCCTCTAATTCACCAAATGGATTCTCTAGCTGTAATGTCACGCTGAGGTCCGGCACGTTGACCTGTAAAATATTGGGTCGAGGGGATCCAAGGCTGTGGCGGATGAAGGTATACCACTCAACTGCGCTAGCTATTGAGTGCGTTCGCAGGATATACATAGTTGTTCCCATCTTCCAAGGGACCCAGATCACCAATGTCTTGTCTAGCGAAGAGTAAAGATTTACATGGGTGGTTTTGCGAGCCAGGGGAATCTCATGGGTAGAACGCTTCCTCATTTCGGTGTTCTCAATTGATGGTATGACCCGGGTCTTGTACAACTGGATGGAAAAGGGTGCATCCTCGGTGGTACTCTCGCGGCAAACAACCACAAACTCTCTCCATTTCTCGACTGTTCGGGACGAAGTTTTTAGGCTATCATTCTCATCATAATCTGAGGGAAGTTCCTGCATGGTGGAATCTACCCGGACTAACATCTTTTCCATTTTCACAATCTCTCCCGGATGAGACGAGCCTTGTCGAAGATGTCTCCAGCTCCTGCGTCTACCCTTCTGACGGACCTTTGTTAGTGTGGATTGTTCGTCTCGACGAACCTTATTCGATACATTGAATTTAACCATACCAGATAATACTTGCGGCTGGGTGGTAATGTCTACGATTTCGTGAGGCAGCAAATGTGTTGTTGAATCCGCGTTGTTGCCTTGAGCTGCCAAGTCGCCAGTGCTTGACCTTGGTAACGTACCGCTGGCCGGGGTTTCGGGAGTATCATCAATGGGTAGAACCGGAGCCAGGTTGACGACCTGTGGTGATTCATGAGGATTTGATGTGTCTACGACTTCATTGGCACTCGCGAACCTTCCTCTGCCTGATGGCACGGAGGGTGTGGTAGAGCCTACAGTATCTGATTTTGACTGGAGTAGCTTTTGAGGCTTTCTTTGGGCCGTAGACAGTAACATTGTTCTATGCTTAGACTTAGAGCCCTCCGGACTGGGCTTGGAGTCCACTTTGTGCCGCTGCTTGGGCTTCAAAGCCGGAGTTTCTGCGTTTGTTGGTGAATATCCCTCTGGACTACCTTCAATGCCCGCCTCGGCCATTGACTCGGGCTCCAAAACATCTGCCGCCGCCTGGTGCTTGTCTAGCCTCTTGCCGGATTCTTCGCCTGGGTCTTCTTCCCCATCGCCAGCATTATCATCATATCCCTCATCGACGTCCTCTGGTTGAGGAAAGCTTGATCCAAAGACAGCGCTTGCGGAGGGGCCATCCAAGCCTGTTATTTGTCTCTGATGCGAGGTACCAGGTGTAGCTGAGAACGTAGCAGCTCGCGATGAGTAGTCAGAGAGAGTTAGATAGCGCTTGTACCAAGACTTGCGGTGGCTCTTGAGCCAGCCTTCTGGGATTGGCCCGATGAAGCAGCGGCGGGTAGTAATATGGATGTGCTCGGCAGACGCATGTTGCTAGGGCATATCATCAACATATGGACCGTGAGCCTTGGACTAGCGCGACAAAGACTCACCAGACGCAGAGCAGTATAAGATCCAGGCTCTACCTTCTGGGCGGAGTAGCTTCCGGACCCGACAGACGGCCCAGAGGTCATCTAGCTTGCTGAGAAGCGTCGACCAGGAAGGAAAAAGAGTTATTATTCCACAATATCATTAGTAATTACAAGAAGGGGAAGGAAAGACGCCTGTTAAATACGATATGTTGTACCGCACTGTTTGATGAAGTACTTATGGATTTCAACATGCCAAGACGCATGACGTATTGCCGCCTGACGTCGCGTAGACGCGCGCTTGTCTAGTAACTTCCCTTTCCCTTGAGCTCTCCTTTAAGTTGTGTTACTGATCGCCATTCATTCCACAATCATGGCAGTACCAGCACACAACACGTATCCAGCCGGCGGGACATGGTTTGATACTTTACACAAATCGTTTGTAAACGTTCATGTCGATGCCGACAGCGACAATGCAATCCCAACCGAGGCTTTTCTTGAAGCTGCGGAATCTCTCACAACGCTTTTCGGTAGGATTCATACTTTACTGGAGCTGGTGTGCTATGAGTAACCAGTCTACTGATAACCGGATAGATGTTTTAGGTTCAATGGCATTTACGCCCGTCAAGAACGATATGGTGGGCAACATCAAGGTCTCACCCCTAACCCTTCTCCCCTCACCTTTCCTCACCCGCATGATCCAGAGACTCACTGAAAGAAGAAAGTCCGCGACCGCCAACTAGCTGCTCCTGACGATTCAAAAACGCTACAGTCGCTCGTATTGAACGAGCTCAAGACAAAGAAACATACCGCAACAGAAGGCCTGCTGTGGCTGACCCGGTCAGTGTTCTCTTAAATCAGAGCATCGTTTTTGTTATCCTGTGGCTGACAGTTACACAATAGCGGTCTCGACTTCACCTCTCAAGCCATCCAGCACAATCTCCAAAACCCTTCCGACGAACTCTCCATCTCTTTCCGAAACGCATACGGCAACACTCTCAAACCCCACCACTCTTTTATGGTGAAGCCAATCTTCAGCGCCGCGATGTCCGCCACGCCATATCGGAAGGATTTCTTTGCGAAACTTGGAGATGATCAACAGAAGGTGGAGGAGGCTGCTGGGAAGTGGTTGGAGGCGTTGCAGAAGCAAGTGCTTATACTGAAGCAGTTTCAAGGGAGGAAGGAGGCGAAGTGGTAGAGGCTACGATGTAAACTGGATGACATTTGATGAAATCAAAGTACGAATGCATGAGCATGAGCATGAGCATGATCATTGTTGGTGGAGTATTCCTATGTCCGCCATCTTCATGTCTTACCTGAGTTTTCTTCCTAAATTTACAGCTGAGTCGTGCTTAGCGTGCTTATGGAGTCCCGGATCCTCTTTCACCAACAGCTTCGAGTGGCCAATGAAGTGGTACGAAACCAGCCTTCCCAACCGCCCTAACATATCTAAAACGCGCCATCAAAATTGAACTTGCGGACCGCACTCGTCCTTCCAAGGAAACCCCACCACATCGCTCCCCAGCCCCCAGAATACCGTGCATGAATTCAAGCTCAAAACCTCGGCAGAGAGTCCTCTATCACCTTTGAAGGCCTCCGGAGCAGAAGCCACCATCTCGCCATATTCTCACTTAGAACAAGAACCACGACGACCCAGAAATCCAACCTTCCCATCCGCACTCACTACGCCAATTCGTTCCAAGTCATCCAGGAAAGAATCTAAGCTTGCTACATGAATCCTACAACCCACGACCACAGCGTCCGAAGGTCCCGTAGCTATCGCTCCCCTCGTTTGTCTTGCTGTTCGCATTTTATTTCCTTTTCATACTTCCTGAACTTAAGCCCATCACATGAAAACCCTCGAAGAGTTCATACACCAACATCAACATCAACGTCCAAATCAGTCACCTCTCCAGCGCCAACCCCCTATCCACCCCCCTATCCAACCCACCTCACACAAAATCCATCATACCCTCCCCTTCCCCCTCCCCCTTCCCCATCCCCCACGCCCAACCACCCTCTCCTCATCAGCCACCTCAACAGCCCTCCAACCTCCCACCTCCGCTCCCCAGCTCCCCAAACCCACAAACCCATCCAATCTCACAACATCCTCACCTAATCCTGAAACCTCCACAACAATAAAACCCAACAACTAGCTTGCCAGAACTCAAAAGTCCGCCGCGTTTGGCGAATATTAACCGAAAATGGCATACCCATCCTACCTCAGCGCACAGACAAAACATCGAAAACGACGCCTAGTATTGTAATAAAAGGTGCCAATTTCTTCATCTGCGAGTTATGTTTTTTTGATAGCGAGAGTTTTTGGTATTGGTGGCGAGCAGCTGCTAAGGGTGGTTTTTTCCCCAGAAGGAAGGAGGGTTTGAGGGAAAGTGAGGGTATGTTGTATCATTATGAGATCTCTCTTTCTTACCTTACCGTTGTACTGCACTTGGATCTGTGAAAGATAAAGTATATTGCATTGTATGAAATATGAAATATAAAGGTCCATGTGGATTTCTAAAATGTTCGTGTACCCTAATCCAAACTCTATTCATAGTCCTTTACGGATTTGATATATTTCATCAATTTATCTCCAGGTCTAAGGTTGAGATGGAGAATTGGGAGGAGTGGGTTTTATGTAGTGGTGGAGTAGGTAAGGTGGGTGGGTAGGTAAGTATATGGATATGATGGATGAGGTGGATGAGGTGGAATTGGCGAATATGTTGAGTTTGGGGATTTTTATATTTCTTAGGGAAGTTTCGTTGCACATATACTGATACACCCACGTCGAAATGAAAGACTTAGAGAAAGGAGTAGAGTGGCTTATTGTAGTCTAGATATCTAGGGTTTGAGTGTGCAATCCTTGATATATTGGTTGAAGGCAGGGTGTTGACCTCCGTTGGACGTAGATGCTGCAACGCGAGTGAGCCATGAGCCTCAAACTGGAATGAGGAGTTATAAGCATTGATTCCTCCGTGATAGAGTTCCCTGGCCCAGGTCTCCACGCTATGCATTCAACTAATCTTCACCTCCGTAAAAGGATGTACTACAAGACAAGCCAATATTCACACGAACATAAGGTTATACTGACGATCCTCGGCCGACTGGTCTCGGAACCTATTCGACGAATGTGAAAAGTAAGTCCACAACCTCAATCACCCCCCTCACCCTCCACCCTCCTCAGAAACTCCCTCACCCGCCCCACTTCCACATCATCACCGCCCTCGCTCGCAACAGCCGCAATAAGCCCATCGACCATCCCATCAACCTTATCCTCCGGAATCCCAGTACTCAAGCTCACAATCTTCCGCAACTGACTCTCCAATTCTCCACTCTGACTCTGCAGCGTCTTCGCCTCGAGTTCCAAGCGAGCATTGTGCTTTCGATAGGCAGCCCCTCGCGCACCAAGGATGGCCGTGGAAGGAAGCATGGCGATGTAAGCACGTTTCTCGGGCGTCATGACGAAAGGCTCCAGTGGCGATCCGAGGATATTGGTGTCGATGTCGAGACCGGCATCAGCCTCGCCGACTTTGATGTCGTTTCGGATGTCGGCAGGGGACGTGTTCATGGCCAGTAACCGAGTGCGCTTTTGTTCGTTGGCGAGCTTGAGGTTGGCGACGCGTTGACGTAAGGCTCTTCGTTCCTCTTGCGTGCGTTGGTGGTCTTCGAGGCGACGGCGCTCTTGAGCAAGCGCGGCGGTGGATTCGCGGAGTTTGGCGTGGGTTTGGTCGATGAGAGATTGCTTGGTTTGGAGCTCGGATTGGAATGAGGACTGCGTGTCGGAAAGAAGAGCTGATAATGCTGCGGAACGTTTAGTGTCTGCTTCAAGTAAGAAGAGTTAGGGACACACAAGTCATCAATTCTTGGCTGCTCTCAGACACTTTGCTGACTGGATGCTTCTCTGCCTTAGTCATTTGACCGTTGTGCTGGGACTCAACGACATCCAGGTCTCCTCCAACTCCAAAGTCCATAGGCTTGAGGCCGGCACGATTTGGTAAGGTTGGATTTGCGCCTACTTCGAGTAGCTGCTGAATGATGCTCTTATTGCCGATCTTGGCCGCTAGGTTCAATGCAGTGTCTCCCGCCATGTCTACTGCGTTGACGATCTCTGCCATGAACTTTGCAAGGCCGATCGACTTTACCGGCGGGGGAGCGGCGACGGGCTCGAGGAAGGAGTTTTGCTGGCTGTTGGTGGCGCTCCCTTGTCGGACAACGAACTCTAGCAGTGACTCGAGGTAGTAACGGCAGGCTGAGCCGCGGCCTTTGACAGCTGACGATACAGCAATGTGATGTAGAACGGTGCGTCCTCGTCCGTCTCGGATCTCGATGGTAGGCCCTAGCAATTCAAGAAGCTCTGGAAAGCTGCCTTGGTCGAGATTATTGGTTGTCAACGCGGCGCGTATCAATGCGGTCTCACCGCCGCCGTTGAGTCGGTAGATGCTGGCACCTTTAGTGATTAAAGCCCTGAGTAGTGAAGCTCGTGCAAGAGTCGCCGCCCAATGAAGTGCTGTGTGGGCGGCGTTGTCGATGGGGATGTCGAGGTCTTCACCAGATAAATGAAGAAGTGCTGGGTGTTTTGAGAAGTCGGTTTGTGTTGGATCGAGGAAGAGCGAGGTCAGCATTTGTTGCTTTTCGATGGCTGAGTCTGTGGTAGGCTGAGGAAGAGGTTGGAGCCCAGTGAACGTGTAATCAACTTCGGACTGCAATGCGCCGCGTTGGTATACAAAGGATTCAGGAAGCTCAGGTGGTGTCATGCCTCTCATAGATGTGTCGTAGTCGTTGTCCATACTCTGGCTGAAAGGATCTAAGTTTGGGGTTGCTCGCATGCGCTTGCGTGGAGGCTCGTTCATCTCACCATTTTGTTGGAAGCTTTGTGCATTCGGATAGTATGCTGTATTATAATCGCGGAGAGCCGGGTCCAGTTGGCTCTGCGCACCAAAGCTAGCCTCCGAGTGCAGGCTTTGCATACTTTGCTGACTGCTACCAGCGTACGCTGAATCCTGACTCCCACCCAATTGCTGCGAGGAACGTCGCATTGGCTTAGTCGGGCGACCGACACTTGACGGTCTTGGACCAGGGGCTTCAAACCTCGCTTTGCTGATTGCATTGACCGCATTGGCCGCCGATTTGGAGATGTTCTTGAAAAAGGTACCATTCGGTGATTGAACTGAAGCGCGATTATCTGCACCGCCATTCATCATATTTCTCTTTCGCTGCGCTGCCATTGCTTGTTCTTTAGTGGGGGTATCAAGATTTCCCGAACCTGCATTGTAACCCTCTTGTCCCATGTCATAGCTAAATAATGGTCGAAGCAACTCCTCAACCCCATACTGACGGGCAAACTCTACACCCCTTGTATAGCTGATCCAGGTACCTTGGTATCGGCCATAGCCTCCCTGAACTTTCTCATGCTCACCAGAAAGGATCTCCTTTTCCAGAACCTTGGTCCGCTTTCCTTTCTCAATGCCTGCGACCTTAAGTATTTGCGTTGCATTCAGCCATGAATCTTTCCGCCGACGCATGACCGCAACTGAATTGACCTCCATCTCATACACAGACACACTCGAGTAGACGGCCTTCGATTATGTCTTATGTTAGCAGGAACTCATAAAGGCAGAACGATATCCGCGGGCATGCATACGGTATATATCTGAGGTTTTTGACCGGGAGGATATTGTTGTTGCCGTACATTCGGCTTGAGATCGTGGTAGTGTCTCGGCGTGTTCTGCTGGCTGTGTGCACCGTTCACTTGGCCATATGCTGTATTGTAGGGCATGTTCTGTTGGTGCCTCGACGCGGGCGGAGTTGGGGTAGGTGTCGAGGCCATCGAGTGGGCACCGTCATAGGGATGAAGTCCAGAATGAGAAGTATGTACGCCATTAGTGGTGGTATGAGTGCTGTTTTGAACGTATGTGTCCGGCGGCGGTGGGTATGAGGTTGAGCCGGCGTGCACCATAGAGGCCATGGTGTGATAGAATGCGGTGCTGACAAGGGTCGTGGCGGCTAGTTCCAGTACATGGGCGATACCTTCTCCAGGCGATGGCTATCAGTACAATGCGATTCACAGATGACTCCTACAGATGCCCATAGTCTAGTCACTCACCTCGACCGATATGACTCGCTTATCTGACTGGGGTGTGGAGCAATTCAATTTACCGGCGACGTGATTCCGTGGACGTGTCGCGAGCCAGAGCGGGGATCCATTTCGCGTCGTCCAGCGTGGCGCTAGTCAGCCCTACCCGATCTGTAGAATGGCTGCATCTGGCGGTATCTTCGACGGTCGATATCTTCCCATGTGCAAAGCTTGCAGCAATGGGTGTGTGTGCATATTTCCGAGCGTGGGATAGGATCGAATACCTCCTATGAACCTGCCATGTCGTTGTCCAAAGGTCTAGGAAGAATTTATACCAGATGCCCTAAATCAACATCGTCCTTCTAGAACTTCCCATTCTTCGACCCCGGAGCAGCATGCGATTATGGAGACTTGGTAAAAGCAAAGACCTCTCCCAAATCAAATACGCAGGATTTGATAACACCCACGACAAAGAAATCGTCCAACTCTATCGAGGCCTTCTCCGCCAATGCACATACCTCCCAGACTCGGCAGCGCGCCAGTTCATTCATAAGCACATAGTCTCCAGGTTCCGAGAATACCACCCTCGCAATGTTCTCCCAGCCAGGAGTAAAGGCAAACGGTCCGTCATGGTGGTTGAACAACGCCGACAAGCCCTGCTGAGGACGGCTCGCAAAGGCCTTGTCTTCCTACAACGTGCCAACGATGGGCACCCACGACACCTGGGCAAGATTCTTGCCATGACGTATGGCCGCATAGGAACGCGGAGGCATGTGCTGATGGGACCTCTTTTGACTGCAGATACGCCAACAGATCAGGCAGCAGTGGAGAGACTGTCTGATCCAGCTTCCAAGGGGCTTCCACATCCATCCAATCAGTTGCAGGCACTCATAAAGATACAAGCCCGGAGAAATCTCACCTTCTTTTCGCGATCCAGTCGCCCGACTGAGCGACCTCAGATACCCGAGGAAAACGCTTGGGGTCGCCCTATGCCTGTCAAGAGGGTTCGCAATATGAAGAAGCGCTGGTATGCGGAGACTATCGATAGAATCCTGCCACCCTTGCCTGAAAAGGAGTGGATAAGACTGCGGGGATTGGCTTCTGGGGAGATGCAATGGGAAGGCCCCGTGCCGCGCAGAGCGCCACGGGTCGGAAAAGGGTTCAATACTGGCATCGTCAGAGGTACTATTACAGGAGGCACTGGGTTTGTGAGCAGCCCCCATGAGCTTACTCCAAGGTACATGAGAAGGCTATGGGCCAAGCTTTTCGCACAGTGTCCGCTCATGATGCCGGACGAGGCCAGAAAATTGGGGTGGGACATTCGATGGGGAGATGTTGACGAGACCAAAGAGTTCGCCCTTAAAACTGGGAAGCCAGGAAATATGGCGATGTTTGAGGGCGTAGACGAGCATGGCAAGGTCTTTCGAAGTGGATGATTTAGAAACCGCATAGCGATGATAACCCAACTTTGCAAGCATTCGAATTCTATGCACCCCACTTCACAAGCCGTCCAATGACACGCGGAAAAACCTGCCACCTATCCTCATCCTTTGGATGTTCCAGCTCGATCGTGCCCCAGCTCCCAGCCTCAAGCAGATACTGACCAATAGGCCGATCAAGATGGCAATTCCCCATAGCGAACGGCCAAATGATGTTATAAACCCCTATCCCACGTCAGCCTCTTAGAACTCACATCCAAACCCGACTTTTAAAACTCACCTTGCACGAATCTGGAAACAAAATCCTCACTCCTCACATGCTCATAAACAATCATCTGCCCCCCAGGCCTCAAAAAGCCATACAGCCCTCTCACCACCTCCGCCGGCCTCGGCACCCCACAAAGCACCTGCACGCTCAATACCGTATCCACACTCCCCCTCTCAACCCCATACCGCCTCAACACCTCCCCATCCTCCACCCCGCACGGGATAATAGTATACACATCACTAAGCCCACACTCCTTGATCGTCTGCCTCAACGCAGCATGCAACCCCTCATTCGGCTCTACCCCATAGATCCTCTCCACCTTCGCTCTATCATAGCGTGGAAGCTGGTTGCCACTCCCAGGCCCTATCTCAAGCACGGTGCCGGAAGCTTTGGCGACGAGGCTGGGGAGGACGGTGGAGAGCTCGCGGGTGGCGATGGTGGTGTTTAGGTGGAGCCAGAGTTTGGAGAAGATCCGGTTGCTGAGGCTGTCTTTGGGGCGGGGGCGGAAGGTGAGAATTTCGAGGAATACGATGATTGCTCCTAGGTGTGGTGTTAGTGGGGATTAATATGGGGAGAGGATGGAGGGGGGGGGAGTTACCGTAGGCGGCGACGATTAGGAAGATGAGGGGCTCGAGGTAGGATTGGAGACGGGCAGCGACTTGTAGAGCCATTGTGGAGATTCTTGAGATCATGGGATGGGATGGGGGGAGGAACGGTGTTTTAGACACGAACGATTTTGAGTTCGTGGGGCTGAAAGGAGGGGCTCATGGCACAATTTATTACCATGGGACAAGCCTTGTGAATCGCGATCCCTTCAGGCATGCCATTCTTATGCACACTGCTGGAGATGGGTCTTGCGAGGCTTGTAGGAAAGGGTAATATGTACTCTATACTTCATACTCCGTACTTCGTGGGGAAAGGAGGTCTTGGCAGAAGTCTTGGCACTGATGCCAAGATATCACTTCGAATATCCCCTGAACGTCTTGTCTCTCTCCATTTTTACTTCTCTACACTATTTTGTCTTACGCCCCAATTGTCTGGCCATTAGTATCTGAAATCAACGGGATACTGCTACCGTGGACTTTGGGAGGGTAGATGCGCTCCAATTACTCCCACTTCACCACTAATCTGAGACAGCCGCTACACGGCTGGCCAGACGCGGAATGGTTTCGGGCCTGGATTACCTTACGTTGTGCTATATCAAGTAACAATTTGGTTTACAGCGAGGGTCCTACTTGTTGCTAAATCTGGGCCTGTATGCCATGTACGGAATAATCTCAAGTCGTTCGGGAAGAGGAAGCTCACCTTTGTTACTGCTGACGTGCAAGCACTTTCATATACACTCATACCATCGTCATGTGGCCTTGGAAGTTGTTGCAGATGGCTGCTCCTTCGCGTTCCTTCGGATTGTGCCCCAACGGCAGGGCTTTGCGAACGGATGACGACGGGAAAAGGAAGCTGTCCCGTTATCTGAAGACGAGCCAATGCTAAGCCTCTTATTTCCACTGCAACATCTATAACCTGGTAGGTCTCCCGGTTGAGTATATGACTTCCTTATCTCCACCCTCCCTGACAGCTCCTTTTCGTTCCAATCTGTCCACATCTTCTTCCCTTGATCTTTCAACTTTCGGCTAATTATGTCTCGTTCAATCTTGTCCTTCCTTGCAGTCGTTAGCTACATTCTTCAATCCTCATGCTCGCCACCTCCAATTTCAGGAGGTCTAGCTGTTAGCCATTGGGATAGATCCCATGTGGGAGGTGGTCAAGGTGGCATCAGTGGTGCAGGCTCAGGCGGAGGGCAGGGAGAGGGTCAAGGAGGCAACCCATCGACTCCAATGATCCCTCTCATGCCAGACAATTTCCCTGACCCTGCATTCATCGAGGTTGACGGGACGTTCTACGCTTTCGCAACCCAAAGTGGAGGAGCGAACGTTCCAATCGCTAGCTCCACAAACATGACGGGGATGGCCATTGTGAAAAAGCCAGATGGCGCCTTGGAAGATGCTATGCCTACTTTGCCGTCTTGGACCAATCAGAAGGATCCAGGAATATGGGCACCAGACGTCGTTCAGCTTGCGGACGGATCATTCGTCCTGTACTATTCAGCTACTTCGGACAAAGACGAAAGCAAACATTGCATCGGAGCCGCCACCTCTCAGAGCATCACCGGCCCGTTCGTTCCCACGGATCACGAGTTAGCTTGTCCCCTCAAAGTCGGTGGTGCCATCGATCCTGCAGGGTTCGTCGATGCAGATGGCAAGGTCTATGTGGTCTACAAAGTTGACGGCAACAGTCTTGGCGGTGGTGGCCCCTGCGGAAACAAGGACCAAGCGCACGATACGCCCCTTATGCTTCAAGAAGTGTCAGCCACTGATGGCTATACACCTATCGGAGATGCAACACCGCTGCTCCATCTCAGTCCATCTGACGGCCCACTCATCGAAGCTCCCAGCTTAGTACGTTCAGCCGACGGTACCTACGTCCTCTTCTTTAGTAGCAATTGCTACAATACTCAATTCTACGATACCAGCTATGCTACCAGTACCAACGTGGTTGGGCCTTATACTAGATCTTCGACCCCGTTGCTAGTAACAGGCATTAATGGACTTTTAAGCCCTGGTGGGACAGATGTGCTGGCTGATGGATCACGGATCGTGTTTCATGCGGATGTGAACCCTAGCGATGCTTCTGTACGACATATGTATACGAGCCGGATACGGATAAGTGGGACGACGGTCTCCCTGGCTTGATGATGGTCTGAGAACAACCTAAATCATCGACAATAGCCCTCTGTTCCATCGTGGTGAGTAGATCAAATCTTGGGATTGAGCCTCGTGCATATAGTAGGCTTCCAGCAGGGCCTTCTCCATCAATCGAGCTTACCGTGATGTACAAATACACGTACTTGCCCTCCACAAGGTCGCGCGACCCTGAGGAAACATGTCAGTGGAAATCATCTCAATCTCCAATGTGCCAATGCATGCTCTTCAACTCGTACAAACTATCTTCTCAGCTTCTCCTCTCTAGATTACAATATATGGTTCACTGCAATCTTCTCAACTTCCTTCATACGTCATGGCTCGGCTGTACTCCTGGCTATACACAAAATCGTGCAGGGGACTTTGCAACATCTTGAATTCATTGATGGACTATAAAGGATTATACCCAGGGGAAACCATGAATGGAATGCCCCTTCGTACGAATGCTTCATCACTACTGAATAGGACGAGGGTCCAGAAGTGCAATTCATATTATCATGGGTTTGAACACGTTCGCGCCCCACTCGAAGATGCTATATCTATAGCACTCATCGTACAAGTGGATCGACAGCGAGCTGTGAAAATAAGCACCGCGAGACTGGATCAGACTTGTGCCATGGACTGTTCGCGCCCAAAGGGCTCGGAATCAACACAGTGTCAGATAGCCCCGCAACTAATACGACCTCGGTTTTGGCGCATTAGTGTCAGGATTGGCTCTCTTCATTATGAGCACAAAATTCACCAAACAGACATTCATGCGAGCAACAGTCTACAACATAGAAGTAAGTCTTAGAGGCCCTTTATTTTTCAAGGCTACACAGAGCTTACCAGTCGTCACTCTGCTCACGGAACACAGATCGTCATCTCGATCATATCTGACAATTCCCCTGCGTCCTCCCATACATGGTCTGCCACCTGCCACATTCTGATTCCACTATGGTCCTCGCTAGTACGACAGACATTGCACCTTTCGCAGCCTGTGAGCGCAGCGAATCGTCTCATAATCAGTTGTTTTCCTGATGGCATCGATACGAACATATTTCTCCAAGAAGCAGTCGGGTGGCTGTATTTCGCCAAAGTTGTTTTGTAAATGATCCCGAAGAGAGGTATTCCAAACCTGCGCAGGAAGGGATTGTAATCGATCTGCTCAAAGTCGGCCTTGCGGGGATCATCGTTAAGGAACAGTTTTTGCCGTATAGACACGGAGGACTGGATGATGTCATGGAAGATTGTGCTAATCCGCTGTATGAGGAGTATCTGTAAAGTGGGTAGGTGTAATATTGTCATCTCCACCAATTCTGGCAAGCTGAAGAATTGGGCGGATGCCTGGATGGGTGAGTCTGAGTCGCTAAGACGACAAAGACATTAGACGCGATTTTCGTTGCGGGATGTGACTTTGCCATACTGCTTTTCCTTTCGATCATAATGTTCCTGCATCTTTGCCTCCGGTGCTCGACAGACGTTGTCTATCTCAATGCTCATGTGTGTTAAGATGTAATTCGTGTGGCAGGAGTTCGTGATGCAGGTTACCAACAAATCTGAAGGAGTGACGTGGGTGTTGATATAGAACGCGCAGTTTTTCCAATACGAAAAATGGCTCAGGTATTGATGTTGATAGGATATCACAGATCAAGTGGTAATTTGACACCGACGTGTTCGACACAACAAGCCAAATGAGTATGCATCAACCCATACCAGCAACACTCATTCGTTTACATAACATACACACCTCATCGACTCCCTCTTCTCCCTCGCAGAAACTCTCATTCGACCTCAAAAACTTCAGCCCCAAATCGCTCACAACTCCACAACCTCATCGCATCACACACCTCAAAGGTTTTACAGATCTGCTCCCAGACATCCTCACCTCCAACCGTCCCAAAGTCTTAAGATGTACGACCCCAACCTCCTAACAGACACCGAGCGAGGTCCACCTGAAGGACTCCAAGCTCTGCAAGCGGAAACACGAGAAGTCCAAACGACCTCCAACCCGGCGTCCACCTTCCAATACACCGCCGCCGAACTATTCTACCTCCACGAAACCCCACCCTCCACTCGCTTTCAACCCACTCCAGGGACAGCGCGACAAATCCCCCACGTATCCAAAATCTTCACCTCCAGCCCCGTCCCGCTACCAGCAACATATCGCCTCCCACGCCGTCATCACTATCAACTTCCCGCGATCAACACCAACACTAGCACTACTCCTTACATCTCATACTCCAGAAACGAAAAAGAAGCCATAACACACCAACGAAAAGATTCAGGATATGAGAGTTGCGCGTACATGTTTATGGGAATTCCAGATCAAAATGAGGAAGAGGAAGATGGAGATGGAAATGATATAGACGCATGGTGCAACGCCGTTCTCGCCCATACGCCCCTAACAGCACCGAATCGCTACACATACTCTCTTCTTCGCCCCGACGCGCCTGAATTCTACCCACTTGTCAACAACTCCACAACAAAAAAATATCATGATTCTTCTGCAAAGGACTTTGGAGAAGGGAGACCAGACTGCCACCGATCTGGAGATGAAGATAGACACACCATCCTCGGCCACGCACCGCTTGCCTTACCAAATCACCACATACGCCCTCTTCGGCCCGACGCGCCAGTATTCTACCCACTCATCGATCAATCTCACACAAGAATCCAAAACAACGATACTCCACCACCTTCATCACCAGTAACCAACCCGCCAAGCACTACCACCAAAGCTGAGGAGTGTGGAAACCGGTTTGCGGTCACGGAATTCGAGATGAAGGAGCTGGATTATGAGGGGTTGAGTTCGAGGCTGGGATTTGAGGGGAAGAGGGATACAAGCAGTGAAGGTTTGTGTGAGGGGGGAGAGGTTGATGATGATAATGATTGTGGTGATGTTGGGGGATGTGAGAGGGGTCGGAGTGTGAAGGGATGTCGGTGGTCGATTTGATGGGGTGGTATGAGATTTCGAAGGGGGGGGTGTGGTGTTTCTGTGGGTACCTTTTGGAGGTGTTGAGTTGAGCTTTGGTGTTCGAGAATCAGAAGCTGGCATTCGAGTGTTGTGGTTATGGGTATGCGGCATTGCGCGTGGGTTTTCCTGTTGAAACGTGGAAAGCGTTTGGTTGAGATGTTTACTGTTCTGCTCTGATGTAGATTTGGTGGGAGATTGTCCTTTGGAAAACGCATTTTATTTTCTGTTTGCGGGATGGGGAAGAGTCTTAGTTGGGGGTTTCGAGTGCTTCGGTTGGGATACTGTTATCTACTACCGCTACTCCTACCATCTAAAAATAATAGGACATGACTTTTACCATCAAAAGTACTACAGCACCCCTTACGTCAAAAGTATATCGAACAGCCCATCACATCTTGTACCTCTATCATCGCTAATCCAAAATTAATATATATATCTTTTCACGGCAGCGTTGATATCATACGTCCACTGTTACATCTTCTTCAAAATTCCGGGTTCGGTGAATAGTTGTAGCTTGGTTTGAGTTGGGGGTATGTTTTAGGAATGGGGAGTGGGAGATTGTTGTATGGGGGGGAGAGGAGTGTGCTTCTATTGTGGGTTGTTTTGGGAGGGAGGGATATAGCTTATATTAGAGAGTAGGTTTCGATTTCAGTTGGTGTTGAGCTGATGGTAGTGGTAGTGGTGTGTTTTCTGCACGCATTATAATATAGACTTTTATGGATGAGCGGTTCTGAGGGTAAATTGGAGAGGTTGATGTCATCCTGACATGTATGAACGGCATGTATGAGACTTACTAGATCAGACCGACGCCCCTTGTGCAATCGGCTTGTGTGGTATTTGAAAATAGGCTGCGAAAGAGCGTGCAACATCATTACAACTTGATTACTTTGGCGACGCTTGCACGCTGAGATGAGAAAAGCAGCCGCTGTTAGTTTGGGAAGTATAAGTTAAGATTTCGTTGGGGGTTCTTGGTGACAAGGAATGGAGGGAAAAGCTCATCAACAATAATTACCGTTTGTTTGGTATTGTGTGTGTTTATGCTTGATAGGTTCATTCTAATCTCCTGTCTGGTACGCCTGGCATGTATGAGCCTAGGCACAGGGATGAAGATGAAGATGTCGTATTGACTTTTAGGAAATTTAAGAATCGGAGAGTTGCACTATCAACTCTATAGTGCCACATCCCCCTTCAAGGAGAAAGCACAGTCCCATTCCCCCACGGCGCAATGCTCCCCGACCCCACAAACCCCCACTTCCCATCCACAATCACAAACTTCGCCCCCCGATACACGCCCTTACTGAACAACCCCCCCCAAAGCCCCACCATCGCACTGTGCAAAATGCCATACGTCAAATGCTGCGGCAATCCCTTCCGCCCCGCCACCTCGTTCCTCTCAACCGTAACGATGCAACCCCATTTCTGCCGGACATAGGTCCAGTCATTCGTAGGTAACCAGCCGTCCTTGTGGGGTTTGGTGATTAAGGTGTTGAGTTCCGAGATGGCTTCGGCGAGGACTTGGCCCATGGAGAGTTTGTCGATGGGCTGGGTGGGGTTGGGGTAGAGGTAGAGTTCTGTGCCGGTGCCTGGGACGTGGAATATGGCGCCGCCTGTGCTCGTGGGCGAGGGGGGGTCGTAGAGAGAGGGTGGGAGGTTGTTGGCTGGGGATGGGGCGACGCTGAGGACGGCGATGATGGAGGGGAAGGGTGCGATGGGGACGGGGTTTTCGGAGCTAGTGGTGGTGTTAGTGTTTATCTTTGAGCATCGTAATATGTGTTTTTACGTACGCTACTGCGTTCAATGCATCTATATCGTTGGCGGCCATTGTGACTGGAGATCCGCCGGCTAAGCTAATTACGCTTTCGTTGGGGACACCGTCGCTGACAGCGCTGATTTTGTTGATTGCAGGATCTCTTCTGAGCAAGCGAGGCTGATCTCCCCTGAGGGCTGCGATCAGATTACAGTCCGCATTGGTTGTGGGCGTAGCTGTCGTGATGGTTCTGGACCTCCTGGGCCTACTGACCCGATACCCGTTGACTGCATCGATAGGACCTACAGCCGGTTCCCTTGGCGCTAGGGTGATTAAAGAGTCGCAAAGTGATACCACGAGCGTTCCGGACGGAGTGGAGTTGTTAAACGAGTAGGTTGATGACGATGATGATGAGGGTGAGGATGGCGAAGAGATGGCGGCAGAGATTGAATGAGTTGAGTAAACCTTATGGCCAACATCGACACGATCATCGATGAGAGGGCCGGCGGCCCTTTTCCTAGCATTTAGAACACCATCATCTTCTGTGGTAGAGCTAGTGATCAGTGTAGAGGGTATAGTCTTGCTTGGCTTATGGCTAACCAAATCGACCATATAACCAACGGCTGGGTTTGGAGCCGCGACAGTAATGGCAGCAAATGCCGTCATAAGGCAGTAGGAAGTTGATGACAGCATCATGGGAGACTGTACAGATTGAAACAATCAAGACAAAGCGGCCTTGCTACTGCTTAAGGAAACACGCAGTAACAATGAGGCAAACCAACGCACACATATGGCTGAGTGTATCTTGCTCATCCAACGAGACATCGTTATGACAAGTACTTCTCTCAGTATATAGAAACCTTGATTTTCGCATGCAATTTACGATCAGCTACACGCGAGACGGAAAAGATTGGTACATTAAATCTTTGCAGCCGAGCAATGAGAACGATCATACCATAGACACCGACCCACAGCTGCAAGGTTTAGGAGAACAGTAGGAGCGAAAATCGGTCTAGTGGATCTTCTTTCATCGCTTGAAGTGTAGGAAGACGAATTTAGAAACATACGAAAGCTTGCGAATAGGAAGCCCGCATGTAAAACAGATGAAATTGGAATAATATGAGTGGACAGAAGAGTTTTGGAGAGGTGGGATATTGCCGCTCTTGCGGCGCCTCTTGCTCTCTCAAACACCGCGTGTTCTCTCCCTGGCGCATCTACGGCTACGCCATGGAGCTGATACAGGACCCAAATGACGAAAAAGCTACATGGACCAGATCAGCAGCTGCGCTACAAGAGCGTAGTTGATCAAGGATGTGCCCTGCGAGCTCTCGTTTGCGTTCCTTATAATGGAATTGGAAGGCATATCAACATCCTTGATCGATGTTCAGAACGTTGTTGCAGGAGTTCTGTGGATACCCGTGGGATTAGCTGAAGGAGAAATCAAGAAGTTTGTATCTTTGATAACGGATGGAGGGGCGAGGTAAGGGCAATATGGAGATAAGATTTGTATAACATACGTTAACTTCAATGTTTCTTCCAGAGTCAGACCCACCTGCGAATCCTCACGCAAATCTATCACTCAGAACTATGTCTTCAAGTAACCTCTTCGAAGATCGATTCTTCGAGTGTTCTCCGCACGCAAGCGCTCAGTGCGAACGATGATGGATAGTGAAAAACCTCCCCTGATACCAGGAAGCAGTGTACGAGGCCAATGCAACTCGTTCCAGGCTCCAACAGCAGTTTCCACAGTATCTATCTCGTCCATCTCTGGCAATTTCGTTGGTGTCGCTCTACCACGCATTTGTCTCAGTCCGTCTTGTCCCCAGCGTTGTATACCCAACCTCATTGTATTCCCTGAACGTAGACTTCTACGCCGACGACTGGGCCTACTCAATTAGTGTAGGGGAATTGGAGTAGAGTACTGGCGAGAATCGTTGGGTTCCAAGTAAAGCTGTGGAAGAGCAATAAATGTCCTTTAGTTTACGGAGTAGCGTATGCAAAATTCTGAGCGAGTGCCAAGCTTTTCGATGGTCTTGCATACGCTAATCCCCAGCCACGAAATCACAAGCCAGAAATCCTCTGAATTTTACAACATACCTAGCATGAGTGTTACGAGATGTGTAAATAGTAATCGCAAGACTAGTTATACCTTATGTGTATACGGACTGATTGTCCTCAACTCTGCAGCGCTGAAATTCATAGAGTGAGACGCCTTCTTTCGTCTATTTGGGATGGTATTATATGCGTTGGTTGGAACTGGAGTATCCCATATCATGGCAGGCCACTCGGTCCAGGGGAATCGGGTAGCGCTTTAGCAGAAACCCCCAACATGAGGGGTTCAACTCCGGATAGTCACCTTCCCATAGTCACCTTCTAACTAAGTAAACCAATTAGCACGATAGATACTATTATAGATATATACTTATCGCATATAATATATATAGATCTATATAGTAATTTAAGGCTTAGATAATATATCTACTATATTAAACTACTTACTATAAGAAAGCGTTATAGGAAAGTATAATCTTAATAGTAGAGCCTACTACTTTCATTACTATTAAATACCTCGCTAGTTAAGGGAGTATATTAGTAAGCGTTAGGAATAATTAGGTAAGCGAGCCTTTTCTTATTATTAATTAATAGAACCTTCTTAGAAGAGGTAGTTACATTATAATAGGTAACTAATAGACTAAAATATAACTATTAGTAGGAGGATTATTAAGCGAAAGATTAACTAATAGTATAATAATTTATTAGAAGGTATTTATAAGAAGGTAACTATCTGGAGTTAAATCCTAATATAAGTTGCTAGGATATAGGATAGGTACTAGTATAAGTAACAGGGGTACAGGTATAATTACAGTTACAGGTACAGGCACGAAGGATTCTAGTACACGTAGTTAGAGAAAATGTATAGAGTCTCTACATCGTTAGATGATATTTCACAGCTAGCGTACTTTATTAACTTTAAGATTAAAGTAGATACGTATTTACTACCTAACTACGTACTACCTTACTAGCTAGATAGAGTAATATAGTAAAACTAGTCTATAATAATATATATTTTCTATAGGAGGATATTATTATAAAGGGGATATCGTTATACCTAGTATTACTCTAATTTCTATATAAAATAGCTAGTAATTATCGCCTACTCTAGTACTAGTATACCCTACTCTAAAAGAATTCTCTCTTAATAATTAAGTCTATTAATAAACTTACTATTACTACCCTATTATTATTCTTAATAAAGACGTAGTATATATAACTTATATATAATATCTTATAAATATATTATTAGCGTAATAGCCTTATCCTTATCTAACTTAAATAGATACTTCTTAATATTATAGGCCTTTATAATTACTTCTAGTATATTATTATTAATATTAATAACCTATTCTTATAAAGGATTTAAAAGACCTTAATAGTATAACTAATCTAATATAGTTCTAGCTTACTAAGCTAGTAATACTTTAGCCTACCTCCTTAGTAATAGTCTTAAGTATAGCCTTATCTTTAATAGTATCTTAAATCTACTTTAAATTAAGTACTTCCTACTTTATATAAGGCTCTATCTTTAGTCTAAGAATATATACTTTAACCTAGTAGTTATAAATTATAATATTAATAACCCTAGTCTCTTATAACTTAATACCCTAGTAAATAGCTTATAAAATAGTAATAACCTCTATTAGATCTATCCTATTAATATAATAATTTATAATAAAGCGGAGCTACTACCTCTAATAGTATACCTTCTAGGTATAAATAAATCCTTAGTTAAGAGGTTAATAAATTAAGGTAGTATTAATAAGTAGGAAGAATATTTATATATATTTTAAGTTAAAGGGATTTTCTAAAAGGTAAAGATTAAGACTTAAATAGTAAGTATTAAAACTATTAATTAATAAGACTACTAACTATTTATATATCTTATTATTAAACTATATAAGGTATTCTTTAAAGAGATAGCTAGTTATCTAGGCCTTAGTATTAAAATACTATATTATATTAAGGTTATTAATATAGATACCTACTTAGCTAAAATAATATAATTTTTTAACCATATTAACTAGTTATAATAGGAGCTTTTTTATACTAGTAATATTATAATAAAAGTTTATTATAACTTATATCTTTTTATATTTACTACTAGGCGTCTATTCTATTATAAGTATATTATTAGGTATTATTTTCTAAAAGAGAGTTAATTTATTTATTTTAAAGATATCTTAGTTAAGATATATTTTTAATTCTTTATATATACCTAAGAGCTTCTTCTTAATAGTACCCCTATTAATAGTACTAGCCTTATTATATCTAATATAACTTTAGATCTTATAATACTCCTTAAAAGCTTATAACTAGCTATTTAACTACTTAGACTTAAGTAGGTCCTTATATTATAATAGCTTCTATTATAACTTATTAGCTAATACTTTAAGTATATTACTAGTTATTAAAGCCTCCTTTTTTTATAAATATTATTAAAGATTAAATAATATATCTTTTAAGTTTAGCTAATAAGGCGCCTAATTCTTTATATTACTAAGTTATTAAAGCTCCTTAGATTTATTAAGGTAGGTGAATTTAGAGGAGAGGATTTTAAATAGGGTTAATTAAGTAAGCTTATAATAGTATTTTTTATTAAACTACTATTCTAGCTTCTTCTAAGGAGGAGGTAGGATATTATATTAGCTAATATTATATTATAGATTATTCGGACGTATTATTACAAATTAGGTAATTACTTACCGGGCGGAGACGGAAGCCTTCCGCAGGCCTAATATTAGCCTATTAAGAGACTTCTTCTCTACTAACCAATTAATAATTATATATAAATCTATAAGACTATTAGTTAGAGTACCATTCCTTAACAATAGTAGTAATACCATTGTAACTAACCCCCGTCAGGTACTAACCTTATTATTAGGCACTATATAACCATCTAAAGAAGAACTAACGTCCATCAGAACTAACGCTATCTCTACAGCACTAACTAATCTATTAGTCCTCTACCCCCACCTTACCTGACGACGTCAAGTCGTCTATAACAAGGCCCTCAGATAGCTCTTTACTAAGTCTATCATCATTACCAAGACGTCCCCCCTTATCACCAATTCCTCATTAGCTATACCAGGACCAACTGCGGTTCCAGTACGAGTCTAACAGCACAAGACTATTCAGCATCCATTCAGGCTATCTAAAGAAGCCTTCCTCAGCGTTAGATAGATTATACGCTAGTGAGGTCATCAGTTATTAAGGGCCTTAGTCGTAGGCTACCTCACGCCTCACATGAATAGTGTCGGGATCCGTCAGAGAATTTCAGTCCGTTTACTAGGCAAAATCAGTGGTTTCCCCATGTCTTCCCCGTTCAGTTACCCCAATAAGACTATTTAGTCTTATGCCATAAGACTATTCAGCGTCCGTTCAGACTATCCACAGAAGCCTTCCTCAGGGTCAGACACATCCTACACTATTAAAGTCATCAGGAATCAACGGCCTTATTAGTACGATACCTCACGCCTCGTGTGAATAGTGTCAGGATCCGTCAGAGGAATCCTGTCATTTTACCAAGTAAACTCGGGGTTTTCCCTGTACCTTCCCTATGGCAGGTAACTTTATCATCGACGCCAATTTACAAGCGATTATTGATACGGCCATCGCTCAATACGTTCATAAGAATCACCCTCGACCTAATCAGCGAGGACCTCCAGTCCCAATAGTCTTACCAGGCCCACTAGGCCACGGAACGATGGCACCGGACGTACTACCTTAGAGTCTACCGGCCATTCCTCAGTCAATTCAGGCTCAGGCCAATCAGAATCAGACGCCCTTGCCAAAGACTTCAAGTGCTACGCCGGTACAGCCTGATCAGTCAGGCCATACAACGTTAGTTCCGGAAGTACTACCATAGAGTCTACCGGCCATTCCTCAGTCCATTCAGACTCAGGCCGTTCATATTCAAAAGCAGGCCACTCAGCCTCAACCGAATCAGACTAAGACTATTCAGACTCGGGCCATTCAGACTGAGGCCAAGCAGACTCAGGCCAATCAGACTTAGGCTACTCAGATTCAGACGCAGGCCAATCAGCCTCAGCCTATTCATAATAAGACTATTCAGATTCAGACGCGTTTGCTAAAGACTTTAAATACTACCCTGATGAAGTCTTCTACAGGCCATGCAATGATAGTACCGGACATACTACCATGGAACCCGATATTAACAAGAACGTCGTTAGTAACTGTTGCTCCTACTATTAAGCATGTTCCACCCGATCCGATCAAGCACGTTCCACCAGATGATGTCGCCAGTCATCCGTGAAGATAGGGGACAGACGACAACAAGGGCCTTAATGGCCTGATAAGACTATTAATGGGACGGTGTTTGCTGAAGACTTCTGGCAACATGACACTATTACTTGCTAAAGGGACGTTACTAACGTCACGGCAACGAGGACGTTGCTTTCTTCTTTTGTTGTAGGCATTGTTATGGATTATTCGGACGTGTCGTCACAAATCAGGCAATTGCTTACCGGGCGGAGACGGAAGCCTTCCGCAGGCCTAATATTAGCCTATTAAGAGACTTCTTCTCTGCTAACCAATCAATAATTACATACAAATCCATGAGACTATCAGTTAGAGTACCGTTCCTTAACATATTAATAGTATAATTATATAAGGATTTACGCTAAGTATTAATTACTACGCGATATCTTTTCTTAGAGTTAACTTTTAAGGGGGAGATAGGAGCTCTAGGGCCCTAGAAGGTAATTTCTAGGGGTAATAACGGCGTAGTATCGCCTAATAATAATATAATAATAACGGGCTATAATAATATATACTAAAGATATCTAGGAAGCTAATAATAATTATTATATCGCGAATATTATTATTTATTACCAAAAATAATTAGATATATAAGAAAATATCGTTAGTAAGCGGATATCGTTATGACTAATATCGTTATAGACCGGTTTCACTGTATCAGGCAGCCGCTAGGTCTATTCTAAAGGAAGCCTGTTTTTACTATAGGCATGCTAAGCGCCCAGTTTACTGATCCTTTACTCACGCCAACCGCCCTCTTGAGGACAATTTAGTTTCTTACGTCCAGACTGAACGAAGAGTAACAAGATACGTTCAAAGATATTCTGCTCTTTGAAATTGAACAGCCTGAAATTCCCTACTCACAGGGCGCCAACTTGTCAGCTTCGTTCGACTTCTGAAACCTGAGTGAACCCTGGTGTTGGACGAAGCCTAGTAACCAACAATCACGTTAGCCCACATTTTTACTATGATCCTCTACTTCCGGCGCTGAAACCAACGAGCCTTGCAGTACGGCGTGGAGTCCGGCAACAATGATTGTCCATGAGCCACTCTCTCACCTGCATACAAATCGGCTACGTATAACAGAAGCTTGGAACACTGCGATCAAACTGCAAGGCCCAATGGGGTGAGAGAGACTTGATCCTAGCGGTTCCAAGGTGGTATTCTGGCGTACGGCAATGTACACAATCTTTGGCGTTGCCACATCCCTTCTGTGTCCCTTCTCTAACAAACTGATCTCTGCTCCACACCAACATCTCAAATTTCGCTCGCATGACGTCCATCCTCGCCGAGGTCACCGCCTCAATCCTTTGCTGTTCTGACGCCTTGTGGCATCTTCCCAACATTCTTGTACTACATGGCAGCTTTTCGAGTCTGCGACTCCGACAGCCAGTTTCATGTGAACGTTATGATGCTAAGCCTCCATGTCCTTTCTTTCAGGAAGGATAAGGGATTGAAACGCAGTGAATACCTCCTCAAGCCTGGGCTAACAAGCCGCCAAGAAACGAAGGCATGGGCTCAATGGAGCAATGATTGGCGATGATCTAATATGTGTCGTCACACAACGTTGAAATTGAAGCTGTGCACTATGCCATGGATCAGGTGAGTGGCTGCGGATGCGGAATTGATCCTCTGATGGAGTTGTATACGTGGAGACGATGTTCGCGAGCAATATGTACCGGGGCAACCCGCTGGTTGAACTCATTATCGTTTGTTCTTTCATCGAATACCTTCCATACATCACAATTTGTCAAATTTCTTCGACTAGGAAAATGATCTGACCGAATTAGCACTCACTGTAGCTATCACTCAGCATGCGGACTTTCATGAAGCTGCCAGTCATCGCGGCTGCCTTTTGTAGCCTTCAGTCAATAGTCGACTCGAGACCACTGGAGGATAGCTCGCTTCTTCGACGAGATGAGAGCTGCCCTGGTCCACAGTGTTCAAGTAGGTTTTGTATGCACGGTTACTGTCCATTAGCCATCGGTAGGATAGTCCCACTGAAAGTCCACTGTCTGTTTCTAGCTGAAGGTTTTCTCCTTCCGAGATCACCGGTAGGGGTCCCATCATCAGTGCACCCAACAGTAAGCCACAAGGATCAGGATCGGGTGACAGCGGGCCCTTATTGGGCGACTCGAAGGACTACAATGATCTCATAAAGAAGGGCATCAAGATTGACGAATTAGTTCACAAAGCCATAAAAGATCGCGAAGAAGACGTGAAAACCCCCAAATTGAAGGACAAATATACAGCGAACGAGGACTCAGGATTACTTCTCAAAAACTTCGACCTCGATCTTAGGATCCACTAGAGGAGACCAGCATCAAGACCGAAAAGGATAAATTCACCGCCAGCTCCGTGTTCTCTTTAAAAGCCGGGAAAAACGATGGCGTGGTCGCCCGAGGCAAATGCTACGACACGGACGGCGTCATAATCGGCGAGGCGCGCTTTCCCGCCAACGACGTAAATAAAAAGGAAGATAAAATGAAACCTCAGATATTCTCTGGAGCCAATACGCCGGCTTGGCAAGCCACATGAGAAAGGACGGCAAAGTAAGCCACGGTTTGCCGAACGATATAGACAAGCTCAAAGCCTTTTTTGGGGGCAAGATCCAGAGCCGCAAGCGCTGTGGAGACGATAGTGACTGCGCACACAAAAACCAAGCAAGACCCCAAGGAGCCTGGATACTTCAAGCGCGGCGCAGCTACGCCAGAGGCCCGAGACGCCTTCAATGCCCTGTTGGACACCGATTCCCTCAGCAGCGTCAATTACATGCTGAAGGATCAACCATAATGAGGCCGGGGACAAGCATATCACGGAGATCTACACCTACCCTCGCGCTTTTGATCAGAAGTCGAACCCCGACGGTCGGAAGGACATCGCCATTCTCGCCAAGATGGTTAAGGTACCACCAGCGTGAGTGAAAAGCGGCCCATCCGAGGCCCGGCCCGATGGGGCAGAAGGAAAGCGCGAACCGTTAGAGCTCGCTGTGGTCGATATGGTTGTGGAAGAACGAATCAGAATGTTGTGCTTTGGATTGGGTGTTCAATGTGGTTGTATCTTTGTGCTGAACAACCATGTACTCGTATTTTGGTTCGGTGTTTTCCTATGTACACTAAGGTATCTAGCTAATCCTACCTTAGCTAACAAGAACCGTCTGATTGCGACTTATCTTCCACAGCTACCATCGCACGCAGATATGGTAGTACATTCCCACCAAAACTTTCAAATCAAAACATTCACATGAACACGAGGATAGGTAGCAGGACGGGAACAAAACCCTGTGATCACGTAACTCACAGCCTTCACTACCTCACAGTTTCCCTCCCTCAACCACGGCTGCAAACCCTGCGAGTTTATTGCTGTCAGCTGCGTACAAGGTATAGATGATGTATCTACGGGTTAGATCAAACATGTCCCACAGTGGGAATGATAGCAATGGAGTCTGTTGTATAGGTTTAGCGTATACAGGATCGTTACGGAAGCTTGGTACTAAACACTGGGAATCCCTCCTGCCCCTTTCTAGTACGTAAATCCATGTAGTCGGAATTTTGTGATTACTTATACGTGACTAGTCGGAAGAACGAAGACATCTGTCAATGGCTCATGGAATTGTGAAAGGCATTACAACATACATGAGAGAAACTCCCCCTGTTATGGTGTGACCTGCAGTGTAGGATTTGATCGTGACTATCTACCTTCGCATCTTCCGCTTGGAATAGGTACGTTGCCGGTACTATCGTACTTCTAAGGGTTATACCTCAAAGGCAACTCCTCCAAATCGAAATTGCACATATACTCACTTCCCCTAAGTTCCGCATCCTCCGCCCCAAACTCCCTCAATACCTTCACAACCTCGTCTTGCCCATAAAGAAGTACCCTCAGCAGCGGGCCATTCTTCCGCTTCCGCCCACTCACAGGCGCCCCCAAAGCCGCCAAGAGCTTCACAGACTCCACCTGGCCCCTGTCCGCCGCTCGCTCCAATGCTTCCTCGACCGTCCATCCACCCGCTTTCACGATCAAGCCCCGCGTCATCAGGTAGCGGATCATGCTTACCTCTCCATTCCTCGCGCAACCACTGAGAATACCCGCGTCGCAGCCGCCATCGGGGTCCACTTCCGCACCTGCATCTAGCAACACGCGCACAGCATACTCGTACCCGTTCTTGGCAGCCAGGAACACGGGATCGCCTCGGTTGTAGGCATAAAATCTCGTCCCATGCTTCAGCAACAGAGAGACAACGCGCGCATGCCCACCCTCGGCGGCCATGTGCAAGCCGTTTCTGCCCTCATGATTCGTGACTTTAGCGTCGACACCAAATTCCAAGACTAGCATGTGCACTACCTGGAGGTAGCCACAAAAGCAGGCGGTGAAGAAAGCCTTGATCTTGGCTTGATTGGCGGAGGTACTGTCTGGAAAGGGAGAGCGGGCCTGGGCAAGGATCAGGGAGCGCAGAGCGTCAATGTGCCCGTTTGTTGCCCCGGCTTCGATGGCGGCTGCGTTGTGCTCTTGCAGTAGATCAGGGCCTAAGTTGGTGGTAGACGATAGAATGTATTGTACTATGTTGTTGTGGCCGGCCCCGCTGGCAGCGATAAGGGCGGCAGCGCGGGCATTTGCTCGGTCATGATTGCTGGGGTCGGAACAAGAGGTCTCCTTGCTAGGCTGTTGGAGGAAAATGGTGACGAGATCTGCGTGATTATTGAAAGCAGCGTTCTGGACCGGGTACCCCAAATACTCGCTCTCTGCATTAGGCTCAATACCCTCCGCAAGGAGATTTCGTACTTGTTGGAGGCTCCCCACCGCTGCGACCGCTGCTAGTTGGTCGATTGGAGATGGATCTGCTGGGAAAGGTTTGGGTTGCAAAGGGGTCTTCAGGAGCTCACACACGTCGTAGGGTGGAATGTGGTGTGCTGCAGCGTGGCATAGCGTGCTTATGAAATCACGAGCCGTCTTCCCATCCCCTGCCTCTGTACCCTCATTATGTCTTTCCAGCCACTCCGCGAGCGTCTTGATCGTAATGGTAAGCGGATGTGCAAGTTGGGTCGGGCGCGTGACTTCCCCTATCAGACGCCGTGCCATAACCTCTGGCCTCATCATCCTGGGTCGCCAGTCGCCATCGAAGGCGAAGATCCGGGTTTGGAAGACCGCACGATCCACCTCTTCGTTAAACCTCCCTGTTACCAAGTCAGATATTGAGAGGCTCGTGGACGATGACGAAAGTAATAGCTTCAAGGGAAACTTACAGCTGATGAGTCGTAATCTGACTGCTTTGTACAAGCCTACTATTGCGACCATATGCTCGACGACACATTGGAACGCGGGGATGGGAAGATCTATAAGTCCCATGGTGAAAGTGTTGCTGAGATCTCGCAAGCTCAGGTCAACACTAGATAGGTCTGCTGCGATGTATTTAGAGATGCGGCTTGAGCCAATACCTTAAGTAGGCCATGTGTCAGGTTGATATGCCTGAACACATACATCTTGGTTTGCATGGAGGCAAAGTCGTGGCTATGGCTCCCTTGGGCATTGCCCTTGGACTCCTCTGTACGTCAAAACACGATAGAGTAGTGATTGCAATGATATGACAGGGGTACGCTCCTGCTCGGTGCTATTGGAGGTACACCATTGCTGATGGTGCAATGTTACCATCAATACCTTAGCTCAAGGTATTATATGCCTAGCTCATGTAATTTGGACGCGCTTTCACGTGCACACGAATTATGCGCGTAATATGTATGTACCGCGTCGTCGTCGTGAGTATACCTCCGTATCTTACTTCTTTTTATATTTTTCGAAATATCTTACTGCTCTTTTATTAAGTATAGAGAATGATTTATAAAAATCGTCGTAATTATCTATAAAGAGTATTTATACCCGCTATTTCTCTTCTCTCTTTTATTTCTATTTATCTATTCTTTGCTATAAGCTCCTATTTCTTTATATATAATCTCCTATCCGCCGTCGCCGTGAAATTCTCGACTCTACCTAATCTACTGCAAACACCGAAATCTGCCGTTTCTGTAAGATTGGCGTCCTGATGAAAAGGAGTAGCCTCTCCTGCTTTCAGGCGGCCGACGACCATCCTTTGCAATACTGTGTTCATTCTATGTTTCCATAGTCCAAAAGACCTTTTCCAAATCCCGCTAGCTGATGGAGAAACCTCCGACCTGCTCCTCTACGGACCGATCGTGCTTGATTACCTGCACTTGCCGCGGCGTGGCTCTCTTGAAAGCTCACGACTAAAAATATATTCCCCTTCCACGGCGGTTAGCATCTACCATGCCCGTTCGAATATTTATAGGGCGGCGGTACGCGTACACGTTATCTAAGTCCGCGTATACCTTGTCCTAATGCGTATATACCTCCCCCTATTTAGCCTAGCGGTCGGCTAGAGGGAGCGTTTTAAATAGTTAATTAAGCTTACCTAAGTAATATCTAAGTAGTACGGCGGAAGACTATCTACTCCTTAGCGCTTTATACTTCTATTATACTATCCTAATAGTAATAACTACTTAGTATATTATAAATAAATTATACTTATAATATATCTATTTTTATATAGAGTCTAATAGGTTAAATCCCTTTAAAATCCGTCTATTAGTGGGAAAGTTATGGGTAGTAGTATAATATAACCCGCCAGCAGCCCCTAAGCCAAATAGAGGGAGGTGTACGCGTACTAAGATAGGGTCCACGCGGACCAGGACGGGGTATACGCGTACTGCCGCCCTAGTTATATTCAAGTCTACACTCCATTACGGTCCGAGATCGTATGATGTTTTCTACACATAGCTCTGAGGAGGGGGAAGATCCTGGCCCACACTTTGGCAACAAGAACAATATTTGCGCTTCACAAGTGTTTGGTGTTCATTACTTGGCTTATGTTCCTGTGTCCCCTGGCATGAATGTTGCATCAAATTTCCTCAGCCTAGGAGAATCCACAAATAGTCTCCCAGAATAATGTGCCAGTCCTTGATAATCATATTCGAGTCCGTGTTTCCTCTTGGCTTAAGACTGGTACCGAAGTACGGATATGAAAGCTTAGTCCAACCCAGTCCCCTTCTAGACAATAGTCTCCGTTATCTGTCCTGTCAATGTTTTCCATTTTGGCGAGCTCGCCCAGCTTTGGTAACTCTATATGACATCGGTTCTTTTGGTTGAACCATAGACAAGGAGCGTTTTTAGTCTCCTTCGTCCCCGTCTCCCTCGGCCCCGTCTTCCTCATCTTCTTCTCCGTCGCCGTCGTCTTTGCCCCGGATATTGTCTGGTATCTCAAGGTCTGGTATCTCAAGCCATTTCTCCAGGAAATTGTAGGGAGTCTTAGCAGATCTGACAAACTCCTGTGTTGCTATAGGGAATTCCTCCAGTTCCCTCCTCGCTGGTGGGTTTTGGAGTTCTCTGAATCGGTAGACCCGTAGACCTTTCCTAAGGACTGGAAGCTTATTCGTTGTTCCTTCAGACCCATAGGGCGACCGTCTGGCATTTTGAGAAGTTCCTCTGTGCTGCATTGGTGGTCAACTCGAACGTCGATCAAGACCTTACCAGAGTGGACTTCTCCCACAGCGACTTCCAAAACGCGTCGAGTGAAGGAGATGAACTCAGTGTCGAGTGTCAATAAAGAACTTCTAGCCTCCCTGCCATCTCGAATTCTCTGTAGCAGATCTACCACAATTTGGAAGCTCGGTTGGATGGGCCATGTTTTCCCAAGTGCCACTCCCAACTCGTTCAGATCGATGAAGGTCCTGGCGTCAGTGTTCAATTTCTTGCGGCCTTCCATAAGCGCCGTCCGGAGGCGCCTTCGTACTCTTGAGGCATGTTGATTCTGGCGTCGTTTTCTTTGGTAACGTCCCCGCTTGGGTCTCGATATCTGTGCCTCCATCGGGCGGTCCTCAAGCTCTCCTTCAACAGACTCATGATCAGTCTCTACCTCAGGACCGGGACCCCCATCACCAGGGTATCTGATACCGGTCTTGGTTATTGAAGAGTAGAACATTGGCAAGATTCCATACTATCTATGAACTAGAAAGTTTACTAAGCAGACTCGCTTCTGCTCAAGAGATCCATGCTTATCAATTTCATCCACTTCTTTCAGGCGGTCTGACGGGCAAGTTTGATGTGAGATTCGTCTAAAGCCTCGAGTTCCTTTCGGTAAGCGGCAAGATTTGGGTGCCTCAAAGCGTGGCTCCATTTTGTTTTGACGCGTCGATCCGTGATGAACCTCTTCGACGCGTGGACGCGACGAATGTGCACGTTGGGGTTTTGAGAGGTCAGCGTCACACCGCCAACACCGGTGTCCGACGTCTATAGATTTCGTCAATATCAAAAAGCGACATGGTCGTCTCAACACATACCTCTTGAAATATTTTGACTCGTTTCATACCCTGATATATGTCAGATTATACGCTCGCAACTGGTGCCGTTGTCTACTTACTTTCCAATGGAATGTGAGGGCTCCTGGTGTCCTATACGGAAAAGCTTTTGAAATCTCGCGCCAAGGAGCGCCAGATTCCCTCATACGTTTCAAACGCTGATTCTCATACCTTGACCATCTGCGTTTTAGTCTCGAGTTGCCCTAGGGTACATAAGATTGCGAGTGTAGCATGGTTGGCAGTCCTCTTACCTTTTGCATCTCTTTCCAATGTTCGCTGACAGACCTCTCGCTTCTGTTGTTAGGCAAGGCTTTGCTGATGAGTACCCAACTATGACCAGCATCCTTCATTTTAGACAGGAGTTGTTCATCAGATAGTGTCCATCGGATACTGTGAACACCCTTCCTTGGCATCCATAGTTCATGGGCATCCCTTCCAGTTTTAGTAAGTTCCGAGTTCAGTGGTAATGGCGCTTTTCTCTCAATATCCGTGCTGGGTTTCCCCGCTAGTAGACATGTATCCGCACTAGGCGCAGCTTCAGCAACTATCGCTGCTTCGGACGCCTCTTGAACAGCTCGGGTCAAGTGCGTGTTTGGTTCTGCGAACAGCGGTATTTCTGCTGCATGGATATTTTGAGCAACGACTCTAGCACACTTCTTTAATGGTGCTGCAGTAGACCCTTCGATGGGTATCGCGCAGCGCTTCTATGGAGCGCTTGTGAGTGCAGATGCTGATTCCACTGCTTTTGCTTGGCGGGTTCCCCGCAATGTATAAGACTGTCGCCCTTCATAAGCTCGATCTTGCTTTCCTTACCAGATTAGCGTAGTGTTTTCTTACTGCAGATATAGTTCTGCCCGGTAGAGGTTCGAGAACGCTGTCCCAAGTACAGCCAGCGTCTCTTAGCCGCTGTAGGACTTCCTCCTCAGCGGGTGTCCAGCGCTTCCAGGTACCCCTGCCTGTTCCTGTTAGGCCCCTGTGCTGTAATTACTTAGTAGTAGTACTCCGCATTGTTCTAACCTTGACTTACATCCGACCTGACTTGGCGGGCCTCCCGGACCATCCATCTTTCTTCCCATCGATGCTGACAAGCACCGAAAGTTCTGTCTGGAAACGCTGCATGGATTGCTTTCCAACTAAAGCCGTCAATTCTCATCTGGAGTAAGCGTTCGGTTTGATCTGCCGGCCATGGACGACGAGCACTTCCAACCGTCCCCAATGGGTCCATGTCAATAGAGTAGTCCACAAATATATAGAGACGCGAGGATGTCATGCTTTGATCGTCACAAAGGAGAGCTTCGGGATTGACCGCGCTCGTAGTGCAATTCGGACGGTTGAGAAGGACTTGGTCGTTGTCCCTGATAGAGTAATAGTGGTTGTATTGCTTCGAATACCCAATATGAGCTGCATTACCCCCAATGCCATCGTTGAACCTGAGGATACTTCCTTTTTCTTGATGAACCATGATAGTCACTCCGAAGTTTTGTGCTGCGGCATGCATCTCGGGCTCTCCTCCCCAAACTCGTGTCTTGGCAAGCAAGCGAAGGTATTCGTCAAGTCGAGCATTTTCGTTCCGATCCACAGGGCCATTATCACTTTGACTAGGATGAATGTCGCTGAGTGGTAACAAGGCTTGAAAAACGTCTCTGTTGCCGGCCATGAAGTTGACGATAGCTTCTCGAACCTCGTCGGCTCGATTGGGATCGTGGTAGATCTGATCAGCTAGGGCATGCAAATGACAGCTTCCATCGGCTTTCATGGAAATCGCTGTCTTACTAATAGCTATGGAGGAGGGAAACATCCATGGAGGCGTGATATCGGGAATGATGTTGGGTCCATCAACCGTAGAACCAGTAGTTGCATGATTGGTGTCATCGCCTGGACGAAGAGAGTAGTGCTTCCTCTTAAAGCCGCCGTCGATATCTGGAAGCGGCTCGGATGGCGGGAGTGATAGAGACGGGGAGGGTGGGACGACGCAACTTCTTGAGATGGAGGCAACGCGGCTGGTTGAGACTGGAATGCCGCAGCCGGGGGATGAGGTCGTCTGAGCAAATTCTAGATCTTGTTGCGGAGCTACGGCACGGTTGGATGGGTCTTGAAATTTCTCAGGACAACGACTTCCAAACGGATGAGCAATCGCTGTGTTCTGCTGTAAGGTGACCTGAGGCGGAATGGCACCGGAGGTTACAAAATCTTCAGCGAAATTTCCAGAAGCTCCTCTGTAGATGAAGGTGGTGGACACTGGGTACCGGTATTCTGTGAAGCAGGAGGCTTAGCCTCCTGGTCAAGGGGCCCGACGAAGATTGTCGAGGGATTACTCGGTTGGCCACTGTGTGCCTGGTCCTTCTTTTGTTGTTCAGCTTCATGTGGCAACCAAGACTTGAATATGTTTGTATGAGCAAAACGTCCTTCTCGCTCCTCTCGCCCTCGCTGCTCTTGAGCGCCCTGTTGCTCAAGATTGGATGGGGTGCTGCCCGAAGTGACAGGGATTGTGGTTCTCCTCCTTCTAGCAGCGCCGCAGGACTTATCGTGCCCTTCGGAAGGCATTTCGACTACGATTCAGTCAAAAATGGATAATCATGTATAACATCGTAGAAGTATTTGGTGCGATTTAGTTGGGGACAGGCGGCAAAATTCGAGGCCAGACAAGGTGGAAGGAAATACCATGGTATGTTGAATGCAATGCAAATGTGAACTTGAAGTGAAGGCAGTTTTGTGCTGTAGCCCTCAGGACCTACCAACCACTACCTTAACAGAGCAACCCTCTTTTATGTCTTGTGGATCATGTGACCCACACATTTGTGTGCATATAACACCTGGTAGCTTTAAAAGGTTCAATCCTCATGCACCACCACTTGATACTAAATAGCTTCAATAGCGAGGCCGTTCAGTACTCGGTGGTGCGCTCATACTAATCTCCACAGCCTCCTTAGAATAAACCGACAACAGCACATTTTGCTCCTTCTCTAAGGAGTCATATGCAGTTCTCGATGGTATAGCACTCCTGATTCTTCAATAGATGTCCTCGACAGGAAGTAGTATCTAACGAATATGCTCTATTAGCATTAAGGCCGCGGCTAATGTAAGCTAAGAGCTGTTCGAAGGAAGGAGGCATAGTAATGAGCATGATCCAGCTCGGAGGAGATATCAGCACGGCAGGCTAGGCCTCGGCGATCAGTGGTGGCTAGCATATCTGATCAACGCCGGCAGCTTGTTAGCAGCAGCCTGATTGGCAGCACCCTCGAACGATTCTAAAGAGCTTCCGTTGCGAGCTCCATAAACGACAACCCCCGCACTGAGAAGTGATTAGCCAAGTCTGGCTCACGACGAAAACTACAAGCTTAGCCGTATCTCTGGTTGTGGGCGTAAATACGGTCACCATATGACTTGATATCCTTTCTTATGAAATTATATATCTACGCCTCTTTTGTTGCGCGAAAGCTCCTGTTTCTCGAAGATGTTCGAACATGAAGTTCTGTTGAGGGACGGAAGAGAATTGTGTAGGTTTCAGGCTGAGTTCTACTATACTACTACTGGTATGCGACGACTTTTTCGTGACACTCAATCCTAAATATTGTGTTAGTACCTAGTTGAAGAGACCTGCCAAAGGACTCACCCATAATTCTCCCGAAGCTCTCGCATCAGTGGCTCGTTGATGCTCTTGTTCAACGGCGCGAGAATTCCCTTGTCGGAAATTGTGCCATCAAGGACCAGTTTGGCAGCTGTTAAATGAAAACATTAGCATCTTCTATGTCCCTATAAGCATTGGGAACTTGCCTATTGCGCAAGGTGTCCCGACTAAACGGGCCATGGCAAAATATTTCGTAGGGTCGCCGTTCTCGCACAGCGTCGATGTACGTGTCTCACGCCGGCTGTCCTGGTACTCAATCACAAACTTGTGCTGGAGCATGACCATATCACGCTCTCCTTCCTCGTACTGCATCTTCTGCTCCAACGTCGCGCATAGAGTATCCAGGGGGTTGCCTCTAGGTATAATAGGCTCCTCTGAGAATAGGCCGAGCCACTGTAGCCCACTGAGTATGCGTTGCTGCTCTGTAGGCGAATCAAAGGTCGCCTTGGAGCAGATTCTGGTCTCAAGGTCTGTGGCACTTGACGATATAGCGCCAATGATAGTCTGAGTCGCCTCCCGCCACGCAATAGGCTTGTTAAGTACTTCGATTGGCGTCTCCTCGAGGAAGCCGAGGTCGACGAGTACACGTATAAACTGTGGGAAGCCCTGGTACCGTAGGGTACCACGTACTATTGTCTGGGCCTCAGGGATATTGTAACGCTCCTTGTACGGTGTCGAGTCTCGGTTTGGGTACGCCACGAAGGCGTAGCCTGGGTAGATGTAGTAGGGTTTCGCGGTGCCCATCAGTTCCTCACCTGCTACCTCCACTACCTTACCATCCTGATACCATTTGCCTGCGTTGCGTAGCGCCAGTAGAACGCCACGCGACGACCATGAGAACTTGTAGCCTAGTGGGTTGTCCGAGTCTTCAGCTGCCGGTAAACCGCCACAGTAACTTTCGAAAGCGATAATTTTGCCGCCTGCCCGGTGCGTCTCGTCGATAGTCTTGATAGCGTATAAGTGGTCGATACCCTTGAGTATCATTGTTAATAGCATATTCCTGGCACTAGCTCAGGGGGCGAGCAACGGGCGAGTGCACGTAGTCTCACATATGCTGTGGACTATCCAGAGATTAGGGAACTTGATATATGGGGCAACTCACTGGATCAAGCCCAATCTCATTCATAACCGTGATACCTGCCGCCTTGGCCTCAGCATCGAGCGCCATCATGGCCGGCGACACGTAGCTAGTCGTTACAACGTGCTTCTTGTTGCGGATTGCCGACTTGATCACCGCCACGTGGAATGAGTAAGGAATCAGGCTAATGACCAGCTCGTGCTGGGCCACTATTGCGTCTAGTGCATTTTCCTCGGTCACGTCGAGTGAGATTGGCGTGGTGTGGGCGACGCTCTCCGACAGCTTCTTAGCGCTCGCGAGCGTCCTGCAGGCTACATGACGTTTGTCTGGTTAGCGGAAGAGGGTCTGACTATTCAATCGTGGAGCAAGAATCTAAGATGAGGAAGACGGAATCATGGAGGCGAATCCGTTGCATACCAACCGTCACCGGGATTCCGGCCTCGCTCAGGATGTCCAGCGTCGGCCTTGTGACGAAGCCCGCTCCGAGCATGAGTACCTTGCTGCACACGGGAGAAGGTTCCAAATCAGCAATGCAAGTTTTTGGCTGATTGCAGTGTCAATGGCATCTTACTGTTGAGAGGTCATATCGATAAATTCCGCTCTTATATGACCTTGGTATAAGATAGACTGGAGATTTAGAGATAATATAAGGTAAGTTAGTACGTTTCTGGGATGCTATAGTAGTGAATGTGAAAAGGTAAAAGGAAAAACCAAAATCATCTATCTCGGGTAAAAGTTTCCCCTTCTCCTCTTGGTTAGCTTGTCCAATGGAATGAAATCGATGAGTCAGCAAAAAAGGAAAGGCAGAAAACTATGTTCCGAGATCGGCCAGAGTTTCGTGTCCGGTTAAACAGGCACAGGGCGCACAATAGGACGTGATGGTACCTAGGTAGGGAGGCCCGGGGAGGTACTGAAAATGGGTCCTAGCGCTTACAGTACATAGGGAATAGTTCTAACTGAGCTACCTTATTGGTTTATCATGATATTCTGTTATGAACTCGGCTAGTTCGAGGAGTAGTTCTGGTGATGAAATTTCACGTATCACGTCGTAATGTTCTGTATTCAGATGTCGTTGCTTTCAGCGGAAAGTGCAATGGCAAGATCTAACAGTTGCTCTGTTCCACGCTTAGCGTTTGCAGAATATCGCAATGCTTCAGCTGGAATGTCAGTGTAGAAAACCATCAAGACACGTTCTTGGGGAAGACGATAGCACGCTTACTAACTAGGCCATGTCCAGCCAAGCCGTTTCTTTTCCGATATTATTACACACCGTTTCCGTTAGATTAGTATTGTATTTTTCACGCCCCAAATACGGTACCTTATTCGCGTCTACTGGAACGCGTTTCACTGCTATTCTATGGTGAACGAGAACTCTAGTACTGAACCCCTCAACTGCGCCTTTGGGATCATGTTCTTATGAAAGCTCCATAGCACCATTGCATGCATTGACTCTTCATTGATCCTTATCATGGCCATTCTCGAAGTCAAAAAGGACAACAACCGCCAGTTGCAGAACATCGCCAATACGCTCGTAGCAGCGAAGAAAATCGTTGTGGTCACAGGAGCTGGCATCTCAACCAATTGTGGGATTCCCGTAAGCACACCTTCGAGTCTTCCTGAAATTTCGAATAAAGTAACACCCTATAGGACTTTCGATCGGAAGAAGGGCTTTATTCCAAAATACAAGCACAAAGAAACGCAGCATCATCAAATACGGCTGTTGGTCAAGCAGCCATGAGGGTGCCTTTATCTCAACGCCATGATAGATATATAGCACCTACGAAATCGCCCATGAAGCATACAGCGGAACACCCATCAGTCCCCAGCAACATCAGAGGCAAGCATCTCTTCGACGCTCGACTGTGGAAGGACCCCACGAGTACCTCGGTCTTCTACAGCTTTATTGCCTCCCTCCGAAAATCGATTCAACAAGACGTCAAAAGGGGAACGCACACCCATCGTTTCATCAAGACTCTTCGAGACAAGAGGAAATTGGTACGCTGCTACACTCAAAACATAGATGGTTTGGAGTCTCGAGAAGAGCTTTGCACGAACGTGGAACGAGGAAGGGGAAACCGAGCCCGCTTCACCAAGCAATCGCTGGAGAAACCACGGGCTATCGCAAGGACAATGCCGGGAGGTGACCTCGACGGCGGATGTGAGGTGGTACAGTTGCATGGGGACTTGGAGGTGTTAAGGTGCACTCTGTGCCAACAGACGTTCTCATGGAACGACCCCGGCTGGGAAACCCGGCTCCTTGCAGGAAACGCTCCGAGTTGCCAGTCATGCATGACAACGAACCTGGATCGACAGGACAGGGGAAAGCGAGGGACCAAGATCGGCACTCTTAGACCAAACATTGTGTTGTACGGTGAAGAGCATCCTTTAGCCGACGCTGTTGGCACCATTACAGCACACGACCTCGCCTTAGCGCCAGATCTACTCCTCATCCTCGGCACATCACTCCACGTCCACGGTCTCAAGGTGCTAGTCAAGGAGTTTGCAAAGTGTGTACATGCGAGAGCTGGAGGCAAAGGGAAAGTCATCTTTGTCAACCTCTCGAGGCCTACTGAGAGCGTATGGAAGGATGTAATTGATTGCTGGGTTTCGATGGATTGCGATATGTGGGTCGGAGCGATGAGGCGACACAGGCCTGACCTATTCCAGATACAGGACCAACTCAGGCTTGCAGTGACGAAACCGAATTGCGATAGATTCCTGAAGACAGCTTCAACCTCACACACAGCAGCGACTTCAATCGAGAACAAAGAGAATATCGAAGGGAGCCCATTGCCGACTCGCAGCGAAAGAGGTCGTCCATTGATAACGATACCATTGAAGGAGAGAGGAGAGACTATGCAAAACGGACGTCTACACTTGACAAAGCCATTCAATAGGGCTGCAAATGGAAGACAGCAAGAAGATGAGAACGAACGAGGCGCACCAGAGAGGCAACTGCCTACACCCCCGTCAACCAGTCATAGGGCAAGGTTCGATACCCCTTCGAAGAAGAGATCGCTGAGAGATCGCTATCAAGACCTGTGTTCATCGCCTTCGAAGAAGAGGAGGACTGCGATTACACCGAGTGTATGGGAGGACACAGACATAGAGATCTGAGGCACCGCTCTTTCGAAACACGCCGATGGGAGTGGCGAATGCCAGAGTGTGGCTTCGATTTAGCATAGCGCACGTATGGTGCGTTGCTACCTCATACGATGTGCCCAAAACCCTAGATCAACCTGACTGGTGTGTAACTAGCCGTTTGACAAATGGCCCGACTATGGTCTCTGTGGATCACAGTTGAAGAGAGGCAGTGTCTTCTCGAGGCTTTCCAGCAGGTTTACGTACGAGGACAACGGGGTGATAAGGCCCAATACATGGCTCCATGACTCGCATGATTTTCGCGTGTCAACCGTGCTCCGCCTCTGCCGACAACCTTTCCTTAGTGACCGAGATGTCGCTGCCTGTGACTGGTCAACGTAACAGCCCTATCGAAACTGCGCCTTCACCTTAATAATCACTCTACGGCCTTCCATTTCTCCAAATGCCCATACATATGGAGAGCCTTGCCCATCCATCATCACGAACTGCGATTTCTCAACGTTAACCACACAGACCTACTTGACATCCAAACTCCATCAAACATCGCACGCCTATTCCCCAGCATGGCAGACCCCTACCAACCAGGGTACTACCATCCCTCCACCCACCAAACCTACCAACCATCATCCTACATCCCTCCTCAAGCCGACCAATACGCCTCAGGCGCCCTCACAACCCGCCACAACTCCAACCCCGATAACTACTACCCCTCGCAATCCAACATGCAGCTCTCCCAATCCTCCCACCGCCCCTCCAGCCGCGACAGCAGATACCTTGACCCAGCAGATAACCATCGTCATCAGCACCACCACAAATCGCGCTCCCACAGCCGCCACGACGAACGCGACCGCGAGCGCAGCAAAAGCCGTACCAAAGAATGGGGTACCACGGCCGTCGGCGCCGCCGCGGGCGGCCTACTAGGCAACGAATTGGGCCATGGCCCGCTGGCTACGATTGGTGGATTGGTGGTCGGTGCGTATGGCGCCCATGAATTGGAGAAGCGACATGAGAAGCATCAAGAGAAGAAGAGACTATCTGCTGGTGCTGGTGGGCGAAGGAGCTATGATAATGATAGAGATGGTGGTGATCGCCACCATCATCGTCGACGCTCGAGCGGGGGTTTGTTAGATGGGTTGAAGAGCAAGGTGGAGGGGTTCTTGGATGGAGGGGGGAAGGAGAGGGATGAGGGGCCAAGGAGGAGTAGGAGTTCTGTTGGGGGCGGGAGGAGGGGGGATTATGATCGTGATGGGTATGACGACTATTACGAAAAGAGAGGGGGAGGGAGGAGGCGGGATGATGGGTATTGAGGGAGGGAGGGAGAGAGATGGGTGGGGGGGCGGGGGGGGCGGAGGAGGAGTAGGAGCTCTGTAAGGGATGGGAGGAGGGGAGAGGGGAGAGGAGGGGTGGGATGATGGATTCTGATTATTTCAAGGCGGAGAGGATGAAGATGCGGGACGTGATGAAGTGCCTGACAATATGGATATCGGGACATTAGCGAAAGATTGACGGGTTCATGTGTCAAATGCCTCAACGGCCAGCTTAACTATTCGATGAATGAACCAATGGATGGGTAAGATCAGGAGAGATGATACAGAAACCTACGTCTACGTGTTTAGTGTAACGACTTGACGATTCTTACTTATGGGATAATGATGATATGATTTCTACTATTTCTACTACTATTTCTACTATTGTTTTATTGTATACTACCCTGTAGTGATGACGATGTTGATGCATAGGAGTTCGGTTTTTGATAAAGCATGATCCGGATACCTCTACAAGTGAAGTGGTCAAGGGGAGGATGAGTGAGAGTGTACTATACCAACATATCACCCTCCCTCCCTTCCTTTCCCTCCCTCCCCATCATCCCCATCACCATCCACACCCTCCCCATCCCCACCATCCACACCATCCACTCCATCCTCTCCCTCCCATCATCCACACCATCCACTCCATCCACTCCATCCTCTCCCTCCCCATCTCCCCATCTCCTCCCCATCATCCACACCATCACCCATCACCCCCATCACCCCCATCCCCATCACCTACTCCCTACTTCCCCATCACCCACCTACCCCCACCATCCCCATCACCTCCCCAAAAAACACCACAACCATCACGCATCCAAACCCCAAAACCACAGACAAACACACCTATATACCATATACCATATACCATATACCATATCCATCGAAGAATAAATCTTGATATAAACGCAAGAGGTGAAAGGGAAACAGGAAACAGGAGAGCAAGGATTTTGAGGAGGAGGAGGAGCGGAGGAGCGGAGGAAAAAGGGGATGATTGAGTCTGTGATTTGTGCAGTTTATGTATGGTATGTATGGAGATCGCATCTCGGCACATCTTTTGATAGTAATCGGGAAGAAGTCCCTGCAAAAGAGAGGAAATAGACAATGTATGTAAAAATGAAAGGGGAAAAAGAGGGAAAACAGGACCTATGAATAACGGCAGATGCTCTGCATGACTAGGAAACTTTGGCAAAATAAATCATTGAATCTATAATCTATGCATTCTATAATTCCCCTCCACCTCTTCCCACATCGCCCCTTCTAATAGTGCTCGAGCAAAGATCACACAAACAAAACAACCATGTATGTAAAAGTGAAAGGGGAAAAAAGGGAACAGTATCATCCATCAACACTCCATCGAGTAACCGTGGGCAGCAACCACCGATGACGGCGGAAGCCCTTGAACACTCCGGTACCGACTTCGCCAGACAGACAGACCTCATCAACTCATCGCTTACAATCCTGCGCCGAAGCAACAACGCATAACCCACGCCGCGTAAAGGACTGTGAACTTTTTGTATCAAAGAAGGAAATGTCTAGTCTTCGTCGGAAAAGACCTCAATGCCAGCCTTACGCTTGGCCATGCGATCCTTCTTTTTCTTTCGTAGCTCGGCAGACGACAGCTTGGCTTTCTTCTTCGTCGAGTCGATCTTGTTGCCCATGGCATCGAATCGTTCCTCCTCTTCACCGTCCTCCTTCAGACGAGGTCCGGCGCCTTGACCTTGGACCCAATTGTGGCCCGATGGAGTCATCTTGCCGTCCATGACAGCCCAGACCTGTTGTTCTGATGTTAGCAAGTTTGCAAGGGCGAGACTAGTAGGGAAGAAGAGCTTACTTCTTCGGTCAGATTCTCGGTAAACTCGGCGGAGTGGGTGATGATGATGACGCCGCCAGCGAAGGACTTGAGCGCCTTGGATAGAGCACCGAGAGAGTCACGATCCAGATAATTGGTAGGCTCGTCGAGAACGATCAAGTGCGGTCGTTGCCATGAGCAAGCGGCAAGCACGACCTTGACACGCTGACCACCGGAGAGACCACGCATCCGAGAATGCGACACAAGCTCGGCATCTAGCCCGAAATTGGCACAGTGAGACTCAATCTCCTTTCGAACGAGAGGTCGGAATTGACCGCTGGCAAGTGCCTCCTTTTGGTCAACATCTGCCACCATCTTCGAGTGCGATACCAAGATCTCAGTACGAGGAATCCATGCATTATCAGCAGTCATCATGGGACTCCATTTCTCGTTTTTCTGGCCAACGTTCTCACCGAGAACAAAGGAGCACTCATACTCGTAGGAATTCTTGAACTTTCTCCGTGAATGGATGCCAATGACTCGTCGCTGTGTCCCCTCGATTTTGTAAATCTTATCCATGGCCTTCTCATCCTCGTCGGTCACGATCTTGTTAGCACGGTCCATAGTTTCGCGATCCTCGCCAGTTTGAAATCGCCACTGGATGTACTCGGAAGGCGTGAGGTCCAAATGGTGGTCAATGTGAGCGAATGCGTGCTGTTTGATGTATGCGATACGGATATTCTCATGGGTGTAGACATCACCAATGGTCGGGATCAACTCTCCAGTAAGGACATTGATCAGCGTCGACTTGCCAGCACCATTAGGACCGATAACGGCAATACGAGAGCCGAGTGAGCATTGGAAAGTGATATCTGAGATCTGAGGCTTGCTAGTTCCTGGATATTGAAAGGTCATGTTGTTGACACGGACGATGGCCTTGGCCTTCGTCTTGACACCTTCGAGGAAACCTGGCTCGGGGAAGGAAAACTCCATCTCTGAAGCACTAAGTTCATAGTACGACTTGGCGGACGGTACCTTCTTGACGAAGTCTTGCAAATTGCCGCGATATCTGTGTAGCTTATAGCGCTCATAGAAAATAACATGCTGGATGACATTGTTCAAGAACTTCGAATCGTGCGAGACGATGATCGATGTGCAGGGAGAGTTGGTCAGATAGTCCTCGATCCATTTCACGTTTTTGACGTCCAAATGATTGGTGGGCTCATCAAGAAGAAGAATATCGGGATCCTCGAAAACGGCACGGCAAAGAGCCAACTTCATCTTCCAACCACCGGAGAGGGCGGTAATGGGACCTTCGAACTGCTCTTTGAAGAAACCAAATTCGGTGAGCTTGGCTTCAACGGCAGGTTGCTCGATTGTCAGTCCGACCTCCTGCAACTTCTTCATCGTCCAGCCAATCACAGTCTGTTCGGTATCAGCCGAGTCAAGATCGTGCTCAACGAAGACAGTCTTGACTTCATCCTTCTTTGGAAAGCCCTCGACTTGCTCGTTGTTGATAGCGCGCATAAGAGTAGACTTTCCAGAACCATTGGGTCCGAGCAGACCATAACGTTGGCCTCGCTTCAGGCGAAGATGGGTCTGGTTCAGTAAGATCTTAGCACCATATGCCAAGTTGAACTGGCAATTACAGAGGTCTTCGCCCTGCTCGTCATCCTCGTCCTCTTCAGCCTCGTCCTCGGCACCTGGTGATGCTCGCTTTCGGAGTGCATCAGCGATAGACCTTGAATCAGCGTCACCAACGATCGCGGTGATATAAGGAAGTGTGTTTTCAGTCCAGCTAGTCGAGTCGGTGTCCTTCTCATCAATGAGCTGACCAGCCATTGCCGAGATGTATTCTACCACTGGGCGAAACTTGTGGACTGCATCCTTGTGTGAGGGCTCAAGGATTTGCTTCAAGATACCCGAAACGGTAGCTATATCGCCCGCATGCGAGACTTCAGGAATCTTCCCATCCTTGACGTTGCCGACGCGGACTAAAGTGTCCAAACCTTGTTTCGTCTTCTCGCGAGCCTCGGGATCAGCAAGATTGTCGTAGTTATTTTGCAGCCGAGGCATGAGTCTAGGCAGAAAAGCTGCTACAATGTTGGGATCTTCGACCAGCTTGCACATGTTGTCAACAATGACTGCAGCCTTTCTTTTGACGGCTGTCTCACGCTCATTGAGTCCACGATCCAAGAGGGGAACCATGATGGCCAAAGTTGGCTCGTGTACGTCGGTAACGAAGGTAGTAGCACCCAGTAAGTGCACAGTCTCAGGGACATGTTGAGGCTTGGCGATACACTTGATCAATTCAGGAATGAAACGGTCGATATCCTTGTTGACAATCAAATTGCATACTTTCTCCATAGTGCCGTATGCGGCCTTCTTAACTTCAGCTTTGGTGTCCCACATGGCTGCCGAAATCACAGGGATCAAATCTGGAACACGGTATGCCAGTTGGGTGGGTGCGGATTCTACAAGGGCTTCGATGCACTGTAAGCAGCTCATCTTCTCGGGCCATTTCTGAGACTTCTCAATCGGTTCCAGAAGGAATGGTAGGATAGCCTTGACAGCGTTGGCGTTACACGCTTTGGTAATCGCCAAAGCTGCTGCTTGTGCAGCGGTCTTGACTGGTGTCATCTTATCTCCAACGGCGGCAAGTGTTGGCTGTAGCAGAACCACCAGATATGGCTCGACATTCGCGGAGATTGTAGAGTGTGAGGCAATGGCCTGAATGGCATTGCAGGCCCTTTCTCGTGCTCCGGCATCTTTCTTATTTGCAAGCTGCTTCTTCAGAACATCGACCGCCCTGCGTAAGTCTGTCAGCAAAAGTCTAGATGACATGTGGAGACAGCGATTTCGCGCCCGTGGCCAAACGGCCCTGTCCACAGCACACCAGGCTCGTGGGTATGGATGACACTCACTTTGTAGGAGCGTCATGCTCTTCGATATCGCCATTTATAAAAGTAGCGATATTGAAAGAAGCAGCGCTGGTCTCATCTGCGGTCTTTGAGATGGTGAGGGCATTGAGCAGCTCATCCAAAACCTTGACGGACTTTTGGTTCTCGGACTTGGTGTTGGTCGCGTTCGAAGGAGCAGAATCCATCACGTCGATGGAGGGCATTATTCTGAGGGATAAGCGGTGGTAGTTGGGACAGTGAAGAGGCTGTTTATGTAGTTTTGTACGTAGTGGTTGTGGCGGTGCTGAAAACAACTGGAGTGGACAAGGCCCACGCGGATTACGCGCTCTAAATGGCTGTTCTGTCAATCCAGCCGTAGTGATCTATGTCTGAGTAAGAACGCAAATGCAGTCTATGAGAGATGGTATGGAGAGAGTGGAGGTTGAGTAGAAAAAAAGGTAAGGTGGCTGCGGCTGGGATTTTATCTTATACACACAAATATTTTGGGATTTTTCTCGAATCTAGTCCGGAATAGGAAAAGCCCCTGCATCATCTACAAATCAGATTGGTGAGGTCTCGAACATGCTCTTTTTCACCGCCATCTCCTCGAAATGATGTTGGGACTTCTTCATGTTGATAACCGCAAAATATGTCACTATAGTATAGCTCGAGTCCATCTGATCTTCCCGTTCTTCCTCGATAGTTCTATACACTCTCCACTCACTTCAGACCTTACAGCAGCCCATTTGCCACACCTTTTTGCACCTCGAAATATTATACAATAATTAGTACTGTATATTAGTATCTGTGCTCTGCGCTCTGCTATGAAGAACATGGTCTCCACAACCAACATATTCCCTCGCTCCTTATACTCCCCATACTTCAGCTCGCGTGAAAGCATCCCATATCGCGACAAAGCGATATCTGCTGTGATGCTAGCGCCCAATGTCCCGCTCCTACATCCACGCCTGAACATTCTTCGACAGCGCCTCAAGCTCGCTGCTCGTGTACAGCCTGCCGATCCCGCCACTCATCCTGCTCCGGACCCTCCTCCTGTATGCATCCCTGGCTTGTTTCTTGCTCACAGCCCCGTAGCCCATCACCATCAACAGTAGCAACGTCCAAACAATGGTGATGATCAACCCGATGGGAAATATGGCGAAGGTATTGCCTGGCAGCGCCAAGTCTTGCGCATCGTCCTTCAGGACTCTGAATGTCATGTTCATCGTGCTGTACTGTGTGAACAGACCGTGGACAAACGACGCGTCGTAGGCAGATAGCTGAGTTGACAAGACTATGCCATCCGTGGTAGCGCCTGAGAAGGTGATGTTGGGTAGAAGGATGGAATATACTATCGTTCTGGACCAAGGGGTCAGCAATAACGGCGAAATGGAGTCACGACGTTATTGATAACGTACTTATTCATGGTCAAGTCTGAAAAGTTTCCACCATACGCTGCAGTGAAGGTGAGGCCCTGAAGCATCTTCGGCGGAGCTCCATTGATGCGTCTCAAGTACATGTCCTTCGCCTCCTCTGCCTGAATCGGAGGCAATGCAAGCGCCGTGATTTCTCTCTTCGTCTTGTCCGGACGGCCCATGGTATTGCGCCTCAAGTATACATCCTTTGCAGCTATCCTCCCACTGGCCAGGCTACCTTGGGTGATGTCTCTTTTCCACATGCTGCCACGACTGGCAATGCTTGCAGATGTATAGTTGACATCCAGCGTCTCGCTTGAAATAACCAGCCGCGTCCAATTCATAGCAGGCGCAGCTATGCGAAAAAGTCTAAGATCAGCCAGGAAGAGGCCATTCGATTTGTCGAAGTTGCGAACATTGTAGCAAGCAGCGATGCCGGACGGATTCGTCGCAACGCCATTCAAAGCGCTCAAGGCGATGGTGCAAGCCGCGTCAGTCTGATTGTTCCATGTAGCGTCGGCGTCACTACTCGTAGCGAGCGCTTCTGTAGATTGGAAAAGCAGTGGAATATCCGTAAGACGGGCAGTGTTAGACGAGGACGACGCGTTCGTAGATGAATTTGACTGGTCGGAATCTGGCAAGATGAATGACTCATCTACCACTATACTGTCCGAAGTGATATTGGAGGGGCCCATAGAAGCGTTCCAAGACCTAGCAGGTACAGTAGCAACATTACGCAGATGATACGACTCGTGGTTGAGAGAGGTGTATGCCTTGCCGCGAACTTTCTGGTCGATGTAGCCTGTGTGACGGTACAGCGGTGAGGATATTGAGGACACCGGATCGACAGGTGGACCAAGGCCGCGACCGATTCGTATGGCGAGGGATGCGTAGATCACACACATGAGCAGAACCGCGATGTGATGGAAGAGCCCCATATTGGGAGGTTCACGAATGTCCAGACCTCAGAAGGTAACGTTTGCCTGTCAGTCCGCAAAGGAGTGCATGGACAAATGAGGTATCACATCGACTAGATGCTTGACTTTCAGCGGAAGTGGAAGCTACGTCACTTCTTTCTTTGGGAGTTGGTGTTGATCCTAGCGATATCATTGTTCGAGGAAGGAGCGTGAGCAAATCTTGAAAACCGAACAGTTGTCGGTTTGTCTCAACAGTAGCGCGGCTTCCACACAATCGGTACATATGCAGTTATAGCACGAATACTGGATGCAATACAAGACACCTATGCAGCTCCAAAAGTAGATGCCTGTGCTATGCATATGTCATTTCATCGTAATCTCGTTTGAGAAGCCACCTAGAAGCCACCGAAGATAAAGAGCAACACATCACTCATTGAGACTCACCTCGCTGGGACGACGCTGGGTGACTGCACCCCATACGCTCCCGCGAAGTCAAGCTGACCCAGCTGACCTTGTACACGATCGACCTCCCTACTCAAGTCTTCTACATTCTGCGCCAGACTACTGACCTCGTCAAACTTTCTTCTCTTGTTAGCATTTGCCACCTGCTCCTTGACGAGGAACAACTGCTCCTCGAGCACGATCAAAGTCTCTCGTAAAGTCTTCTCTTCGGCCTCAAGGGCGGAGACTGCACTACTGCTGCTGATCTGCGAGGCATTATCAACATCGTTATACTTGATGGATGCCAGCGCCGTTGTTGGCTTTCCATTTGGGGTGGAACGACCGGAGGAGCTGATGCCATTGGGTGAGGCGTGCTTTAGGACCTTGGGTAGGGCTTTCAGTGGAAGCATATGTATCTGGAGGAACATTGAGCTCTTTTGATAGATTGCATTTTGCAAATTCTGTTGGGTAGGTGAATTAGTCGGTAGATCTCGGATTCGGCGGGCAGCGGTATTGTATTGGCCGAATGCGTCAACAAGTCTTTTGCGTGTCCTAGAGGCATCCGCAAGCTGAGCTGGCGAAGGCGGGACATCTGGATCTCTGTGATGGCTTAGTCCATGGATCAGATCCGGAGTCAGGACCTAGACTCACTGCAAAACCATCAGAAGCCGCTGGAACTTTGGAAGCAGCAACCGAATCCCCCTTTCGAATTGTACCAAAGTCTCGTATGCTCGAACATCTGGAGGCTTGTGTGTGAGAGCAGCTTGGAAATCACTTCTGCTGAAAACAGTAGTCCTGCAATCCTTGCACATTCTGACGTCGACGCCGACTTGTCCCACGGCCTTCTCTGTGGCACGGTCAGTCACTGAAGGAGTCAGTCACAGACAGACTGCAGGGATGAGAGGGAAACGCACTCGTATCAACAGTTAGGCCAACCTCTTTCGAGCAATCCGTCAGAGGATCTCCGCAAACGACCCTTCCACAAAGTCGGCAGTGGTGTCTTCTGAAAGTGTACGTTGAGAACTCCTGCTGGCAGAAGGGACATCTTGTAACGCTGGCATCGTCTTCCCAATCTACCACCGACTGTTCGATCTGCTTTCTCTGAGCCTTAGCACCAGCCAAAGGCCATAGCAAATTGCTTGCAGTTGACGTCTGTTCCGGAAGTGGATTTGCCAGCAGCTGGGTGAGTTTCGTGAGACGTTTCTCTAATCTGGATACCTCCAGAAGAGTTTTATCTACTGTTTTGCGTCGAAAGTGCTCGAAGTCTAAGGTATGGCTCCGCTCAAACCCAGTACGGTCGTTGTAGCCATCCCTTGACTTGTAGCATGTCTCGCAGACACGACACCAAAGTCCTCTGACAGGCTCGTGCTGGGCAGATCTCGATAGCTTCATTTTATACATCGTGTGCTCGTCGCAGAACAGTTTCCCGCATTTTCGGCAATTGACGCTACCATTGGCCGAAGTGAGCCCCTTCCCACATGCTGGCTCGGCGCAAGCATCGCTTGGTCCCTGCGAAAGTTCAGAGTCAGCATCCACTTTAATAGGAGCATTACTTGAGAGAGAGGACGAGTTAAAGGTTTGGCTTCTCCGGATATACCACCGCAATATGTATTCCGGCTCAGAATACTGCCCAAGTGGACGAGAAGAACCACCGAAAGATCGCTTACATGTCTCTGCCAGTGCGTTTTCGTGACAACATCGTCGGGATCTTGCTGAATAGGTTGAGAGGCGGCGGGAGAGGGGCCAGTCGTTGTCGTCGGTTTGGGACTGGGAGATGGTGGAGGCTCATTCTCGGAATCAAAAACATCCAATCCCTTGAACTTCTGATTCAGTACAGCCAGCGGTTGAAATCTTTTCGCCTTGACCATCTGGGTTTTGAACCAATCCTTAGCCTCAGCCTGCTTCCCCTCCTCCAGATTCTTGTGAATATCATCCAGATGTCTGTTCAATTGAAGCAGCGTAACCATGTCCTCGTTGCATATAGGGCATGCCAGCCTTGAGTCCGCAGCTGCAGCCGCTGCGTTACCTCCATCGCTCTGGTCGAGTGAGATCCTCGAGCTGATGTCCTGGGGATCGGTTGAGGGCTGCGTCGAGGCAGATGAGCTGACGGAAACTGTGCTAGCCGATGGTGAGAGCAAGCTCGAATTCCTTGGCGGATGCGCTGGAGAGAGAGAGCGACCGCTACCCAGTACTCGCCCTCCCCCGAGCTTCCGGGCTGACATCGTCCTTTATGACATTGGGTCTCATGGAGAGCCGAGAGACTTGCATTGTTCAGGCAGTCCATCCTCTCAATGCGGGACCGGCAAAAAGAAATGCCGTTGCCGATGGTGATATCAAACTTTCTGAACTACTTCGTACATCTTCTAATGATATTGATGTTAGACAATGCCAGAGGAGTTCCCAGAGGTGCAAGGTGGCGGCTCGCTGATCTTAGCCTGGCAGATTCGTAACAAGCGAGTCCTTGTGGTGGGCGGGGGAGAGGTACGTTGGTGTTATCTCCAAGCTTCTGGTGGCAAGCATCCTAACCGGCTTTCAGGTGGCAGCTGGCCGCATCCTCAACGTCCTCAATGCCGATGCCAAAGTCACCCTCGTATCTCCGCGCTCGGGATTGAATCCTGAAGTCGCTCACAGGATAGAGAAAGGCCAAGTCACCTACCACGACCGGGTGTTCGAGCCCTCCGATCTCGATAATGTTGATATGGTTTTGACGGCGATCGATGACCCAGAGGCGTCTACTGTGATATGGAAACTGTGCAAGGAACGCAAAGTCGCTGCAAACATCGCAGACGTCCCGCCAGAATGCGATTTCTACTTCGGCTCCGTTCACCGTGACGGACCGCTTCAGATAATGGTGTCTACGAACGGTAACGGGCCGAAGCTAGCGAGTATTGTCCGTAAATCCATTGCGGCGAATCTACCGGAGAATATTGGGGCTGCGGTGCAGAAGGTAGGAATGCTGAGGAGGAAGTTGAGGAAGGTGGCTCCGGATATCTCGGAGGGGCCGAAAAGGATGGGGTGGATGAGTAAGGTCTGTGAAGAATGGACGTTGGAGGAATTGGTGGAGATGGATGAGGAGGATATGGATCGTTTGCTGGGATTCTACAAACCGAATACTGTTCCCACATTTGAGAATGTGCGTTTGGGTGGAGAGGAGATCGAGATTGCATTTGAAGGAAGCTTTGGCTGGTGGATATGAGACCATGATCTGCTTGATGGAGTATGAATGGAGTGGAAAAATTGGATGAACATGTATGATCAATCTTGTGATGACTTAGACAAAGAATTATAGATAACGCACAGCGATCCAAATACCAAGCCATCGCTCTAAAATGATAGATCATCGCCGTCTCCACCCATGAAAGCATAGCCGAAATGAGGAACGTTGATCCGTATCTTAAAGACCCTATCTGCTGTCTTGGCCTTCTTCATAGCCAACAATATCGCACTTCCTGGACTCTGTACGGTTTTGGCTCTAGCACATCGACAACCCGCAAGGAGAATTACGAGCTTCCTCAGCATATTTTGCCAACTAGTGAACTTGCAGCGTATTGGATAAGGAATCAATCAAGTGCTCTGTTGTAGAAATGTATGTTCGAGTCCGCTATTTACGGATGACTTCTGGCATGATTCATTCCTAGTACATTGAGATAGCTGATGCTTTCCCTTCGCGAAAACGCAGTGTCGCCATCGCCATTGGGACTATGAGATGCTCTGGGCAATGTTCCCTTGCTAAAGGAGGCTTTGGTGGCAGTATGGCTAGCGTCAGACAGTCGTGTTTGGCTCCCTTATAATCCAACAATCGGAGTCATCTCATTCGGCCGACGGGCTCGATTAGAGTAATATTCATCATCAGAAGTATGAAACACCAAGGTTGGAGGATGGGCCCTCGCCGTATTTAATTGACGTCCACACAGGGAGGATGATGAAAGCCAAAATCACCACAGTGCTTTCTTGACTAAAAGAATCACTGGCGATTTCACTGGAAGGGCTGGAAGATACGACTTCGAAGTGCTATGGGCTAGAGACCATCGCCTCTACATTGCTGCAGAATGCCGGTTCTTAACAAGCCGTTGGTTTGTACTAGCAGGTGCGAATAACAGTATGAACGGAAGTTATTCCTTGACGGTAACTTAGTACGGCGAAGGATTGGCAAGTGCTTGCAGCATTGCCTGCGTCGGCCAAAGTTGTTGGTATGGGAATACTAGTAGTCCTCTCCGTGTTGGTGGTAGTCGTATATATTATAAAGTAATCAAAAGTGATCCCAGTGGAACTCAAGATCAAAGACTGGCCTGGGGAACGGCATGTACTCCCCCAAAAGTCGGTCGAAATCGTTGCGACAGAGACCGATTATTATACATATGTCGGTCTTGGTGAACATTACAATGTCGTGGAACATACTCGTCCTATGAGGCTCGTAAAGCGTGGCGTGATGACCGACATACTATGCCTGCTGTGTTGCGCTGTGGTAATTGAATGTGGTGTAATCTCTCGAAAATTTGGTAGGTGGCGAACCCTTCTAGGTCGAGCTTATCCATTGATTTTGCCGTCCGCTCGGTTTGCGGCTGGAGATGGAATCGGTGTTCCTCGATAATTGCTTTTCTTTGAACTGACGTCTGTCATTGGTGTTCTGCGCGGATCCTTCTAAACCGAGCAAAAGTAGGATCAGCTGGAAAGAGGCCGTCCATGGGACTAGACTTCTCAGCAAGAAGGAAATTTCGCAGCCGCGAAGGGGGTGAACGGACATATCCCCTGGATGAACTTGCAGTGGACCGGCCGAACCTCAGCAACATCCGCTACCGAGTTCAAGCACTCTTCAATTCCTGCAGCCTTTCGTTGAGAGCAATATACCCTCTATCCTCTTCCCAGCCATCTTCTGCTCTTGCTAGAACAGACCTTACCGCGCTCCTCGACTTGAACTTCCAATCCTTGGCAACCGGCTCGCCTGCACCCATCCCAGATTCTCTGCTTCTCTCCCCAAGACTTTCGTACGCGTCAATAAGATCGACGGTCGAATCTACGACCTCCCTCCAAGCGCCTTTAGCAGCTTGTGTGCCACCACCGATTTCCCATCCAGGCTGATTGAGAGTAGCCCGCCATGCCTTCTCGTATGCTGACAATGCTGCAGACGGGTGTTGGAGGTGTAAGGACAGTTTTGCAGTCAGAAGCCAGAGCCGACGAGATGATGTGATCAGCGGTACGACTTTCTTTTGTACCAAGTCGACAACCATTTTTTCAAATCCAGTCCTTCTACTTGGCCCATCCTCAGCCTGGTGTTCATCTATGTGCACGTCTTCTTCTTGGTCCAAACGTGATGGTGCTGTCGCGACAAGATGTGCTACTAAGGCTTCGAGGATCTCCACGTCTACGCATGTTTCACCCTTCAGCTTTCCGAGCAGATCAATGAGTCGTGTCTGTGCAATAATGATGTCCGTGTACGGCGGTGGTGACAATTTGACGGAGACGCTGAGTAAATTCTGCCATATTCGGAAGGAGTCTCTCTTGAGCGCAGCCGCACGCTTCAGCGCAACAAAGGCTTCTCGTACGTGCTTTTGAAGGTCCGTTGCCGGCTTTTTCGGTGTCTCCTGCTCGTGATCGAACGCGAATTCGTCGTTGGTGGGGTTTGTACCCGTATCTGTAGATATATTAGACGGGACTTTCAACAAAGAGACTGCCAAATTGCTCCACGACTCTGCGTCTGTATCCTCGATTTGAACAGCTCGCCCGAAAGCTTCCACTGCGCCTGCAAAGTCTTCAGTCTGCAACCTGACGCATCCCAATGCAAACCATGTAGAGTGGTTTTGGGGGCTGACTTTCAGTGACTTTGCATACGCATCGTCGGCCCTGGCCATGTCTCCAGCTGCAGAGTAGTGTTTTCCAAGAGAGCGTTGTGCCCGAGCATAGCGATGATTGGAGATCTCCCAAGCACGTTCATAGGCAGCTACAGATTTCTCTATATCACCAAGGATGGAGAAAAGACGTGGTGCATCCGCTGGTAATGGATCTTTCTCTACCATGTAATTATCGACGTCACTATCCTGGTCATCCTCAAGAGGCTTAACCAGGGGTGTGACGACGATTGAGTCGTATAGCTGTCGGCGTATGATCTTCCGAGCTTTGTCTTCTCGATCATTTGCAGCCCAGCAGAGAGCAACCTCGGCCCACATTTGCAGGCGTTCGTAGATTTCTAAGGCCGTGCGAAGACCACCCAGGGAGACCCAGCGGTCAGCAAGTTCGGATTCTAGTTTCCATCGTGGCGGTGATGCAAGCTGGTAAATGTATTGAAGGCGCTCGGAGACTGGTGCAGACTCCGATTGCTTGGGTTGTGGGAGGAAAGTTGTAGGGCCGTTGGACGTCAGACCCTGGGCGGCTTGTTCTCCGTTTGGCAAATCCAAGGCAGTAGTTTCTGCGATCACTTGGTCGACCAGCGCTTGCAGCTGCAAAACACCCCTTTCAATGGTGCGTGATCTGTAACCTTCGATCCGGCTCCTGACAAGTAAAGCCTGTGTATAGACTTGCCAATTTGAGCTTCCACCAGAAAGCACTCGTTCGGCGTATGGTAATGTCTCCTCGCGAGTTAAGCCATCCGATGGGGACATGTTGGTGACTGATGTCGCGGTAGCAAGCAAAATGATAGCATCAAGAGGGTCGAGGAGAGGCTGATTGCCAGGGTCCAAGGACTGAAGTTCACTTGGCAGGTCAGCGTCAGCTTGGAAGACTGGGAATGAATCGTCTTTGGTGGAGAAGGAAATAGATTCAAGTAGCGTGTCGTCATCTAAATCAAGCGCCTTCGGCCGTGGCTTGTCAGAACCTTGCAGACTCGAGATTGAGTGCTGTGTTTCGGCGCTTTTTGCGAGTACAACGAGCTGGCTCAATTCTTTCTCCTGAAATTTAGTCCGCTTTCCCAGACGTCCAGTCAGTGCAAAATGGAAGGATCTTTCCTTCGCTGCCCTCGTCAGATCTTCGCGAGCTTTTCTGTCGAGTCCATGAAGTGTGTGGATGGTAGCTCTTTCAATCAGGAAATGGGCTGGGCTAATGTCTTCCGTTGTTGATGCTTTGTCCAATATAGACTCTTGGAGAAGATCCAGCATCCCATAAATCTGCGTTTGAAGAGTTGGAGATACTTCAGAGAGCAGCCGCTGATGCCAGACGTTGACTCTAATTCGCGCTAAGCGCCTATTCAGTCCCTCTTCAAGTCGCTGGTGGTTCAGAATGAGTTTTGCCAAGACGAACAATTCTATATTAGGGATGAGTTGGTATACAGCTTCTCCATCGAGACTCAGCGTCAATATCAAATCTTTCCGAAGCCTTTCGATATTACGATTCTCATCAAATAGGACTGGTGGGAAAATCATCGTAGTAGAATTCCAAGACAACGGGGGTCCTGTGACGTTGGCTTGCAAGAATACCTCTAGGGCTGTAAGACCAATAGAAAGTAGTTCACCGAGATCGTTCCAGGAGCAAATGCGTTGAAAAATGAATTCTGACCAGTCCACGCATTTTCTAAGAGGTTCAAAGCCAAGAACGGGACTCGCTTCGAAACCAAAGAACACTCTGGCATGGTGACTCGTCAGCACTGCGTGATAGTCAGATGCCATCGTCAGTGAAAGAAGGAGCTCGATCGTATACAAGATATGTAGGTCGTAGGTTTACAAATTAGCAGAGCAAAATTATATGCCAAGATTTCGCAACGGCTAGTTCTCTTCTAGAATAGTTCTAGATCCGCACCTCCTGAGAAAATATCTCCGCTTAAATCCGACTAGGCACTATGTACGTTCTGAATGCTATGTCTTTATGCACTGAGTAAGGTAGGACCTCCTTTGAATGTCGATGGCTTCCATATCTGTTCATCATGAGTAGAGACATTTACAAAGATGAGGTTGACTTTGCTGCCCTTGCACTTCGGTCACCGGCCTTCAACAAGCAGTAAACCTCCAGTAGTGCACTTCATCAAAACGTGCTAAACTCTTAGTAGCTTGAAGTCCAACGGGCAGCTGGACTTCAGCAACCCCGAGGCCGTGCAGTATGGCTCACTAGATCTTTACATCGGGATACTGGCTGATATATCTAAGACAGCTTACCAAAAGTCTGCTTGACAGAGACTTTGGGATCAAGATCGAGCTGCCGGACGACCGCCTCTGTCCACCTGTAAGTGCTTCACAAACAAGAGGTGTTTGATGATTGACGATTTAGGTTCCAAATCGGTAGGGATTCTCTCATTGATCGAAGTCGCATGGAACTGACCATGTTGAAGGTTCAATTACATCCTCTGGGTTCAGGATCTTCTTGATACCACTAGCCAAGGCTATAGCGACCAGTATGACCCTGAGCGAGAAGTCATCGGGCTTGATATGTAGGTCGTGAAGGCTCGGGATCCCAAAGCCACATTCCCTGACCTCATTGATGTAGTGGTACTGGGGCCAGTTGCATCTACCCGCTTCTGGGCTGCTCGCAACGCCCAAATTGGAAGTTCCTTGCTACAGGTGCCATTGCAGAAGGGCTGAGGACGCAACGAAAGCTGATCTTGATCAACGATAGATATTGACGAGCAGAACCTAGCTTGTGCTCGACGTAACGTCTTGCAGAACAACCTCAAGTCTCGAATTCGGCCATTGCTAACCAAGAAAAATGATGCTCTCATACCTATAGATGGACTCGGGCTCGAAAGGTCCGTATCACCCACGATGGTACACCTTCAAGCTCTCATACTCGTAGTTTAGCATTGATTTCACCATGTGCAACCCACCTTTCTACGCCTCGACTTCAGATCTTCTTGCTTCAGCAGCAGCGAAATCCCGACCTCCTCATTCCGCTTGCACCGGTGCAGAGGTCGAAATGGTCACGCCAGGCGGTGAGATCGCCTTTGCGAGTCGCATGATTGATGAAAGCAGTATTCTCAAAAACAGGTGTCAGTGGTGCACAAGCATGTTGGGAAAGTACTCTAGCGTCGAGGTCGTTGTCGAGAATCTCAGGGCAGCAGGGGTCGTAAACTGGGCTGTCAAAGACTTAGTGCAAGGAAATAAGACGAGACGGTGGGCTGTGGCATGGAGCTGGGGTAATATGCGGCCAAGCCAGGTAAGGATTACCCTCGCGCTCATCGCCCGGCATTCATGGCTGACCCGAGAGGTCAAAGGCGGTTGCGAGAGGTACTTCTACATTACCCAAGCACTTGCTCCCATTCCCGTCCGAGAGCGGCTTTCACATCTCCAATATCGACAGGGACTCCTGCGCCAGGAGACTCAACGAGATACTGCACGCTCTAGACCTGAGATGGAAATATCGGCCAGATCTCGTGACTGGTGTAGGTTTCACAGCTGGCAATGTCTGGTCCCGGGCAGCTCGACGAAACCAACAGCACCAAAGCCCCGGGTCGGCCCAGAACGTGGCCAACGGCCGTGAAATGGAACATGATGAGGATGATACGGGGCCGGCTTTCGGCTTCAAAATACACCTGCAGCAGCAGATCGGTGGTATCGAAGTGAAACTACGCTGGCTTCAAGGCAAGGACAGTGTTTTGTTTGAGAGCTTTTGTGGGATGCTGAAGCGACAATTGACGCATCGATGAGATTGTAGAGAATACCATGCATACACTGGGTCTGAAAGTACCGAAGATGTAAGTAGGTGTGGAGTTGTCGTTGGTCAGCAAGCTCTGCCTCTACTGACGCGAGGCGGAGAGCCCGGAACAGTCGAGGTACTAATCATGACAATACCAATCTAGAGTATGCCTTGAAAAAAAAACCATTGACAGCCATGTTTCTCTCATAGAGATAGGAGGTGTGTCCTATGACTCACACGTATATTCCAAGATCAACAACACTGATAAAACGTAGGTCATTACTTCACTATTACATCCCCTTCACTCTTCCAGCCAAACAGCGCGCAGCGATACCATTGGCTCACCTTGGCCGGACACCTGATACGTCACCGCTTGCATACATACATACATACATACATACATATGCAAATACGCGCTGCATCAATCAAGAAAATGGGGACATTGGCGCAATGGTAGCGTATCCGATTCCAGTTTGAGTACTCCTATCTTAGGTATTCTACTGTGGATCTCCGGAAGGTTATCTGTTCGAGTCAGATATGTCTCATCTTTTTACTTTCCAGTTCTGAGGCCGTATCTGAGAGTCACTTCCTTGACGCTGACTGTACTTCATTTTCGGTCACATAACCTATGGAATTCGGATTCATGTCTAATAAGTATACCAATGAGCGCCTAGGACTGACCACAGGCTCACTGGCGCAATGGTAGCGTATCTGGGTCCTAACCAGGCGGTTATCGGTTCGAATCCGATGTGAGTCGCTTGCATTTCGTTTTTGCCTTTTTTGCCTTTTTTGCCTTTTTTGCCTCGTGGATATCTCGCCAGTGGCATCCTACTGCAGTTCAGGTTCGCGTTGATAAGTATGTGTCACAGAATGACTCATAAAATTGCCCTATGACCGTCGATGTCTCCGGCTCTTGTTTCGACTCTCAGGACTATGCGTTCCTGACCTCGCTGTGCGTCTGTTCGGTCTCGATAGGAAGCTGGTATACCACCATCATGACCGCCTTTTTCTTCATCATGCCAATCATTTCACCAAATATACCCATTCATCCTCCCCGTCATCGTGAACCCTCACAAGCCCTCTCCTCCCCCTTCTCTCGTTCGCCTCTCATCCCCCTCCACCACACCCACCTGATCGCTTCAATCTCTCCTCCTCTAGCCGCACTCTAATCCCTCAACCATCCACCCCTCATTCCCCCTCACGCTTCCCTTTTCCCTTTCCCCCGCTGGTTCCCTCCCCAGCCAACCTCCCCAACCCCTCCCCTTCAACCCTCATCCCCACCCACTCCTCCATCCTCACCGCCCCAACCCCCTCCCCCTCATAAAACTTCAAACTCGGCTCATTCCACTTCAAGACACTCCACTCCAGCCTCTCTCCCCCCATCCCCCTCGTCTCCACCGCCAATCGTCGCAACAAACTAGTCCCATACCCCCTCCCCCGAAACTCCGGTCTTATGAACAAATCCTCGAGATATATCCCGGGAGCGGCGCGCCAGGTGGAGTAGGAGGGGTAGTAGAGTGCCATTCCTGCACATTTTGGTGCTTGCGGTTCTTGCGTGTTTTGCGTCTCTGGAGCTTCGTTTGTTTTGGGGGGTGGGGAGGCGGTGGGAGGATAGATGAGCAAGGTTTTGGCATAGCCTTTCTGGGGGTTTGAGGGGAAGGAGAGGGTGGAGAGGAGGGTGGCTTCGGTTGCGAGGACGGAGGAGGAGGCGCGCTCGTAGGTTGCGAGCTCGTGGATCAGGGCGAGGATTATGGGGACGTCTGTGGTGGAAGTGGGGGTTAGGTGTGTGCGAGGGGAGCTTATGAGGGATGTAATGTACCTACCTTCTGCTGTGGCGAAGCGGATGGTGGGGTCTGCTGTGGTCATGGTGGGGCTAGATGTTGGGTGTCAGTGGGATTGGTCCTCAATGTTGCTGGTGCTGATGAGTAAGGCTCTGCTCTCAGTAATCATCTATTGGCGTAAAGATGATGTCTCGAGGCACGACAGAGCCATGGGACTGAATTAAGGTCTGTCAAGGTCTAAAAGATTGTTATTTGTGAATATGCATCCTTAGCGGAAGGGCGAAAGGCGGACGCTAACACTAGCTCTACTTAAGGGTGGAGTGGAACGCTTGGCAGGGGACGAGAACGACCTCATGTCGGTTTCCGTTTGCTAAAATTCATCCATCCATTAACGACAACCGGTATTCTGACATCGGTGCATACTGCATGGCAACCAAGCTCCACGTCAAGGCAATGTGATTCAGGAGCGACATGCCTCATGGGGTAAAGCACCTCTTTCCGAGTACACCTCGGGAGACCTTGTGGGTGGACCTCGCGGACAACATGGCGTTACCGCATGTCGACGAATTCCGAAGGAAATCTTTCTGTTGTCGTGAGCTGCTGTCTCTGCGTCGAAGGAACTCTTCAACATCTGAAATACACCAATTATTATGGAAACTACCTGCCGACCGGAAGCTCACCATATCCCGCCTGATAGCTGGTACCAAAGTCCATCCAAAGATTCTCTCCTTTGGCATTGTGGCAGAGGCTTTTCTACAACACATTCCCCTGCGCAGGACTTCGAAGCTGGTACTGCAAGAGAATGCAGTTCACGCGTGCCTACATCTCAACGATTTTCTAGCGTCGGCTTCCTGCTACTGCTCATTTCATGCTGAGTATATCAGTAGGGTAGCAATACAGCCGTGATACTTCGCAGCGGGCATGCTTTTGCTAAAGGTAGGTGGTCTACGTGATACAAGGAGGGTTGAGCCACACAAATCATCCTCCATGTGCGGGATCCCAACGTCTGTCACGGTGACGCTGGAATCTGTCAGGATAGGAGTGATTGGTTTGAGCGTACAGTGAGTCTAAGGTGAAGCAGGGATCCTCGCAGATGAATCAATCCTTTGTATATACTACATCGCTTCCTGTCTTCATCTTTCTTGCTTTTGCTAATGATCCTTTTCGACACTCTACTACTTCTTTCAGCATCTTGATAACATTGCCCGACTCCAAAAGCTTGTATCAGAGTTGTACCAGTCACGATAAAGCCCACCAAATGCATCCTATCAGAGTTCTTGGTACCCTGCTTCTCTCCCTCACGTCCGCAGCGTATGCGACAACCGCTCAATTAATAACCTCGACGAACGCCCTTACCCAACAAATCGATGTCATCGACACCGTCGTAGTGGCACTCACAGCCGCAACTCCGCCCACGACAGCCAAAGTACGTCCTTACCATCCTTCGCTCCTTGTAGCATAGCTATCCATTCCAGCACCTCTCTCATGCAACCTCCAAAGTCCGATTTCAAATCCTGATACCCAGCCCCAGCAAATTCCCCCTTCCCTCCAGAGCCTCACAGCCGCCATCTACGACGCCATCACCGCCTGCACCCCTACCCCACCGACTTCAGACCCCGACACTGATTTACACATTCGCGATACCTACGGGCTGTTCACAAACAGCGTCGAGGAACTCATGGCCGACTACCTGTACCAGAGAGACAACTTGATTGGCGTTTTCGAGTTGAAAGCATCTATGTATAGCCAGCTGACAACGTTCAATAAATCTTATCAGGTATGCTTATTTCTCTATCTTATCCATGCAGCGATCGTGGCATTTTCCAGGGGTTTTGATTGATCTGTGTGATGGTAGGCTATTAGTACGTTCACCACTGTTGTACTCGATGATGCCGAGGACAAGCTTCGAATGAAGTATTACATTGGAAATACAACCATCTTGATCAATCATGCGGTGGCGGCTTTCGCGCCTTGATTCATGGAGATGGACTCACTGCCTGGGTTCCGCAATCATTACAATGTTTTTTCCTGATGAGATTAGAAGGCGCTGGGTGCAGCAACATTGACAGTGGCTGGACGATGGGTATAGAGGAGTGGATATGGCGGATGGAAAAACATGTCACGTGAGAGAAGGGTAGAATTGAGATCTTGCGTAAGCAAATGTGGGTAACGTATACCACTTATATGTGCCCGAAAACCCTAGTGAACCAACAGGAAAATATTGCCGAATATAGAAGAAAGCTACATTCACCCCATAAAAGATATTGGACATACATTGCACATGAAGTAGGTGAGCTTCCACAGAACAACCTTGACAGCCTTGGCTCCATACACAGCGTAACACATCAATGAAACATCATCTAAGAACCTCGAAAGGACCGATAGCTGAAAGGAGACTCATCGTCATCATCATCATCATCATCATCATTCGAATCAAGATCTCCATCTCTCTCCCGAGATACACCTCACCGGTCTCGCATCACTACAGATTATAAGCCTGCACTGAACCCTCATTCACATGGAGGTGGTACTCAGGGCCGACATACACATGGACGAATATCCTCGACGTCAAACTCATGGCAAGTGTTAAGGTGATCCCACATCGCCCTATCAGATTTAAAGCTCCTGTGGTCTTTGCTAATCTTCAATTTATAACACGGACGGCAGTACCATAGATTGCCGTAGAAGTCCGGCGTGCCAAGCTTGGAGGGGCGATCGATGTAGCGTAGGAAATGGTAGCCTCGGAGATGGTCGATGGCCTGGCCAAGGGTTTCTATGTATTGGATATTGCAGAACTTTGCTTTGCAGCAGTATGACTGTGACATCCTGCTAGGTTCTTTAAGATGCAGAAGCTTAGATGTTGAATTGGTTTCAGAAGTTGATGATGGTGCGAAGGTCTGGGTTCTTGGGTTGTCAAAACCTGATATTTAAAGTATGTAGAGAGGTGGGGTGGTGGGGTGGTGGGGGTTTGGCGGATCCTTTGAGAGGCCTGTGGGCAGTGCAGGTACCACGTTTTCGAGCCTCTAGATGCCCTGCTACAATACTCATTGAAGAGATGAGATTATATTCAAGTCTTCGTTTAATCAATATATATATCCCAGATGTTACTACGGCAAGTCTATCCTTGGGCAATAAATGAGGTAAGCATATTCTACAGTTGACAATTCACCAAGCTACTGACGTGAAGTAAATAGCCACTTACCTTCGGCTGATTACCACCATAATTTACCATAATCGTCATTTGTGACGGAGGTAAAGGGCCGAAGACTATTGAGAAATGTCTCATCTTTAGTATGTACTTCAGCATGACAACATGAATAATGCTACTCATGAGTCCGGATCCTTCTGCAGGACTCACACCACTGTTGGTATAAACAAGTCATGTGACAGAAAGTTCAGGTTACTCAGTTCCTTCAATTCAAGCTACTATATCCTATGAAGTACGTTCGACGCTACCGCCCTCATACGACGCAAGAGTCATCACGATACCGAACCTTGAGAACTCGGCATAAGCCTCATAAGCTCCGGGAATCAGTGGAGAGTGGAATGTTAGTTATCTTAGGGCAGGAGAGTAGACTTGATGAGTGCTTGGAGACTTAGCAGATTGTAGAATGTGCCAGCTATTGACTCGCACTTGCTGGTACGTTTGCTAGGTACCTTAGGTTTTTTCCCCTTGATATTTTGGGACCACGTATACAGTATCTCGCAGGAGAGTTTACCTTGATTGTGAAGAGGTTGATGAACACCGGGCGAGTTTTCGCAAGACTAGGATTTCTGAATTCACCATTGAGATAGAGAGGGCTCTCTATCTATCGCTTGTCAGTTCTAGGGAGTTTATGCCAGGATATGTATGATAAGTCACCACACCAAGCATCTGCATTGCACCGTACATAATTATGGCAGCATAACCGAAATTGAAGTACAAGAAATAGCCTATGGAAAACCAAATCACTGAGCAAGCGGATTCCACCCACTCTCCACCATATCCACCGTCCTCTTCGTAGCCTCATCCAACTCCTCCCTCGGCACCCCAATAACCTCATTAGCCAAACCCCGACTAGATTCATAATCGCCATCGCCATTCGGGTAAAAGACGCGAGAATACATCGCCTTTGCATACCCCGTCCGAATCCCCTTCTTCAGCTCCTCGAGTCCGTCCTTGTGGCGTTGCGCCGTAGGCTCATGCCTGATCTCCCAGTCTTTGTCCGTGGTGCCTGTGACGCGGTGGATACTATCGAGCATATCCCGTTGACTGACTCTGAAACTAGCGATGTAGAACGGTTTGTTCTTCCAGTGTGCCACAGCAGGCGACTTCCCACTTTCATTTTCGGGCAAGCTTAATAGAGCGGCAAGAGCGCGTCCACACTGTTTCCACGTGCTGGCGTTAATGATAGTCTTGCCGTCGTCAAAGAACGTCACTTTCTTTGTCCTGAGGTCGAAGCCGAACCATGGCTCGCCGAGTCCTAAACTCCATTCATACCAGAATCCACACACCATGGCGATGTACGAGGCGCCGAGGCTTTCGATCTCCTCGCAGCGTTGGAGGGAGGTGGCGCCGTAGAGGTCCTCTTCGCCGAGGGTTTTGTTGAGGATGTCGAAGCCGTAGGCGTTGGGCATGATATATGCAACGCCTGCCTTTGCGGCGGCTTTGACGATTCTGCTGTGGAGATCTGGAGGCGCGCGGACGGAGAGGGTGATGATGAGGAATTGTTGACCTTTCAGGGCTGAGATGAGGGAATCGCCGTCGTCGTCGTAGTTAACGTGGGCGACTTTGACGCCGGCTGGCAGGGTGCCTTTGCTGTCGCTGCGTGTTATGGCTGTGACGGTATGTTTGCCGGTTTTAAGCAGCGCCTCGGCGAAGTGCTTGCCGAGATTCCCGCCGGCCTTTGGACGGTTACTTGATGAGGTGTGGGTACGAAAGGGGACGAACTTACACCAATGATGGCAATCTTTGAGATGTGGTTTGTCTGAGCCATTGTAGATGCGGTAATGGAATGAGGATGGTTTTGAAAGAGTAGGGGATTGATTCCTTCAATTACTGTATCAATATGAAGAAAAGAAGGTGTTTGAAATTGAGAAAGAAGGTAGTTTATGTATAGAAAGAGAAGGACATAATGACAAAGCAGCTCGGAGATACAGGGTCGGTTTTAAGACAAGTCCGAGGAGGATTCATTGGTTCCGCCCATGCTGGGATAGGGGTCCAGCATGACTCCCCTGTATGCTCTCTTGATCAAGCAAGCGCGTGAGAGAGGGTATCTGCAATTATGCTTACTCAAGATGAGATCGTAAACTAAGCGAAGGAGTGCAGAATACCAGCACGCTGAATGTAGCGCGGACGATATACTGAGTGGACTCGTAGATTTCTATGCGCGAAGGTCAGCGTCATCGTGTCCACACTGATTATGCGAACACTTACATAATGATAGACTCAATTCTCTGAAAGAACATCGTTGATCTCAGATTACAGAGTATTTCACATGCCGTGCAATGGCTCAAGACCTCCTTGGCTGCTCCCATAGATCTTCTTGTTGTTCTAGCTTGTGATATTGCTCACTTTGTTGCGTTGATGCTCTTTCCCCCTCTGCATCACCATACTTTCAGTCAAAAGCCTTCGTACCACGCCAATATTTGGTGGTGACTGTGGAGCCATCATCGTTGTAGATATTTGGCTATGGTGGGAAGGGATTCTTGGAAATGTCATGAGCATGGTCAAGAGCTTGAGGATTTGCTGCCACTTAGCGACGTCTTATTACCTCCGGAACGTCTGTTTAATCTCAGGTAACAATCGTCAGAACAAAGAAACTACTGATGGTAAGACAGTATAGAACACTAGTGAACAGATTTTGCAAGTGCATGATGAGAATACTGAATGCTTTCTCACATTGTTTCGCCAAGTAATAAGATGGTGGAAAAGGTAAGGGGCAATCCATCCATATGTATGTCTCTTGTAGTCGCAGGGTCAATGGTAGTAAATTGGCAAGCATAGCTTAGCCATGGCCCTATGCTTCATTTACTCACGCTTCATTTCTTTGCTTTCTTTCAGTTGCTCTATAACAGTCTCGGAGAATCATGCGCAACGCTTTAATTATAGTTGTGAATGAGACAGATTTGTAACCTTTCAGGCTAGGATGATATGTTGTAGGCTAGTACAGGATTCTGGAGATACTTCGAGACGTTGTGTTTGCCGCTCCTTGTCGCAATTGGAAGATACCATGGCTGTGCAAAGCCCGGCGTTCAGCTTGCTACGCTTTCCAGACAGCATAGCAAGATGTCTCGAAAGCCAACTATACCGGGCTCCATTGTAGAGAGAGAAGTCTGCTGGACACCGAAGGCCTGTCCCTTATGCTCCAAAAGCATACAAACATTGAGGGGTGGAATTATTCACCGAAAGAAGATGGATTCTTGGTGGGCAGTGTGTGTGACGGAGCAGGATTGAATCAGGCATCAGCAATCGGAAGGAATACATGACTTGAAACATACGCTTGGCGTCCAGGATACGGATATAATTGACGACTCAATGATCTGGAGTACTTGAGGGCAGAGCGAAGATCTGAATTCCAAAGTCATGGTGGGATGCCTTCACGGTTTGATAGGGTCAAAGGCGAGAGCCATCACGCGGCGGAGCTGCACTATCCCATGTTCATTCCCGCGCGAGCGACAGTAGTATCTCTTGGAATATAGATATCTCAAGATAGACATCGTGATATGTTCGTTGATACCCTAGAAGATGAAAGATGATAGGGTGTGTAGTAGGGGACGAGGGGAAGCTATTTATAGAACTTGGCCTTGACGGTCTCTTAGCGGGAAAGACGTCCGACAACTTCTCCAGGCTGGTTAAAGGCTGGTTCCGACATATTTTAGTATTTTTACGCAATAGCTTGTTATGTAAGTAGTATTAAGTTAGGTTGCGAGTGACCCGTACGCGGTTGTCCTGTACTCACAATAACGGCTGAAGTCAAAGTATTCACATCTTCTGCACTACCAACTAGAATATGTTGCGCCTGGCCCACTACATCCCAGTCGTTGTATCTCGATTTCTCTCTGGCCGCGATGCCGAGTCCGCGTCCCTTTCTTCCCCTCGGATGCAATACGAATGTGGGCCTGGGAATCCCTACGACTCTAGCATCCGCACGATGTTTACTGACACCGAGGCCCACATCTACGCCTGGCCCTCAAAGGGAGGCGTTATAATCCTGAACAGTGCTGATGCCGTCGACTTTGACTTCCTGAGCTTGGACCCGCTAGATCCGCCCTCTCAGCGTCTTTCAGATCAGACCGCTGAAGACGCATTTTGCCAGCGCCTGCTGCTTCTTGGAGCGAAATGGTGGGACAGTGAGGCGCGATATGACATCGTGTCTGCGATCGAGGACGAAGCGCAGGGGATCCCGAGAACCCTAGACTTCAAAATCGGAGAAGAGCCGCCACCTACGATGCGCGAAAAACGTCTGACCAGAGTCGCCTGGCCCTCAACCGGCGGTGTGTGGGTTGCCGACTTTGATACGACGTGGGCGGGCGTTGACGACCCGGAAAACTTGCTACCGTATGATGCAGAGACTGGGCAGTTAAAAATGGCTAGGACGATGGATGAAAGGGCTATACTTCTACGCGATCGGTTCAATGGAAGGCACTATAAAGATATCGAGGAGTTCGATGGGTATGGGTTTTTCAATTGCTGGGAGACTAAAGATCAGGGGGAAGTCGGGCCGCTGTTACTGCCGCATGAGACGTACGAGCTTTGGAAAAGGGCTTACTATGGAAGATTTCAAGGCAACTAAACCATAATCTTTGAGCCAACGAAGGGGACAAGATCTCCTCACAGGTTGCTTGCACTTCACTAGGCTCAGAGCGTTGAACGCAGCTCTTGGCGCCAAGCAGCCACTATCAGCGCTGATGGTACTGCTAATAGTAGCGTTTGCTATGGAGCAAGAAGAATTGGGGGCTTTGGCCCTCCTGAATACAGGTTTCCAACGTTATATAACTTGCTACTCATCAGTCCTGATCTCTCTCGGGGCTCTGGCCATCTCGTACCTCGTAATGCAGGCCTACATAGCAGCGACTGCAAATGGTTTTTAGCTTACGCTACCTTCAAGATTCGCGAGGTTAGAGGCAATGGACGAGTCAAACTTCGAAGTCATGCCTTTCAAGACTCAATCTGTCGGATCGGCATGCACGGACTAGGACCTTTCTTCCGGACTCGAATTATGAACGACCTCCTGCACAAGACCTATGTATTTCACATATACTGCTCAATACAGTTGAAGACAAAATGAGCGCTCAGCTCCAGATCAAGCCTACTTGAATCTTGGACATTTCTCACATAGATACTGGCATCAGTCTCAGTTGATCTCTACCTCGAAAAGAAGAACTCCAAGACTCCAACGACCAGCTCAATTGATCATGTCTGAAGGCCGAACATACTCCCCACATAATTCGTCCACGAGCAATCCGTAAGCGCAGCCCTTGCTGCAAATGCATAATTCAAATAAGCAGCCGCCACATTTTCCGGATAATTCCTCGAATCAAAAAGTGGCAGATTCCTACTCTGCGCATAACTCGTTACGCAATTCCATTCAGAGCAGTCATTCTCCATGCCCGTGCTACTGAACCCATTCTGGATATCCCTATTGACCAGCCATTGGATGCTTATAAGACTATGCAGGATGCTGCCAGCAATCTCTTCTATGTAATTGTTCTCCGTGCTCGGGGTCTCGCATTCCAACGTCGCGGGTTGGTAGAAGAACGTGGGGCAGAGGAGGATGTAGGCGGTTTGCGTGCTAGGGATGCCGAGGAGAGCTGCTGTTGTGCCGAATTTGCAGGCTAGGGTATGGCGTGTAGGATCACACAGGTATTTCACACCCGCGTCATTGCCGGTTGTGTTCCACTTCGCGATCGTGTCGAAGATCTTGGTGACTTGGGCTTTGACCGTGGAGTCGCCGTTGAAGACTTGCTTCCATAAGTTGGCGTCCGTGTTGTCGCGTGCGGCAGCGGCCAGGGCGCGGACGTTGGGGGCGGCGTTTTGGATCAGTGTCAGCTGATCTCCAGTGCATTGCTGCGCGTCTCTTAAGGCTTGCTCAGGGGTGTAGTTGGCCATATCCTCCTGGAGATCTCGGGGATTTTTGGAAGGTGCCAGGTGCTGCTCGGCTCCCTTCGCAGGCACCTTTCGCTTCTGCTTTGTGGGCATACGACCATTACCTGGTGGACAGGATGGGTCAGAGTTTGTCCTAGCTCCCTCGTCGTGCGTCTGTTGAGCAACAGCCAATTGAGCATATGAATCTGCATTCTTCGTCGCATCTACAGCGGTGGAATTCGACAATTGTAGGACGGCTTCCACTCCATAATAGTTGTTACCAATGACGGAGTTGACTGCGTTGTTGATCGTCATGATCAAATGAAACAACACCTGCGAACTTGAAGCGCTGGTCCGCTTCTTGAAAGGCTGAGAGCACGGCTCGGAAGGCTTTCCTAATTTCATCGCGGCGGGACACAGGATGACATAGCTACTACCGATGAACGAAGGGGTGAAAGTATACCCTAAGATACTACCCTCCGCATCGCACAAACCTTGCAAGTCGCTGCAATAAGCGTCGACATGAGGCCCGTTTCCCCGAAGTGTCAACGCGGCGAACTTGGCGGCGATGCCGACAGTTGCTCTCTGAGGAGCCTGAAAGAATTGCGAGTACACCGGACTCCACAGGTCACTGGCCGCCGAGTGGGCGGCGTCGGCGTATACGCCTGCATCGGTTATATAGCTGGCAAGAGCGGTGGCATTGGTGCTTATGCAGGTACTGGTATCTATCGTTATGCCGTTCGACGAATTCGGAGTAGTTTGCCTGGAACTCCGATAGATGGGGAAATCGAGCTGAACTTTGTAGGGCGCAGCGAGCAGTGAAATAGCTTGAAGGCCGGCGGCCGCGTATTGTCCCAGATGTCCCCGCGGAAGATCTGCAGCTGCTTCGCTGGGGATGTTCAACGGCTTGCTGGAGACGATGCCTTGAAAACTTGTGGATGGGATTATCTGGATTGTTTTTGGACCATGTCTGGTGGGTCCGCTTGGGATATTCTGCAGGAATTGCCTGAGATCATATATCCGAGTGAAGTTCTGTCCGGGTTCGAGAGTGTGGAAATCGTTGTTGGTGATACCGGAGCGTAGGGCATATGTTGTTGCGAACGGGGATTCGTTGCCTTGGTCGTCTTTGACTGTGAAGGAGGGTGGAATGAATAGTTGCTTGTCGAAGACGTTGTTCCATCTTAAGATGTGGATGTTCTTGGTGCTCGGATTTATGACGGTGATGGTGATGATGTACGGGTTGCCGGGACTGGTGATGGACCCTGTGAGCTGGGCATTGGAAAGTGAGAGAAATAAGCCAAATGCTATGCAGAGAAGCGAAGAGAATAAGGCGAACATCTTGCCAATCCCTCTAGCCCTTCACATAGGGGAAAGCAAAAGCTGTCGGCTTGAAGATAACCTACAGGGTGTTCTGATGGAGGATTACTGAAGGAGACCGACGTCTTTTATCGTCAGACTCGCAGGTTCAAGACAGCCGCGTCATTTATCAATGCACGGACACAACGAACCTGACGAAGCGGATAGCGTACCCACAAGCGCTACTGGGATGAAAAGTCGTGGCAGGCTTCTGCGCATGATTGGCGCATCAATCCACATACACCCTCTGATTCGAAATCTCGCAGCGGCTGTACTTTGGATGTCATCCCCGCAAAGGTTGAAACTGCCTAAACCGCGCCATCAATGGCGTCTCTCGCCTCGATAGTGCTGTGTTTGAGTGTGTAAGTACTAAAAGACCATCTCCTGAGCTGTCACCGACGGGCAAAGCAATTATACGAGATAGTGCTTCGAAAGCCATCTTTTCATAGCTCTGCGAACTGCGGCAGCTGTTGGATCAGGATTGCATATTAACTATTACGGCGTGATGCTTGATTACCGCCTGTCACTCTATCCCATAACGCTTCAAGTTCGTTCGAAGAACAGGGTACCACGATGGGCGTTTTCTATGCCTCTGCCTGACAGGTCTCGTTGTGTTCGGTTTTCTGGGTCACAGTAGCCTCAGCAGCAGATGGTCCAATTAGATACCATTATATCTATCTTCACAACCTGGATGAGGAATGTTTGAGCCACCAGGACTTGTCTGCTATCTAAGAATCCCCTTCAGAACATCGTTGTTTCCCTATGGCTATGCTTGTTCTAAGGAACCAGCAGGGTTTCCAGACGATCTTATGATGATTTCAGATAATCCGGCCGTACGTCAATTGACAATAATCGTTCACCTACCTGAGAGAGAGAGGGTGTTTGAAGCAGAAGTACCCAAGCAGCCTTGAGACCTCTTTGCCACATCGTATGAGCGACTAAGTGTCATATTGGGCGACGGGTTATGTTCTGACATCGCCTAAGACAATTTGTTTGCCCAGACGTGAGGAGTGGCTCCAGAGCTCAGGGTCTACTCAGCACCTCACCCTTCTAATCCAGCATCTATGCCTACTGCTGGTGCTCCAATGTTGGTCGATACAGACTTAGTGCCCACAACTCGCAAATTCGAAGCTTACGTCACACACATAACTCCCTCCAGGAAAGATCCCGTCAATACGGAAAACCAGAATGACGATCAATGGCGTTTCCACTTTTCGTATGCCATGATCTAGTGTCAGAGGTTCTAGCAATTGTTATAGTCCTTGATTACAGATTGAAAATTCATCTGTCGTCCTTCATACCACTCTTCTCTAAGAGTCATTAATGTCAGCCTGTGTCGTGGGAGTCACCAGCCGAAGGGTACTCCGTTCAGGAACCGTTGGTGGTGCAACAAATTTCGATCCGCCGAGTGGATGTCCGCCATTCCGTACTTCTGTGCTATCTGTCCCGCCCATAGGCCTTCCCACAAATACACCTCTACTCATGGAGTAAAACTGCTCCCGACTCCAAACCCCATCTATCATGAACACATCTTTGCACTTCCCTGAACACTTCGCTTTTGCTTAGCATTAGCTCGGTCTCACTTTAGGCTCCTGTTTGGCAATCTTCGCACTATGAAAGTCTTATCGACACGGTGAATCTACCAGCGTGCTTAGATTATAGCTGATATTGTGTTTTGCCAGAGAAGTCCGATTGTGGTAGCAGTAGATCCAAAGACAAAGCACGCCGATTGCATCGTTACCGACGGGAGGCAGACCGAAGACAGCGAGCCTTCGACGACGAGCAAGATCGCCGCGAGATGGCAAAAGAACGACGCAAATATGAAAAACGAGCATTCCGTAATGCACGAGGAAGAGCTGGAGCACCTGCACTACGTAGCCAAAGTCAATGAGTGCAATGAGCTCATGGATTACCAAATCTACCAAGCTCGACTCAAAGATCACGAAGAGGAACTGGACCGATTCGAATGGGCGCGCCAACGTCGAGCTGATGATGAAGCCATGGCACGAGAGGAGCAGGCGGTCAGACGACGATCTCATACCGAAAGAATGGAACAGTATGAGCGGGCTGACAAACGATTGCAGAGCGAAGAGGAAATGGCTCGTCAGACGCATGCGGCAAAAGTCCGGGAGCACGATAAGGCCATGGATCACAGTATATCCACAATCCCAAGAGAAGAAGCCAAGGCTCATCGTGAGGACGTGAACCTTCCGCACAACGATCGTGTTCGGAGGGTGAGATTCGATGAAACGTGACGATGATCACCATCTCCAGCTAGCTCATCACGATTAGCTTCTCAGCCGATCTCCAGACAGATGTATGAGCGATTTTCGGGTCCGCCCCCGTGACGATCTGTGATGAACTTAATCTGGCCAGCCCCTCAGCTAGACTCCAGACAAATACACGAGTAGGAATCGAGACAACCTCCATTACACTCATTAGATGGTGCTCCTAGCGAAGCGCCATCAGTGCATGTCCACCTTCGAACCTGACCGGATGGGAGAAGCGTCCAAGCGTTGTGACCTCTATCGCAGAGCCGTTCTCTGATCATAGAGTGTGGGCTGGGGCCGAGCCGCGACCTGACAGACAAAGACCTAAATGACATCGAGATTATACAAGGATCGATGCCGGGTGCTTGCAAAGATCAAAACAATGTATTGGCGAACGAAAAGCTTCCTCCCAAAAGAAAACTGTAGATATTTTCAACGCTAGTTTGGGTTTAGGTATTGCAGATAAACATGAGTCCTTCTTCCACGATATGTACAATATACACAAGAAGACCACCAGATATGGATTCAAGTGAAGGCTACTGTTGTATCAGTATGTTTTTCTCCTGATAGAAGGAAGAATCTTATGATTCATTTTTGACTGACGTGACAGTATGTGACTGTTTATAAGTTTTGGGCCATGATCTATTGTATAAGTAATGATGTTGGATGGCGAAGGAGGTTATCACGTTAAAGTACTGTATCTAGCGCTAGCTCCACTAGCCCGAAGGAGCTAGACTGGCGATCTCCTGGCTTGGCACGCTACGTGATGTATCATTTATCAATTCTTCTGTGATATTCATCGTCATTCGCCAAATCCATAGTTGTGTCCACAAATGCCAGACTGAGGTCCTACAGCAGCGGAGTCCACTGATATCAACAGGCATGCTGTTAATGCTCCGCACCTTCGGCTCCCCCAAGCTGATATCGAACTATCCCATTGAGGCTTCTACACGGTCTTGCTCTGACAGTGGCGTTGTAAGCAGCCCATGAAGTCCCGATGTACACTGCTTCGATTTCTTTTTCAAGAGCTCAAGGAGATTTCTCTCTATCATATTTTCTTACGACAAAAGCTTGACGCAGACGAACGGATGAGTCAAGATAGTACATCATGCCAGTATGGTAAGGACAATTATCATGTGGAGATCCTGGGGCCATGAATCAGTCCTGGCAACTCTGTGTCCCTTGATCCAAGATTTGTCGCCTCCATTGCGAAATTGATAGCACGGAGGAGTTGCTTGGCCTTTGGCGCGCTGTCCGGACTGCCAGGGAATAGAGCACGTATGTTTTGACTGCCAACAACGGGAGACCGTTGAACACAAACAAGGTAGATCGGGTGGCTCAAAGCGCCACAATCTCTGAAGTCCATATCAATACGAGGATCCAGACTAGTGATGGTGGCCACCGTGGTCATGTGAATGAAGAGTATCCCAATATATTATCTTACCGAGTTTCAGGCATATGTACCAGCCTTCAGGCCTTGGACCCTCCAACCTCGATAGCTGCGACAGATAGCACAGAGTTGTGGGCACGCACACCCTCTACCCGGACCACTCAATTAATCCTACGAAGGACTCTTGATCAGGAAGCTGAAATTCATGCAACGACCTCCTCATGATCTCCTCAAGCCTCCGGCCTTTCTATGATATCTGGGCTTACGAGTGATTGAGTCTAGGTCTTCAAAAGAGTTGCCAGCCAGGTAATCCTTCCACCCTTTTCACGGGAAGGGGAGCTACTGTCTCGGTTTGTGAACGCCGTGATGGTCAATCGAGAATCCCGGGTCAGGCAATTCGCCGGAGGACGTGATGCACTTGTTCATTGGAGTCCAAATACACCATTGTCGACCGGCTCTATGGGAAATTGACTCGACGTTGTTGAACCATTGTGCGAATATCAAGCAGCAACAAGTGTGCCGTTGCGGACGAGGTTTAAAACACCTTCTCTTTATAGTTTATGATAGTTGCCATCAAGTCAAACGACATACTCATACTCGCTTCTTGCATAACACTGGGTGAACACGAAGTGGGGCAAGTGGTAACGTCGATGACGGGATAACGAGAGTGACGATCATTCGAGATTACTGAGTAATTTGGTAGCAAACGAAGATATTACGGCCGTGGCCCACCAGTTTAGCCAATCAAGTCAGGTGGCGACAGTGCAATCTCGAATGACCGTCAATCTCGTTATCCCGTCATCTACGTTATTGCAGTCCTCGCCATTTTGGTACATCGCCTTATTCTGTACGAGCTAAGTTAATTCTCCTCGATATACTCTTCGATGCACAGATGCTACTACTTTAGTAACGAAGAATCCCTTGAATACTGTAGGCTTTCAATATAACTTGGCAAGGGTCGTACAAGTTGACACTCATGCATTCCAATAACACCAAAACACAACACACAGCGCGTCATAAACGCGACAATGTCAGAACTTCCTTCATCATCTACCTTTTCAACAAAATCTTGCATTGTGGATGGAATCACATTACTTTCACGAGCCATGTTGCACATACTCCTCGTCACCCTACTCTTCCTCTTCTGCAAGGCCATCAAGTCCGCAAACATCATTCATCTCACCCTAGCCATATTACCCGTACTCGCCGCCGTCAACATCATCGATGGCTCTCTCGTACCCTTTGTGAACCATCTCATCATCTCGCTCACAACCCTGATGATGTTTGATATTGCCGACAAAACCACCCTTGTCGCACACCAGCCCAACAACACCGTCACCAAAGCACAAGATGCATATACTCTGATCATGGCAGCGCAGACTCTGAGCGAGTCATGGCCGAAGAGCTCTACAAAGCGCGAAGCTCGCAGCACAGTCAACCAAAAAACGCATTTTGCCAATAACAACATCGCGGAAGATACCACCAAGCGAAACCTCGACAAAGCCATTAACACCATCAAGAGCCGTCTGATCGATATGTCCGCTGCCAAAACCCCTTCAACACCTAGCAAAGATATCGCATTGCCAATATCCGACTTCGGTTTCGGAGCAGCAGCGGATAGAGTTGCGTCGCTGAAAAGGTCACTGAGTGTTGGCCCACCAGTCAAGCCAGTACGCGAGACTAACCCCGGTGTGTTTCTATCTGTCAGTATCGCTCTTGGCAAAGTGCTGACGCGTGATAGATTCGCCGTTTCACATCCGTGCTGGGGATAAGGTGAAGAGGAGAAGTCGTGCGCAGTAGACTGGCTGCGAGAGGCCGTTCAAAGGGAATTAGAGGTTAGGCTTTTCATTGGTAACTGTGATGCATGCATGCAATGTGGCATTAGCCTTTTGTTGATCGTGCGGCTACGGGTTTGTATGGCGGATCGAGCGGTTTGATGCGAAGTTGGGAGAAGGGATCCTTTCGGAGGGGGAATCGGAGGAATTTGGAAGATCTTACCGTTGAACTGGTTTCATAGGTTTTTGTTTGCAGACAAAAGAAGTATGGTGTGGTGTCCTCAGTTCATTTTCACTGGCTAAAACCTATCCAAAAAAGTAATGATGGTAGGAACGTGATCGCCACACTACCAAATTCCCATCGAAAATACTAAACCAACATCCACCACACCAATATCCCAAAAAGCCAGTCCTCGGCAACCTAGATACTCCATATCCAAAAATCCCGAGAATATACTCTCCATCACCAATACAACAATCATCCCATCCCGCCAAAGATCCTCAACGCAAAAGACCGAGTCCCAAGTCCCAAGTACCCTGATCCAGACATACTTATACTTATCTCCCCACCAATCCTCCAACCAACCCCTCCACTCAAAACACCACATCCATACACCTCTATCCCACCATCCCCTCCCCTCACCATCCACAAAAAAAACCTCAACCCTCATTCCAAGAAACGGTTCCGACAACCTACCTACCTACAAACAAACCTCACATACAACATACCTTAGCTAGCCCCGTTAAATACCTCCAGTATGTTGTAACAAAGTCCACCCCCAAAAAAAAGGGCATCACCCAACTCCGACAATAACCACAAGAATCAGTATGTTGATATCCCGATAAAAACCCACCAACCCAAAACCCCCGCGAGGCACAGAAAAAGAAAAAGAACAAGCTACATTCGACATTCAACATAAAAACCGCGGTATCGGTGTCCTCTAGGCGTAGTATTAGATCTACAGCCTCTACAACTGAAGATGATGGTTGATAGTCCGTCATAGAAAGCCTGCACCGGCCTACGTCTGTCCTAGCCAGATCGTACTGTCCCGCTTAGTGGGAACAAAATGGACAAGAGTGCTGAGGATGAGTGCTGAGGATGAGAAACACGTCAAGCAAGCAGCTGAGCAGCAACGAAAGAAAACGAAGTCCCGTTTGCAGGTTTATCAATAAGTTGAATTAGTGGCTAACCCGAATGTGGAACCTATGCCTACCGCACGCATAATCCGCAGTCTAAAGGGAATGAGCCGAGGGAAATCCCGCACATACTCTTCCAGACGCCAAAGCCCTCAAAGCATGCCTCACCGTATCTACCAGGATAGAGATGAGGTGTCGGGTTACATTATAGGCTTCGTAAAAGTTCTTCGTTGAGAGTCGTAATTGCATTTATGAAGGGTCCGGGTCCCTTGCTCAAGATCAGTGGTAGCTCCTCATCGCATCCGAATACCCAGTCCCTCCCTTCAAATCCTGCTCAAAGGTCTCGGCAACATCCAGGACGGCAATAACATGCTTGAGGCTGAGCGGCTTCTTCTCGTCGATGGCGAGAGCTTGAGCAGTGCGGACTGAGTTTTTGATCTGCCGGCCGTTGAGGTTGCGTCTGGAGAGTCTCTCGAAGTCCTCATCACTAAACTCCTCAACCTCGACTCCCTCGATGGCAACCACTCTCCCAATGAAAGCTTTCCATACACTCTTCTTGGCTTTGTTTGTGAGTTCGCCATAGCGGAGCGCGATGTGGATGCGTGACTGGAATGCAGGATCGAATGTCTGAACGCGATTTGTGGTCAAGAACAGGATGCCCTGGAAATACTCCAGTAGACGGAGAAAGATGCTGACGAGTGCATTCCGAGCAATATCTTGCGTTTGGCGAGCCTCTGGAAGAAAGTTAGACATGCATGTATGCTAAGATTGCTAGCATGAGCATATACCTAGGAAAACATCTGCTTCGTCCAACAGCAAAACTGCACCCCAAGCATGTGCAACGTCGAGGATTTTATTGAGTTCGGTCTCAAGTTGGTGTGGGTTTGTGCCAAGTTCCCCAACACTGACCATGTAAAGGGGTCGCTTCAATAACTCCGCAATGCCTTCTGCGGTGAGGGTTTTTCCCGTGCCAGGAGGCCCGTGCATGACCGCAACGAGGCCACGGCCCTTGCCTATGCGGATATTAGTACGTGATCTGGGAACAAGAGAAGTAGGTACGCACCCTGGATAACATCGTCGATATTGCGACCTCCCTCAAAGGTATGAGAACGCACCAAGGCTTTGACGATCGACTTCTGATTATCGGGCAAAACGAGCGAGTCATATGCGCCCTCGTTCCATTCAATATGGCTGATGCCCGAGACAGTGAGTTCAAGCCATAGCTTCTCGTTGAAGGCGAAGCCAAGAACAACGGGGCTTGCAATGAGGAATTCTTCCTCGGTAAATTCGCGCTCCTGAGTCTCCTCTTGTCCAGGCAGCTGGTTGATGTCTTCCTTTTGTATGACATTGCCATCGCCGTCAATCTCAACGCGAACGATTTGGTACTCATCATCTTCGTCCTTGATGACCTTCCACTTCGTGATCGGCTCGTCCATTTCTCCGAATTGATCCCCAACCTTTTGGCCGCTTCCTTCTTCGTCTGATGAGCTCCCGCCACAAGAGCTTTGCTCGCTTTCATCATCGCTTTCGTCAAGGATATCTGGGTCTGCAGCTTTTACTGTCGAGATGGGATAATTTGGATTAATTCGTCTGTGAATTGCGGGATCGACCATGACTCTACCATTAATGTTGACTTTGATGATCTGTCGTTTCCGTTTGAAGAAACCCATTCCTTTGTGGAATCGATATTGCATACCCTTGAGGCTGACAAATTTCTTTCCACGCTCAACAAGCTGCTCCTTTAGCTTTGAGGCATCTTTATGGTACTTGAGCGGGTAGCATGCGAGGCTTGAGATGTTCCTGGGGCCCTTGAACTCTGGTACCTCAATCTCCATCGAACCCATTCCAAAGTTCTTGCCGTCGTATTCGAGGTAGCGGCCCTCAACATTGTACCACTTGCCCTTGACGCATGATGAGTGCTAACATTAGACTGTAAGCACAATACTGATTCAGAACGGGTATTAGATTACGTACCGGGTTTGCATACTCTATCTTGAAAGCTCTGGGCTCGTCGGGATTAGAGTATGTCGGACAGTATGCAATCTCATTGCTCTTGTAAAGTGCCCAAAGCAGATCGTAGGTGATCCTGTTGCTTTCAAGCAGAGGATAGAGGGTTTTCTTGATGTCAACATAATCCTTGTCAAGATACTTGATGAGCACCTTGATATGCTTGGCCTTCGTAGCAGCCGGAATCTTTCCCTTCTTCTTCTTTTTCGTTTTCCTCTTTTTCTCAGTCTTACCTAGCTTCTTCAGCTTCTTCATGTGTGCTCGCATCTCCTCAAGGTAGAGGAAGATCATGTTAGGGTCTATAACAGGCGTGTCTTCTGCAAAGGAGACACCTTTCACATCTTTCATGACGTCCTTTAGCGCCTCCTTGAGGGCTTTGCTCTTGATATCTAGTACTGTATTGAGATATCGGTTCTCCCAATCAAATTTGCGGCGCACTTGAAAGATGTACTGGTCGTATTCTCCAACGTCGGGATCTTCGGCGGTAGCTTTAAGAACGTAATTATGTCTGCTGGTGTCCCAAACGCGATCGACACGAACGAAGTCTACCTTTGAGCCCCTGCGAGCATTTAGCAAGTAATAATGAGGGGAGATCCGATCTGGCGCAGCCTTACTTTTTGCCGACTTTCTTCTTCCCTTTCTTTGGAGTTTCCCCACTTACGCCTGCCCGTTTGGTCAAGGCGAGCGCACTTAGTTGAGCCCTAAACTGGCTGACACGGTCCTCGTCGGCCTCCGCATCCCCATCCTCGTCAGAGTCATCCACCTTCTTGCTCTTCTTCGCACGCTTCTTGGCCTTTGGCCGCTTCTTCTTTTTGCTCTTTTCCTTCTCGTCCTCCGAAGAGCTTGAGTCAACTTCAGAGTCAGGACTTGAATCGGTATCGTCTGCCTTCGCCTTCTTTGCTTTGGCTTTCTTTTTCTCCTTTAGTTTCTTCGTCTTCTTCGCTTTGGCTTTCCTCTTCTTCCTAGCACCCTCATCTTCATCTGACGATGCCTCATCTTCCTCCTCTGAGCTACTTGAGCTTGAGCTTGAGCTTGAGCTCGAGCTGTCCGATGAGGACGAGTCGTCACTGCTGCTGAACCCTACCACTTTCGACCGCTTCTTTGACTTCTTCTTTGATACCTTCTTGTGCGACTTGTGACCAGCTTTTTTGCTTGTTGCTTCAGCAGCTTCTTTATCGTTGACCTTGGCTTGTGGTGTCATGGAGGACTGATCAGGGTTTTGGGGTTCAATCTCTTTAGATTTGGAGCTGTCGGACTCTGGTGTGTGGATCCCTTCGGTGACCGCGGTGGCCTCAGCGGTATCTGCCATTGCCAGAGTGGTTATGTTATCGTGATCTTGCGAAAGAGAAGGAGGAGAGTCTATGAGAGTCTCATTGACAGTAAGCTTAGCACTAGTGGAAGAGGTATTGCTATTGGGGGTATTGTTGATAGTCGTAGTTGGGGACGGTTGATGTTCCACAGGGTTATTTGGGTTCGAGCTCATCGGAAGAGACTCACTGAGTCACTCTAATCTGTCATGGACATGTTTATGGCTGTTGCCAGGAAGCAATGACTCTTATGTGGGAGTTGTAGTTGCCTGAATGATTGGAAAATTGAATGGAGTTGTGAAGTAGAAAGTGGCTGGGGATGGCTGTGTCGAGCATCGAAGCGGCTGGAAGGTAAGCCCAACACACTTCAGCAAACACTTTATCTTGTACAACGTGAGCTGAGGATGAGAGACCTCGCCTCAACGACTGATTGTGGGCGCAGTCTTGTTTAGATACCTCCAGTGGCTTGCACTTTCCACGCTTGCGCTTGCCCGAGTGGGGCAAGGCAAGCGCTGGCGGCAACATGCTTTTATATACAACATACTTACCTAAAGTATTGCTGTTCTGTCAACTCGAATTCGTTCATCTTGTTGTTGGGAATGCTAGCCCTTCTCACGATGCTGCAAAAAGTACATCGGACTACGCGCAATCATGCAGGGCTTTGCATTGGACAGGCTGTTTACTTAGCCTTTTCACCGTCACTGGATGGAAATTCTCCGATGCTCTGAGCCAACCCACAGCCTGCCCACAACGAAATAGTGTCCGCGCTACTGCAGCAATGTCTGCTGCGGGTGTGGCCACTAAGATTACAACGATACGCTGGTATATTTCTAAGGGTTGCAGGAGGCCCGGCCTTACCGGCTCCCTACATGGCATGCCAGCTCCTTCGCTCGCGGTACGAGATCGGTACCTGTCCCCACACGCCACCAGATACGCCCTGCCTCCGAAGATGCAGCTTTATGCGAACCTCCATGGCTGCTAGATAAAGAGTAAATTGCGACGATCATCTCGTGTTCTAATTGGGTGGCAAATTCCAAATCTGTTGCAGCCAGTTTCCTGCAAGGCTAATTGCTTTATGTACACTGTTCTGACCAGATACACTCAGCCGGATCTGCAGTGGCTCGAATGTCATGACAGCCTCTCTTCCAGGTATTCGCCGCTCTTGGCACGCTCACACATGATTTTGAGAGCGTCGGCACCTTTCGTATAATCCTCCGTTTCCAGATATATCTGGCCACTCCATCTGGTCTGTGGCGAATCAGCGTTAGCAGTATTCTTATTGACAGTAAGCTTGAGTACTATAACAGATATAAGAAGTCAAGACTGGCAAGATGTAGCTTCCGACTCGATTTACTGCATGACAAGGCCAAAACGAGATGGGAAAGACCGCTTACCCAGAACTTGCCTGCGTGTGTGTATACGGGTGAAAAGATATCATGTTCGTGCGCCAATTCAGCGGTCATCCAACAGGCAGCTTTGTAGGTGTCTTTTTCTGGAATTTTCTTTTCTCCTTCCCCAATCTGTATGGGCAGTTCAATATTGGTCAACAAGCATTTTGTCAGCGTTTGCTCCTTATTCTGCATGATTTCCGTGCCCAAGATCTTAGCACCTAAGCTCGCTCCTTCTCGTAACAGATCTTCGCAGTGCTGCATAATTTTCTCTTCGCCGCCACAGACTTCACGCCTGAACCTCAGCGCTTCCACGATGCAAAGGTAGGGACCAACATCTAGAGTCCCTACGAATTCGAACAGCATCTCAAATTTACTCTTACCGCTTGCAGCGACCAACAAGGGGTTAAAGATCTCTTCTTCGTTTTCTCGGGGTAGAGGCTCGAACCCATGAGATGTTGGCAACGACGAGCGGATCAGATGCTGATTCCGTTCTGAAACATACAAGACTGCGCATCCTCTAGGTACATACAACCATCTATCAAACACATGTTAGTGCCAACCAGGCAGGACACACCACTGATATCGAATTGGGACCATAGAGGAACGTCTTACTTGTGACAATTGCTGGTTAAAAAATCCGGCTGAACGTTCGGTAAATCGAGCCGGATATGTCCAATCCCATGGGCACCATCAACCATGCTCAGCACTCCCTCCGCCCTGCACACTTCTACCAGTCTTTCCCATGGCACTCTGACACCCGGCAAACTCGAAATGGTATCGAAAGACGCGATTTTGACATTCAGCCCATCCTTTTTAGCTTTCTTAATTGTCTGCTGGAAGCTGGCAACCAAAACCTCGTCATCGACAGGGTACTGGACTGGGACCCAGATACGGTCGACATCCGTTGTCTCCCGAAGATACTCAACGGTCTTCTCAACAGAGCCGTACACAGAGCTCAACAGTAGTATAACATCTCCTTTCTCGTATTTGAGTGATCTAAGCACGACATTGATGGCAGTGGTAGCATTTGGAACGAAGACGACCTCTCCGACGGGCACGCCTAGGAACTCGGCCATTGCGGCTCGATTCTCGCCAAGCATAGCTGGGTACTGATAGCGCAAGAACACGTCAGGACGGGCTTCGGCGAGAGCTTGGATTTCGTGGAGGCGCTTTTGGACGGACTTGGGGTAGGTGCCAAAGGCGCCATGGTTCAATGAGGTATAAGTTGGTGCAAGAAGAAAGTGCTTATCTCTCATCTGGTGTCCGAAGGGACAGGGTGAGAGTGTCATGTCTGACATCGCCTTTTCAGTTGCTTCAATGCCTGACATCGTCTGGTGTCTGCTGCACGCCAATACTAGAATTCTGCGAATGTGGCTATGAAAGTAGTGAAGGGAAGATGCAGCGATCAATGCCTCAAAGTGATTGAGTTTCTATGAATGCTATCATGCTATATCGCAGAACAATCATTGCAAAAGGTGACTCATTCTTGCCAAGTGCATGTTCGGAGATAAACAATGCACAGACGGTTACCCACGGCTTGAAAACCCGCGCCAAGAAGTCACATTATCGTCTTAGACGTATCGGTCGTACTTCGCCATTGCTCGTGGCCACTCCATTATTCTGCCTTAGCTGATGCCTCCTTGGGAAGCCAGAGTGCGAGATGACTGCGCATTGAAAGGTACAGTAGTATTTCCGGCCAACATGTGCGCCAGGGATACGTCATATGTTACTGCCAAGACGCTTATCGATAACCTCCAGCGCTGCCAAGTTCTGGAAACTCGGACACTCCTTCTGCCAGCATCTCTGTCTTCCAATGACGCCCTCCTATACCATTGACCTTGTCTCCTCTCATCCCTACCATCCATCTCCCATCAGTGCCCATCCCCTCTTCCAATTTCCACCGCAGCAATGGCACGCGTCTACCAAGAATCCCACATCCTCGACAACCTAACCTCCAGTATCAAAACCCTCCAATCGCAAACCGCCGACCTCTCCAAAGCCAAAGGCCTACACGAAGAGCGCATCACCAACCTCCTCAAGCAAAACGAACAACAAGCCAAAAAGATCGAAGCATTAGAAACACGTGTCAGCGCAAAGTACATCTCCAACCTCCCTTCCCTCCTTTCTCTCCCATCATCATTCTCCCATAAACACCGCTAACCCCTTTCCTCCCCACAGCGAACACAACACCACCGCCCGCATCCAAAACGCCCATCTTTATCATCAACAAAACCTCCATGCGCCCTTGGCCCCCCTCCACAACCTCTCCCTTGACCGTCCCATTCGCCGATTCCCAAAACACGAGCGCGATGTCAGGACCATGGGTGCGGCGGAGGTCATACAGGTGCTTCAAGCGTTGGATGTGAAGGTTTTAGGTATGAGTGCTGCGGAAAAGAAAGCGGAGGTGAGGGCGCAAGTAGGATTGCCGAGGGATATGGATGCTGGGGCTGGGGCGGGTGGGAAGGAAACGAATGGCGCGGTTAAAGTCGAAGAGAAGAAAGTGGAGAAGGAGAAGGATAAGGGAGGGAAGGCTGCGGTACCGAAAGTGGCGCCTGGGTCGACGGCGGAGAAGAAGGGAAAGGTGGGGACGGGGGCTGCGGAGGGAGTTAGCAAGCCTGGTGCTAGTGCTGCTTCGACGACGGGGGCGGCGAAGGTGTTGGCGGAGCAGAAGGCGAAGGCTGAGAAGAAGAAGGAGGAGGAGGAGAAGAAGGCGTGATGGGACGGATGGATACTGGATGTTCGTGACCACCACCGGCTTTGTGGGTCTGTGTGATCGTCATCTCGGGCTTTAGAATCGTTTGGATGGATCTAGAGACCATACTACATTACTTGTATGGACGGTAATTGGGTAGACGGATACATTTGAGCGCTGTATTGGATCGGATAGGATAGGATGGAATAGGATATATATACACTTTACAGCGACGTTGGATACGTGAGATAGTTCTTGATAGATACGTACTAGAGATCATATGCAGGCTAAATATGACCACCTTCTACTGCATGGATACATAATATATGACGTTTGCTATCGATAATATATGTACACGTCTATAAGGAGTCGGGAATCGTATCCCTCGTCCAATGCCTTTCTGCTCCTGCTCCCTATCCCGTCTCCTCTAAACAATCATTTCAATATCCCATCATCTACAACATAGTAACAAACATACGTCGAAAAGATTCCGTTCAGCAATAATCACGTGAGACTATGTTTTTAGTGAGTGAAGGAGTTGGTTATGGTTGGCTGGCATCATATTGTGCGTATTTGTATTGATGTTGTGGAGCGGTGAGGATGGGGGGTGTGAGGTGAGGGGTTGTTAGGGATGGGGGGTGGAGTGGAGTGAGGGGTGAGGGGTGAGGGGTGAGGGGTGAGGGGTGAGGGGTGAGGGAGGTGGAGTGGA
>JAABUP010000308.1_pt1 | contig 110767 bp, 123 predicted proteins | sample 5559201 | NCBI WGS metagenome assembly JAABUP01 (sample SAMN10711887, study PRJNA513373) | rock metagenome | isolation source: Antarctica rocks | place: Antarctica
ATCGAGCCTGTTGCACAAACCCTTTTGCAGGCCCACGCACCACAAGATGTGGGGCTTATCGACGTCGTCAATCCTGCATGTTGTGCTGGTTGGGGTGCCCAGGTCGTTTGTGCAACAGGCTCGATCGAGCCTGTTGCACAAACCCTTTTGCAGGCCCACGCACCACAAGATGTGGGGCTTATCGACGTCGTCAATCCTGCATGTTGTGCTGGTTGGGGTGCCCAGGTCGTTTGTGCAACAGGCTCGATCATGCAAAAATGCCGGTGATTCTGGCGTTTTCGCGACCATTCTTGCATGATCACGCGCGCCATCTGGCTTCGGGGCGGGTGGCCAGCACAACGAATGGCGAGCACGCTGGGCGCATGCCGTGGACAGCGCCGCAGGTCGTTCGCCCCGAGCCGCTCCTGGTAGGCGACGAGCGAGCGATGCTCGAGGCCTGGCTGGACTATCACCGCCAGACGTTGCTCGGCAAGTGCGGCGGGCCGAGCGTCGAGCCGCTTCGGCGCCGGGCGCGAGCGGATCGACGGCGAGAAGGGCTACTGAGCCCAGCGGACGTGCTCGGCATCAGCCGACTCGGCCATTTCGGATCGGTCGATTCTCACCAGTCCGTCGGGATCATCGAGCAGGGCTAACACCTTTGCTGGGGGGCGCCAGGATGTGCCGTCGGACCTCGAATCGCTCCTCCGACCACATCCCCGACTGGGGGCACCGGCTCACGTGCGGTGTAGCGGCGGCCTGGTGTGTAAGGCCCTGCGCAGGAAGTCGACCTGAAGCAGCAACAGGTTTTCGGAGACGACCTCGTCGTTGGCCATGTGCGTCATGCCAGTCAGCGGCAGGACCTCGTGTGGTTTGCCCGCGGCCAGCAGGGCGCTGGAAAGCCGCAGGGAATGGGCGACAAAGACGTTATCGTCGGCGAGCCCATGGATGATCATCAGTGGTTTGGACAGTTTCGGCGCCAGCGGGATCAGGCTGTTGGCGTCGTAAACGTCGGCGTTCGTGTCTGGGTGACCCAGGTAACGTTCGCTGTAGCAGGTGTCGTACAGGCGCTCGTCGGTGGTTGGCGCTCCGGCGATGGCCGCGCCGAACACGTCCGGCCTGCGCAGCACCCCCAGCGCCGCCAGGTAGCCGCCGAACGACCAGCCGCGGATCCCGACCTTCGACGCGTCGATGTCGTCGGGGAACATCGCCGCGACCCCACCCAGCACCTCGGCTTGGTCATCGATCGTCCCAACGCGGTCGTTTTTTGCCAGCCGCTCCCAGGCCGGACCACGGCCGGCCATGCCGCGCCCGTCCGCGACGATCACGACGAACCCCTGGTCGGCGAACCACTGCGCGGTCAGGTAGGAATGCGCCGCGTTGACGACTCGCTGTCCGTGCGGGCCGCCGTAGGGATCCATCAGCACCGGCAGCTTGCCCGAGCCTCGCACATGCCAGGTGGGGAACAGCACAGTGGTCGGGCAGCCGCGCGAACCGGCCTGCAGCGTCTGCGCGTTCGGCACCAGCGGCGAGCGTTCGGCCAGCGAGGCCAGCTCGCCTACCTTCTCGCCGGCGACCAAGACCGAGGTCGTGACGGTGGGCTGCGCCAAGGTCCGCTGGGCCACCACGACGGTGCCGCCGTCTGCGGCTCCAGCGGCGAACCCACCCGGATCGCTCAGCAAGGAAACGCTGCCGTCCAGGCCGAGCCTGGCAATCGCCACCGACCCGATTTCCGGAGTGATCGTCGCCAGCACCGCGTTGTCCTCAACCGACAGCACCGCGCGAACCAGCACGTCGGACGGGGTGAACGGTTCGCCGTTGACGCACAACCGCCGCGTGTCCCCGCTGTCGACGCTGGACAGCACCCGCCCGTCCGCGAATCGTCTGGGCGTGCCCGCAAGCAGCTCCACCCATGCCTCGTCGGTCAATACATCCAACAGCCTGGTACGCCCGGTCGTGGGGTCGAGCTCGCGAAGTTCCATCCGCCGCTGCTCGCGGGTAAGCAGGGCAAGCACCGGGTTGCCGCTGTCCCATTCGACCTGGGCCAGGTACTCCAGCACGTGCCCGGACAGGGCGATGTCGGAGCGCCAGTCCACATCGACCCGCTCTCCGGCCAGTGGAATCACCGATAATGAGACGACGGCGTTGGGCGTGCCCGCCTGCGGGTAGCGGACCCAAACCGGCTCTCGTTCGGGAAAGGCCGGGTCCGCGATGTGCCACAGCTGGATCGGTGACTCGTCGTATCGCTCGATGAGCAGCGACTCACCGTCGGGCGCCCACCAAAACCCATGCGAGCGGTCCAGTTCCTCACCGGCGATGAACTCTGCCAAGCCCCAGACCACCTCGGCAGGGTCCTCCGGCTGCGGCCCGACTAGCAGCCGTTCCGTACCAGAGCTCCTAGAAATGACCCGCACCGACCGGTCGCCGGCGTACGCGACATGCCGGCCGGTGGGATCCAGCGCAGGGTCGACGACCGGCACATCGGTGCGGTACTCGCGCGCCGGCTCACCGTCCACCAGGTCGACGACGAACAATCGCGACGACAGCGCGAACGCCGCGACGGTGACATCCTTGTCGGTGCTGAACGCGACGACACCGGACGTGCCCACCCGCTGCCGCTCCCGACGGGCCCGTTCGTCGGCGGTCAACGACTCATCGTCGCTACCCAGCAGCGTCCCGGGGTCGGCCACCAGCCGTTCGGTGCGCTCGGACACGTCGTAGATCCAGAGCGCGTGGGTACGTGAGGTGCCGCTCAGTGATCGGAGAAAGACCACCCGGCGCCCGTCCGGACTCACGACGAAGTTGCGAGGCAGCCCAAGGGAGAAGTTCATTGTGCGCGCAGCCAGGCGCGGGAAGCTGTCGGCCGTCACCGCGGCATCCTGCCACGGGGCGTGGGCAGTCGTTGGCTAGGCGGCTAATCCGTTGATAACCTCCACGCCGGGAAGGCGGCCGAGCAACGCGCCAGGAGCAAGGATCTTGGAACGGCGCACGCCGGATCCGATCACGACGACGCCGGTCTCCAGGACTCGACTGTCGATGAACAGCCGCCAATCGACCGGCAGCCCGATCGGCGTGATCCCGCCGGGTTCCATTCCGGTGAGCTCCACGGCCCGGTCCATCGGCAGGAACGACGCCTTACGCACGTCGAGCAAGCGCCGCACGACGTTGTTGAAGTAGGCGCGGGTGGTCGCAAGGACAAGACAGCCCGCGATCTTCTCGGTTCCTGCGCGCCTACCGCCGACAACGACACAGTTCGCGAGGGTTTCCGGTCGAAGACCGAACGCCTCTTGCGTGGCGGCGGTGTCGGAGAGGGCGGCGTCAATCTCGACGACGCCGACGTCGCCCAGTAACCCCGCCGCGGAAAGCGCCGCGAGTGTGCACTCGGCCATCAGATCGGGACGGGCCGCAGCCGGAACTGACGAGAGGGCGCCAAGGGTGAACACGCCCACCCGGACAATTCTGCCTCATCGCCCCGCGGCGCTGGGCGACGGGCCGTGGGTCTACGCCTACGGCGCGCTCGGGTTGGTGGTCACCGCCGCGATCTGGTCCCTGCTGTCAGGGTGGTGGATCTTTCTGATCTTCGTCAGGTGCGCGCGCCGACACAGCGCGCCTCGGCCTGCTCGACATCCCGGGCCTGCGCGACTGAGGTGAGACACATGGCCGATGCCATCTTCGAGCTCCCGCGGTTGGTCGCGATCTATGACGCGCTCGACCCCGACCGTAGCGACCTCGAGCTTTACTCCGCCATCGCCGACGAGTTCGGTGCCCGTCGCGTGCTGGACGTGGGCTGCGGGACAGGGACCTTCGCGTTGCTTCTCGCCGGTCGGGGACTCGACGTGACCGGGGTGGACCCGGCGCGCGGCTCGCTCGATGTCGCCCGAGCCAAGCCCAACGCCGGGAGCGTGTGCTGGCTCCACGGCGACGCGACCACCCTCCCTCCCCTGCAGGTCGACATTGCGACCATGACGGGCAATGTCGCGCAGGCGATCGTCGAACCTCCCGGCTGGGAGGGCACGCTGCGCGGTGTTTACAACGCCTTGCGGCCGGGCGGAGTTCTCGTTTTCGAGGCGCGTGACCCGGCACGTCGCGCCTGGGAGGAATGGAACCAGGCTGCCTCGCGGCGCAGCACCGAGCTTCCGGGCGTCGGTGCGGTCGAGAGCTGGATCGAGCTCACCAACGTGAGCTTGCCGTTGGTGAGCTTCCGCAAGACCTGGATTTTTGCTTCCGATGGGCAGGTGCTGACGTCGGACTCAACGCTGCGCTTCCGTGAGCGAGAACAGGTCGAGGCCGAGCTCATCGCTGCCGGGTATGCCGTGCACGAAGTGCGTGGCGCTCCCGATAGACCAGGACAGGAGTTCGTGTTCTTGGCCGGGCGCCCAGAGTGAATCGGCTACGGGGGCAGGATTTGCAGCGTTCCTTCGGGGGTCGCGCCGGCCAGGTAGGCGGTGCCGCTGGGGTCGACGGCGACGCTGTTCGCCTGCCGTACCGTCGGGTAGCGGGTGATCGGCGTCAGGTCGTCGGCGGTGAGCGTGTAGTCGGCCACCGTGTTGTCGCCCGGCGTGGTGACCCACAGCCGGCGGCGGCTCGGGTCGAAGGCGAGCCCTTCCGGTGCCTGCGACAGTAGGCGCCGGGACAGCACCTTCCCCTCAGTGAGAGACACGACATAGACCGCCTTGCCGATTGCGTCGGCTACGGCGACCCGATCGCCGTCGAGGGCGATGACGTGGGTGGGGCCCGCGCCAACCGCGACCCGGCCCATCGAGCGCACCGGCCGCCCTGGCCGCACGTCGTAGCGGTAGAGGTAGCGGCCGCGCACGTCGACGGCGCAGGCCAGATTTCCGGCCGCGGCCACCCCGCCTGGCTGCAGGCCGGCCGGCAGCCGCTGGCTGACGGTTGCGGTGGCGGGGTCCGCAAGGCCGGTGACGATGCTGATCTGTCCGCTGCCCTCGTCACCCACCAGGGTGCGATCCCCTGGGATGGGGGTGGCGTCGTGCGGGGCCGGCCCGACTGCGAGCGCGACCGTCCGGCCGGCTGTCACGCTCACCAGGGCGAGCTGGCCGCTGGATTCCAGCGGGATCAGCGCCAGGTCGGGGCCGTTCGGTGTGACCCGTACATGGCGCCCGGCAGCGGGCAGGGTGCTCACTGTGCTGGCACCCAGGGCGCCTCGCGACACCGTGAGCGCCGCGCCGCCTTGCGGCAGGCTCAGCAGGATCTTGTCCTGGGTAGCGATCAGCACCCTGCCGGTCCGGCCATCCACGGCCAGGCCCTCTGGCCGGGACGCCTTGAGCCGGATGACCCGGCCGGCGGGCGTCCCGGTCACGGGCGGTGCGGTTGCGGCCACCGGCGGCTCGCGCAACGGCACCGGAGCACCCGAACCTGTGGCACAGGCGCTCAGGCCACAGACCGCGAGCAGGCCGGCGTGGACCGGGCGACCGCGGATGGCTCGTAACAGGCGCTGGGTCATTCCAGCAGTTTCGTCCCGGTCGGGTCAGGCGCTGACGTCGGCGTCGCTGAAGCGCGCCCAGGCGAGGCTGCCGGCGACGGCGATGTACGCGGCCTGCAAGAGCAGGTGCTTTCCGAGCGCGGCGAAGTCGGGCCCGATGCGGACCAAAGTTCCGAACGACTGCCAGTAGTGGCTGATCAGGATTCCTTGAATGGCGTGCAGTTGGGGGATGGAGTCCAGCACGAGGCTGACGATCGCAAAGCCCAGGGTGCCGGCCATGGCCGCGATGGGGACCTCGGTGAGGGTCGAGATCAGCAGCCCCACCGCGAGCAGGCCGGACAGGGACAGCCATACGTACACGGCGACGGCGAGGATGCGCAGCAGTCCTTCTCCCGCCGACACCGATTGACCGCCGAGCAGCGTGAATGAGCCGGTGCCGAACAGGGCGACACCGGCGATGGCGCCCACCGCCGCGATCACGCCCACCGCGGCGGCGGCGTAGGCCGCGATCCCGGCAGCCTTGACGAACAGCAGGCGTCCTCGGCGCACCGGAACCGAAAGCAGGTAGCGCAGCGTGCCGGTTTGTGCTTCGGCCGACACCGCGTCGCCCGCCACGATGCCGACGACGACGGGCAGGAACAGGGTCAACGTCACGAAAAGCGCTGTGAGGACAAGGAACAGGCCGCTGCTGCTGATGCGGTCGAGGAACTGTGGCCCGTCGCCGCCGACACGTGGCGGTGATGCTTTCACGGCGATGCCGATGAGCAGGGGGATCGCCCCAAGCGCCGCGAGCAGCACGATGTTGCGTCGCCTACCGAAGACCAGGCGCAGCTCGGAGCGTACTTGGCGGCCGAGCGCTCCCCGAACCCGTGGGGTACTTCCGGCGGCGGGGGCGCGGGTCAATTCAGCGAGCGACATCGAATCCCTCCCCGGTCAGTTCCACGAACAGGTCCTCTAGTGCTGGTTGTGCGACGAGCAGACCTTGCACGCGTACGTCGGCGTGTACCAGGGCGCGGGTGAGCTCCTCGGACTCGACTGCACCGAGGGCGGCCCGGACGTGATCGGTGCCGACGGTGATGGCGTCGGCCAGGCCGAGCCGGCGCATCACCGCGACCGCCCCTGCGGTGTCCGGTGTGGTCACGGTGACCGTCGTGGCACCGAGATCGCGCAGGTCGTCGAGTCGACTTTGCAGGACGAGCTGTCCGCGGCTCATGATCCCGATGTGGGTGCAGACCTGCTCGATCTCGGCCAGCAGGTGGCTAGAGACCAGAACCGTCGTGCCGTCGGCGGAAAGGTCGCGAAGCAGCGTCCGCACCTCCCGCGTGCCTTGCGGGTCCAGGCCGTTGGTGGGTTCGTCGAGCACAAGCAGGTCGCGGGGCTGCAGCAGCGCTGCGGCGATGCCTAGGCGTTGTTTCATCCCGAGTGAGTACTGCCGGAACCGCTTCCCGCCGGCTGCGGTGAGCCCCACCCGTTCGAGTGCGGCATCCAGCCGCCCGCCGCGGGTCTTCGGGTTCGCCGTCTGATCCATGGCATCAAGGCGGATGAGGTTCGCCCGGCCGGACAGGTAGGGGTGGAAGGCGGGGCCCTCCACCAGCGCACCGACGCGCGGCAGGGCCAGGTGTGCCTCCCTCGGCATCTGGTGCCCCAGCAGGGTGACCTGGCCGGTAGTGGGACGGACCAGCCCGAGCAGCATCCGGATGGTAGTTGTCTTGCCCGATCCGTTGGGACCGAGGAAGCCGTAGACGCCACCGGTGGGGACCTCGAGAGCCATGTCGTCGACGGCGACCTGACCCGACCGGAACCTTTTGCTGAGGTGCTCGGTCGCGACCGCGAGCGAGGTGGGGGCGCTCGTGTTCGTGGCCTTCGGGGCGGCCAGCGTCAGGCTCATCGGCCGGATCCGTGCGCGGCGACCTGCTCGAGATAGGCCGGGGTGACCGACCCCACCAGCAGGCGGCCGTCGTCGGTCAGCAGGATGGAGACCAGCGAGGTCGCGATCAGGTGGCCTCCTGCGACCGAGGTGGCCAGCTTGTCCAGCGTCTGGCTGAGCCCTGCGCCGGTGGAGCCGTCGGGGCTGTTCGTGCCCTTGGGGCTGTTCGTGCCGTTGGGAGTGGCCGGTTTTCCGCCGGGTGCCGGGATCGTGGGCTGCGGCAACGCCGTGACGAGGACCGACGTCCAGTTCTGGCCGACGACGGTCGGGGCCTTCGCCTGCCCGGGCTTCGCCGCCGGCGTCAGGCTTTCACCTTTGAGTGGCGCACCTTTGAGTGGGGCACCTTTGAGTGGGGCACGCGGGTCGGCGCCCACGATGGCTCCCGCCGGGGGGGTGAAGGAGAAGGTCGAGGCGCTGGGGGCCCGCAGGGTGAGCGTGGTGAAGCCGACCTCGAAGGCGGGGTTGGCCCCCCCGCTGCGCGGCCAGATTTGCACCCGCGTGGGCATGGCCGTGGCCGCGTCGATGGCGATGCGGACCGACCCGACGAGCGAGCGGGCGTCCCGAGGGTTCAACACCAACTGGTAGGCGGGACGGCGGGCGACCATGGCGGTGCGGTCGACGGTGACGGCGGTGGAGGGGTCGATCTGGGCGAGGGCGCGTTCGGCCGCCTTGGTCGGGTCCGCCGTGGCCGTCGGCAGCTGGCTGGTCTCCGGCTTGCCGCCGTGACCAGCGTCCGGGAGCGTCGAGTGGCTGACGGTGTTGCCTTGGCTGGCATAGGTCCACACGTCCTTGCCGTTGTGCACAACGTCCGTCTCGGACAGGTCGCCCAGGAACAGGGCGATGCGTTGGCGCTCGGGACCGTCGTAAGCGACATGCGCGGTGTGCGAGCCGGTCAGCAGGGTGATGGCTTGCTGGAGCTGGGACTGTCCCGCGCCCGATGCTCCGGCGAGGGCGCCGCCGGGAAGGCTCGGCAGGCCCAGCCGGGCGGTAACGACAGTGGTGCCGGTGAAGCTCGGCACCTTCGCCTGCTCGATCGAAGCCAGCAGCTGGGCGGCCGTGCGGGGGGGCAGTTTGGGCCGCTCACTGCCCGATGCCGGCTGGGGCAGGACAAACGCCACAGCGGTCGCCGCCACGGCACCGAGCGGCAGGAGATAGCGGAGGGGGCGGGTGATTGCGGGCCGTTGTGAGGACATAGGGGATACCTTCCAGCACCGATGCTGAGACAGTGCTGAGAGCGCGGCGGGGTCGCATGGCCGCCGACGCGGGCTGGCCGGAGACTGTGCCGATGCGGGTACTCGTGGTCGACGATGAGGTGCGCCTTGCCCAGGCCCTGCAACGTGGTCTGACCGCGGAGGGGTTCGTGGTCGATGTGACCCACGACGGCGGGTCCGGGGTCGAGCTCGCCGGCGCAGGGGACTACGACGCGATCGTCCTGGACCTGATGCTCCCGGTTCTTTCCGGTTACGACGTGCTGCGCAGGCTGCGCGCAGATGGTGTGTGGACGCCCGTGCTGATGCTCACCGCGAAGGACGGGGAGTACGACGAGGCCGACGCCCTCGATGACGGGGCCGACGACTACCTCACCAAACCCTTCTCTTTCGTGGTGCTGGTGGCCCGCATCCGCGCGTTGCTGCGGCGTGGGGCCAAGGAACGTCCTGCCGTGCTGCGCTGCGGCGCGCTGTCGCTGGATCCGGCATCTCGGCGGGTGGTCCTCGATGGGCGCGAGCTCGACATCACCACCAGGGAGTTCGCCTTGTTGGAGTATTTGTTGCGGCGAGTAGGGCAGGTCGTGTCGAAGACGGAGCTGTATGAGCACGTGTGGGAAGGCTCGGACACGGCCCGTGACCTGAACGTGGTGGAGGTCTATGTCGGCTACCTGCGCCGCAAACTCGGACGTGCGGTCATTGAAACGGTTCGCGGCGCTGGCTACCGGCTCACCGAGAGCCCGGGGGGGTAGGCATGGGCAGTCTGTGGCCGCGAGATGGGTAGCTGGTGGCGGCGACGCAGCCTTCGCGCGCGGCTGACCTTCATCGCCACGGCGGGGCTCGCCGCCGGGCTCGCGGTCGGCAGCCTGCTGCTGGTGCGGGGCTTCGCCAATAGCCGACTGGCCGCGGTGGACCGCTCATCGCGGGCCCTGGTGGACAACGTCACTGCGCTGGCCGCGGCCGGTGCACTTCCCGGGGTCCTCCCGGTCCAAAGTGGGCAGAGCGCACAGGTGCTCGACGTTCGTGGGGCCATCAGGGCGGTGTCATCGGGGACGCTGCGAACCTTGCCCCTGGTCCCGCTGGGCAAGGCCGAAATGCTGGCCGGTGAACCGGCCCACAACGTTGTCGTCGATGCCATCGATGGTCAGGGCCTGAGCCGCGTCGTGGTCCAACGCGTCGGATCCGGTGCAAGTCAGGGCTACGTGATCGTCGCCGTTTCCTTGCGCGATGAGCAGGACACCATTCGCGGTGTCACCCGCGCGGTCGTGATCCTGGTGCCCGTGCTCCTGGTGACGGTCGCCGCGATTCTCTGGTTGCTGCTCGGTCGGGCGTTGGGGGCGGTCTCCGAACTGCAGCGAACGGCAAGGGGGATCACCGATCCGGGTGCGGGCATTCGCCTGCCGCTTCCCGACAGCACGGACGAAGTGCACGCCCTCACCGCGACCCTCAACGAGATGCTGGACCGGCTCGCGGCTGCCAACGAGCGGGAAAGGTCGTTCGTCGCCGACGCGGCACACGAGCTGCGCAGCCCCTTGGCCTCGATGCGCGCTCAGCTGGAAGTCGCCTGCGCCCATCCGGGTACCACCAGCACTGTCGAGCTTGCCAGCGATTCGCTGCGTGACGTCGAACGACTGGCGTCGCTCGTTGACGCGCTTTTGGTGTTGGCGCGCTTGGACGCGGGCGCGCCATTCACCCACCGGCAGGTGGATCTCGCGGCGATCGCGGGCATCGGCGAGCAGGGGCCGTGTGTCGTCAACGGTGACCCCCAATCGTTGGGTCGCGCCATCGACAACCTCGTGGCTAACGCTCGACGGCATGCGCGCTCACAGGTACGCATCAGCGCCCGGCACGTCGGCGGCCGCGCCGAGATCCGGGTCGAGGATGACGGCAACGGGATTCCGTCCCTGGACAGGGCCCGCGTCTTCGAGCGGTTCGTCCGCCTCGACGACGCCCGCTCACGCCGCGACGGTGGGTCCGGGCTGGGCTTGGCAATCGTCCGCGCTACAGCCCGCTCCCATGGTGGTGACGTCAGCATCGAGGACAGCGCCCTGGGCGGGGCATGCTTCATCCTGCGCCTCCCGTTGTCTGCATCTGAAGCCGGGCGGAGCCGTTGACCGGGCCCTGGCGCATGACGGGCGCGCCACCGTGACTCGGGCGGCGCGCCACCGCGAACAATGACTGCCCGAACGGCGGGTGCCGGCGCGCCTCGATCGGCCGCATGGCCGGAACGACGACCCGGTCATAGGCGGTGAGCAGTGCACCTGCACGTGGCCGGCCTCGCAGGGCCTTCACCGCGATATACCACCCCAGCAGGCCGACGGCGTTGACGTAGTGCAGCACCTCCACCCGCAGTCCGGCCGATTCCAGTGCGTCGCGCAGCGAGCGCCTGCGGTAGCGCCGCTGGTGACCGATGGCCCGGTCGAACTCGCTCATCGCGCTGGGAAATGCCGGGACGATCAGCACGACGGCGCCACCGGGACGTAACAGGCCCGAGAAGGAACCCAATGCCGCGACGTCGTCCGGGATGTGCTCGAGCACGTTGTAGGCAACGACCGCACTGTGATTGGCGGCACGCTCGATGGGCACCCCCAATTCCTCGACGTTGACAGTCGAGTTTCGCAGGAAGCGCTTGCGCAGCAGCGCGAGCCGGACTGGATCCGCTTCGGTGGCAGTCAACTTCGGAATGCCGGCCTTGGCCCAGTCCTCGGCGTAGTGCCCAAGGCCACTGCCGACCTCCAGCGCGTCGTCGCCGAGGTAGGGCAACGCGAGACTCACCAGCCAGCGCCGATAACGGTAGGCCTCGACCAGGTCCTCCAGGGTGTCGGACTGCAGCGCGGTGTCGCCCTCAACGCGACTCACGGTGGCTCCTTCGCCCTGATGAGCAGGGGCGCGCGGCTGCCCCGGTCGGCATGGCACTAGTGATGCGGGTCATAAGCGGCTGGTCGTGCCGTCGTCGGCCTCGCCGGCGAAATACTGGTCGAGGACCTGCGGGAACACCTGCGCGTCGGGGGCGACCCGTGCGAACAGCGTCATCGAGGATCGCAGCTTCTGGGCGTCCACCGGGCCCAGGATCTTGTCAGGATCACCGCGGGGAAGATCGGTCAGGATCTGTGCGCACTCCAGCAGCCGGGGCCCGAGCAGCGGATGCGCCAGATATGCCTCGGCCTCCGGCAAGCCCCTGATCGCGAAGTGCTCTGCCGTCGCGCTGCGGCCCAGACCGGCGACCTGCGGAAAGATGAACCACATCCAATGGCTGCGTTTGTGCCCGTTGCGGAGTTGGCGGACCGCATCGTCGTAGACGCCCCCGGCGTTCTGGGCGGTCACAAAACGATGCAAGTCGAACCTGTCGCTCACGACCTCACCCATTCGTCCTCCGCTGCGTAGTCGAAGGCGCTCGTGCCGTAGATGCGTGTCCGATCCACCGGGAAACCTACCCGTCGCTGGCCCTGGCTCACCCTGATGGTTCGGCGGCACATTCGTCTGTTGCCGTAATCGGAGATCTGGGCTCTAACCTCGGGCGGGTGGAGATCGGTCCGCTTCCCCACCACCTCTACGGCGCGGCTTGCGCGTTGTGGTACGACGCCGGCTTGGTGCGCCCCTGGAACGACCCGGGCGAGGACCTGCACAGGGCGATGGACGGGAGCGCCTCGACCGTGCTCGGTTGCGTCGAGGAGGACCGGCTGGTGGCGACCGCGATGGTCGGGTACGACGGGCATCGCGGCTGGGTTTACTACCTGGCTGTCGCGGAGCAGCAGCGGCGCCGCGGCCTTGGTACGGCGATGATGCGAGCTTGCGAGCAGTGGCTGCGAGCGCGGGATGTCCCGAAGATCCAGCTGATGGTTCGCGACTCCAACGCCAGCGTCATCGCGTTCTACACCCGACTCGGGTACGCCGACGCGCAGGTCGTGGTTCTTGGCCTTCGGCTCGACGGCTAGCATCCGCGCGAGCGGCGATGGGTCATCCGCTCTCGAGCAGATCCCTGCGCAGGCGAGGCCCTCGAGGGGCTCACTCCCGCCCAGGCGCCTTTCGGCGTAGCCGTTTAGGGCGTCGCCTGGGACGAGCCGCAGCCACTACTTCGGCACCGCGAGGGCGCTGATCAGTTGCGAAATGACCGCGCGCAACTGGGCGCGCGCGGACACGGGATCCTCCGCCCGCGCAACGTACATGGCGCCCTCGTCCAGGGCGCCCATGAACACATGGGCCAGCGGCTTGACCGGCTGCGGGCGGATGCGGCCGACCTCGATTGCGTGGGCAATCACTGCCTCGACCAGCCCCATGCCGTACCGGGTGCCGATCTCGCGCCACCGCTCCCATCCCAATACGGAAGGCGCCTCGAGCAAAACGATGCGCTGGACCTCCGGATCCGCGCAGGCATCCAGCCAGGCATTCGCGCCGAGTTCCATGACCGCGATCGGGTCGGTCTGTCCCGCTTCGGCGACGGCCCGGCCGATCCGCGCGGCGACGTCGATCTCGACGGCCTCGAAGACGGCCGCGAAGAGTTCGGTCTTGTCGGCGAACTGGTGATACATCGCGCCGCGCGTGACGCCGGCGGCGCGGACGATCGCCTCGGTACCGACGCCACCGAAGCCCCGGGCGGCAAACAGGGCCCGAGCCGCACCTACCAGCGCTTCCTGCGTGGCGGCCGACCGGGCAGCCTGGGTTCGGTGCGGAACCTTCCTCACCTTGACTTCCATGCAAACTGTACGTATGTTACCGGCAGACAGTATGGAATCTAGCCCAGGAGCAGACATGCCGACGATTGATCTTCCCGGGGGCATCGTCAACTACCGCGCTTCCGGCCCCGAAAGTGCGGTGGGGCCGCCCGTCGTGTTCGTACACGGGTTTCTGGTCAATGGCGAACTTTGGACTGGGGTTGCGGACGCCCTCGCTCGACAGGGGCTGCGCAGCTACGCCGCGGACTGGCCGCTGGGCTCGCACCCGATGGCGATGAAACCCACTGCCGACCAAACCCCGCGTGGAGTGGCCGGCACGATCCTTTCTTTTCTCGAGGCGCTCGGACTCGACGACGTCACCCTGGTCGGGAACGACACCGGCGGCGCCATCAGCCAATTCCTCATCGACATCGACCACACGCGCATCGGCCGGCTGGTGCTCACCAACTGCGACGCCTTCGACAACTTCCCGCCAGCGCCGTTCGACCAGTTGTTCAAAGCCGGGCGGAACGCCACCGCCCTGCGCGCGCTGCTTGCCCCCATGCGCGCGACGGTGGTGCGCCACTCGCCGGCCGGCTTCGGGATGCTCGTCGACAAGCCACTCGACGCCGAACTGTCAAGGCGCTGGGTCGAACCCTGCCTTAGCGATGCGGACGTGCGCCGCGACACGGCGCGCTTTTTACAGGGCGTCAAGCCCGCCGACCTCCTTGATGTCTCGACCCGGCTGGGTAGCTTCGACAAGCCGGTGCTCCTGGTGTGGGGCGCCGCCGATCGCTTCTTCAAGATCTCGCTTGCTCACCGACTGATCCAGCTGTTCCCGAACGCGCGGCTCATCGAAGTCCCGGATGGCAAGACCTTCCTCCCCCTTGACGAGCCCGAGCTTCTCGCCCGCGAAATCGCGAGCCTCGCGGACCGGTCGAACAGCTGAGCACCCAGCGCAAAATGCCGGCCGAGCCTGCCGCGGCAGTGAGCTTGTGCGGTGAGCAAACCGGTAGCTTGGGCGGGTGAGCGAGCCGACGCCGGAGGGAAAGCGGGTCAGTTGGGCTGAGCTGTTTTTCGACCTGGTATTCGTGTTCGCGGTGACCGAGGTCTCGACGCTGATCCAGGCCGAGCATTCCGCCGCCGCCCTCTTGCGCGGGCTGATCGTCTTCGTGCCGATCTACTGGGTGTGGGTCGGTACCACCATCCAGGTCAACCTGCGGGATTCGAACGCCGCCGGGCTGCGGATCAGCATGTTCACCGTCGCCCTCGCCGGACTGTTCATGGCGCTGGCCGCGCCGGGCGCGTACCAGGATCGGGGTTTGCTCTTTGCCCTGGCCTACTGGGCGGCTCGCCTCGTACTCGGCATCCCGATGTACCTGCGGGGCCGGCTCGCGCTGAACCCCTATGTGGTGAGCATGGTGCTGACCGGGCCGCTGCTGGTCGTCGGGGCGCTCGCGCATGGGCCGACCCGTGAATGGGTGTGGGGAGTGTCGGCAGTGCTCGACCTGTCGACCCCCACCGTCCTTCGTTCGCGGCTGAAGACGCTGCGTTACGACGCGCCCCACCTGGCCGAACGATTCGGGCTGTTCGTGCTCATTGCGCTTGGGGAATCGGTCGTCGCGGTCGGTGCGTCCGTGCAGTCCGGTGGCCGCCTCGATGTCGGTGTCGGCGCCGCGGTGGTCGCCGCGTTCGCGCTCAGCTGCGGGCTTTGGTGGGTGTATTTCGCGTTCGCGGCCGACGCGGTCCGGCACGCCCTGGCCACGGCCAAAGTGCAATTGGACATCACCCGCCTCGTACTGTCCTACGGGCATCTGGCTCTTATTGCGTCCATCATTGTTGTGTCGGTGGGCATGCGGGGCGCCATCGCCCGTCCCGGCGCCCAGCTGAGCTGGGCCGTGACGAGCCTGCTGTTCGGCGGGACGGCGGTGTACCTGGCGACCTTCGGGTATACCCGCTGGACAATGTTCCACCTTCTGTCCACAACCCGCCTGAGCGCAGCGGCTTTGGTTTTGCTCCTGCTTCCTGGTGCTCGCTACCTGCCGGCCCTCGCCTCCCTCTACGCGCTCGCGGCGATCGTCGCCGCCCTCAACCTGATCGAGCACCTGCGCAACGCCCAGATCGGCTGGCGCGCCGCCCTGGACCGACGCCACAACAGAGCTCAACCCGAGCGGACACCCTGAGGGTATGGACATCACCGCAGCGCAGGCCGAGTTCGGTGCCGAGGTCTGCTACCTGAACACCGCAACGCTCGGTTTGCCGCTGCGTCGCAGCTGGTTGGCGTTGCAGGAGGCGCAGGATCAGTGGCGGGCAGGGACGGCGGATCCGGTGGCCTACGACGAGCCGCTGCGGGCGGCCCGCGCGGCCTATGCTCGACTCGTCGGTGTGCCGCGCTCCTCGGTCGCCGTCGGCAGCCAGGTGTCGGTGTTCGCCGGCCTGGTCGCCGCATCGCTGCCGGCCGGCAGCCAGGTGCTCACTGCGGCAGGAGATTTCACCAGCATCCTGTTCCCGTTCTACGCCCAGGCACGGCGCGGGGTCACGGTACGCGAGGTTCCGCTGGAGCAGCTGGCCGACGCGGTCAGCGCGGACACCGCCCTCGTGTCGGTATCGGCGGTGCAGTCAGCCGACGGCCGGGTCGCCGACCTCGCGGCGCTGCAGCAGTCCTGCGCAGCGCATGGCACCCGGGTGCTGCTCGACACCACCCAGGCGGTCGGCTGGCTGCCCATCGAGGCGGGGTGCTTCGCCTACACCGTCTGCGGCGGCTACAAGTGGCTACTCTCCCCGCGGGGCACCGCGTATTTCACGATTCTCCCCGAGCTGCTGACTGAGCTGACCCCGCATACCGCCGGCTGGTATGCCGGCGAAAGCCCCTGGTCCAGCATTTACGGTGCCCCGCTGCGGCTGGCAGCCGACGCCCGTCGGTTCGATGTCTCACCCGCCTGGCATGCCTGGGTCGCGGCCGGTCCCGCCCTCGAACTGCTCGCCGACCTAGGGGTGCCCGCGCTGAACCGGCATGCCCTCGGGCTCGCGAACCGGTTCCGCGACGGTGTCGGGCTGGGCGCCGGCAACTCCGCGATCGTGTCCCTGGCCGTGCACGACAGCGCGCATGAGGCGATGCGGGCGGCCCGGATCGTTGGCTCGATGCGCGCGGGGCGGCTCCGGCTGTCCTTTCACCTGTCCAACAGCGAAGCCGACGTCGACCGCGCGATCGAGGTCCTGCGGCCTGTCCTTTGCTAAACGGAGGCGCCTGAGGTGTGCAGATCGGCCCCGATCGTGGGCATCGCCGCGCCGGTGAGGTATCTGCCGGTGAAGGACAGTGGCGGTCCTGCCGCCCGGTTCGGTCGACCCGGCGTCGCGAGCCGCCTTCGTGCTCGACACATCCGATGTGGTGGGATGCCGGCCCGGTGCCGAAGCGAGGCCTGCCAGGCCTGCGAGCTGGAGCGGCCAGCTACCCGATCGCCGTGCCGAGGTACTCGGCCGCGACGATCCGCGGCGAACCCTTTTCGTAATAGGTCTCCAGTTCGGTGATGCGGAACCCGGCGGCCCTAAGCAACTCAGGGATGGGGCGGGTCAGATGGCAACCGCCGGCGATGCGTTTCTTCACCGGCTCGAAACGATGCTGCCAGCGCCGCACGTTCGCGTCGGGAGCCAGGCCGTGCTCGATGAACTGCAGGGCCCCGAGAGGTTTCAGGACCCGGCGCACCTCACGCAAGGCCGCGCCGACCTCCGGGATCGTGCATAACGTCCACGTGGACAGCGCCATATCGAAGCTGGCATCGGGAAAGGGGAGCAGCTGGCCATCGAGCCCGGACCTGAGTATCGGGACGGGGGAGGTGGCGATCCGGTGGGCGGCAAGTCGCCAGCCGACGTCGGCGGGGTCCACGGCGTCGACCACATCGACGCTGTCCGGGTAGAACGGCACGTTCTGGCCGTAGCTCATCGCATTGTGTAGGGCCCGGTGGGGCGGTCGTGATAGCCCTTGGCTCTTACCGTGATCGCCAGTGGGCTGCGGTGGTCCTGGCCGGCGGCCAGCCGGTCGAGCGCAGCGCGGAAGTCGTAGCGCGGGGTCCAGTGCAGGTCGCGGCGCGCCCTGCTGTTGTCGTAGACGCGGTCGATGCCGGGGAGCATCCGCCAGCCGCGCCGGGTGTAGAGGGCGTCGGCGTCCGGGAACAGGCGGCGTACGAGCGCCGGCGCGTCGGCGCGCAGCTCGGTCAGGTCGCGTCGGGTGAAGGGCGTGGTGGCGCTGATCAGGTACCGGCCGAACCCGATCCGGGGGGCGTTTTCCAGCGCGCGGCGGTGCGCCTGAACGACATCGGCGATGTCGACCCGGCGGTAGAGCAGCTCGTCCACCTTGAGGTTCGCGTCGGCGTAGCCGGCTCGGACGTCGTCCCGGTCGTCCGCCTCCGGGAAGAACCGCGAGGTGCGCAACACCAGGCACGGCAGGCCGTGGTCCCGGTGGATCAGCTCGCAGAGGTCCTCGGCCGCGACCTTGGTGGCACCGTAAATATTGCGCGGGATAGGGGTGCAGTCCTCGGTAACCCAGACGGCGGGTTCCCCGGGGCCTGGCGTGAGGGCTCGCCCGAACGTGCTGGTGGTGCTGGTGAACACGAACCGGCTGACCCCGGCGGAGACGGACTCCTCGAGCAGGGTCAGCGTCCCGGTCACGTTGGTCTCGACGAACTCTGGCCGCCGGTGGGATCGCACGTGCGGTTTGTGCAGGGAGGCGGTGTGCAGGACGGCGTCGACGCCGCGCAGCGCCTGTCGGACCAGCGTCTTGTCGGTTATCGAGCCGACCACTGTGGTGAACGGGGAGGCGGCCACGTCGAGCCCGACCACGTCATGCCCGGCTGCACCGAACTCCCGGACCAGCGCCTCGCCCAGATGGCCCGCACTGCCGGTGACCAGAACCCGCACGCCCTACCGGCCGGTGAGCTTTTCCACTGCCTTGGCGAGGGGAGCGGTGATGAGGTTACCCGGCGGGGTGCTCGGCGCCCGTGGGTGCGGCGCGGTCGGCGCCAGCTTCCTCGCCTCCTCCATCGCGGCCCCGATCTCACCGAGACGCTTGCGTCCCAGGACGGCGCGAACCGCCGGGAACAGCTCGCCTTCCTCCTCTTTCACGTGATGGCGGACGTTCTCGATGAGCACGGTGACCTTCGCATCGAAACGCTCGTCCGCCGGGGTGATCCCGTCGATTTCGGCGAGCACCCACTTGACGATGTGGTGCTCTTCGATTGCCTCCAGGATCTCATCGCGGGTGCCGTCAACTTCCTGCCGCACCGCCGGGTAGAAGACCTGCTCCTCGATCGCCGCATGCACCGACAGGGCCTTGATGATCTTCCCCGCGGTGTCCGTCTTAGCCTTCTTGGCCCCTTCGCCTAGCTTCTCATAGGCCTTGAACAGCTTCTCCACCTCGCGGTGATCGGCCTTCAACAACGTGATGGCATCCATGTAGGCTCCTGCGTGAGTTGGGGGCTGTCAGACAGGCTGCTTCCCCGTCCGAACCGGGTTCAACCCGGCACCGGGTCCAGTCCACGCGGGCCGCCGGGGCGGCACCGCACGAGGCGCCGAACGGTCAGCCAGCTCCCGTGCACGGTCCCGTGAGCCGCAAGGGCCTGCGCCGCGTAGTGCGAGCAGCTCGGAGTGAACCTGCACCGGCCCGCCAACCGCGGGCTGATGTGCTCCTGGTAGACCCGGATCGTCTCGATCCCCCGCGCGCGGCCCGAACCGCCGAGGAAGGCAGCGAGCAACTGGGGAGCCAGCCCCACGGTCAGCAGCAGGCAGTTGCCGTCCAGCGCCTCCGCGAGGCAGCACCCGCCCTCGAGCAGGCACGCGTCCCGGACACAACCGCCGCCGCCCCGCCTCCTTCCGTATGGCTGGCCGTAGCCCGCACCACGAAATGCCCGTCCACGGCGAGAGCGGCCGCCGAAGCCACCAAAGACCATCCCGCGACCGTAGCGCCCCCAGCCGTGCAGCGGGACCCCGGCAGGCTCGCCCCCACGACGTGCCTCGCGGCGTCCTCGAGCCGGGCGCTGAACTCGGTCGACGCGGCTGCCTGGCTGAGCACGGCGCCCAGCATGGGTCGCAGGTCGCTGGGGTCGTCTATATTGGCGCCGCAGCAACGCGGTGATGATGGGGCCCGACCACACCGCCGGCGCGGCTGGGTCCAGGTGCGGGTAGCCGCCCGAGGACATCATGACGGCCGTTGCCCCATCCCGGGCGGCGGCCTCGAACGGGGCGAGGTTGCCGTCCGGGATGGTGGCGAGGTCATCCCGCGCGCTCGTCGACGTGTCGGTGTTGGCCCGCACCCGGCCCAGGCCGGGGAAGTGCTTGGCGGTTGCCCCTACCCCGGCCCGCTGGAGGGAGGCGGTGACGATGCCAACCCGCTGCGCCGCGGCGGCCGGGGTGGTGCCGTACTCGCGACCGTAGGCGCCGATCGCCCGGTTGTCTTTCCAGTGCGCGATCGAAACCACGTCGGCAACCGGCCCGAGGTCGAGGGTGTGGCCCATCGCCTTCAGCGACGACGCCCAGATTCGGCTCCGCGCGGTCAGCTCGTGCGGTGTCCAGCTCGCCTGCTCCCGGGCCGACGGCCAGGGCGGGATCCCCGGACCGGTGACCGACTGGACTAGACCCCCTTCCTCGTCTGCGGCGATGTGCAGTGGCAGCACGCCGCCGGCCCGCGCGGCCCGCTGCACGGCGGCGATGAGCGGTGCCACGTGTTGGCCGGCGACCGAACGGCCGCGGCAGGAAAACGCCGCCAACCGCGTTTTGGGCTACCAGGTTCTGGGCCGCCGGGGAGGTCGGCACGTCGACCCCGACCAGGAACAGCTGCGCTGCCCGTTAGGCTCGGGTCAGGCGCCCCATGACAGCCTGGCCGCATGGGGACGGGTGCCGACTCGGCGCCGTCGTGGGGAAACGGCGGCTGGGAACGGGCGGCGGCTGCGAACGGTTCCGGGTGGCGGGCGGGTGGCCGGCCCGCTGCACCGCGACGCGCCCGGGCGGCTGCGCGGCCTGGGTCGATCCCGGAAGGTACGCAACGGCCGTGATCGCCAGGAGGATCGCCAGCCCGCATGAGGAAACGCGCCCCATGATGTCCGGGGGCGGCGTTCGCCTGAGCCGGGCCAGAATGTTCACGTTGTGACGTGATTCGTTGTGCCGAACCCATTCTGGAGGCAACCTCTGGGAATGGTCGAGCGTCAGGGAGGAGTGGACGGGGACTTCGAGGATTTCGTGCGCTCGCGATATCCGGCCCTGCTGCGCTTCGCGCACGTCCTCACGGGCGATCCGTACCTGGCGGCTGATCTCGTGCAGGACGCCCTTGAGCGTACCGGTGTGGCGTGGCCGCGGGTGACCAGAAAGGACGCACCGGAGGCCTACGTCCGGCGGGCTATCGTCAATGGCTTCACCAGTCACTGGCGCCGTCGACGCCGGGAAACGCTCACCGCGGAGGTTCCGGCGGTTGCCGCAGACGGCGCCGTCCCCGACGACGCGATGTGGGACGTGCTCGCGACGCTCCCGCCCCGGCAGCGCGCAGTCCTCGTCCTGCGGTTCTACGAGGACCTGTCCGAACGCGAGATTGCCACGGCGCTGAGTGTCGCGCCGGGCACCGTCAAGAGCCAGGCCTCGAAAGGTCTCGCGGCGTTGCGCGTCGCTCTCGCCCGACAGGAGAAATCATGGACCCGATAGAGGCGCAGCTGCGCCGCACGCTGGCCGACCCGCGTCATGCGCTGCTCGTCGAGCCCGACCCGGTGCCGACGATCCTGGCCGGCGTCGGTCGCAGGCGTCGACGCCGCACCGTGATCTTCGGGGCGACGGCCACCGCCACCGCGCTCGTCGCCGTCGGGGCGCTCCTCCTGGGCACCGGCGGGAACGGGCCGACTACCTCGGTGCGGGTCATCGGCAGCCCGACCCCGCACGCACCGACCCCTACCCAGGCCGCGCCGGCCCCGAGCCAGGGCTCCGGCTCGAACCAGCCGCTCAGCTCGACCTCGGGGGGAGCGCCAACGGTGGACCCGGTGGCGCCCGGCCCGGTACCAGCCGGGTTCACCGGCGCCGACCTGACCTTCGTGTCGGTGAACCGCGGCTGGGCGCTGGGCACCGCGCCGTGCGCCGCCGAGCCGTGCACCTCCCTGCTGCGCACCAGCGACGGGGGCCGGAGCTGGTCGGGGGGGCCAGCCCCTCGGGCCGGGCTGACGAAGGGCAACTCCAGCTGTTCAAGCACTCCGTGCCTGAGCTCGGTCCGCTTCGCCGACCCGCTGCACGGCTATGCCTTCGGCGAGGGCACGCTGATCACGACGGCTGACGGCGGCGCTCATTGGACCAACGAGGGCGGGCCGGCGACCACGTCCCTTGAGCCATCCGGGCGCGACGTGCTGCGGGTGGTCACGGCCAGCGCAGGGTGCCCCGGCTGCACGTTCCAGGTGCAGCAGGCGGCGGTTGGTAGCAGCGTGTGGACGACGTTGCCAGCACCCGAGCTGTCCGGGGTCCGCACGCTGTTGCTTCGTCATGCCAACGATGTGTACGTGTTCGCGATGAAGAACCCGGCAGGTGGCGCCGGGTCAGCCCACCCGGAGATCATCGTCAGCCGAGACCGCGGGCGCACCTGGGCGCGGCGCAGCGACCCGTGCAGCCCGGCGGCGCCAAACTCCCCGTCAGAGAGCGACGCGAGCGACGCAGCGCTCGCTCCCGACGGCGCCCTCGTCGTGCTCTGCCAAAGCCGGACGTCCGGCGGCGGCGGCGCGGTCACCACCTCCCGGGACGGGGGCGCCACGTTCGGCCAGCTACGGTCGCTGCCGGCTGGCAGCATCGCCCTTCGGGTCGCCGCCTCAAACAGCAACGTGATCGTCGCCACCGTCGGCGCCCTTCTAGCCAGCGGGGATCGGGGCGTCTCCTGGCACCAGGTCGCCGCTGCGCCGACAACATCGGGAACGCAGGACGCGTTCCTCGCCTTCACGGACCCTCTTGTCGGCAGTTGGCTTCCCGCCGGCTCGGATCGGCTCTGGCGCACCACCGACGGGGGTGCCACCTGGGCCGCGACCGCCTTCCGCCGCCCGTAGGCAGACGGCCCGGCGACCCTCGGTGATCATGCAAAAATGGGTCGCAAAAAGCCCGGAATCGCAGCCACTTTTGCATGATCACCAGCAGGCATGGTGTGGCGGGTGAGGATCGATCCGGGGCAGCCGGGGATGCGGTGGCGCTCAGTCAAGGAGAACTTCGACCTCGCAGCGCAGGCCCGGCGTGTACGGGAGAGGCGAACGTCGCTGGTGACCAGCACGGCGTCCAGTGCCTCCGCCAGCGCGACGTAGACGCCGTCGTAGGCCGTCACGCTCTCCTGCAGTTCCCAGGCGCTGCCCACCAACGGTGCGTGATCCCACCGCAGGGCGGCGAGGGCGGCGAGGTCGGTGAGGGCTTCGATAGCCCTGGTGGGGCGAGTCTGGCCGAGCCGGACGCGTCTGCGCAGCGCGGCCGTGACCTCCACGTCGAGCAGATGCGGCGCATGCAGACACACTCACATGCCGCCGCGCTTGACCACCACCGTCGTGGCGGGAGCGGGATGGGCGGGCGCGTTGAGGCGACGGCGGCCAGCCTTCCTGGTCAGCGGCGGCGGTACTGCTTGGCGCCGGCCGCCAGTGTCATGCCGTGCCCAGCAGCCTCGCCTGGTAGGAGCTGACCGTCGGCGACCCCTGGCGCCCCGTCGACGAGCAGCGGCTCGAGCCGGGCGTGATCGGCGAACCACTCGATGTGGCGCAGGTGCGGGGTGGCGGCCGCCACGAAGGCGTGCAGCGACGGGGCGCAGTGCGCGCTTACCGCAAGGCCGTGCGCTGCAGCGACTTCGGCGCCGGCCCGAAAGCCGGTATAGCCGCCGCACCGGGTGGCGTCCAGCTGCAGGCAGTCCACCACCGGGCACAGCGCCCGCGCGTCGTACACGTCCCACGCGTACTCGCCGGCAGCCACGTCGCAGCGCACCGCGCTGCGCACCGCGGCGAGGCCCTCGAGGTCGTCGCTGCTCACCGGCTCTTCGAACCAGACCACCCCGAGCTCGTCGTACGCGGCCCCCAGGCGACGAGCCTGGCCGCGACCGTAGCCCCCGTTCGCATCGACCATCAGCTCCACGCCAGGGCCGACCATCTCACGCACCTGCCCGGCGCGGGCAAGGTCACGGGACGGGTTGGCGCCCCACGACTCGCCCACCTTGATCTTCACCGCCCGGCAGCCGGCCGCCAGCCAGCCGTCGACCTGGGCGCGTAGCTCGTCGTCGGTCAGGGTGGTGAACCCGCCGCTGCCGTAGACCGGGACGACGGCGTCGGGCGCGGCGCCGAGCAACCGCGCGAGCGGCACCTGTAGCAGCCGCGAGGACAGGTCCCACAACGCGATGTCGACCGCGCTAATCGCCTGCGCGACTAAACCTTTGGTGCCAAGGTTGCGGCAGGCGCGGCGCATCCACTCGTGCAGGTCGGCGATCGCGTGCGGGTCCTGCCCGACCACGACGGCCGACAGGTGGTCCTCGATCACCGCGCGGGTGGCCGGGCTGGTGTAGGTCCAACCGAGCCCGGTCACCCCGTCGGCGGTGAGCTGCACGGTGACCGCGGTGGTGGCATCCCAGGTGAGGGTGCCGTCGGCTTCCGGGACCGCGGTGGGAAAGGTGAATACCCCGGTCTCCAGCCGTTCCACCCGGGCGCTCATTGGGGCGCCCGATCGGCCATGCCCGTACGTTGGCCGGCGATCAGGCGGTCTGCGGCGCGGGCGGCCAGCGCCATGATCGTGAGCGCCGGGTTGGCCGAACCTTGGGTGGGCAGCACGCTGCCGTCGGTGAGGTACAGGTTCGGCAGCCCGAACACCCGGTGGTCGGCATCGACGACACCGTCGGCGGCACCGGCCGCCATCCGGGCGCCGCCGACCAGGTGCGCGAAGCGCTGGATAGTCATCATCTCGCTGGCGCCGGCCGCGTGCAGGATCCGCTCCATCGAGGCTTGCGCGGCGGCCATCAGCAGGTCGTCGTTGTGGCATTTGCTGTAGGCCATGTGCGCGACGCGGAGCCCGTGCCGGTCGGTCTCGTCGGCGAGGGTGACCCGGTTCTCCGGCTGTGGCAGGAACTCGCACAGCGCGCCGAGGCTGGACCAATGCACATAGTCGCGCATGTACTCGCGGAGCACTTCGCCCCAATGTCCCTGCGCGGTAACGTGTTCCGACCAGGTGATCGGGAGCGGGCTGACGGTCTGGATAGACCAACCGCGCTTGTACGGCTGCCCGGGGTCGGTCTCGTAGAACTGCTCGCTGCTGACCTCCGGGGGCGGGGCCTTGTACATCCTGACCTCTTCGGTGAACCGGCCGGCGGTCTGCGGGGCGCCCTGCACCATCAGGTAGCGGCCGACCTGGTCGTGATCATTGCCGAGGCCGTCGGGGAAGCGCGGGGTGGCGGAAAGCAGCAGCAGCCGCGGGGTTTCGATGGAGTAGCCCGCGATCGCGACCATCCTTGCCCGCTGCCGACGCTCGACTCCGTCCTGCAGATAGCTCACGCCGGTGGCCCGGCCGCTGCCGTCGTCGATCAGTACCCGGGTCACCATGCAGTGCGCGCGTACCTCCGCGCCGTGCGCGAGGGCGTCCGGGATGTGGGTGATCAGCGGGCTGGCCTTCGCGTTGACCTTGCAGCCCTGTAGGCAGAACCCGCGGTAGATGCAGTGCGGGCGGTTCCCGAACCGGCCGTTGGAGATGGCGACCGGACCGACCCGGGCCTCGATCCCGGCGCCTTTCGCGCCGCGCAAAAAGATGTCGCCGTTGCCCCCGGTGGGATGGGCGTGTTGGGGATAGGAGTGCGGATCGCCCCACGGCCAGTCTTGCCCTGCGACAGGTAGTTCGGCCTCGATGTCCTGGTAATACGGCCGCAGCGCCGAGTAGCGGATCGGCCAGTCGGCGCCGACGCCATCGAGGCTTTGGGTGTGAAAGTCGCTGGGGTGAAAGCGCGGGACGTAGCCGGCGTAGTGCACCATCGAGCCACCGACGCCGCGTCCGGAGTTGTTCGAGCCGAGCGGCACCGGGTCCTTGCCGCCGATCTGCCTGGGTTCGGTCCAGTACAGGTTGTGCGAGCCGCGCTCGTCGCTGACCCAGTCGGCGTCGGGATCCCAGAACGGACCGGCGTCGAAGGTGACCACACGCCATCCGGCCCTCGCCATCCGCTGGGTGAGGACGCCGCCGCCTGCCCCAGCGCCGACGACTACCAGGTCGACCTCGTCCTCGCCGTCGAAACGGCGCATGTCCTGGCGCAGTTGATGGTTGGTACGTGAGCCGTCGTTGGGGATCAGCCACGCCGATTCGTTGCGGGCCCGGATGTCCCGGTAGTTGCTTCTCATGTCTCGGCGTTTGTCACGACTCGCCGGGTGCCCGGCCGGCCAGGTCCGCGTGGTTGGTGTGCGCCTTTTCCACCCGCCGGGCGAACGGCACCGGGTCGGTCGCATCGGTGTCGGCTACCTCCCAGGGCTCCCGCGCGTCCAGGCCGGAGTTCTTGTAGCCGCGGGGGTAGGCCGGTCCGCCGAAGCCGATCTCGTTCCAGGCCCACGGATGGGAGTAGAAAGCGCTGCAGGCGTAGCGGGTCCACAGGCTCCACACCTGCTTGCCTGGCAGGCCGTGCCAGCGGTCGGCCTCGTTCACGTCCTGCACCAGGGGCGCCTGCTGCTCGCGGGTCAGCAGCGCGAACGGTTGGCCGGTGCGCTCGCGGGCATCGGAGTCGAGGAAGGCTAACGTTTGCCGCCACGCCTCGGGATCCGGCGGCATGTCGTCGTAGTGCCAGCCGTCGGTTTCCCCCGCAGCCAACCGCGCGTCGACCAGCGCAACGACCGGAATCTTGGGTTCCCGGTCCTGGGCGAGCAGCAGGTCGAACAGCGCGCTGACGACGCCGTTCTCCGTGGCGGTGAAGAAGGCGAGGTCGCTGGTGGGGGCGAGGCGCGCGAGCACCACCCCTGCGGTGACGTCGTCCCAGTATGCGGTTTGATCTAGTACGTCGTATCCGGTGAACTTGCCTCGGCCCTGCGGGGTGATCGCCCGACGGTCCGGGCTGCGGTAACTCATGTGGGGCTGTCTTCTTCCCGGCGCAGCAGCGAGGCCAGCAGGCCCATCCCGCCGACAAGGGCGGCGAGCATCGGCGCGAACAGCGGCGGCCCCATCTCCAGGTTGTAGGCGGCGAGCTTCCAGCCGCCCGGCTTCTGCGCGATGCCACGGGCATGCAGGTAGGTGCCCTGCACCCCGTTCGCGACGACCAGCGCCGAGGCGACGGGGAGCACGGTTTTGGCTGCGCGGCGGGAGAAGACGGCAGCGATGCCGGTGGGCAACAGGGTGGGGATGACCACGACCGGCCACCACATCATCTTGTTCCCGAAGCTGGCAGAGTCGTGGCTGGTGTAGATCTCGGCGGTGGTGATGATCGCGCCGGCGGCGGTGAGTCCGGCGAGGGTGCGTTCGAACCGCCCGGTCTGGATGTCGCGGATCAGCCGGTCGATCCCGATGGCCCCGTTCATCGTCAGCCTTCCTTCGAGCCGGGCAGGTATTCCTGCACCTTCTGCTTGACGCCCTGTTTGACGATGTCCCAGGCGTTCTCGTCGCCGTGCAGCACCGCCTTGCCGGCATCCTTCACCTGTTCGAAGGTCGCGTGCGGGGGGATTGGCGGCACATCAGGGTCGCAGCGGATGTCCAGGACGGTCGGCCGGTCCGCGGAAAGCGCTGCCTCCCAGGCCGGCCCGACCGCCTCGGGGGTGTCCACGTTGATGCCCTGCAGCCCGAGGCTGCGGGCGAAGGCGGCGAAATCGACGTCGGGCAGCGTCTGTGACGCGGCGAACTTCGGCGAGCCCTCCATCGCGCGCAGCTCCCAGGTGACCTGGTTGAGGTCGTCGTTGTGCAGCACCGCGACGATCAGGCGGGGGTCTGCCCACTGCTCCCAATAGTGCTTGACCGTGATCAGCTCGGCCAGCCCGTTCATCTGCATGGCCCCGTCGCCGACCAGCGCGATGGCCGGCCGGTCCGGGTGCGCCCATTTCGCGCCGATGGCGTACGGCACACCGGGCCCCATCGTGGCGAGGTTGCCGGACAGGGAGCCGCGCACGTTGCCGCGGAACTGAAGGTGCCTGGCGTACCAGTTCGCCGAGCTGCCCGAGTCCGAGGCGATCATCGCGTTCTCCGGCATCCGCTTGGACAGTTCGTGGAAGATCCGCATCGGGTTCACCGGGTCGGCGTCGGTCAGCGCGCGGCGCTCTGCGGTCACCCACCACTCCTCGACGCTCTTTTCGATCTTCTCCCGCCAGGATCTGTCGGTCTTGCGTTCCAGCTGCGGGATCAGTGCGCGCAGGGTGGCTTGTGCGTCGCCTACCAGGTTCAGCTCGTACGGGTAGCGCATGCCAATGAACTTGCCGTCCCGGTCGATCTGGATGCCGCGGGCGGCGTCCAGCGGCGGCATGAACTGGGTGTAGGGGAAGTTCGAGCCGACCGTCAGGATCGTGTCGCACTCCATCATCATGTGATAGCTGGCCGTGGTGCCGAGCAGCCCGATCGAGCCGGTCACGAACGGCAGGGTGTCGGGCAGCACATCCTTGCCGAGCAGCGCCTTCGCGACGCCGGCACCGAGGATCTCAGCGACCTCGATGACCTCGCCGGCGGCGTCCCGCGCCCCCTGCCCGACCAGCATCGCGACCTTCGTACCAGCGTTCAGTAAATCGGCAGCGGCCTTCACCGCTTCCGGATCGGGAATGACTGTCGGCCACGCGGTGCCCAGGCTGGACGGCACCTGCTTGAAGGCGTGCCCCGGGGCGACGTACTCGAGGTCCAGCACGTCCGAGGGGAAGATCAGGCAGGTCGGGGCGCGCTCGGCCAGCGCGATGCGGATGGCCCGGTCGATCAGGTTCGGCAGCTGCTGCGGCACCGTGCACATCTGTACGTAGGCACCGCAGGCGTCCTTGAACAGGCTGAGCAGGTCGATCTCCTGCTGGTAGGCGCCGCCCATCGCGCTGCGTTCGGTCTGCCCGACGATGGCCACCAACGGGACGTGATCGAGCTTCGCGTCATAGAGGCCGTTCAGCAGGTGCACCGCCCCGGGGCCGCTGGTCGCCGCGCACACCCCGAGCCGGCCGCTGAACTTGGCGTAGCCGACGGCCTCGAACGCGGACATCTCCTCGTGCCTGGACTGGACGAACTGCGGCTTGTTCTCGGCCCGGCCCCAGGCCGCGAGCAGGCCGTTGATACCGTCGCCGGGAAAGGCGAACACCTGTTCCACATCCCAGGCTCGCAGGCGCTCGAGCAGGTAGTCGGCGACGGTGGGCTTGCTCATGGCAACTCCTCGGGAGGCGGCACGGCTGGTGACGTTAGGAATCTGGCCGGTTGGGGGCGCCGCAAACCCGCGCCATCTGTAACGATTGGCTGAATCGTCAAATTGGGGGGCTGATGAGCCAGCGGTGGCGCCCGTCGGTGCTGCGCGAGTACGCGCTGGTCGCTGACGGGGAGCGCGGTGCGCTGGTCGGCCCGCGCGGCGAGATGGTCTGGTTGTGCTTCCCCCGCTGGGACAGCCCGGCGGTGTTCGCGGAGCTGATCGGCGGGGGTGGCGGCTACCAGGTGGAGCCGGTGGGACGGTATGTGTGGGGCGGGTGCTACGAGGCGGGGGGTCTGATCTGGGGCAGCCGCTGGGTGACCGAGACCGGCGTGGTCGGCTGCCGCGAGGCGCTGGCGCTGCCCGGCGAGCCGGACTCGATGACGCTGCTGCGCCGGATCCACACCGAGGCGGCGGCAACCGTACGGGTCGTGCTGGCCCTGCGGGCGGATTTCGGCAAGCGGGGCGTCACCGGCCTTTCCCGCGGCGATGACGGGGTGTGGCGCGGGCGGGTAGGCGAGCTGCGGTTCGCCTGGACCGGCGGTGAGGCGGCGACCGTAGTCCCGGACGGCCGTCACCACGACCTCGAACTCGAACTCACGCTCGCCGCCGGGCAGACCCATGACCTGGTGCTGAGACTGGCCACCGGGACGGACCCGGGGCCGTTGGATCCGGATGCGGCCTGGGCTGCGACAGCGGACGGCTGGCACCGTCGGCACGTAACTGGCGAAGGTTTGGTTGCAGACCGCGATGTGCATCACGCGCATGCGGTGCTGCACGGGTTGACCAGTTCCTCCGGCGCGATGGTCGCGGCCGCCACGATGGGGCTGCCCGAACGCGCGGACAAGGCCCGCAACTACGACTACCGGTACGCCTGGATCCGGGACCAGTGCTTCGTCGGCATGGCCGCCGCCGCCGGCGGCAACCCCGCGCTGCTCGACGACGCCGTCCGGTTTGTCACCGCCCGGCTGCATGATCACGGCCCGCGGCTGGCGCCGGCCTATACTGTTTCCGGCGGCCCGGTGCCCGACGAGGTGCGGCTCAAGCTCGCTGGTTACCCGGGCGGCGCCGACGTGGTCGGGAACTGGGTGAACAGCCAGTTCCAGCTCGACGCGTTCGGTGAGTCCCTGCAGCTGTTCGCGGCGGCCGATCGCGGTGAGCTGCTCGACCCGGACGGGTGGGGCGCGGCGGAGGTGGCGGCTTCGGCAATCGAGGCTCGCTGGCAGGAACCGGACGCCGGCATCTGGGAGCTGGGCCCGGCCCCGTGGACGCACAGCCGGCTGGCCTGTGCTGCCGGGCTACGGGCGATAGCGCGGCGCCCCCGCGCCGGGGCGGCAGCCTCCCGGTGGGAATCGCTGGCCGACACCCTGGTCGCGGACACTGCCCGGCACGCCCTGCACCCGAGCGGGCGCTGGCAGCAGACCCCGACCGATGCGCGGATCGACTCGGCGCTGCTGCTGCCGGCGGTCCGCGGCGCTGTGCCGCCCGACGATCCCCGGACCCGGGCGACGTTGGCCGCGGTGCTTTCCGAGCTGACCGAGGACGGCTACGCCTACCGGTTCCGGCACGGCGATCAGCCGCTGCGCCGCGCCGAGGGGGCGTTTCTACTTTGCGGCTTTCTGGTTTCGCTGTCGCTGCTCGACCAGGGCGACGTGACCGGGGCGGCGCGTTGGTTCGAGCGGACCCGGGCCGCCTGCGGGCCGCCCGGGCTGCTCACCGAGGAGTTCGACGTCGAGCAGCGTCAGCTGCGCGGAAACCTGCCGCAGGCCTTCGTGCATGCCCTACTCATCGAGTGCGCCCAACGCCTGAGCGCTGCCACCTAGGTCGCTGGGCGTCTAGCCCCTTTTGGGGGGCCTTGGGGGCTGGGGCGTCTTGCCCGCTGGGCGCCCCCTCCTCCCGGGCGCCGCCTCCTCCCGGCCGCCCCTCCTCCCGGCCGCCGCCCCCTCCCGGTGATCAAGCAAAGGTGGTTGCGAAACCGGCGATTCAGCGACCACGTTTGCTTGATCACGGGACAGGGGACCGGGCGACGGGGACGGCGGGTTCATCCACGGCGATGGCCACGGGCGTTTTTCACAGGTCTGGCCGCCGGGGTCATCCACAGGTTGCCGAAGGCGTCATTCACAGATGTGGCGGCGGTCGGTCAGAGGGGAGCAGTTCGCAGCAGGCTCGCACCCGTGCTCATGGTGCCGGCTCCGTGCCCCCCAAGACCGGGCGCCGTAGTTTCCCGCGGCGGATTGCGGTACGGCACCGCGACCGGGCGGCTGATCCGGCCGATCACCGGCGTCTACGTCGCGACCGATCTGAGATCCCCCTGGTGGAACGCCTATTACACGCACCCCCAGGCTGACGGCGTGTGGCAGACCCTGACCGCAGCGGCGGCCGTCCTCCCGGCAGGCGCCGTGTTGGCCGACGAAACGGCCGCGCACGTGTGGTGCGGTTGGTGGCCCCAGGAGCGGACGCCTTCGGTAATTGTCCCACCCGGCACGGCACTTCGACGGCGTCGAGGGTTGCAGTGCCGAACCTCCTCGCTCCGAACAGGTGAGGTCGCGCATGAACTGCGCCTACCGGTCACCTCACCTCAACGCACGGCGCTTGACCTCGCTCGGCGCCTTTCCCGGCCGTGGGCCCTTGCCGCGGTGGACGCCTTGTTATACGCCCGACTGGTGCGGCCCGACCAGCTACGGGAGGGGCTCATCGCCCTGCGCGGGTCGCGCGGGGTGCGGCAGGCAGCGGAAGTGGTCGCCCGCGCCGATGCCGGCGCCGCGTCGCCCGGAGAGTCGTTAACCCGCTTCTACCTATTGGACGCCGGCCTGGGTCCCCTCCAGACGCAGGTCCCCCTGCTTGGCGAGACTTACGTGGGCGACCTCCTCGTCCGGGGCAAGCTCCTCGTCGAATTCGAAGGCCAGCGGCACGACGAGAAGGACCAGTTCGTGGCCGACCGGCGACGGTTCAACGCTCTTTCCCTGCTGCCGGGCATGGCCGTCGTCCACGTTACGTGGGCGGACTTACGGAAACCCGCGCTCATGGTCGCCCAGGTACGCGCCGCCCTCCGGCATCTTGGCGAAGACGTCTGACCCCCGCTCGGGACCGCCCGCCCGCCCCAACCCGGCCCCCCTCGCCTAGAGCCGGCCTAGGCTGGCCCAGACCCGTCCTCCAACGCTGATCAAGCAAGGATGGCTGCTGCCACGGCGTCCTTACGACCCAGTTTGCTTGATCATGACCAACGGGTCGGATGGGCGGTGATGCCGGGCGCTTCGGCCGCCGGCAACGGAGATCAGCTCGTAGCCGGCGGCGAAGCCCGCTGCGGCCACCGACACCAGCGCCGCGCCGATGCCCACCGGAACGGCGTAACGAGCGGCGGGCCGGGGTGGTGGCCGCTTGACCATGGTCGATTCGCTCATCTGGCGCCTCCCGCAGTTGGGATGTCCAGGTAAATGTCGGCAGCCAGAGCGGCCAACTGGTGGCCCAGGCGTGGCGTGTCGCCAAAGCTCATATGTCCGGGCGGGGCCCCCGGCTGTGGCCCCAGCCTGAAAGTGAGGCGTCAGCCGGGGAACTGATGCAGGTAGAAGGCGATCCCCTGGTCGTCGACGCCGCTGGATTCGCGTGCGTAAGGACGCTGGACGGGATCGGTTGCGGTCCCGCCGGCCCGCCGAACGCGGCTGACCGCCGCGTCGATGTCGTCGACCTGGTAGCACAGCACGGCACCGGGCCGCTCACCCCGGCCACCGGCCATACCGAACATCGGGGTCGGCCCCTCGACGCTGTAGCCCCCCGGTGTGCGGCCCGGTGAAAATGCCCAGCCCAGCACGGCGCCGAAGAACGCCGCGGCGCGCTCACCGTCAGCAACCTGCAGCGTCACGTAGCTGATGTCACCGTGCTGCGTGCCAGTGGCGGGAGTGGCGGCCCCCGCCGTGGGCAGCTGGTGCAGGGTGAATTCCATTCCCTGATCATCGTGGCAGGCCGCGATCAGCCCGTACCGTTCCTGGGTTGGGTCCAACGCCGTTCCGCCATGCCCGCGCACGGTGGCGATCGAGCCGGTCAGGTCCTCGACGCGGAAGCTCAACACCGCTCCGGGCGGCCCGCCGGCCGACAGCCCGACCTGTGGGATCACCTCGTCAACCTGCTCGGCCTCGCCCGGGCCAAAACGCCAGCCCAGCATCGCGGCGTAGAAAGCGCGGGCGCGGGCGGCGTCCGGCACCACAAGCGTGATGTACGAGACGTCGCCGGCTCGGGTCCCGTTGCGGGACAGGTCATCTCGGGACAAGGTCATGGTGTCCTCCTGGGTGATGGGTGCCAGCAGCGCGCGTTCTAGGCGGGTGCGCAGACGAGCGCCGAACTCGGGGTGAGGTGCTATCGAGGTGGCGGGAGTGCGCAGCGCCTCCAGCGGATCAGCCTGCCGCTCAGCCATTTCCGCCCCCCTCCTGGTAATCGTGCCGAAATGCCTTGCGTGCCCGCACCAGCAGCGCCTCTGCGGCATGCACCGTCCGGTCCAGCACCGCTGCGGTCTCGGGGACGGACAGCCCGTCGAGATACCGCAGCGTCAGCGCGGCGCGGTGCTGCGGGGCCAGGCCGGCCAGCACCTCACGGGCGCGCAGCACGTCCAAGGTGACGTCCCACGGGTCCTCTACGTCCGGCACCAAGCCGCCGACCGCCTCGAGCAGGCGTTGCTGGCGGCCCTGCCAGCGCCAGTGGTCGACCGGCTTGTGCCGCGCCACCCCGATCAGCCAGGCCACCGTCACCGGTGCTCCAGCCGGGGCGCCCACCGCGGCCATGAACGTTTCCGAGGTCAGATCCTCGGCCACCGACCGGTCCGTGCAGCGCGTGATCAGATAGCCGTACACCTCTGGCAGCGCATGGTCGTAGAGCTCGAGCAGCCCCGCGCCGCGATCCGGAACGATGCTCACACCCCTACCGTCGTCCACGCCGGGCCAACTCCGACACCCGCCGGGCCACATTTCTCGCCCGGGAAACTGCCGACCTGATGGGATAAGCCGGTGGCAACGCTCGACGGCATCACCGTGGTCGCCCTGGAGCAGGCGGTCGCCGTCCCGTTCACCACCCGCCAGCTGGCAGATCTCGGGGCGCGGGTCATCAAGGTCGAGCGGCCCGGGGTCGGCGACTTCGCCCGCGACTACGACCGGGCGGTGCATGGGCAGTCGAGCTACTTCGTCTGGCTCAATCGCGGCAAGCAGAGCGTCGCGCTGGACGTGAAGGACCCAGCCGACCGGGCGGTCCTGGACGCCCTGCTGGCCCGCGCCGACGTGTTCGTGCACAACCTCGCACCCGGCGCCGTCGAACGCCTCGGCCTCGGCGCCGAGATCCTTCGCCAGCGCCATCCGCGGCTCATCAGCTGCGCAGTGTCCGGCTATGGCCCCGACGGCCCCTACCGCAACAAGAAGGCCTACGACCTGCTCGTGCAATGCGAGGCGGGGTTGCTCAGCGTGACCGGCACCCCCGATGAGCCCGTCAAGGCCGGAATCTCCCGTCGCCGACATCGCCGCCGGTATGTACGCCTACACCGGGATTCTCGCCGCCCTGTATGAGCGTGAACGCACCGGGCGGGGAGCCAACCTGCGGGTGGCGATGCTTGATGCCCTGGGGGAATGGATGAGCCAACCGTTCTACTACGCGGTCTACGGCGAGCATCCGCCCCGTCGCACCGGAGCCCGTCATGCGTCCATCGCGCCATACGGGCCCTATGTCGCCGCGATGGAGCATCGGTGTTCATCGGCGTGCAGAACGACCGCGAGTGGGCCACCCTGTGTTCGCGAATCCTGGGGCGACCGGACCTCATCGGCGACCCGCGGTTCGCCCACAACCCCGACCGGGTCGATCACGACGGCGAGCTCACCGTGCTAATTGAGGGCGCGCTTGCTCACGCACCGGCCGATGCGGTGGCCCGCCTGCTGGACGAGGCCGGCATCGCGAACGCCCGGATGCGCACCCCGGCTGAGTTCGGCGAGCATCCTCAGCTCGCGGCCCGCAACCGCTGGCGGGAGGTGCACACCCCCCGCGGCCCGATCCGGGCCCTGCTGCCCCCGGTGACGGTCGAGGGCCGCGAGTCGCTGATGGGCCCGGTTCCCGCGCTTGGCGAGCACACCCGGGCGATCCGCGAAGAGCTTGGCCTGCCCCCGCGATAGCCGCCGGCGCAGCGAGAATGATCCGGTGACCGATGTCGTGGAATGCAGTGAGGTCCTTGTCCCCGGCCCCGCCGAGGCGCTCGGCGGCCTGCTGGGGGTGCGGGTACCGGACGTGGCGGCCGGCCTGCCGCTGCTGTGGCATTGGGTGTACCTGCTCGATCGCGCGGCCCAGGACACCCTTGGCCCGGATGGGCATCCTGCTACCGGGGGGATTCCGGTGCCTCCCGGTCCCGGGCGGCGGCGGATGTTCGCGGGGGGTCGGGTGCGTACCAGCGGAGCCCTGCGTTGCGGCGAGCTGGCGACGCGGCGCACGCGGGTGCTCACATCGGTGCAGAAGCAGGGCCGCTCCGGGCGGCTTAGCTTCGTGACCGTCGGCCACGAGATCGGCCAGCGCGGCCGGGTGGTGGTGTCCGAGGAGCAGGACATCGTCTACCGGGACGCCGATGCCGGGACCCCGAAAGCTGCTTGCGCCGAGGACGTTTCGCCGGGGCTCGCCGCCGCCGGGGAACACCCGCACCCGTCTACGGAATGGGTGGTCGAGCCGAACCCGGTCTTGCTGTTCCGCTTCTCGGCGTTGACCTACAACGCGCACCGCATCCACTACGACCGCGATTACGCCCGGGACGTCGAGGGTTACCCCGGGCTGGTCGTGCATGGGCCGCTGCAGGCGATGCTGATGGCCGAGGCGGTACGCCGTGTCCAACCCGACGTCGAAGACTGCGCTTTTGCCTACCGGTTGCTCTCCCCGCTGTTCGACAAACACCCGTTCACGGTGTCGGCCACCCGCGACGGCGATGGATACGCGACGAGGGTAGCTGCCCGAGCCGGTGGGCAAACGGCCAGCGGGAGACTGACCTTCCCGGGCTGAGCCGAGTCACCCGCGCAATACCCTCCCGGCCCGGTGCTCGAGGAGCGCGGCAGCCATCAGCTCGCCGTCGACCGGTCCGAAGTGCTCGAGTGCTTGCCGGTAAAGGTCGGTGACCACCGCCGAGAGCGCGAACGGCGTGCCGGCCGCGCGTGCGACATCGGTGATCGCGACCAGCTCCTCGTAGCACCCCTGCAGGCCGAACGAGGTGCGGTAATCGCCGCGCAGCAGGGCCGCGAGATCGCGTCCGATGAAGCCGCCTGCGACCGCGCTGTGGTCGAGGGCGTCGTGCATCGTGCCGACCTCGATCCCGGCATGCGTGGCCAGCATGAGCGCCTCGGTAGTCGCGATCGTCTGACCGAACCAGAGCAGGTTGACCAGCAGTTTCGCGGTGTAGCCGCAACCGTGAACTCCAAGGTGATGGATCCGTGCCGGGTCGGCCATGCAGACGAGCAGGTCAAGGTGCTGGGCGAGTACGTCCCGCTCGCCGCCAACGAACAGCTGCAGGCGGGCGCGGGCAGCCGCGTCGGGGCCGCCGCCGGCCGGCGCGTCGAGCACCCGCAGGCGGCTGCCGGCGAGGCTTCCCAGGACGGCGGCTGTCGAAGGCGGGTTGCTGCCCATGTCGATCCAGGTCGCTCCACGGCGCATGCCCGGCATCGCGCGGCGCGCGACATCGATGCTCTGCTCGGCACCGGGCAGCATGGTGATCACCACGTCCGCGCCGCGGCCGATGTCAGCCGCGGACGCGCGCCACCCGGCGCCGACCAGGGCGGCCTGCTCCCTGGCCTCCCCGCGCGCGTCGGCGACGAGCACCCGGTGACCCCGGCGGACAAGGTTGGCGCACATCGGCAGGCCCATCCGGCCCACGCCGACGAACCCGACCCGCGTCATGCCCCGATCCTGACGCATCGGCCGAGCCCGATCCCACTGTCGAGCGCCCTACGTGGCTGGCGCGCGGTTCGGTGGGCCGAGGCGGCTCGCCGGTGGGATCCAGATGTCGCGACATTATCGGTTCACTAATGGGGTCGCAGCGGTGGCAGCGTTGTCCCGCCGGGTCCGGGCGCCTGTGTGGTGCGGGCGGCATGGGCGGCACGAACGCCGTGGATGGCGCGGATGACCGCGCACCGCCACGATGCACGGATGCGTCCGGGAACAGCCGCCGTCTGGGGCGCCAAGGGCGCCGAAGTGCAGGGTGAGCCGCTGATGGCAGGGGCGACGTTCGCCGGCACCTACCGGCACGCCGGGGATCCGGGTGACGGGGCACGGACATACGGCCGTTACGACAACCCCACCCTGGGCCGCCTACGAGCAGGCCCTCGCCGTCCTCGAGGGTGGCGACTGCGTCTGCTTTGCCTCGGGCATGGCCGCCGCCGTTGCCGCGTTCGGGACACTGCTCGGCGCCGGATCGACGCTTCTGCTGCCCGCCGACGGGTACTACACCGTCCGGCAGTATGCGCTGGACCGGCTGCCCGCCACCGGGGTACAGGTCCGCACCTATCGGAGCGGCGCGGTACCCGATTTCGTGCGCGGCGCGGTGCCCGATTTCGCGCGCGGCGCGGTGCTCTGGGCCGAGACACCCACCAATCCCGGGCTGGACGCCGTGGACATCGAAGCCCTGGCAAGAGCCGCGCACGATGCCGGGGCCCTGCTGGTGGTGGACAACACCACGGCGACGCCGCTTGGGCAGCAGGTGTTGTCCCTGGGCGCCGATGTCGTAGTCAGCTCCGACAGCAAAGCGCTGACCGGCCACAGCGATCTCATCATTGGCCACGTCGCCTGCCGCGACCCGCGGTTGGCTGCGCAGTTGACGGCATGGCGATCACAGACCGGCTCGGTACCCGGACCGATGGAGACGTGGCTGGCGCTCCGGTCGTTGCCGACGTTGGAACTGCGTCTAGCCCGGCAGTCGGCGAATGCCCTGGCCCTCGCCGAGGCGCTCAGCGCCCACCCCGCAGTCGGCTCGTGCCGACACCCCGGACTGCCCTCGGACCCGTCGCACGCCATCGCTTCCCGGCAGATGCGGCACTTCGGCGCCGTCCTGAACTTCACCCTCGCCGACCAGAACGCGGCCGAGAGCTGGCTGCGGCGGCTGCGGCTGGTGGCACCGGCGACGAGCTTCGGCGGGGTGCACAGCACCGCGGAGCGCCGCGCCCGCTGGGGCGGCGATGAGGTCCCGCCCGGTTTCGTCCGGCTCAGCGCCGGCGTTGAGGACATCTAGGACCTGCGCCGCGACGTCCTCGACGCGTTGGATGCCGGTGCGGACTGAACAAGGCCGACATCTCGGGCGCGCTCGTTACAGTCCGGCGGCGCCTCGGCCCGGGCGGTACCTCTGGGGCCCGCAGGCGGCTACGGTGGCGCCTCCCCATCCGTCTCGAAGGAGCACCAGCCGTGTCCATCCGTCCTTCGCACCCGCGGGCTCACCGCGGCGCCCGCCTGCTCTCCTGCGTGGCCGTCAGCGCCGCCGCCCTCCTCGCTCTCGCCGCGTGCGGGTCCAGCGGATCCGCCACAACCAAGCAGAGCTCCGCGAGCGCGACGGCGAGCGCCGCGTCCAGCTCGGCCGCGCCTGCCAGCTCTGCCGCGCCGACCAGCAACGTGAAGGTCGGGCTCGCCTTCGACATCGGCGGCAAGGGCGACAAGTCGTTCAACGACGCTGCCGACCGCGGCCTGCTCAAGGCGCAGAGCCAGCTCGGGGTGAAGATCAAGGAGCTGTCCCCGAACGCGTCAGGGTCCGACCGCGACCAGCTGCTCAAGCTGCTCGCCGGCGCCGGCTACAACCCGGTGATCGGCGTCGGGTTCTCCTACGCCGACGCCATCAAGGCGGTCGCCCCGCAGTTCCCGAAGATCTCCTTCGTGATCATCGATTCGGTGGTGCCGGCGCCGAACGTGCGCTCGGAGACCTTCGCGGCCGAGCAGGCCTCCTACCTGGTCGGCGCGGCCGCCGCGCTGGCAACGAAGGTTCACCACATCGGCTACATCGAGTCCCTGAAGATCGACCTGCTGGAGGCCTTCCGGGCCGGGTATGAGGCGGGGGCGCGCAAGATCGATCCCACCGTCAAGATCGACAATGCGGTGCTGGGCGGCGCCAACGCGTTCGCGGCGCCCGACAAGGGCAAGGAGGCCGCCCTCGGTCAGTACGACAAGGGCGCCGACGTCGTGTACACCGTCGCGGGCGGCTCCAACACGGGGGTGTTCGACGCCTCAGTGGCCGAGAACGCCAAGGGTAAGAAGACGCTCGCGATCGGAGTGGACTCCGACCAGTATCAGACCGTTGCCGCGCCTACCAACGCGGTAATCCTGACCTCCGCCCTGAAGCGGGTGGACGTCGGCGTGTTCGACGCGGTCCAAGAGTTCACCCAGAAGGGCCCCCTCTCCGGGCTGAGGAACTTCGACCTGACCGCCGGCGGCGTCGGCTACTCCACCAGCAACCCCATCATCGCGCCGTACCAAGCGAAGGTGGACGCGCTGGCCGCGCAGATCAAGAGCGGCGCGATCAAGGTCCCGACCAAGCCCACCGACTGACGCCTCCTCATGGAGCAGGCCACGGATGCCGCCGCGCTGCGCCTTTCCGGCATCACCAAGCGCTTCCCCGGTGTGGTCGCGAACGACGGCGTCGAGCTGACGGTCGCGCGCGGCGCGGTGCATGCCCTGGTAGGCGAGAACGGGGCCGGCAAGTCGACTCTCATGAAGATCCTCTACGGCATGCAGCGACCCGACGAGGGCAACGTCGAGGTTGACGGGCGGCCGGTCAGCTTCAAGGGGCCGGCTGACGCGATCGCCGCCGGCCTGGGCATGGTGCATCAGCATTTCATGCTCGCCGACAACCTGACGGTGCTGGAGAACATCGTGCTGGGGGCCGAGCCGCGCCGGTTCGGCGGCCTGGACCGGGGGGCGGCGCGTAGGAGGATTGCCGAGATCTCCCGGGCCTACGGGCTGGCGCTGGACCCCGACCGGCGGGTTGAGGACCTCGGGGTCGGTGAGCGACAGCGGGTGGAGATTGCCAAGGTGCTCTACCGCGGCGCCCGGGTGCTGATCCTGGACGAGCCGACGGCGGTACTCGTCCCGCAGGAGGTCGATGCACTGTTCGCCTCGCTGCGTGACCTGCGCGCAAAGGGCCTGACGGTGGTGTTTATCAGCCACAAGCTGGACGAGGTGCTGCGGGTCGCCGACGCGGTGACGGTGCTGCGCCGCGGCCGGAGCGTGGCCAGCGTCGACCCCGGGCAGACCACGGCGCGTGAGCTGGCCCGGCTGATGGTTGGCGGCGAGCTGCCGAGCCCGAAGCGGACCGAGCACGCCGCGCCCACCGCCGACGTGCTGACCGTCGCCGGGCTGACGGTGCGCGGGGCTGCCGGGCGGAGCATCCTCGCGGATGTCTCGCTCACGGTGGGCAAGGGGGAGATCGTCGGGGTCGCAGGAGTGGAGGGCAACGGGCAGTCCGAGCTGGTTGAGGCACTGATCGGCTTGCGCTCGGCGACTGGCCGGGTCCTGCTGGCGGGCACCGACATTTCTGGGTGGAGCACCCGGCGACGGCGCGGGGCCGGCATCGGCTACGTGCCGGAGGACCGGCAGCGGCAGGGGTTGCTGCTGGGTGCTCCGCTGTGGGAGAACCGGCTGCTCGGCCACCCGCTCGGCCTGTTGATCGACCGCGGGCGGGCCCGGCGTGAGACGGCCGAGATCGTCCGGTCGTACGACGTACGCACGCCGGGGGTCGACACGCCCGCCTTCGCGCTGTCCGGCGGGAACCAGCAAAAGCTGATGATCGGGAGGGAGTTGGCCGGCGACCCGGTGCTGCTACTGGCCGCGCATCCGACCCGCGGCGTCGACGTGGGCGCGCAGGCCGCGATCTGGGGCCTGCTGCGGACGGCCGTCGCGGGCGGCCTCGGCGTGCTGCTGGTCAGCGCCGACCTGGAGGAGCTGCTCGGCCTGTCGGACCGGCTGCTGGTCATGTTGCGTGGCCAGGTCGTTGCCGAGCTCGACCCCCCGACGACCAATGCGCAGGCGCTCGGTGCCGCGATGACCGGAGCGGCAGCGTGAGCGGCGCAGGCCAAGATGAATAGCAGAATGCCTAGCCTGGTACGACGGCTACTGCTTGGCCTTGCCGCGCCGGCCCTTGCGTTGCTCTTCTCGGTGGGGGTCTCGGCGCTCGCGCTGCAGGCTTCCGGACACGACCCGTGGCGCGCGTACTCATCGATGCTCTCCTATGGCAAGCAGTCGGATTCGCTGGTCGCGATCGCGGACCTCGCGACCGCCTACTTCCTGGCCGGCCTGGCGGTGGCGATCGGCTTTCGGATGGCCCTTTTCAACATCGGTGTCGAGGGTCAGTACCGGCTGGCCGCGCTGCTCGCCGCCGCGGTCGGCGCCAAGTTGAACCTGCCGGCCGTGGTGCTGCTGCCGCTGGTGGTACTGACCGCGGCGGCGACGGGCGCCGGGGTGGCGGGGATCGCCGGGGTGCTGAAAACCTCCCGCGGGGTGAGCGAGGTGATCAGCACGATTATGTTGAATTTCATCGCCCTCGCGGTACTGAACGTGCTGCTGTCCGGCGCGCTGCGGACCCCGGTTCCCGGCGAGCTGGAACGGGCAACCGGCACGTTGCACAAGGCCGCCCGGATGCCGTCGTTGGACCGGCCGCTGCACGCGATCGGGCTACCCGTCCCGGCCGGCTCGTCGGTGACCGGCATGCTGCTGGTCGCTGCCGTGCTCGGGGTCGGCGTCTCGCTGCTGCTGTCCCGTACCCGGTTTGGCTTCGCGTTGCGCGCGACCGGGCTGAACCCGTCCGCGGCGCTGGCCTCCGGGATCGACGCGAAGGCGATGGTGGTGCGCACGATGCTGCTGTCAGGCGCGATCGGCGGCCTCGCCGGGCTGCCGTTCCTGCTCAGCGCGCCGCCCTATCGCTACAGCGAGGCGTTCGTCACCGATCTCGGTTTCACCGGCATCGGGATTGCCCTGCTCGGGCGCAACCGGCCCGGCGGGATCGCTGTCGGCGCAGTGGTTTTCGCGTTCCTGGACCGGTCGGCGCAGATCCTGCAGATCGACAACATCCCCAGCGAGATCGCCATCATCATGCAGGGGCTGATCGTGCTGTCGGTGGTCGTCGCCTACGAGGTGGTGCGCCGGCTCGGCATCCGGGCGGCCGAGCGGACCACCGCCCGGGCGGTGGGACAGGTGCCCGCCGGGCCAGTCGGATCGGTGCCTGCGTGACGCGGGCACACATCGGGCCGGTGCCGGCGTGACCGCGGCGCTGGAGAGCCCGGCCTTGGCGGGAACGGCGCCCCCTGTCCTTGGCAACCGGCGACTTCGGCTGGGACTGGTGGTTTTCGGCGCGTTCCTGGTGCTGTCGCTCGTACGCGCCGTCACCGGCGCCACCGACCTGACCAGCGGCGGTACGGCGGCCGGGGCGCTGCGGCTCACCGTGCCGATCGGGCTGGCCGCGCTCGGCGGCCTGTGGGCCGAGCGGTCCGGCGTCGTCAACATCGGCCTCGAAGGCATGATGATCCTTGGCACCTGGTCAGGCGCCTACATTGGCTACCAGCACGGCCCGTGGGCTGCGGTGCTGGCCGGGGCGATCGGCGGTGCGGTCGGCGGCCTGGTGCACGCCGTAGCGACCGTGACGTTCGGCGTCGACCACATCGTGTCAGGGGTGGCGATCAACATCCTTGCCGCCGGGCTGGTCCGGTACCTGTCGGTCACCGCCTACGCCAACGTCTCCGGCGGCGGCCCGACCCAGTCGCCGAACGTAGGGCACATCGGCACGGCAACCGTTCCGGTGCTCGCCGGCGGCCGGATCTTCGGCTGGCGCTCGCCCGACGCGCTCGCCGCGCTGGAGCAGCACCGCTGGTTCGCCCTCTCGGATGCGGCCGGCCTGCTCGGCGGCCTGCTGCGTGGCGTCTCCTGGTTCACTGTCCTGGCGGCGGCACTCGTTCCGCTTTCCGCATTCCTGCTGTGGCGCACCGCGTTCGGGCTGCGGCTGCGCTCGGTGGGGGAGAACCCGGCCGCCGCCGAATCGCTCGGCGTCGGGGTCTACCGGATGAAGTACTTAGGGGTGGTGATCTCCGGGGCATTCGCCGGGCTGGCCGGGGCGTTCCTGGTAACCGTCGCCTCCGATCATTACCAACAGGGCCAGACTGGCGGGCGCGGCTTCATCGGGCTGGCCGCGCTTATCTTCGGCAACTGGCTGCCCGGCGCCCTCGCCCTCGGCAGCGGTCTGTTCGGCTATTCCGACGCGGTGCAGCTGCGGCAGGCCTCCGCGGTGCACGCGCTGCTGCTGCTGGCCGGTCTCCTGCTGCTGGCCTACGCCGGCTATGTGCTCATCCGCCGCCGCCGGATCGCGGCAGCCGCCGCCGCGGGGGCGGCGGGGGCGGCCGCGCTGATCACCTTCGCGCTGACCCGGCAGGTGGCGCCCGAGCTCACCGGCGCGACGCCGTACGTGGTGACCCTGCTGGTGCTGGCCCTCGCCGCGCAGCGGCTGCGGCCGCCCGCTGCCGACGGCTTGCCCTTCCGGCGCGGGGACCGGGGATGAGCGAAGCTGCGAAGTGGCGAAGCGAATGCAGTTTGGACCCCGCGTGAGCGAAGCTGCGAAGTGGCGAAGCGAATGCAGATTGGACATCGCGTGAGTTCGGTCGAGCTACGGGACGCCGCGGTAAAGGCCGCCCGGCGGGCGTATGCGCCGTACAGCCACCTGTCGGTCGGCGCCGCGGGCCGCGCGACCGACGGCCGGGTGCTGACCGGCTGCAACGTGGAGAACGCCTCGTACGGGCTGACCCTGTGCGCTGAGTGCGGCCTGGTCTCGGCCCTGACACTGTCCGGCGGTGGCCGGTTCGCCGAGGTCGCCTGCGTCTCCGGCTCGGGGGAGGACCTCACCCCGTGCGGCCGGTGCCGGCAGCTGCTGTGGGAGCACGCGGCCGAAGGCTGCACGGTCAACGGCACCCGGCTGGATGCCCTGCTGCCGCAGGCTTTCGGCCGGCAGGACCTGCCGTACGGTACCGACGCCCGGCAGGGGATGCCGTACGGTTCCGATGCCCGGCAGGAGCTGCCGTGACGAACGCGCTCGAGGTGATTGGGGTCAAGCGGGGCGGCGGCGAGCTCAGCGACGCGCAGGTGGACTGGGTGATCGACGCCTATACCCGCGGGGCGGTCGCGGATGAGCAGATGTCGGCGCTGCTGATGGCCATCGTCTGGCGCGGCCTGAGTCCGCGTGAGCTGGCCAGGTGGACCGCGGCCATGATCGACTCAGGGGAGCGGTTGGACCTTGCGACCATCGGCCGGCCGACGGTCGACAAGCACTCCACCGGGGGGGTGGGCGACAAGGTGTCGCTGCCGCTGGTCCCGCTGGCGGCGGCCTGCGGAGCGGCCGTGCCGCAGCTGTCCGGACGCGGTCTCGGTCACACCGGCGGCACCCTGGACAAGATGGAGGCCATCCCCGGCTGGCGGGCCACGCTGTCGACCACCGCGATGCGCCAGCAGCTGCAGGCCGTCGGCGCGGTCATCTGCGCGGCCAGCGACACCCTCGCCCCTGCCGACCGCAAGCTCTACGCCCTGCGCGACGTGACCGGCACCGTCGAGTCGATCCCGCTGATCGCCTCCTCCATCATGAGCAAGAAGATCGCCGAAGGCACCGGCGCCCTGGTGCTCGACGTGAAGGTCGGCTGCGGCGCGTTCCTGCCCTCGATCGGTGAGGCCCGCGAGCTGGCCACCACGATGGTCGAGCTCGGCGCCGCGAACGGCGTGCGCACCGCCGCGCTGCTCACTGGCATGGATAGCCCGCTGGGCCGGACCGTCGGAAACGCGCTGGAGGTCGGCGAGGCCCTCGAGGTGCTCGCCGGCGCCGGCCCCGCCGACCTGGTCGAGCTCACCGTCGCGCTGGCCCGCGAGATGCTTGCCCTGGTAGGCCTCGACTCCGCCTCCGACCCCGTCAAGGCGCTCGCCGACGGAAGGGCGATGGACAGCTGGCGGGCCATGGTCCGCGCCCAAGGCGGCGATCCGGACGCGAAACTGCCTGTGACGCAGGAGATTGTGCATATCCGGGCCGAGCGGGGCGGGGTGCTCAGCCGGCTGGACGCCCGCGCCGTTGGGGTGGCCGCCTGGCTGCTGGGTGCCGGCCGCGCGCGCAAGGAGGAACCGGTCTCGGCGACCGCCGGGATCACCTGCCTGCGCAAGCCTGGGGATCGGGTCCGGCCGGGGGACCCCGTAATCGCGTTGCATGTCGATCCTGCCCTGCACGCGGCTGAACCCCGCCGGCTGGACGCGGCGCTCGACGCGCTGCACGGTGGGTGGGAGGTTGCGGACGCGGCGCCGGCAGTGGCGCCGCTGATCAGGGAGCGAATCGGATGATCGAGGCGTATGAGCGCGACGGGTTCCTGGTCCTGCCCGATTTCGCGAGCCCGGCCTCCTGCGACGCGCTGCGCGAGCGGGCCGCGCGGATTATCGCCGACGCGCCGGTCCGCGGGCAAGTCAGCGTGTTCACAACCGCCGAGCAGGAGCGGGTCAGCGACGACTGGTTCCTCGGCTCCGGTGGGGAGGTCCGGCTGTTCCACGAGCCAGACGGGGTGAGCGTCAACAAGATCGGGCACGCCCTGCATGACCGCGACGAGATGTTCTCCCGGTTCTCCCGCGACCCGCGGCTGGCCGCCCTCGCCTCCGACGTCGGCCTGACCGAACCCGCTCTGCTGCAGTCGATGTATCTGGTGAAGGCGCCGCGGACCGGCGGCGAGGTCGACCTGCACCAGGACGCCACCTTCCTGTGGACCGACCCGATCACGGTCACCGGATTCTGGTGGGCGCTGGCGGACGCCACCACCTCGAACGGCTGCCTGTGGGCGATGCCGGGCGGCCACCGCTCTACCCCTTTGCACCGCCGGTTCATCAGGGCACCCGGCGGCGGAAGCGCCTTCGAGCAGGTCGGGCCGCCCTCCGAGCTGCCCACCCCGCCAGACGGACTCGTTCCGTTGGAGGCGAAGGCGGGCACCCTGGTGGTGCTGCACGGGCTGCTGCCGCACTGGTCAGCGCCGAACACCAGCGACCGGCCTCGGGACGCGTATTCGCTGCACGTGGTCGAGGCGGCCGCCCGCTACCCCGCGGACAACTGGCTGCAACGTCCCCCCGACCTGCCGGTGAAAGGCTTCGCCGCGTGAACGCGGACGACATCCGCCCGGCCCCCAAGGCGCTGCTGCACGACCACCTCGACGGCGGCCTACGGCCCGAAACCATCGTGGAGCTCGCGGCCGAGACCGGTTACGCCGGGCTACCCACCGACGACCCGGCCAAGCTCGCCGCCGGCATCCAGGAGGCGGCCGACTCCGGCTCGCTGGAGCGCTACCTCGACACGTTCGTACACACGGTGGGGGTCATGCAGACCCCCGATGCGCTGCGCCGGGTGGCCAGGGAATGCGCGCAGGACCTCGCCGCCGACGGCGTGATTTACGCCGAGGTGCGCTTCGCGCCGGAGCTGCACGTGGATGCGGGCCTGTCCATGACTGAGGTCATTGACGCCGTGCTCGCCGGCTTCGCCGACGCTGCTGACGTGCCCGGGGCCGGCGGCTTCCCGCTCAAGGCGCAGGTGCTCCTGACCGCGATGCGGCACGCAGCCAGATCGGTGGAGGTCGCCGATCTGGCGGTGGCCTATCGGGACCGCGGGGTGTGCGGCTTCGACATCGCCGGCGCGGAGGCGGGCAACCCCCCGACCCGGCACCTGGACGCCTTCCAGCGGATGCAGCGCGCCAACATGCACTTCACCATCCACGCCGGGGAGGGCTTCGGGCTGCCCTCGATCTGGGAGGCGCTGCAGTGGTGCAACGCCGACCGGCTCGGGCACGGCGTGCGGATCGTGGATGACATCACCGCGGGGGCTGAGCACCCGGTGCTCGGGCAGCTCGCCGAATGGGTTCGCGATACCCGCACGCCGCTGGAGATGTGCCCAACCTCGAACGTGCATACCGGCGCCGCCGCGTCGCTGGCCGAGCACCCGATCGGCCTGCTGCGCCGGCTCGGGTTCCGGGTCACCGTCAACACCGACAACCGGCTGATGAGCGGGGTGAGCATGACCAGCGAGATGGCCGCGCTGGTCGAGGCCTTCGGCTACGGCTGGGCCGACCTGCGCTGGTTCACCATCAACGCGATGAAATCCGCGTTCCTCCCGTTCGACCAGCGACTCGCGCTGATCGAGGGCGTCGTCAAGCCCTGGTATGCCGAACGCCTGGCCGTCGCCTAACCGGTTTGCCTACCCGTCGCCCCGCCTCCCCCCACCTTCACCGTGATCGAGCAAAAATGGCGATGATTTCGGCGATTTAGCAGCCACTTTTGCATGATCACGACGGACCCGGGGCCGTCCCGCGTCTGGAGGGCGAACCTCGAACCTCAACCCGGCTACACGTGCGGCGTGCCCTGTTCGGCGGACCGGGCGTAAGCGTCGACGTACTCCTGGTCGGACAGTTGCTGGATCGCGGCCCGAACCGTCTCGGTGACCTCGCGCAGGACCCGGGCCGAACGCTCGTCCTCAGCGCGACCGGAGAAGTCCAGCGGCCGACCGAAGTGCACGCCAACCTTGACGCGGTGCCACCGCCGGTCTCCCGGGCGTAACACGTGATCGGTGCCGATCAGGCCGACCGGGATGACCGGGGCACCGGAGCGCAGGGCGAGTCGGGCTACCCCGGTGCGGAACTTGTGTAATCGACCATCAGGCGAACGGGTGCCTTCGGGGTAGATGCCGAGGACCTGACCGGCCGTGAGCAGCTGGGCGCCGACCGCGATCGTGGATGCCGCGGCCCGAGGGTCATCCCGTTGCACCGGAACGTGTCCCAGCTCCCGGAACAGCCGGGCTTGCAGGCGCCCTCGCCATCCCGGCCGGTTGAAGTAGTCCGCCTTCGCGAAGTAGATCACCTGGCGCCGGGCCGAGAAGGGCGTGAAAACCTCATCGGCGGCCGACAGGTGGTTGGCCGCCAGGATCGCCGCACCGCGTCGCGGCACATGTCCTGAACCGGTGACCTCAGGCCGGAAATACCCCCGGACGAGGGGATAGACGATCAGCTCGGTGGCTCGATACAACACCGGTAAACGCTACCGGTCGAGATCGCCGTACGGTGTGCGCCGTGAGCACCCGCGTCGTTGAGCACCCGCTCGCGGCGGCGCGGCTCGGGGTGCTCCGCGACGAGGCCACCAGCCCGCAGGCCTTTCGTGCAGCGCTCGCGGAGTTGGCGGTCATGCTGGTGTACGAGGCGACCCGCGAGTTGCCGACCGTGGCGGTGACGATCCGTACCCCGGTGGCCGACGCGCCTGCGCTGCGGCTGGCGGAGACGCCGCTGCTCGTGCCGGTGCTGCGTGCCGCGCTGGGCATGGTCGATGCCGCGCTAGGCCTACTGCCCGAGGCACAGGTCGGCTTCGTCGGGCTGGCACGTAACGAGGAAACCCACCAGCCCAGGGCCTATCTGGAGTCGCTACCGGCCCGGCTGGAGGGCCGCCGGGTGCTGGTGCTGGATCCGATGCTGGCCACCGGTGGCTCGCTGGAACATTGCCTGCGGCTGCTGGCCTCGCGGGGGGCTGGGCCTACGACCGTGGTGTGCGTTCTGGCCGCGCCAGAGGGGCTGGCCCGGATCGAGGCCCTCGGGGTTGACATCGTCACCGCCGCGGTGGACACGGAGTTGAATGACCGGGCGTTCATCGTGCCCGGCCTCGGGGACGCGGGGGACAGGCAGTTCGGCGCGGTGTGACCCGGCGACGCGCGCACCCCTTGCGTTGGAGTGCGCTCTAACACCTACGGTTGGGTGCATGGCGAGCTGGTCCATCCGAGAGGCCGCAGACAAGTGCGGAATGTCGCAGCCCACTCTGCGCTGGTATGAGCGCATCGGTCTGCTCGACCGCGTCGAACGGCGCCCAGACGGGCGGCGGCGGTTCAGCGACGCGGACCTGGATTGGCTGCTGCTGTTGAGCAAGCTGCGGGCCACCGGTATGCCGGTGCGTGACATGCAGCGCTACGCTGAGCTGGTCCGATCCGGGGCCGGCGAGTCGCAGCGGCTGGAGCTGCTAGAGCGACATCGCGAGCTTGTTCTACGGGCCTTGGCTGACCGGCAGGAATGCCTGCAGCTATTGGAAAGCAAGATCCGCATCTACCGGCGCCGCGTCCGCGCGACGCAGAAGGAGCATTGAGGCATGCAGACAACGACGCTCGGCGATCTCACCGTCTCAGCCCAGGGGCTGGGCTGCATGGGGATGAGTGAGTGGTATGGGCACGCTGATTGGGACGAGTCGGTCGCGACCATCCACCGCACCCTCGACCTGGGCGTGACGTTCCTGGACACCGCCGACATCTACGGAGCCGGGCACAACGAAGTTCTTGTCGGCCGGGCGATCGCCGGACGCCGCGAGCAGGTGCAGCTCGCCACGAAGTTCGGTATCGACCGGTCGGGCGGCGATGGCAGCCGCGTCGTTCGCGGCGAGCCCGGGTACGTCAAGCGGGCCTGCGAGGCATCGCTGCTGCGCCTGGGCGTCGACGTGATCGATCTGTACTACGCGCACCGGCCGCCGCAGACGGCTGAGATTGAGGAGACCGTTGGTGCGATGGCCGCACTGGTCGCCGAGGGCAAGGTGCGCCATCTGGGGTTGTCGGAGGTCGACGGCGACCTGCTGCGGCGCGCGTACGCCGTGCACCCGATCACCGCGGTGCAGAGCGAGTACTCGCTGTGGACCCGCGATCCGGAGACCGCAGTTGTCGGAGTGATGCGCGAGCTTGGGGCGGGTTTAGTGCCGTACTCGCCGCTGGGCCGAGGCTTCCTCACCGGGACCGTTGCCGTCAACACCCTGGACGACAAGGACTTTCGCACCCACAATCCCCGCTTCGCCGGGGAGGCGGCCGCCGCCAACCAGGCGATCGCCGATACGGTGCGCTCAATCGCCGACGCGAAGGGCGTCCCGCCGGCGAACGTCGCGCTCGCCTGGGTGTACGCGCAGGCCGACATGCTTGGAGTGCCGGTGGTGCCCATCCCCGGCACCAAGCGGGTCAAGTGGCTGGAGCAGAACGTTGCCGTCCTCGACATCACACTGACCGCCGAGGAGCTGACCGCCTTGAACCCGCTCGCGGACCAGGTGGTGGGCGCGCGCTACTGAGTTCTGCGCCGGCCGAAGTCGGTGTTGTCCGTAATCCGCCAGACGGCGCTGCCGGTCTCTGCTGAGCTTGTCGCATTTGGCTGCGGCTGACCAAGTGTCCAGCATCACCAGGAGGCCGGCCGGCCCAGGGCGCCCCGCGGCGGGCGGCAGTGTGGAAACTCAGAACACCCAGCTCACCATTTGATCCACCAACGGCCCAAGCAACGGGCAGTACTGGAACGGCACCACCTTCACCGGCGCCGTTATCTGGCTCACCACCACCGACAACAGCGGCCGCGTCGGCCCCACCACTACTGGCGATTCAGAGCCGGTTGAACCTCACAGCTGCCAGCGGCTCCGCATGCGGACTTGTTCAGCCCTGTATTCAGGTCTATCTTTGCGCCATGACCACAGTTCCTTTGACGGAAGCCAAGGCGAAGCTCAACGAGCTCGTCGACGACGCGGTCACGACCCAAGAGCGCGTGATCATCACCCGCCATGGCCGCCCGGCCGTAGTGCTGATCTCCGTCGATGATCTCGAATCGTTGGAAGAGACGCTGTTTTGGCAGTCCCAGCCCGGTATCCACGAGGACATCGCCGCGGCGCGCGCGGAAGCGACGGCCGGGCACCTCCACGACGAGGCTTCGGTGCGCCGGCGCTACGGCGTCGGCACCATCAGGTGAGTTGGAAGATCGGTCTGTCCTCGGCTGCCCTTCGCACCCTCGATCAGCTACCGCCCCGCGTCGTCCCCGCCATCATCGAATTCATCTACGGTCCACTCGCCGACAACCCACAGCGAGTTGGGAAGCCACTACGCGAGGACTTCACGGGCACCCACAGCGCCCACCGCGGCCCCTACCGGGTGCTGTACGAGATCAACGAGCTCGACCACTCGGTCACCGTTACCCGCGTCGCCCACCGCGCCGATGCCTACCGGCCGGATTGAGCGTCGGGTCCCCGGGGCGGCGCCCCCTCCCCCCTCGGATGAGCAGCCCGGCCGATGGCGCGCTCCCGGCCCACGGGGTGTACGGCTTGCCCGAGCAATGGCCGCACGTTCACGCCATCCTGGATCGCGCCGGATTCGTGCCGGGCAGTCGCTGGGCTACCTCGAAGTGGATCACCGTCTAGGTGGGCCTACCAAGGTCCTCCCCGGCGACGCGTCACCAGTCGAGCAGCAGCCGGGTGTGCGGGTTCTCCAGCACCACGGCGGCGCCCCCCAGAGGACGGCTGGCCGCCGGGTAGGCCCTGATCCGCAGCGTGTCCCTCGAGGGGCGCCCTCGAGCGGCCCACTCGCGAACGCGCGCCACCAGCCGATCCGCCAGCCCAGCCAGGTCGGCGCCCGGCCGCCCGAAGCTGACCACGCCAACGCCGAAGGCCGGCCCGTGCTCCGGCTGCCCGCGGACGAGCGCCGCCAGGCCCCCCTCGCCGACGAGCGCCGTGGTGTGCGCCATCCCGGCGACGCTGACGAGGCCGGGTCCGAGGCCGAGGCGGCCGGCGACCGACCCGAGCACGGAAAGCTGGCCGGCGCCGGCTTCGTGGAGCGCCAGCCATAGCGCGAGGCCGTCCATGGCCTCGGCGGCGGTCATGGACACCCCGGTCGCCAGGTGCTCGCCGGGCCGGGACAGGGCGGCGCGCAGCGCCTCAAGGTCGAGGCAACGCCGTTCGTCGATCCTCAAGAGCACGCCCGGCTCGAGCGAGCTGAGCAGATCTGGTCCGGCCAGCGCGCCGCGCAGCGGCAGGAAACCGCAACCGACGATCGACAGACTCGCCAGGTGATCGGCGCGGCGTTCGAGGGCCACCGATTGCTGCACCCCCCGCAGGGACAGTGGAAGCACCAGCCGCCCGCCCATGACCAATTGCGCGACCCAGGCGGGGGCCAGGTCCGAGGCGGCGGCGGTCACGATGATCCGGTCGTATGGCGCCGACTCCGGCCAGCCGTCCGCGCCATCGGCGTCCACCACGCTGACCCCTTCGACGTGGGCGGCCCGCAGGTGTCGGCGGGCCCGATCGACCAGGTCCGCGTCGATATCGAGTGTCGTCACCGCTCCCGTGTCCCGGGCCGCTCCGGTTTCCCCGACCAGGAAAGCCAGCAGGGCCGCGTTGTAGCCCGTTCCGGCACCGATCTCCAGCACGCGCTGCCCGGGCCCGACCGCAAGCTGCTCAAGCATGATCGCCATGATTGCGGGCTGGGACGCGGAGCTGATCGTCTGGCCGCTTTGGTCCCACTTGGTCGCGATTGCCTCGTCCGTGTAGGCGTTCGCCAAGTTAACCGCTGGCAAGAACAGATGCCGCGGCACGGTGCGGAACGCCTGTGCCACAGCCTCGTTGCGGATACGGCCGCCCGCGCTCAGCCCGTCCACCAGCCGGCCGCGCAGCCGTTCGTCGTCGTCGAGGTCAGCCACGAGGTGTGGCCGCGCCGAGCCAGCGTTCCACCAGTGTGCGTAGCGCCGGTAGGTCGGCCCGGCGGCCGGCCTGCAGGTACGCCTTCAGCTTCGGCTCGGTTCCACTGACCCGCAGGATTACCCGGCGTGCCCCGTCGAGCACTGTGTACGGCTCCTCCCGGGTGATCGTGAAGGCCTGCGGCACAGCAGCTATCGCGGCGGCCAGCAAGGCTCCCGGGTCGGTGGAGCGCACGCCGAGCTGGGCGGTGGCGACCTCAACGCCGAGCCGGGCTTCCAACCTGGCCAGCCGGTCGAGCAGCGTGTGGCCGTTGGCCTTCTCCTGCGCCGCCATCGCGCAGAGCAGCAGGCCGGCGCTGATCCCGTCCTTGTCGCGGACCGTAAGCGGCGCGACGCAGTAGCCAAGTGCTTCCTCATACGCGAAGACCAGGTCGCCTTGGTGGGCCCGCACAAGATGCTTGAAACCGGTCAAAGTCTCGGTGTACGGGACTCCCCGCTGCTGGGCTAGTACGCCGAGGGCTGAGCTCGACACCACGGTGGTGGCGAGCCCCCCTGGGGTCCGGTTGAGCACATCCTCCGCGAGGAGCAGCCCCACCTCATCGCCGCTGAGCAGGCGGGCGCCGACCACCGCGGCCACCCGGTCGGCGTCCGGGTCGTGTGCCAGGCCCAGGTCGGCGCCGGCGGCGAGCACCCGCAGCCGGTCCAGGACTCCCGGCTCCTCGGGGTTCGGGTACGGGGTGGTCGGGAAGTCGGGGTCGGGTTCGGCCTGCTCGCCAACCACCATTGCCTCCGCGAACCCGCTGCGCCGCAGCGCTTGCGTGAAAACCGTCCCCCCAACCCCATGCAGCGCCGTGTAGGCCAGCACCAGCGGCCCCGCCGCAACCCTCGGCAGGGCGTCGAGGTAGGCGCCGACTGTCTCCAGGGTCCGCCGTTGCATCGTCACCATCGGGTGCGGCTCGCGCGGGGCTGCGATGGCTGCCTCCACCTCGGCGGTCTGCTCCAGGTCGAGCTGGGCGCCCGTCCCGTCGAAAACCTTGATGCCGTTGTCGGTGGCCGGGTTGTGGCTGGCGGTGATCATGACGCCCGCCGTGTAGTCGCCGCGCCGGGTGGCGAAGGCCAGTACCGGGGTGGGCAGCTGCCCGGCCATCACGTCGATCACGCCGCGGGCCCGCAGCTCGCGGGCCACCACTGCGGCGAATCCCGCGCTGCCGTGCCGCGCGTCGTGCCCGATGACGACTGAGGCCCCGGGCGGCAGCCAACTGGCGATGCCGGCCGCGACCTGCCCGACGGTCGCGTCGTTCAGCCGATCCGGACCGTCGCCGAGGGGGGCGCGTACCCCGGCGGTGCCGAAGGAAAGGGTCACCGGGGAACGGTAGCGGCGCGGGTCGCTGTGCCTTCAACTCGAGCTAATTTCGCCAGGGCAGCAAGGTGGGGGCGAGTCCTACACCGTTCTGACCTGGGGGTCAGGCCAGCTTGTGCTTGCGCAGGTAGGCCAGCAGTTCGTCGTACTCACCCGATTCGTTCGCGAACATCGCTACGTTGCGGGCCTCCTGGAACCAGGCGCCCGTCGAGGGTCTGATCTCCTTTCGCCCGCGGGCGAAATCGGCCATCTCGATCATGCGGACCTTGCCGGAGCGGGCGGAGGCCAGCAGGGCGACTTCCGCCGCCGCGTCGCAAAGATGCGCCACGTCCGCCCCGGAGAAACCCTCCGTTGCCGTCACGAGCTTGCCGAGTTCGATCCCGGCCAGCGGCCGGTCCTTGAGGTGTGCACCAAGATCGCCTCGCGGGCCGCCGCGTCGGGCGGGAGCACCAGCAGGGCCCGGTCCAGGCGCCCCGGTCGGCGCAAGGCACTGTCGATGTCCCAGGGATGGTTGGTGGCGGCCAGCACGAACACGCCGTCGTTGTTCGCGCTGACGTCGTCCAATTCGGTGAGCAGCTGGTTCACCGTGCCGCGCATGGCCTGCCCGCGTACCTGGCTGCGTTTTTGGCCGAGCGCGTCGATCTCGTCGAGGAACAGCACGCAGGGTGTGTGCCGCCGGACTGTCTCGAACACCGCCCGCAGGTTGCGTTCGCTCTGCCCGATATACATGTCGAGGACGTCGGCGAGGCTGACGCTGTAGAAGCCGGCCCCGAGTTCGCCGGCCACGGCGCGAGCCAGGAAGGTCTTGCCGCAGCCGGGCGGCCCGTACAGGAGCAAGCCCCCGCGCAGGTTCTTGGCGTACAGCTTGCGCAGCTCGGGATTCCGGAGCGGCGCGAGGAATGCCGCCTCGAGCCGCTCCTTGACATGCTCCATCCCGCCGACGTCCGACAGCCGAAGGCTGGGGCGTTCCGGCTGGTCGACGGGCTCCGCATGGGCCGGGTCCTCGGCGCCGGTGGACCCGTCGATGAAGACGGGGGGCGCCAGATCCGAGACCTGCTCCTCGGCCGCGGACCAGTCAAAGCCGGGCGGCGTCGATGGCGGCGGTGCGTCGGCCGGCAGCGGCTCGCCCGGCGCTCCGTCGCCCGGCCGTGGGTCGGGCGGTATGTCAGCAGGCGGGGGCGCGGCAGGGGACCCGGCCAGCTGCGCGCTGATCGATCCCAGCATCCGGATGGCCTCGGGATTGGCCGGCTCCACGCCCAGCACGTGCGAGACCTGGGCGAGTGCTTCGGCGAGTCGGTCGGCCTGCTGCATGAGCGCCGCGAGGTGCAGCCGCAGCGGCATGTCGTCGGGACGTGACCCCACCGCGGCGAGCAGGCTGGCGATCAGCCTGTCGTCGGTCATGGCCGCGCCGACAGCGTGGTCTGGCGTGCGGTCGCATCGGGCAGCAGACCGATGTACTCGGTGCCGGTGAGCTTGTCGTGTAGGAAGCGGTGCGGCTTGGACGCGCGGCCGAGGATCTCGAGCACCAGCAGCGGGAGCAGCAGCAGGCGCAGCACCGCCCGCACGGCGAGGCGTGCTCGGCCGGCGCGCAGGGTGGTGCCGAGCGCGACAACCCGGGCGCCGACGCCGCGCACGGTGCGGTTCCGGCCGTCGAACAGCGCCCCCAGCAACCCGGCCGCGACCAGAGTGACCGCCGCGGCTGCCCAGGAGCCGGCATTGTTCAGGAACACCGCCCCAATCATCAACTCGACGAAAGCGAAAGCGACGGTACGTCGCCAGCGGTCATCGGGTGTGGGATCGCTCGCTCGCACCCACCCCGTCCGATCCCCGTTCGTGGCGCGCATGCCTTTCGGGCCAATGCCATTCGGGCGGATGCCGCTGATCCCCAGCCGGGGCCGATGGCGTTCCCAGAGCAATCGCCCGATGCGACCAGCGCGGCGGAGGGAGGCACCGAAGGTGAGCTGGCGAGCTTCCCCCTGCCGTAGCCGCCAGCAAACGGCGAGCAGCGCAACGCAACCGGCCGCCAAGCCAAGCGCGGCAGTGACATTCATCCCGCCGGCGGCCGCCTCGACGGTTGCGACGACAGAGGCGATCAGTAGCAGCGCGCTCGGCCAGGCCACCCACAGCAGGTCCTGGTTACGTCGTGCCGGCCGGAGGCCTTCCCACACCAGCGGCGGCAAGCTACTCCCGCGGCGGTGGCGGCGGATCCGGGAGAACAAGAACGCCACCAGCAAGACCGGCAGAATGAGCAGCACCATGCCAGGCGCGCCGGACAGCAGACCCGCGCCGTGAAACAGGCCGCTGAAGAACGCCAACTTGAACAGCGCGCCGCCAGCGGCGACCGCGCCGCCCCGCTTGAGCAGGTCCCGCTGGCGGTGGATGTTTTGCGGATCGGCGCGTACAGCCGACAGTCGCAGCGCGTTCGCCTCGTCACGACGCCCCAGCCGGGTGGAGACGTCCGCCAGCAGGCTCATCGAATCGGCGCTCTGCGGGTCCAGCGCAAGGGCCTGCCGCAGGGAGCTCTCGGCTTCCGGGAGCCGCCCCTGCGCCACGAGCACCCGGCCGTGCGTCTGGTGCGAGAGCGCCAGGCCGGGTGCCAGGCGCAGCATTTCCGCGCTGTGCACCCGCGCCTCGAGCAGGTTGCGGGAGTTCAGCAACGCGATGGTGGCCACCTGGTGGGTGAAGGGCTCGTCCGGCGCGCGGCCGACGGCTTCGGCGGCGAGGCGGACAGCTTCCTTCAACCGCCCCTTGCGCAGCGCCGCGATCGCGCCGAGCCGGTAGCCCCACTCCGCGGCGGGGCTGGCCGCTCGGGCCGCCCCCGCTGACCGCTCCGCTTCGTCGAGGCGCTCAAGGTGCAGGTAGGCGAGGGTGCGCAGGCAGTGCGCGTGGCCCGATCTACCGTCGTCGCCGGCTTCGGCGAGAGCCTGTAAGGCCTCCTGCGGCCGGCCAAGGTCCAGCAATGTCGAGGCTCGCTGGAGGGTCACCGCGGCTTCGCTTCCCGGCTGGGAACGTTCAACGCTTGCGCAGGTGCGGGAGGGCCGACCCGTACCAGCTCACGGGTTTGGTCCTGGCAGGTCACCGGTCAAGCTTGGCAGAACTAGCCGCGCTACGCCGGGCAATCACGACTTCCCCCTCCCTCCCTCGTGATCAAGCAAAAGTGGATGCTAAATCGGCGTTTTCGCGACCACCTTTGCTTGATCACGACGGGGTGGCGGGGGGATTGCCTTGCGTCGGGCCGGGAACGGGCATTGACTGCCTGACGAGCCAAGGAGGATGAGATGACCGAACCAGACCCCGGCACTTCGAGTCAGGCCGACTCGCTGGGCGCGCCTGAGCACGAGCGCAGCGGCAGCAACGTCGATGAGGCGGTCGAGAAGGCCGAGCAGGGAAGCCAGGTCGAGGGCGTCCACACTCCCTCCGGCGAAGCCGCCTCGGGGGACTCCCGGGTGGAGCAGATGCGGGACGTCGACGTGGAGGGCACCCCTGACGCCAACCCGGGCGAAACCGGGACGCTCCCCGAACCCGGACCGTCGCCCACCGAGGTTGGGTCCGGCGGTGCGCAACGGGTGGTGGGCGCGCGGGTCTCCGATCGCGTGGCCGGCGGGGAGCCCGCGCCCGACGGGCCCCCCTTCGACTCCGAGGGCCAGCGGCACAGCACCTGACCCACGGTTGCCGAGCGGTCGTGGGGGTGCCGAGCTACCGCGGGTTCCGAGCTACCGGATCGAGCCGTCGACGGTGGTGGCGCCAGCGTGGCGTGAGTCGTACCGGCGGAAGGCGGGCAGGGCCGCGGCGAGCGTGAGGGTGCCTACCACGCACATGACCCCGCCAAAGCCCACCGACCAGCGGGGGCCGGTGAGCGCCGCCACGCCACCGGCCTCGACGTTGCCTAGGGTCGGGCCGCTGGAGTAGCTGACCAGCTCGATACCCGCGAGCCGGCCCCGGAGATGATCCGGGATGGTGGTGTTCCAGATCGTGGAGCGGAACACGCCGCTGACCATGTCGGCCGCGCCCGCCAGGGCCAGGAACACAAGCGCTAGCCAGAGCCAGTTGGACAGCCCGAACCCGACGATGGCCAGGCCCCACAATCCGGCGGCCCACAGCACCGCCAGCCCCTGCCGGTGCACTCGGGTGCTCCAGCCGCTGGTCGCGGAGGCGAGGAGGGCACCGACCGCTGGTGCGCTGTAAAGCAGCCCCAGCACCGAGGCGCCACCGAACGGGACGGCCAGGGCCGGGAACAGCGCGTTCGGCATGCCGAAGAACATCGCGTTGATGTCGACAAGGTAGGTGCCCATCAGCTCCGGCCGGGAACGGGCGTACCGGAGGCCGTCGAGAACGCCCCGCAGCGAGGGCCGCGCTGCCTCCGGCGGCGGGGGAACCGCCTTCATCAGTGCCAGCGCCATAAGCGAGATCGCGAACGTTGCCACGTCGAACGCGTAGGTGGCGGGGAGTCCGATCGTCGCGATGAGTAGGCCGCCGAGCGCGGGACCGGCGATCATCCCCACCGTCGTGCGGAAGCTGTTGAGCGCCGCCGCCGGGACGAGTTGTTCTTTGGGGACAAGCCGGGGGAGCAGCGCGTCGAGAGAGGGACGCTGCAGGCAATCGAAGGCGGTCAGGACGCCGACGAGCACGAAGAGGGCGGCGACGCTCGGATGGGGTAGCAGTGCGTTGCCCAGCAGGCCGGCGCAGGCCAGCAGCAGCAGTGCCTCGGTGACCCGCACCATCCGGCGCCGGTCGACGGCGTCCGCGAGCGCCCCGCCGAGGAAGGCGGTCCCCAGCATGGCCACGAACTCCACCAGGCCGAGCAGGCCGACCATCGCAGAGGACCGGGTCAGCGCATAGACCTGGTAGGGCACGGCTACGTAGGTGATCATGCTGCCGAGGAACGTGACGGCCTGGCCTAGCCAGAGCAGACGGAACTCGCGGTGCTCGCGCAGCGGGGCGGTGTCCACGAGCAGGCGCGGGCGCCGCTCGCCGCTGGGCTCGAGGAGCGACACCGGATCGCCGCCCGCCCGGGGTTCGTTGGGTGTCACGGCGCTGACAGTTCCAAGCTCGGCGGCCGGCGTCCAGCGGGTTTACCCCCCGCGGCGGACACGCGCTGGCGCAAGGAAATTGGGTAATGCCGCTACCGACGGGGCTACCGTCGCCCGATGGAATTCTCGGAGGTTGTCCGGCGCCGTCGTATGGTCCGCCATTACACCGCTGAGCCCCTCGCGGATGAGGTCGTCGAGCGGATCCTGCGCAGCGCGCTTCGGGCGCCGTCGGCCGGGTTCTCCCAAGGGTGGGCCTTCCTGGCGCTCACCGATCCGGCGGACCGGGCCCGGTTCTGGCCGTTCGTCCCGACCCGGGTCGAGCAGACACCCACGATGCAGGACGCCCCGTTAGTCGTGGTCCCCTTGGCGCACAAAGACGCCTACCTGCAGCGATATGCCGAACCGGACAAGGGCTGGGAAGACCGCGCGGAATCCCGCTGGCCGGCCCCGTATTGGTCCATCGACACGGGTATGGCCGCGCTGCTGATGCTGCTTACCGCCGTGGACGAGGGCCTCGGAGCCTGCTTTTTCGGGATCATGCCCGAGCATCTCCAGCCGTTTCGGGACGAGTTCGGGGTCCCGCCCGCGTACGCGCCGATCGGCGGAATCACGGTCGGTTACCGCGCCCCCGACCTGCCGCCGCAAACTGATCGGATCGAGGAACGGCGTCGAAGCCCGCAGGACGTCGTGCACCGCGGGCACTGGGGCCGCCGCGACTAGGTCGTCGGTGTCAGCGTGCGGAGTTTCGGCGGGGTCGTGATAACACCTCGTTGTTACGGCTTGAAGGTGCCAGCGTTCCCACCTACGAGCGCGGCGGTGGAGATGGTGTGCGTGGCGTCGCACATCGTCAGGCCGTAGCCGACGAGCAGGAAGTCCCGTTCGCTCGGCGGGGTGATCTCGACGTAGGCCGCGCTCTGGCAGGTGCCGGGATTGCCGCCGGTCGTGTACTCAGCGGTCGTCGAAGCGTGCTGTCCGGGTAGCACGGTGATGGTGATTGGCCCATGGTCCACGTAGAGGGGCCCCGCGCCGCGCCGGGTCTGGGCGGGGAGCGCGTGGCGGTTGGCGTGAGCAATCCGAAGCCGGGGTACCCATTCAGCGTGCACGGCGTTTGCGAGGTGTTGGTGAGGACGACGGTCACCGGTCGGTGGCTGGCTGCGCCGCTGAGCTGCTTGATCGCCGCCGAGAGCTGCGAGGTGTGGCAACGCGCCGGGACGGTCGCCCCCGCTAGGTGGCTGGCGGAAGGGGCCGCTGACGCGGCGCCGCGCGGCGATGCGGACGTATTCACTGGCGACCCTGCCTGAGTCGATACCGAAGGCGTGGTGGATGCCGGCACCAGACCCGGTGAACTGGCGCTCGTCCCGGTGGCGCGATGCGCGGGTGTCCCGGCGCAAGCCGTGCACGGTGCCGAAACGGCAAAAATTGCCACGGCCGCCCGGGTGCTAAATCTCCTTGCGCGGCGGAGCTTTGGCACTGGTAACCCTTCCGGCAGCAGGTTCCGGACTGTACCTCCAATCCCGTAAGCACCCAGCTTGTATTGCCTGCGGATACCCTGCACCGGTGGGAATCGAGCCGGACACCAAGGACTGGACCTGGGTGCTGCACCGCCCGTGCCCGGAGTGCGGCTTGGATGCGGGCGCCGTACCCGCCGAGCAGGTGGCGGCCAGGATCCGCGTTAGCGCCGCGGCCTGGGTCGAAGTGCTCAACGGCGAGGTACGCGAGCGTCCAGCGCCCGACGTGTGGTCGCCGTTGGAGTACGCCTGCCACGTGCGCGATGTGCTGCGGCTCTACGACGTGCGGCTCGGCCTCATGCTCACCCAGGAGGACCCGCTCTACGAAAACTGGGACCAGAATGAGACCGCGATTGCCGAGCGCTACGGCGAGCAGGACCCTTCGCAGGTGGCGGTCGAGCTCGCCGAGGCGGCGCGGACGATCGCCGACCGCTTCGCCGGCCTCACCCCCCAGCAGTGGTCCCGGACGGGACGGCGCAGCGACGGGGCGACATTTACGGTCGAGTCGTTCTCGCGGTATTTTCTGCACGACATCGTCCATCACCTGCGGGACGTACAAGGTTGAACTTCGTGGCGAGGACGACTTGATTGGTCGACGTCGCGGACCGAGCCGTCCCCGTGCGCAAGGCCGGAACGTCGCCCTGTGCTGTTGTTGCGCGGTGACCGAGGAGCTCGCGGCGTTGCGAGTCGCATACGAAGAACTTGCTGGTATTGCCAGATCGCTGGACGAGTTCGCGTCCTGGCGAGCGTCCGGATGCCTCGGGTGGACGGTGCGCGACCTGGTGTTCCACCTGCTCGGCGACGCGCAACGCGCCCTGGTGGCTTCGCGACCCCGGCGACCGGGCCGGCTGACCGGGACGCTGTGACCTACTGGACCGACTCGCCTGGGCGCGAAGATCCTGACTCGCGGAATCTCCGCGCGACCCGCACCATGGCGAGCGCGTGGCGGTTGCAATTCCTGGTGGGGACGTTCACCGAGACCTCCGGGGCCGTGCTGAACGCCGCTGGGCGGACCCCGCTGGACGCCCTCTTTGCCACCCAGGGCCACGTGCTGCGCGCCGGCGATCTGATGGCCACCCTCGCGGTGGAAGCGGCGGTGCACCACCTGGATCTCGTTGTCGACCTCGACCGGCCAGGTCCGGGGCCTGCGCCGCTGGCGCTGGTACGCCGCACCCTCGACGGGCTGCTCGGCCGGCCGGCGCCGGTTGCCTGGGACGACGAGACCTGGGCCCGTGCCGGCACCGGCCGCCGCCTGCTGAGTCCACCTGAGCGGCAAGCCTTCGGGCCGGACGCTGACCGCCTTCCCCTGCTGCACTGAGCCCGCCCGGTGAGCACCTGGTGATCCCTCCTGCGCGGTGCCCCCCTTGCCTGGTCGCCCCTCCCGTATGCCGTGATCAAGCAAAGACGGTCGTAAAAACCGCCGAATCGCAACCATTTCTGCTTGATCACGAACGGGCAGGTGCCTGCTTTCCGCATTCTCATGCCGCGGTTGGGGCGCTCACTGCAGGTCCTCGTAGTAGTCGCGTCGCCAGGTGGTGGCGTCGAATGTGGCGCGCAGCAGCAGTGAATCGCCGCGTCCGGGGTAGCCGGCGAGGAACGCGTCGAGCGGGGTCGTACCGAGGCCTGGTGAGTAGCAGTCGAGTGCCTCCTTGCGCCGGTCGGCCTCCTCTGGAGTGCACTCGACCGGATGCAGGACGGTGCCGTCGTCGGCGCCCCGAACGCGTCCCGACCCGACGCCCTGGACGCCGAGGTGTCGGCCCAGGAGCTGGCGGCCGGCGCATACGTCCGCTCGGCGCAGCCGGGCCCCCCATGCCCGCGAAGGCTGCCAGCCGGGCATTTTCAGGGCGCGGCGGGCAGCGTCGTGCACCGCCAGGTGGTCGGGGTGGCCGGTCAGCCCGTCGCTGCCCACCGTCAGCAGCAGTTCGGGTTGCACCTGGTCTACGGCTTGTCTGATCGCTGCGGCAAGGTAGGCGCGGTCGGCGTTGGCGACGGTCCGGGCATCGGTCGCCGATCGGGCATCCACCCACTCGCCCGGGCGGGTCAGGTAGTCCCAGGCGCTGATGCCCAGGAGGCGGCACGAACGGGTGAGCCGACGCTCCCGCGCCACCCGCGCATCCGGCTCGCTGCGGCCGGGTGTCGTCGCCAGCTCGCCGGCCTCTCCGCCGGTGGCGATGCGCAGTTCTATGTGGGCGCCTTCATCGCCCAGCGAGATCGTCGCGGCCGCTGTGGCGAAGACCTCGTCGTCCGGATGGGCATGGACGACGAGCACCCGGCGCATGCTCACCCCCCCTCGGTGATCAAGCAAAGATGGTCGCAAAGGCGGCCGAATCGCAGCCATTTCTGCTTGATCACGACGCGGCGGCCCCGGATGTGGCGGACCCCGACGCGGCGTCCGCTCTCTGCCTCCCCGATCCGGTCGCAGGCGACCGGTCCTCGCCCCTATCGCGCAACGCGAGTATCGGGCTGTGGATCAGCCACAGCGCACAAGTGCACCCGCCCACCACGGCGAGCCAGAGGGTCGGCCGCAGTCCGAGAGCCGCGCCGAGGAAGCCGCCGGTCAGCGCGCCCAGCGGCCGGATGCCGTAGTTCACGCTCCGGTACGCCCCGGACACCCTGGCCCGCAGCCGGTCCGGGATCTCCGTGGCGAAGATCGCCCCGATCGAGATGTCCAGGATCATCACGCCCAGGCCCGAGCCGAACTCGGCCAGGAACAGGGCGCCGAGCACCATCCACGTCGGCCCGGCGGCGAGCGGCGCGAGCGCCAGCGGCGCCGGGAACGCCACGCAGCCCAGCGCGAACGCGCGCCCGACCCCGATACGCCGGGCGATGCGGCCGGTGACGACCGAGCCGAGCAGGGCACCGACCGCGCCGGCGCCCAGGACGAATCCCAGCACCGCCGGACGCACGTGCAGGGACCGGGTGGCGTACAGGATGAAGATCGCGTTGAACGCCAACGTGAAGAAGTTGACGGTGGCCGTTGCTCTAAGCGCGGCGCGGATCGTGGCCGAGCGCCGGATGAACGTGATGCCGGCCGCCAAACTCCCGTGTCCCTCGCCTGATGTCACCGGCTCCGCAGGGTCAATTCGCTTGAGGGCGAAGGCGGAGCCGAGGAAGGACAGCGCGTCCAGCACGATCGCACCCGGCGCGGTGAACGCCGCTACCAGCAGGCCTGCGGCGCTCTGGCCGACTACGAACGACATGGCGCGGCTGCCGTTGAGCAGGGACTGGCCGGCGAGGTAGTCCGCGGGGGGCACCACCGACACGAACAGCGTCGAGTACGCGACTGCGAAAAACACGTCGCAGATCCCCACAGCGAAGGCCACCGCATACAGCTGGGGCAGGACGAGCACACCACACGCATAGGCGACCGGGATCGACACCATCAGCCCAGCCCGGATGAGGTCTGCACCGAGCATGGTGCGACGCCGCTGCCCGCGCCGGTCGACGAGCGAACCGGCGAGCAGCGAGAACAGCAGGCTCGGGAGCAGGCCGGCCGCGGTGAGGAGTCCCATCTGCTCGGGACCGGCATGCAGCACGAGTACTGCCGTAAGCGGGACGGCGAACAGGGACACCTGATCGCCGAACAGCGAGACCACCTGGCCGGTCCAGAAGCGGCGAAACGTGACCTGGCGCAGCAGCGGTGGGATCACGACTCGGCCGCCGGCAGGCCGATGTTCAGGTAGGTGACCAGCCGGCTGCCCTTCGGTCGGGCGCTCTTGTCAGCGACGCGGGCGGCGTAGCCGCGGAGCAGGGCGTCGATGTGCTCGCCGAGTTCACGCAGTTCAGCGACGGTGACGTACAGCATGTAGTCGGAAAGCGGCGCGGCCCGCTGCCATACCTCTGGCTCGCCGTTGGCCCGACCGAACCACTCCATGATCTGCTCGTGGTAGCGCCCGGCCAGGACCGCCCTGACATGCGCGGATGCCTCGGCGAGTTCGGGCGTCGCCGCGAAATCCGGCAGGCGAGTGAACATTGCGGTTGCCCGCCACGGTTTCTCCCGGCCGCGTCCGCCGCCGGCCTCTTCGACTAGGCCATATTTCGCGAGCTGGCGCAGATGAAACGAGGTGGTGCCCGAGCTCTCGCCGAGCAGCTGCGCCGCTCGGGTCGCGGTCAGCGGGCCCTCCCGGCGGAGCAGGCCGGTCAGCTTCATCCGGACCGGATGCGCGTAGGCACGCAGGGCGCGCGGGTCGGTCAGCTCAGTGACGCCTACGTCCGACACTATGCCAACATAGCTCTGCAAAGAAGTGTTGGCAAATCTGGCGAAGGCTCACCCGCCCAGTGCAGATGCACCGACACCCGGTTCGGGCAACGGAGTCGGGTCAGCACGCAGCCGAGCAAACAGCGCCAGGTCCCGCCATTGCCCGGTGCAGAATGCGGCTCCACGCATCGTGCCTTCTCGCACAAAGCCAGCCCGGTGCAGGTCACGTTGCTCCGCGATGTTGTCGACATCGGTGAGCGCCTGCAGCCGGTTGGTCAGCGTGGTCGCGAACAGATTGGCGGCCAGGAGGCGCTGGGCCGCCGAACCGACTCCCTTGCCGCGGTAGTCGGGAAATAACACAATACCGATCTCGAAGCACGATTCCGCGGGGCCACCGGTCCTGATCGGCCACCAGCAGACGAATCCGGTGAAGGTCCCGTCCGGCAGTGCGGCGGTCAGCACCGAGTAGTCGCCACCGAGATAGCCGTCAGTTTCCCAGCGCCGCCGTCGTGCCCGTGGGTCGCGATAGCCGGTCCATTCGAACGGTTTGCCTACTGCGGGATCGGTGTCGAAGCGGCCCAACTCATCCAGGTCGCGTTCTTCCAGTGGGCGCAGGCGCACTGTCTCGGAATCTTCCACGTGCCCATCATTGCCCAGCGCTACGCCGCGCCAGGAGCCATTGAAACGAAGCCTGGACGTCGGGTTCCTGGATGCTCACGATCTCGTCGGCGACGACCTTGAAGCCTGCCGCCAGCAGCATTTCCCGGTTGGTGTCGGGTCCGTAGCCGCTGAAGTACATCGGCACGCCGACGAAGGCGTGAACCCCATCGGTCTCGCCTCGAGCGCTGAGGGTGAGCAGCACAAAGCCACCGGGTCGCAGCCACGATGCGATACGCCGCAGCAATTGTGCGTGCTTTTCCCGCGGAACGTGCGTCATGGAGTAGAACGCCGTCACAGCATCGCAACTGGCAGACGGCAGGTCTAGTTCGGCGAAATCGGCCTTCAAGAATTCAGCTCCTGGTACGTGCCGTGCAGCCAGACGCAGCTGACTGGCGGAGATGTCGACGCCCAGAACGGAATGCCGCTGCGCGAGAGCTTGGGTCGAGGGAATACCCGCGCCGCAGCCGAGATCGACCACGTCTGATCCATCCGGAAGGTGACTCATCAGCTCGTCGAGAAACCGCTGACGGGGATCCCCGATCGTGGCGGCGGCGTAGGCCAGATACTCCTCCGCCATCAGGTCGTAGCCGGCTTCGACGATTTCCGCCGGTGAATGAGCCATGTTCACATCCTGACTTGGTGACTCGTTCGCATGAAGGGTGGATGGAGCACGGTCGCCCCACCCCGACGGTAGAGCGCCGGTGGCCGCCCCCCGGCCGGTCCGGCGGTGGTGCCCGCCTGGTTCGCCGGTACGACGAAGCCGTCGGTGCCGAGGACCTTTCGGCGGAAGTTTCCCAGGTCAGGGGCACGTCCCCACACGGCGGAGTAGACCCTCCGAAGGTCGGAAAGGGTAAACGGCTCGTCAACGAATCGTGTCGCAAGTGTCGTGTATTCCAATTTGGCGCGGACCCTTTCCCGAGCGTCGAAAAAAATCTGGGCGTGGTCGAACGCGAGCAGTGGGGCATCCGCATGCTCGGTTTCGTCGATGTCGAGGTCTTCCACCGGCCACCAGCGGGCACCGGAGGCGTCACCACCGGGCCGGGGATCGGGCAGGTTCGGGGCGAGCGCGACGTGCGCAACGGATACGACGCGCATGCGGGGGTCCCGGTCGGCGTCACCGTATGTCCGGAGTTGTTCAAGATGACCGGTGAACTTCGCCACCCCGGTTTCCTCCGCCAGCTCGCGATGTGCAGCCTGTTCAATGCTCTCCTTGGCGTGCACAAAACCGCCCGGCAAGGCCCAATATCCTTGGTACGGATGCCCGGCCCGCTGCACCAGCAGAGCGCTGAGCAGCCCCTGTCGGATCGTGAAAATGGCGAGGTCGACGGTGACCGCGAACGAGGGGAAGTCGGAGGGCCGGTAGTTGGCCAGGAAGGCCCGCTCGCCTCGTCGGCTTGCTGGGCTCATCGCAGTACCGAAACGACAGGTACGTCACTGCTGGCGGGTGCGAACGTGGCTCTGTCCGCGAGCAGGCGATCCGTGACCCGCACCGATAGCGCGAGCCGTTGTTCTACCGAGCCGGTCAGCAGCACCCAGGAGTGGCCGGCCGCTGTGAGCGCGTCTTCAAACCAGCGGGTCATGGCCGCGCGGATGCTCAGATCGCCTTCCCGAAGTCCGTCGTCGTACCAGGGCACATCCTCGTGTGAGGTCACGAAGTAGATGTCCCGGCGCGGCAACAACCTGCCTGCCCAGGGCTGGTTGGTACGGGCCTCGTGGCGGAGGTAGCGCCGTTCCCAGATCGCTGTCGCGAACGCGTCGGTATCGCACACCACCAGCGGTCCCCCTTCGGCTGCGGCAAGTGCCTCGCGTCGGGCCTGCTCCGAGGCGATCGCATCGAAGTCGCCGGGTGTCCACATCAGCGCGCCCAGTCCCGGCCCGACATCGTCGGCAACGGCTGCCCGCACCCGCTGCTCGTTCCACTTGGCCTGGGTGAATTCCCGGCCGAACTCGGCCACGCAGCGGGTCCGCTGCCAGGGGCCACCGCGGCGCTGGTATTGCCGCGCCAGTAGGTTCGCCATCGTCGTGGTGCCGGTGGATTCGGCGCCGACGAACACCGCCCGGGTGGACAGGCCGATCCGGGTGGGAGCGGCGAGGTGATCCCAGTGGCCGGCCAGGTCGGCACGAACCTGGCTGCTCGAGATGGGAACCAGTGCACGTCCGGGGTCCATCGCGACGTGCCGCGCGTAAAACCGGCCGGCCAGTTCATCGCCATAGGCTTCGCTGCTGAACACCGCATCGACCGGCTCTCGATCCTGTTGCCGGAGAACGGCGGCCATTAAGGCCACCTGTGCCCCCCACACGGTGGGGCTGCTCAGATCAAATGGCGCGTCGCATGGCGCGCCCAGCACCTCAACATTGCGCGTCGCTGCGTGGGTATCCCGCAGCCAGGCGACTCGTTCGCCAACGGGGATGGACTCGCTCTGCGCTGCCATAGCCAGCACGGTCAGGTGCTCGCATTGCCGGGCGGCATGATCGATGAGCCGGGAATGTCCAAGGTGCGGCGGATAGAACTTCCCGACCAGCAGACCGTGCCGGAACACGTTCACAGCACGGGTTCGGCCACGGGAGAGCCCGGTGCCGGACGGCCGGTGTCGACGGCGAGCGTAGGAGGGTCTGGACGTCGTGCGCGGCGCCAGGATGCCAGGCCGAGCACGCTCATACCGAAGAACAACACGTAGACCACGGCCGTCAGGTCGAGCCCCTTCACCAGGTATAGCGGCACGTAGATGACGTCGGTCGCCAGCCAGAACAGCCAGTTCTCGATCTTTTTGCAGTTCAGGAGGAACTGCGCGGAAAGGGAGAGTGCGGTGGTGAGCGCATCCCAGAACGGCGCGACGTCGTGCGCATGCCGCAGCAGCAACGTGAGGCCGAACGTGCCGACTATCACGAACAATACGCAGCCAACAAGCACCCCCGGCGTTGAATGGTCGACCGTCAACCGGGTGCGACCGGCACTCCCGTGCAGCCACTGCCACCAGCCCACGAAGCCGAGGGTGATGTACACCAGCTGCAGGCCGGAGTCCGCATAGAGCCGGGCCGAGAGGAACAGCGCCAGGAAAAAGGCGCTGTTGGCGATACCCACCGGAAAGTTGCTGATCCGCGCCCGCACGGTCAGCCACACCGCAGCAGCGCCGGTCAGGAAGCCGAGAAGCTCGGCCACACTCACCCGATCGTTGCGGACGGAGAATAGAACGGCATTGAGTGGCGCGAGCAGCCGTGCCAATTCGTTCATTGGGCCTCCCAGTTATAGTCACTGTGACTATAGTCCGCGCGAAGACATTTTGTCGAGCACTCCACGTGGTGGGCGGGGTGCTTGCCAAGGCTTCCTGAACCGGTTCCAACCTGGGTAGCCCGCTACGCGATGCTGTGGTGGTGAGCGCCTCGGCCATCGACATCCCGGACGCGGTATTGCCGAAACTGGCCGCGCTCGGCGAGGTCGGTGAGGAGTGGCTTGCCAACCTGCCGGCCTGATTGGGGACCTGACCCGGCGGTGGCAGCTAGAGATCGGACGCGTTCTGCCGGGAGGCACCGGTGCTTACGTCGCCGAGGCACATGCCCGTGCCGGCCCGCGCGTGGTCCTGAAACTCAGCATTCCGGACGGTCTCAACGGTCACGGGCTGTTCGGAGCCGAGTTGCGGGCGTTGTTGCTGGCGAACGGTCGCGGTTTCGTCCGCATTCTCGAATACGATGAAACGCGGCGCGCCATGGTGCAGGAGCGGCTTGGCAAACCGTTGAGTGAGTGGGCCTCACCACCGGCGCGCAGATCGAGATCATCTGCCGCACGCTACGGCGTTGCTGATGGTGTTGGTCTTGGCGTCAGCGTAGGCATTCATGTCCGCCCAGTACCGCGCCGCGAGTTCCTGCTTGACCCTCCCGTAGCGGTCGCGGTCGGCGCGATCTCGTCGGAGCCAGTCGCGGAACAGCAGGTGCCTCCGCTCCCAGTGGCTGCCACACGACCCGGCTACCCGGCACACTGGCAGAATGGTGGATGCTGGCGTTCGGCGGGTTGACGTCGGCTACTTCGTCCGCCCCGCAGCGGAAACGACCACAGGTGCGCCTCAGGTAGAGCCGTGTCTGGGGTATCTGGTCGAGCACCCCCACGGGCTGGTGCTGGTGGACACGGGCATGGGCAGGGATCCCGATGTCGATGTTCACTACCGGCCGCGGCGCCGATCTTTGGCCGACGCCCTCGCCGAGACCGGCGCGCGTGCGAAGGACATCAGGCTCGTCGTCAACTGTCACCTGCACTTCGATCACTGCGGTGGCAACCCCGAGTTGGCCGGAGCCACGATCGTCGTTCAGCGCGCCGAACTCGAGGCAGCCCGAACCGCCGGATACACGCTGCCCGAACTCGTCGACGCACCGGGTTTGCATTATGAGCAGCTCGACGGCGAGGCCGAGATACTGCCCGGCGTCCTGGTGCTGCCCACACCTGGCCACACGCCGGGGCATCAGTCTTTGGTCGTGCGCCGCGGTGACGGCACGGTCGTGGTGGCCGGGCAGAGCCACGACAGCGCCAGCGACTACGGCGCTGACGTCCTGGCCTGGCGAGCCAGGCGCGATGGCCACCCGCCGCCGCTGGCGTCAACTCCTGCCTGGATCGACCGGCTGCAGCAGCTGGACCCGGCCCGCGTCGTGTTTGCTCACGATCACGCCGTTTGGGAGCCATGACGCTGGGTCAGCGGACCTCGATGCGTACGAGGGCCGCGCCCGACCTCGCCAGCCGCATGTCGCGGGTCAGTAGCGGACAGTCCAGCGCCTCGGCGAGTACGACGTAAGCGGCGTCATACGCTGACAGCCGGTCGCGCAGTTGGAACGCTCGGCGCCGCAGGCTGTCGCCGAAGGACCAACGCCGCAGCTGCAGGTCTTCGAAATCGGTGAGGACGTCCTGCGCCCTTGTTGCGGCGAGATGGCCGCGGAGGGTTAGCCCGCGCAGAGCCGACACCACCTCGAAGTCCAGCAAGGTCGGCGCACAGAGTTCCTCGCGCTCCAGGAAGGCACGCAGATCGTCCGTGCCGTCGACCACTGTCAGTGCGTCGACGACTGCCGAGCAGTCAACGACGATCACGAACCGGAGCTGGTCCGCGTTGGGTCATCGCACTCGGCCCTGGCCTCATCGAGCATGGGGAGCGCTGAGGCAGTGGACCGGTCAGCCCGGCGAGCCGCGCGGTCGAGGACCTCTTTCACAGTGGGGCGGGCCACCTCCCGTGTGATCAGCCCCAGCAGGTAGCTGTTGAGGGACTCGCCGTGGGCCGCTGCCCTGGCCTTCAGGGCCCGCCGCGCGTCATCCGGCACATTCCTGATCTGCAGCAATGAAGCCATGAATCCCATAGTAGCCTAATATTAATACGGAATGAATGAGCCAGGTGGGGTGGTGCCGCGGCGAACCCTTTCGAGAGACGCCCACCCCAGCCGGCCAGATACTGAGTCCATGCGGGCTGTGCTTCGTCCGGGGCGCGTCGGGGGTGGATACGTGCTGATCGTCTGCGCCCTCGTCATTGCCGCGCAGGTGACCCGCAACGGCCGCTTCTATCTTGTGGCGCTGCTGCTGACTCTCCCGCTCGGTCTATTCGCGGTCGGCGGGGTGTACGTCGCCTACGGGCTGGTCGACCAAGTGGTGATCGCCGTGCAGCCGCGGACGACCGGGGATCAGATCGCCAGCTGGGTATTCGCGTTGACCGCGCCCATCAACGTCCTGCTGTTCGCCGCGGCCGCCATCGGGAACGTCCTGCTCGTTCGCGAACTCGTCAGGGCCCGAAGACGGCGCGAGACGCCGCGGCCATCGACAACACCATGAACGGCTACCGTCATGTCCGGGTTTTCGCTTCCGAAGGCGGCCGCCGGTTCACGAGGAGCAGGCCGAGGCCGGCAAGAACCCGGGCAAGTAGGATATGCCGGGGTTGTTGTTTGAAACAGGGTGTAGGACAGCGCGACACAAGGGGCGTACAACAGACCGCCGACGCCGGCAGCATCCGGCGCAGCAGCGGCTGGGTGAGGACCGGACGGTACGGCGACCCGGGCCACCATCCGATCAGCTCCACAGCGTCGCAGGCCTAACCGGGGGAGGAGACCGTGATCCCGTGGTGCCGCGCAGCCGCCAACAGGCGCTGGTCATAGGCGATGAGAAGGTCGGCGTCCAGCAGGAGGGCAGATGCCAGGTGAATCGCGTCGGGACTGCGCATCACCGGCGGACGGAGCCGGCGCGCCAGAGCGACGACTTCGGGGCTGATCGGCTTTTCGAGAATGCCGGAGAGCGCGGCCCCAACGGGTTCGTCGACGTCGATGGCGGAGTTGTTGTTCGCGTAGGCGCGGACGGCTCGAGAAACCTCTATCCACGCCAATGCGGAGGAGGCAAGGGCCACGCCCTCCTGTGCGTGCAGGCTCAGGGACGCCTTCAACGCCGTCGACTCCCCCTCCGCGAAAATGCGTTTGAGCAGTGCGCTGCTATCGACGTAAGCACGCATCGTTAGAAGCGTTCAGCACGGTCGAGTAGGCCGAGCGTGGTGACGCCCTCAGCGAGCTGGAGCATCTGTGCTACCTCGAAAAACGGTGTCCGGGCCGGCAACACCGCGTGGGTCGCGACCAACGCTTCCGCCTCCGAGCGTGGTGGTTTGGTTTCGCTGAGGCCGAGGTAGGCGTCCACCGCCGCACGGATGAGCTCCTGCTGGGATTGCCCCGTCCTGGCGGCCTCGGTACGGATGGCGTCCTCGGCCTCGCGGCGCAATCGCAGGTTTGTGGCCATACCACAAACAGTACCAGTCATGGTACTGAGTCCACCACCACGTCGTCGACGGTGACGTTCACCACGACATCGTCAACGGTGACGTTGACCACGACGCTGCGCAGCCCGACGGCCCCTCGGAGCTCGGCGCTCACGGCCTGCTGGACCTGCCGGGCAGTTGCGGTGATCGAGACGCCGAATGACACGGCGACGGCGAGGTCAACGACCGCGGTGCGCCCCAGCACGCCGATCGCGCTGTGTGGGTGGCGGTGGCGCAGCGTCGCCGCCTCCACCAGCGCCGACATCCGCGACTGGGTGCTGCGACCTAGTGCGACGCGTACGTCCGGCACCCGCCGGGCCGCATCCCTGGCGACGACGGCCACGACCCGAGCGGCAATGCGAATCGCCCCGCCGTCGTTCAGTTCCAGGGTGTACCAGATGTCGCGCACCTGCTGGCGGATGCTGCGCATCACGGCCTCGACGAGCCGCGGAGGGGCGATCGGCGCCTCCTCGGCGAGCGCCCGCACGGGTGCCCACAGCGCGGTGAACTCCGCGAGCGCCGCCTGGCAATGCGGGCAGCCCCGCTGGTGCTCGGTGAAGATATCGGCGCGCCCATCGGCGACCTGCTCCAGCACGTCATCGGCATCGGCCCCGCAAGGCAGCGTCTGCTCGCTCATCGGTTCACCTCCACTGCTCCAGAGCCGTGGCCAGTGTGCGCCGGGCCCGCGCCAATTGGCTGCGAACGGCGGGCACCGTGCTTGTCGTAACAAGAGCAATTTGTTGGTACGACAGGCCCTCGAACTCACGTAGCACCAACGGCACTCGGTATGCGATCGGGAGGGCCGCGATCGCTGTGCCGACCGCATCCCTCGATGCCGCGGCCACCGCTCGATCGGCCGGCCCAGGGGCCGAGTCGGTGAGCTCGCCTCCGGCATCCAGGTGCACCGTCTGCCGGGTCCGCGTCAGGTGGTTGAGGCAGCGATTGGTCACGATCCGCAGCAGCCAGGTGGAGAAGGCCGCGTCGGCGCGAAAGCGGGGCAGTGCCTGCCAAGCCGCGACCAGAGCCTCCTGTGTCAGGTCCTCGGCTTCGGCGCGATCGTTCACCAGCCGCAACGCCACCCGGAAGGCGCGCGGGCCGTGGCGGGCGACCAGCGCTTCGAAGGCGTCGAGGTATCCCTCCTGCGCCCTGGCTACGAGGTAGGCGTCGTCCACCGCGCCGCCGGGTGGCGCGGGTACAGGTGGCACGACGGTAGCTTTCCACAGCGAGAAACTCGGGGAAGGGGCGCGACGAATGGCCGTCGCTGGTGTCAATGCCTGTTGATAGGGAAACACTGCCGGTACATACCTGATCTGAACGGAGAACAGCATGACTAGTCCGACCACCGCTGCGGGAAAGGTGCCGGCGACCGCGTCGGAGCATGCCAGCGAGGAAACGACCAAGGCGCTGGCCACCCGCGAGGGCAAGATCACCGTGGCGGACAACGTGGTCACCAAGATTGCCGGGCTGTCGGCAAGGGAGGTGAACGGGGTCCACGCCATGGGCGCCGGGACCTCGCGTGCCTTCGGGGCGATCCGGCAGCGGATCCCGGGTAGCAGCGGGCCGAGCGTGACGCAGGGGGTAAGCGTCGAGGTGGGGGAGGCGCAGGCCGCCATCGACCTGGACATCGTGATCGAGTACGGGGTGAGCATTGCTGACCTTGGGAGGTCCATCCAGCGCAGCGTCAAGCAGTCGGTGGAGCGGATGACCGGCCTGGAGGTCGTCGAGGTGAACGTCAATGTCGACGACGTCTACCTGGGTGACGGCGACGATGAGCCAGCCGGCCCGGCCCGCGTTCAGTGAACCCGCCGGCGCCCCGAGCGCCGAAAGCGGCTGGGGCCGTCGGTGAGCCGGTTGGTGGTTTCCGCGAGCCGGCTGCTGCCGGCGGTGCGTTGGATGCCGCCCCGGAGCCGGATGCGCACGCCATTGCCCGTGCCGTGCTGGCCGTCCCGGCGGTGGCTGATCTGCACACCGGGTTGGCGGGGGAGGTCGCGACCTACCTTCCCGGCGAGCGGGTGGGCGGGGTCGTCGTCCGGGAGGAGACGGTGACCGTGCACGTCGTGGTGCGCTGGCCAACGCCCGTGGCGGAGGCGGCCAGGCAGGTTCGCGCGGCGGTCGCGCCGCTCGCCGCCGGCCGGCGCGTCGACACCGTCGCTGCCGACATCGTCCTGCCGTGAGCGGCGCTCGCCGGTGACCGCGCAAGCGGCTGAGTCTGATCGCCTCTGGCGGCGCCGTCGTCGGGAGTCGATCCGGCTGCACCACCCCGACGCGGGCGGCGACCCCGGAATCCTCCAGGCTGCACTTGCGGCTCTCGCGGCCGATCGGGCGCCGCGGGTTTATGTCGTGCACCGCGAGCGCGGACCCCTCGGCGTTTGGCACCGCTGGCTCGAGCGCCGCCACACGCCGTCCCGAGTCCGTTGATGTCCCCATTGATCAGGAGAAACAGATGCCTCGCACCACGTTGGGAGTGATCATCGGGCTTGCCCTCGGTTTCGCCGTGGTCTTCGGAAGTTTCGGGGACATGCTCATCGTCGCGCTGTTCGCGGCCTTGGGTTATGCGGCAGCCAAGGTGCTCGAAGGTGATCTTGACCTGACCCAGTATCTCGGCGGCCGGCGGCGGGACCCGTGAGCGTCGCTACCGGGGCGCCTGACCGGCTTGCCGTCGAGCCCACTGACGGGCCAACTGACGGGTCAACTGAGGCCGGACGGATCACCGTCAGCCCGTCGGTGGTCGGCCGGATCGCCGCGCGTGCCGCGTTGGACGTTCCCGACGCCGGCGCCGCCGTCACCCGGCTGCTCGGTCAGCAGATGAACGCTTCTCCGCTCGCGGCGCTGCACGTCAGGCAGACCCGCCTTGATCAATTACCCAAGGTGGATGCAACCGTTGACGGCTCGCTGGCATTCGTAACGCTCACCATCAGCGTCCGTTATCCCGCGGCGGTCCGGCAGGTGGCGGCCCAGGTACGCGAGCGGGTCCGAACGCAGATCGAAGCCATGACCGGCCTTCGGGTGGCCGAGGTCGACATCCGGGTCGAAGCCCTCGCCACCACCCTGCCGCCCTCCCCTAGGGTGGTGTGAGCCGTGGTACGAGCCATCACCCGGCTTTTGGCGCTGCTGACCGCGGCCGCGCTCGCGGTCGGCGCGGTGCTGGTCATCATCGAGGTTGTCGCCGCGGGGGTCGGCGCCCAGCCGCTCCTCGTGCACTGGCGCGGCACCTACAGCGCGGGCGAGCGGGATACCTGGCCCAGCGCCGGGGCCAGGTGGCTACTCATCGCGGTCATCGTCGTCGGGCTCCTGGTTGCGGCCAGCCAGCTGAAGGTGCGCCGCACGGATCGCCTCGCGACCGAGACCGCCCGCGATGACATGCAGATTTTCGTGGCCCGGCGCGGTGTTCAGCGAGCGGTACGGCGCGCGGTGCTGGGCGTCGACGGGGTGTCGACGGCCCGGGTGAAGCTGGGTAGGCGCCGCGCGAAGGTGCGGGCGACGAGCCGATTCGCCGATTCGGAGTCGGCCGGTGCCCTGCACGACCCGGTAGTTCAGACCGTCACCGAAACCCTCAACGCACTACGGCTCCGCCGGCAGCTTGCCGTCAAGGCCAAGCTGTCCCCCCGCAAGGATCGACGGAGCTGACAGATGGAACGCATCGATCGGATCAACCGCCTCCTCCTGCTGCTGCTGGGTCTGCTGCTCGTCGCCGGAGGAATCGCCGGGCTGCTCGTCGGATTCGGGGTCTTCGGGCAGTCGCTGCGCGTCCAGCCGGTGCTGCACAACGGCGTCGGCGCGTTCTTCGGCCGGCACGGCCAGTGGCTATGGCCGGCCCTCGCCGCCGCCGCCTTTTTTCTCATTTTGCCCGCAGGTTTGTGGTGGCTTCGCGGTCAGTTCAGCACCGCCGGCGTGCGCACGCTCGATCTCGAGCCCAGCACCAAGCAGGGCAGCACTGAATTGTCGTCGGCTGCCCTCATCGACGCGCTCACCGAAGAGCTCGCGTCCTACCGCGGCGTCGACCGAGCCGCCGCCCGGCTGACCGGGGATTCGCGGTCTCCCGAGATGCGGCTCACCCTGTATCTGACCGACCGCGCAGACCTCGCCGCCGTGCGCAGCCGGGTCGAAGACGAGGCCGTCGCACACGCCTGCGCGGTGCTGGATCTGGCCGAACTGCCGATCCGGCTCGACCTTAAGGTCACCGCCAAGGCGACACGACGCACCGATTGAGCGCCGGCCGCGTCCCGGGCTGCCTTCACCTGTGAAGATCACGGTGTGACCACGACACTGCCGTCCGGCTCGGACCCCCGACAAGGGGCCGCGCCGGCCTCGCGCTGGGAGCTGCGGGCCTGTGGCCGCAAGGGCCACGCCACCTACGCGCCTGACGAGCCGGACCTCGCCGAACGGCTGTCCGGGCGCACGGGAAGCGGTGAGGTGTGGCGCTGTCTTCGGTGCGGGGATTTCGTGCTCGGTCCGGCGAAGGCATCCGGGCCCGCCGAGGAGGCCCCGTTGGTCCTGCGCGGCAAGGCACTTCGCTCGGCGATAGTCCTGCGGGTGCTTGCCGTGGAGCGGGTGTTGCGGGCCCTGCTACTCGCGCTGGCGGTGTACGGCGTGCTGCGGTTCCGCGCGTCCCGCGCCTCGATCCAGGAGGCACTTGCCCGCGATCTCCCGGCGTTTCGCGCCTCCGGGATTCGCGTGGACCAACTCGCGCTGGTACGTGACCTGCAACACGCCCTGGCAACGCAGCCGTCGCGGCTCACGCTGATCGCCGTGCTGCTTGCCGGGTATGCCGCGATCGAGGCTGTCGAGGCCCTCGGCCTGTGGCTGTTGTCCCGGTGGGGGGAGTACTTCGCTGTCGTTGCCACCGCCATCTTCCTGCCGTTGGAGGTCCGAGAGTTGACCAAGGGCGTGACGGTGACCAGGGCCGGCGCCTTCGTGATCAACGTTCTGGCCGTGCTCTACCTGCTGTTCGCCAAGCGGCTGTTCGGCCTGCGCGGGGGTCGCGCGGCCTACGACGCTGAGCGGCGAGGCGAGCAGTTGCTTGAAGTCGAACGCAGCGCGCTCGGCAGCGCAATGGACGCCGACCGAAAGCACCACCCGCACGGGTGATCCTTCAGGGCTCGCCGAACTCGCGGGCCAGGGATTTCGGGGCCTTGCGACGCCACGCGTCGGTGACGAGTTCTCGAATCATGTCTGCACTCGCGGTCGGCAGCGTCACGACCACACATGCCGGCCGCTTTCCCCAGTAGAACGCCTCGCAGTTGTTCGGGCTCTCGGCGACCGCTTCGAGAATCGCGTCCTCGTCGACCATGATCCGAAGATGGTCATCGTCGGGGACGGTGGCGAAGATCTTGCCGCGGACCCGAAACGAATTCATGCCGTGGTGGTCGTGCTCGGTTGTTTCAGGCAGCGCCAGCGCCAGCCGCCGGGCCTCGTCGATGGTGGTCATGAGGGCGTCCTCCGGGTGGCCGCAAGTATGCCTGAGTTCGGAGCCGCAGTGCGAATTCGGCTGTGGCACCGGACAACCCGGCCCCCCACCGTCGTGATCATGCAAAAGTGGGGTGAAAACGGCCGAATCGGTCAAGTACCGCGGCGGGCGGTAGAGGTCAGCCGCCGAGGTAGGACATTTCGGCCCGGGACCCGGGGGCCTCCCGCCCGAGCAGCCCGTTGGTGGCTTCCTGGCCGCGCAGCCCTTCGCTGGCCTCCTGCCCACGAAGTTCGGAGTACCGGTCGGTCCGTGCCGCCCAGACCCCGCCCACCGCGGCCGTGATGTCCTCATCAGTTGCCCCAGAGCGCAGCAGCGCCCGCAGGTCACGGCCGCGGGTGGCGAATAGGCAGGTGAACAGCTCACCGGCAGCGGTGACGCGGGCCCTGGTGCAATCGGTACAGAACGGCTGGCTGACCGAGGCAATGACGCCGAGCTCTCCACCCCCATCGACATACCGCCACCGCCGCGCGACCTCGCCCCGTCCGGCCGGCGCTACCGGCGCAAGCGGGTAGACCGCACCGATCCGGTCGAGGATCTCCTGCGCGGGCACCACCTCGCTACCCTGCCAGCCGTTGGTGGATCCCACGTCCATGTACTCGATGAACCGCAGCACGTGCCCACCGGCGCGGGCATAGTCGACCAGGTCCAAGATCCCGGCGTCGTTGACCCCGCGCCGGATCACGCTGTTGATCTTCACGGGGCTGAGCCCGGCGTCGCGGGCGGCCTGCAGGCCCTCGAGCACCGCCGACAGCGGGATCGGGGTGTCCGCCATCGCGGTGAACACCGCCGGGTCGAGGCTGTCCAGGCTGACGGTCACTCTGGACAGCCCGGCCGCCCGCAAGCCGGCCGCCCGCTTGGCCAGCATGGAGCCATTGGTGGTGAGGGCAACATCGGTGATTCCCGGCGTCCCGGCGACCATCGAGACCAGTGTCTCCAAGTCCCTGCGCAGCAGTGGCTCGCCGCCGGTCAGTCGCACTTTCGACACCCCCAGTGCGGCGAAGATGCGGACCAGCCTGGCCAGCTCCTCGTAGCTCAGGATTTGCTCGCGGGGCAGGAAGGCGTGGTCGGCGCCGAACTGGTCCCGGGGCATGCAGTAGGTGCACCGGAAGTTGCAGCGGTCGGTGACCGACAGGCGAAGGTCACGCACTGGCCGGCCGAGGCGGTCGGTGACGGGCGAAGCACTGGTCTGCACCAGGTCAGCCTAGGCACTCCTCGGGCCGCACCGCACTTCGAGTGTCGCGATCGGCCGTAGGTGATTAGGGTCGGGCTGTGAGCCTGGTCACACCGGCGAAAGAGGCGGCATGACGCGAGTCAGCATGAAGGTCGACGGGGTTACCTACGAGGACGAGGTCGAGGCCAGACGGCTGCTGGTCCACCACCTGCGTGACACGCTCGGGCGGGTCGGCACGCCGATCGGCTGCGATACCTCCAACTGCGGGGCGTGCACGGTGCTGATGGACGGGGAGAGCGTGAAATCCTGCTCGGTGCTAGCGGTGCAGGCCGACGCCGCGCAGATCACCACCATCCAGGGGCTGGCGAAGGACAAGACCTGGCACCCGGTGCAGAAGGCCTTCCAGGAGTACCACGGCCTGCAGTGCGGCTACTGCACCCCTGGGATGATCTTGGCAGCGGTGGACCTGCTGAACCACAACCCGGATCCGACCGAGGACGACGTACGCCACGGCCTGGAGGGCAACCTGTGCCGATGCACCGGATACGTGAACATCGTGCGTGCCGTACTCGCCGCCGCCGCCGAAATGCGCGGGGCCAGCGGCGGCAGTAGCACGGCTAGGGACGACGTGAAGGTGGGGGTAGGCGCATGACCGAGGTAGACGCCGCTCAGATGGTCGACGCCGGCCAGATCGCCGAGCAGATCGACGACTCCGGGCAGCAGTCAGCGCCGGACGGCAGCAAGGAGATGGGCCGCCCGCGCCGCCGCAAGGAGGACGCGAAGCTGGTCACCGGCCAGACGACGTGGACGGACAACATCACGCTGCCCGGGTTGCTGCACTTCGCGTTGCTGCGCAGCCCGATGGCGCACGCGAAGATCACCCGGATCGACGTGGCGGCCGCCCGCGAGCTGCCCGGCGTGATCGCCGCGTTCACCGGCTCCGACCTCGCCGACGAGCAGGGGTCGCTGCCGAACGCCTGGACGGTCACCCCGGACATGGTCAGCCCGGCGCACCCGCCGCTCGCGGTCGATGAGGTCCGATACGTCGGCGACGCGGTTGCCGTCGTCGTCACGCGGGACCGGTATTCGGCTGCTGACGCGCTGGAGGCGATCGAGGTCGACTACGAACCGTTGCCGGCGGTGACCGACATGGAGGCCGCGCTGGCCGACGGCTCGCCGTTGGTGCATAGCGACAAGGGCACCAACCGTTGTTACGACTGGCCATTCGCGGCCGGAGATTATGAGGCTGCGAAATCTAAGGCTGAGGTAACGGTCAAACGCCGGTTCATCCAGCAGCGGTTGATCCCCACCGCGATGGAACCGCGGGCAGTTGTCGTCGCCCCCATCGCCGCCGCCGATGAGTACACCGTCTATTCGGCGACCCAGATCCCGCACATCCTGCGGGTGATGCTGGCGCTGACCACCGGCATCCCGGAACACAAGATCCGCGTCATCGCCCCGGATGTCGGCGGCGGCTTCGGTTCCAAGCTCAACGTGTACGCCGAGGAGGTGCTCGGCCTCATTCTGGCCCGCAAGCTGGGGCGCCCGGTGAAGTGGACCGAGTCCCGCACCGAGGGGAATCAGGCCACCACCCACGGCCGCGACCAGATCCAGGACATCGAGATCGCGGCGACCAAAGACGGCCAGATCCTCGGCCTGAAGGTTGAACTTCTCGCCGACATGGGCGCCTACCTGCAGCTGCTCACCGCGGGAGTGCCGATCCTGGGGGCGTTCATGTTCCCGGCGATCTACAAAATGGAGGCGTACTCCTTCAAGTGCACCGGCGTGTTCACGACCAAGACTCCGACCGACGCCTACCGCGGGGCCGGCCGGCCGGAGGCGACGTACGCCATCGAGCGGATCATGGATGAGCTGGCGCACGAGCTGGGCCGGGACCCGATGGACCTGCGCAAGCAGAACTGGATCAAGCACGAGGAGTTCCCGTTCGAGACGATCTGCGGGCTGTCCTACGACTCGGGGAACTACGAGGCGGCGACCGAGAAGTCGATGGCGCTGTTCGACTACGACGGGCTGCGCCGCGAGCAGGCCGAACGCCGGGAACGCAAGGATCCGGTCCAGCTCGGCCTCGGGATCTCGACGTTCACCGAGATGTGCGGAATCGCGCCGAGCCGGGTCCTCGGGTCGCTGTCCTACGGCGCGGGCGGCTGGGAAGCGGCCAGCATCCGGATGCTGCCGACCGGCAAGGTTGAGGTGGTCACCGGCACCAGCCCGCACGGCCAGGGGCACGTGACTTCGTGGAGCCAGATCGCCGCCGACGCCTTGGGCGTCCCGTTCGAGGACGTCGAGGTGATCCACGGCGACACCGACTCCAGCCCGAAGGGGATGGACACCTACGGCTCGCGGTCGCTGGTCGTCGGCGGCGTCGCGGTGCACCACGCGGCGGCGAAGGTGATCGAAAAGGCACGCCGGATCGCCGCTCACCTGCTGGAGGCGGCCGAGTCGGATGTGGAGTTCAACGCGGGCACGTTCTCGGTGAAGGGCTCCCCTGAGGCGAAGACCACAATCCAGGACATCGCGCTGGCCACGTTCGCCGCGCACAACCTGCCCGACGGGATGGAACCCACCCTGGACTCGGACTACGTGTTCGACCCGGAGAACTTCTCCTTCCCGCACGGCACCCACCTGTGCGCGATGGAGGTGGACACCGAGACCGGCCAGTCCAAGATCCGCAAGTACGTGTGCGTTGATGACGTGGGCGCCGTGGTCAACCCGCTGATCGTGGAGGGCCAGATCCACGGCGGCCTGGCGCAGGGCATCGCGCAGGCGCTGTACGAGGAAGGCGTCTACGACGACGTCGGCAACCTGCTGACCGGCAGCATGGTCGACTACCTGGTGCCCAGCGCCGCCGACCTGCCCACGTTCATCACCGACCGCACCGAGACGAGAGCGACCAGCAACCCGCTGGGGGTCAAGGGCGTCGGGGAGGCCGGCTGCATCGCCTCCACCCCGGCGGTGATGAACGCGATCGTCGACGCGTTGCGGCCGGCCGGGATCAACGACATCCGGATGCCGGCGACGCCAGAGCGCATCTGGCGTGCCCTGCAGGAGACCACGACCGGAGGCGCAAAGTGATCCCCGCCAGCGTTGATTATGTCGCGCCCGACAGCGTGGCAGGAGCCCTGTCGGCGCTGGCCGAGGCGGGTGAGGACGCCAAGATCCTGGCCGGCGGGCAAAGCCTGCTCCCGGTGCTGCGGCTGCGGCTGGCCTACCCGTCGCTGCTGGTGGACCTGCGCAAGGTCAGCGAGCTACGTGGGGTCCGGGAAGAGGGCGACGCCATCGTGATCGGTGCGATGACCCGGCACGCGGACGTGATGTCCGATCCGTTGGTCAAGACGCACGCCGCGCTGGTCGCCGCGGCGACCGCGACGGTCGCCGACCCGGCGGTGCGTCACCGGGGCACCTTCGGCGGGGCGCTGGCGCACGCCGACCCGGCCGGCGACCTCGCGGCGGTTGCGCTCGCGCTGGACGCGCAGCTGGTGGTGGAGGGATCCGGCGGCCGGCGCACCATTCCGGCGGCGGAGTTCTTCGTCGATTACCTGCAGACCGCCCTCGGCCCGGACGAGGTGCTGGTCGAGGTGCGGGTGCCGAAGCTGTCCGGCGACTGGGGGGTGCGCTATGAGAAGTTCAACCGGGTGTCCCAGGCCTGGGCGATCGTCGGCGTGGCCGCCGCGGTCCGCCGGGACAACGGCGCCATCGCCGAGGCGAGGGTGGGGCTGACGAACATGGGCGCCATCCCCGTCCGGGCACACGCGGTTGAGCAGGCCCTGGTCGGCGCGGGCGCCGAGCAGGGGGCGGTGTCGGCGGCCGCCGCTCACGCGGCGGAGGGGACCACCCCACCCTCCGACCTGAGCGGGCAGGCCGACTACCGGACCCACCTGGCGCAGGTGCTCACCCGCCGAGCGGTCTTGCGGGCCGCCGGGGTGGCGTAGATGCCGGCGCCCGCGACGCCGAGACGGCTGAGGTGACCGAAGCTGACGTCACAGGCCGGCGCGGCCTGCTCCCCGAGGGGGTAGCGAGCCCCGCGGATCTCGGCCGGCGGCTGGGGGAGGTCGGCTACCTCGCGGATGGCGGGCTGGCGACGGCGGCCTACCTGTCGCTGGCACTGGGCCGCCCGCTGTTCCTCGAAGGCGAGGCGGGGGTCGGTAAGACCTCGTTGGCGCACGCGCTTAGCGACATGCTCGGCGCGACGCTGCTGCGCCTGCAGTGCTACGAGGGGATCGACGCCTCCCAGGCCCTGTACGACTGGGACTTTCCCCGCCAGCTGCTGCACCTGCGGGCTTCGGAGGCGGCCGGGGGCGCCGCTGACCCAGCGGCGGTTGAGCGGCTGGAAGGTGAGGTGTACAGCCGGCGGTTCCTGCTGGCCCGGCCCCTTTTGGCCGCGCTGGAGACCAGCCCCTGCGTGCTGCTCGTCGACGAGGTCGACCGTGCCGACGACGAGTTCGAGGCCTTCCTGCTCGAGGTGCTGTCCGACTACTCGGTGACGGTGCCCGAGCTCGGCACAATCCGGGCGGAGGTGCCCCCGGTGGCGGTGCTGACCTCCAACCGCACCCGCGAGGTGCACGACGCGCTGAAGCGGCGCTGCCTATATCACTGGGTGGAGCACCCCGGCTTCGAGCGGGAGGTGGCGATCATCCGGGAGCGGGCGCCGGAGGCGTCCGAGAGGCTGGCCCGGCAGGTGGCCTCGGCCGTGGCCGTGTTGCGCGCGGAGGACCTGACCAAGCCGCCGGGAGTGGCCGAGTCGATCGACTGGACGTTGGCCCTGGTCGCGCTCGGGGCGGAGCGGCTCGACCCGGACACGGCGATCGCCACCCTGGGGGCGGTCCTGAAATACCGCGAGGATCAGGAGCGGGCCCGCCGGATCGATGTCGGGGCGATGATCGCGCAGGCGGTCAGCGGTGCCTGACCAACCGGTCGATGGCGCAGTCGGCGCAGTCGGGACGGACGGCGCGGGCCGGCCGCTTGGCGGGTTCGGCACTTCGGGCCCGGCGTTCGACGGGCCCGCGGCCCCGGGTCGGGTGTGTGATGGGCTCAGCGCCCCAGGCCGGCCGTTCGATGCGGTGGACAGCGTCGTCGGGCTGGCGCGGACGCTGCGCGCCGCCGGGGTGGGCGCCACGCCGGATCGGGTGCACACGACGGTGGCCGCCCTGGTCTCGCTCGACGCGGCCTCGCGCGACGACGTCTACTGGGCCGGCCGGGTCACCCTCTGCGCGAACCACGATGATCTCGAGCGCTACGACCGGGTGTTCGCCGCCTACTTCGGCGACCGGCCGGGCTCGGTGCAGCGCCGGCGGGTGCTGCATCGCCCGCAGCTGCGGCTGGTCGCGGCCGATGGGCCGAACCCGGGGCGCGACGACGGCCAGGAGGAGACGAGCACGCAGAGCGCCTCTGCGGCGGCCAGCGCGGTGGAAGTGCTGCGCCACCGCGACATCGCCGCTCTTAGCGGGGCCGAGCGCGACCAGTTGCGGCTGCTGCTGGCTAGGCTTTCCCTGTCGGGGGAGACCCGGCGCAGTCGCCGCCGCCGACCGGCCACCCGGGGTCCCGTCGATTGCGGCCGCACCGTAAGGGCGTGGCTGCAGGCCGGGGGTGAGCCGACCCGGCTGCACCGTCAGCGGGCGGTGCAGCGCCCCCGGCGGGTGGTGTTGCTGGTCGACGTCAGCGGATCGATGGACCTGTACGCCGATGCATTGCTGCGCTTCGCGCACGCGGCGGCGCGCCGCGGGCAGGCCCCGACCGAGGTGTTCGCGTTGGGCACGAGGCTGTCCCGGGTGACACGGGAGATGCGGCACCGGGACCCGGATCAGGCGATGGCCGCGGTGGCCGAGGCCCTGCCGGATGCCGGCGGCGGTACCCGGCTCGGCGTGCTACTCAAGGAGTTTCTCGACCGCTGGGGTCAGCGCGGGCTGGCCAGGGGCGCGGTCGTGGTGATCCTTTCCGACGGCTGGGAGCGGGGCGAGCCGGAGTTGCTCGGCGAACAGGTCGCCCGGCTGGGGCGCCTTTCGCACCGGGTGGTCTGGTCCAACCCGCGCAAGGCCGCACCCGGCTTCGCGCCGGTCGCCGGCGGGATGGCCGCGGCGTTGCCGCACGTTGATGATTTCGTGGAGGGGCACAGCCTGGCGGCTTTGGAGCATCTGGCCGCCGTCGTCCTGGGCAGGGCCCACAGCTCGACGCACGCCCCCGCCGCCAACCGGCGGATGCTGGTCGGATGACGCGGCGCACAGTCCTCACGCAGAAGGCAGTGGCCGGGCGAAGGGTCGTGATCGAAGATGCGTGAGGTGGCCGAGGGCCTGCGGGCCCTGGTCGAGGCCGGGCGCCCGTTCGCCCTGGCTACGACCGTCGCGGTGATCGGTAGCTCGCCCCGCCCTCCCGGCGCGGTGATGGCGCTGGACGCCGACGGCGCGGTGCTGGGCAGCCTGTCCGGCGGCTGCGTGGAGGGGGCGGTGTACAGCGCGGCCGAGCTGGTCCTGGAATGCGGCGAGCCGGTGGTCGAGACCTATGGGATCAGCGATGACGAGGCCTTCGCGGTCGGCCTGACCTGCGGCGGGGTGCTCGAGGTGCTGGTGCAGCGGGTCGATGAGGCCGGCAGCGCGCTGGTTTCGGAGATCCTGGATGCCCTGGACCGGGAGGAACCGGTCGCACTGGCGACCGTGGTCAGCGGGCCGGCACCGCTTGGCGGGCAGCTTGTCGTACAAGGCGAATCGATTTCAGGTGACCTGGGGAATGAAGGGTTGCGAGTGGCGGTCAGCGCCGATGCGCGCGGGTTGCTGGCGGCCGGGCAGAACGGGACGCGGCACTACGGTGCCCATGGGGAGCGGCGCATCGATGAGGTCGCGGTGTTCGTCCAGTCGTTCACCCCGCCGCCGCGGATGCTGGTGTTCGGGGCGATCGACTTCGCCGCGGCGGTCGCCCGGCTGGGTGTGTTCCTCGGCTTCCGGGTGACGGTGTGCGACGCACGGCCGGTGTTTGCCACCACCCGCCGGTTCCCCGAGGCGCACGAGGTGATCTGCGCCTGGCCGCACGACTACCTAGCCGGCACTGAGGTCGACGCGCGCACCGCCATCTGCGTGCTCACCCACGATCCCAAGTTTGACGTGCCGCTGCTGGAATTGGCGCTGCGATCGCCGGCGGCCTACATCGGCGCGATGGGTAGCCGCCGCACCCACAGCGACCGGCTCGACCGGCTGCGCGAGCGGGGGTTGACCGAGGCCGAACTGGCCCGGTTGCATTCGCCGGTAGGCCTGGACATCGGTGCCCGCACCCCCGAGGAGACTGCAGTGTCGATCGCCGCGGAGATCGTGCAGATCCGCTGGGGCGGAAGCGGTTTGCCGCTGGCCCAGGTCGGCGGAGAGATTCACACCGATGCGCGCCGACGCCCGGGTGCCGCATGAGGGAAGCTGCGAAGTGGCGAAGCGAATGCAGATTGGGTGCCGCATGAGGGAAGCTGCGAAGTGGCGAAGCGAATGCAGATCGGGTGCCGCATGAGGGTCCCTGCGGGAGGCGGGGAGCTCGGCGGGATCGTGCTCGCGGCCGGTGCCGGCCGCCGGTTCGGCCAACCCAAAGCGCTGGTGGCTTTCGGTGGTGAGCTCCTCGTCGAGCGGGCGGTCCGGCTGCTCACCGAGGGCGGCTGCCGGCCGGTGTGGGCGGTGCTCGGCGCCGGGGCCGACGAGGTGCAGCAGCTGGCCGATTTCGGGGCGGGGCGCCCGGTGCTGGCCGCGGACTGGGATGAGGGGATGGGCGCCTCGCTGCGGGCCGGGCTGGCCGCCGCGGGGGTGAGTGACGCGCAAGCGGTGATCGTGGTCCTGGCCGATCAACCCCTCGTCGGCGTGCAGTCCGTGCACCGGTTGCGGGCGGCCTGGCAGGGCGGCGCGGTGGCGGCCGTCGCCGGCTATGACGGTAGGCCCCGCAACCCGGTCCTCCTGTCCCGTGCCATCTGGGGCGACGTGGCGCAGTCCGCCGTCGGCGATGTGGGTGCGCGCGGCTGGCTGCGGGGACATCGGGAGTTGGTGACCGTCGTACCGTGCGATGACACCGGCGACCCGCTCGACCTCGATACCCCTGATGATCTTGCTGCTCTTGTGGAGGAGACCCGATGAAGCTCGAGAACCGGTTTACCGTGCCGGTCACCGCCGATGTCGCGTGGGAGGTGCTGCTCGACGTCGAGCGGATTGCGCCCTGCATGCCGGGCGCGACCCTGACCGGTCAGGAGGGTGACACGTTCACCGGCACCGTGAAGGTGAAGGTGGGGCCGATCGCTTTGACCTACGGCGGGAAGGCGAGCTTCCAGTCCAAGGACGAGGCCGCGCGGGTCGCCGTGATCGAGGCCACCGGGAAGGAGACCCGCGGTACGGGGACGGCGAAGGCCACGATTACCGCCCGGTTGCACGAGCGGGACGGCTCGACCGAGGTGCACGTGGAGACCGACCTCGCCGTGACGGGTAAGCCGGCGCAGTTCGGTCGGGGGGTCCTGGCCGAGGTGAGTGGCAAGCTGGTGGATCAGTTCGCCGCCTGCCTCGCCGAAGAGATCTCTCCCAAGGGCGTCGCGGCAACGCCCCCCAACCCGACCGGTTCTCCGAACCCCCTCGGGACCGCGGCTTCGTCCAGCGCTAACGGGTCCTCCCGCCCTGCTGGCTCGGCCGCCTCGGCTACCCCCTCCAGCCCCTCCAGCCCCTCCAGCCCCTCCAGCCCCTCCAGCCCCTCCAGCCCCACCGGCCCTTCCAGCCCCTCTGGCCCCCCCACGTTGCCGGGTCCCGGCACCCTGCCTGGCTCCGCGTCGGGAGCACTTCCCCCACGCAGGTCGGCGGAGCCGATCGATCTGCTGGGCACGGCTGGGATGCCAGTGCTCAAGCGGTTGGGTCCGCTTCTCGCCGGCTTTGCGGGGCTGATCGCCCTCCTGGCGGCATGGCGCCGGCGCCGCTGATCCCGATGCCTCGTGGTTACAACCGGGCGGCGGCGGCCAGGGTGCTGTCGAATACCAGGTCTGGCAGCTGCTCGCGGGTGAAGAACGCGGCCTCGTCGGCGTCGTCGCCGGCGGCCAGAGTGCCTCCGGTCACCCGTGCCTCGAACGAGAGGAAAATGGAGGCGTCGGCCCCGGAGGCGCCGGGATAGACGTCAATGACGGCACCGACGTCTACCTGGAGCCCGGTTTCTTCCAGCGCCTCCCTCGCGGCGGCAGCGCGTGGATCTTCGTCGGCGTCGAGGTAACCGGCAGGGAGGGCCCAGCGGCCGAGCCCGGGCTCCATCCCGCGGCGAACGAGGAGCAGCCGGCCGGCGGAGTCGGTGATGACGACGCCGACACCCACCTTGGGGTCGCGGTGGTGCACCAGGCCGCAGCCGGTGCAGACCTGCCCGGCCAGCGGGGCACCCGCCCAGGCCAGCGGTGCGCCGCAGGCCGGGCAGAATCGCGCCGGGCCGTGCTGGTCATGGGCCACGCGGCGAGACTAATCGCGCCGCCTCCGCCGCTTACACCGTGCCGCCCTGATGGTTCATCAAAAGTGTCGCTAGTTGATCTTCGGAGCGAAATATTGACTCACCAATTCGCAATTTCGCTACACCATTGAAGGCCGGCGAGTGGCTGCTGGCGCTCTGCGCGGTTCCCTAGGGCTGGAAGGAGCTGTAGAAGCCCTGAAGCAGTCCCTGGTCAGCGCTCCACTGGGCGGCAGTTGTCTGCAAGAACAGGGCGTAGCCCTTACCGCCGGTAACCATGCCTCGGTCGTTGGCCTGCAAGAGGACGGCGCCGTCTTGCCACTGGAAGGTCCAGTCGGCCGTCTCGTAGTCCCGGTAGGTCAACGGCCCGAGATAGATCCGGTGGTAAGCGGCATGCTGCGCCGAGAAGGTCTTCTCCTGGTCTTGCCAGGCCCCGACGGCCGAGGGCCCCGGGGTATTCGTGGTGTCGACCCGCAGGTGCGTCGCACTCCCAGGCGCGGTGAAGTCGGTCTCGCCGTTCTGCACGCTGGTGGTCCAATCGGCGGGATGCGCCAATGTCCATCCGTCGGGGGAGTGGTAGTTCACCCACCCCGCAGGGATAGCGCCGGGACTGACTGCCTGGACCGGGGCGGCTGAGGACGGGGGTGGGGTGGACGCCGCCGCCGGCTGGCTAGACGGGCTACTCGGCGGAGGGGCCGACGGGCTACTCTGCGTAGGGGCCGACGGGCTACTCGGCGTAGGGGCCGAGGGGCTACTCGGCGCCGGGTTGCTCGGTGCGGCAGTCGTCGGCCTCGCCTGCGCTGGCGTGGTGGCGTGCGAAGGGCCGCGGGTAAGGGCCAGGGCCGCGAGGGTGCCGCCCACTGCGAGGAGGACTAGCGCAGCGGCCAGCAGTGCGCCTCGACGCGATCGGTTGGCCGGCGGTCCGGCCGGGGAGCTGGACTCCGCGGGGGGGAGCCCGTCGGAGGAGGCGGCCGGGAGGTCCGCCGAGACCGGCAGAGGTTCGGCGCCCGCCTGCCTGCCAGCTACATCGGGCTCGACCGGTGCTTGCGCGCCGACCAGGTTGGGCTCGGCGCGCGGCAGCCGCTGATCAAGCGCAGACGAGGCGGCAACCGCTGCCGCGAATGTGCCCGCGACGGGCATCGGCGGGGCGAACGGATCCCGGTACCGAGCCGGTGCGTTGGACTCGTCCGCAGCAGGCTCGGACTCCTGCACCGCAAAGCCAGCTGCGGCTGCGGCGACCGCCGCCGCGTCCAATGCCAGGGTGCGCTCGGCGGCGCTCGGCGCGGCGCCCGGGGTGGGCAGCGGTGGGGGCGCGGTTTCTGGGGCGCTGCGGGCGTCCCGTTCGGCTTGTTCCAGTAGCCTGCGGAGCGCTCCCGCGGTGAGACGTGCCTCGGGATCCTTGCGCAGCAGGCCCTCCAGCGCGGGTGCCAACGGGCCGGCCAACACCACCGGGTCCGGGTCCTGCGTGGCGACAGCAGTCAGGGTCGCCAGCGCCTCGTGCCCCGGGAACGGGGGGTGCCCCTCGACGGCGGTGTAAAGCGTCGCACCCAGTGACCACAGGTCGCTGGGTGGCCCCGGGCGGCTTTCCCGTGCTCGTTCGGGGGCCATGAACGCTGGGCTGCCAACGAGCAAGCCGGTCGTGGTGAGGGTGGAGTCGCCGGCGCTGACCGCAATCCCGAAGTCGGTGAGAACGGCACGGTTGTTGTCCTCCAAGACGACGTTCGACGGTTTAACGTCCCGGTGCACGACGCCCTGCGCGTGCGCTGCCTCCAGGCCGCCCAGGATTTGCAGCCCGATCCCGGCCACCGCGGCCACCGACATCGCCCCGTTTTCCCGAACCGCTTCGGCCAGCGTGCGGCCGCTCAGCCGTTCCATGACCAGGCAGGGATGGCCGTCCTCCTCCACGACGTCGTACATCCGGACTACGGCCGGGTGCGAAAGCCGGGCGGCGGACCGCGCCTCGCGCAGGGTGCGTTCACGCAGCACCTCGACCTCGTGGGCAGACAGGCCGGGCGGGTAGAAGATCTCCTTCACCGCCACCGGCCGGCGCAGCAACTCGTCCTCGGCGAGCCACACCGTCCCCATCCCGCCGCGGCCAAGAAGACCGATGACGCGATAACGACCTGCGATGCGTCGTTCGGTTCCGTCGCCGATCGGCGGTGCTCCGGTGCCGGAGCTTGTGGCCGTCATGGATGTAGCCCTACCCGCTCAGCGCGGTACGGCACCATCCAAACGCGACTCATCACCAGCACAGTCTCCCCCACCGCTAGCCCACGGTGAGCAGGTCCGCTCGGGTTTACGGGCTGCGGGCTGCACCGGTGTGTCCAGGTCCGGGGAGTAGTCACGGGGGCTGCCCGTCGCTGTCATGCGGGGAGCGCACCTTGCTCGTCGGCTATCGATGGCCCAGCAGCTGAGCCACCCGGCCCCGATCGAGGTAACGAGCACCACGACAACAGACCACGAGAACAGCGTGAGCGAGCGGTTGATCATTCCGACGTGGTTGAGCAGCAGAATGACCGGTTCGTGCCAGATGTACGGTGCTGCACCAGCCCCGAAACAGCGGGTTCCGTCCTCCGCGGCGACTCGATGCCACGGGGAGCCCACTTGAACCCGAACTCATTTCGCGCCGAGAATTCGCAGGGATCGTCGAACCGGCCGGTCCGCGGCGGCGAATCCCGGGGTGTGATTCCCTACCGGACACCGACCGCCGGGGATCGGCGCGTTCTGGGGTGCGAGGCCGCCGACGGCGTTCCTGTCACGGGCGGCGGGCTGTTGCCCGCCTCACTGTGGGTTTTGGAACGGCACGACGGCCGCCTCTGGCAGATCGTGGCGCTCGCGACGACCGTGGTGGGCTGCCGTGAATTCCTGGGCCCGTCCTTCGACGGGCCGGCGGTCCCGGCCGGCTGACTGAGCGGGCCCGGCAGGATGACCAAGACCGGCTGGGCAGGTTGACGGGGCCGGTTCGCGGGCGCGCCTAGCTCGGGCGCCTCTTGATGGTTGCCTGGGCGGGGAGCACGTCTTGGGCTGCGCGATGGGTGCCGGAGTTGGACTGGGCTGACACTGACCGATTTGCCTGATCGGCCGTGGGAGGTGCGGGTTTGGTGCCTTCGGATTTTCGCCCGCTCGCCCGGACCGCCTACGAAGGAGGAACTTGCGGACGAGCAGAATCACGAGCAGCAGAACCAGGAGCCGGCCCATCCAGCCACCGGTGGCGTATGAGGTGAAGGAGCTACTCGCGAGCTGGATGGAATGCCGCATCATCGGTGGATTGCCGTCCATGAGGAACCCCAACGTCGCCACGGCAGCAGCCCGCGCGTCGTTGATGACACCCTCCCGTAGCATCACGTGGCTGGCGAACGGCCCCGGATCCCCGAGGTCGTTGCCGCATGTCGGGCCGTTAGCTCAACTGGCAGAGCAGCGGACTTTTAATCCGCGGGTTCCGGGTTCGATCCCCGGGCGGCCCACCCGTCTGACCTGCGGTTTTGGATTCGTCTCGCGCAGCCGGCCCTGCCGGGGGGGCTTGGTGGGGCCCATGTGGGGCCCCCGTGTTGACTTGGTCGGCCGCAGACCCTGGCCGGACGCCCGCTCGCGGCACCAGCGCGATAGCGGCCTCAGCGGCCTGCCGGGCCACGTCGGGAAGCACGCTGGTGTAGGTGTCGGCGGTGATCGTTATTGAGGAGTGGCGCAGCATCTGCGAGACGACTTTCAGATTGGCCCCGCCCGCTAGGGCAAGCGTGGCGGCGCCGTGCCGTAGGTCATGGAGGCGGATCGGGGGCAACTCCGCGGTGCGCAACAGCCAGTCGAAGTGCCGGCTCACATACTCCGGGTGTAGCGCGGTGCCATCTTCGCGGGTAAACACCAGCCCCGTCTCGCGCCACTCCTCCTTCCACGCACGCCTGTCGAGGTCTTGGCGTTCGCGATGGGCGCGGAGCACAGCGACGGTCTGATGGTCCAGCGCGATGGTGCCTTCGCTTCCGGACTTGGGCCGCGCCTCTTCGGTGGCATAGCCGAGTTGCACGATTTGACCGTTGACTGCGAGCTCCCCTCGGTCGAGGCCCACGTCTGTCCACTTCAGGCCGATGGCCTCGCCCCGGCGAAGGCCACGAAAGACGATGAGGTGGTACAGGGCATAGAGGCGGTCAGCGCTGGCGCGATCCAGGAACGTGCCCGTTTGCTCGGGGGTCCACAGCGCCACTTTCGGAAGGGCGTAGCTCGCGCGAAGCTCGTCGGCGAGCGTCCGGATTCTGGCCAGTGCGGCCTCGGCCCGCTGGACATCAGCTTGGGCGGCGAGATCGAGCGGGCGTCTGCTGACGCGGCGGCCGGCCATCTTGGCCTTATGCGTAGCTTGCTTCAGCTGTCGCTCAGCCGTCCGCCGTTGGAGGTCCCAGCCGTGCCATGCCTCGACGCGCTCGGCAGTCCACAGCGCCGGTCGGGGTCGGGCACCCTGGGCGAGTTCGACGAACACCGCCGGGTTGAATGGGATCAACCGACGTTTGACGGCCGCATTCAGCGCCGATCGCAATGTCGCGTGGACGCGGCGGATCCGGGCTGCGGTTAATGGACGGGCTGTCTTGGGGACCTCTCGTGCCGACAGCAAGTGGGCAGCCAAGTCTCCGGGCGCCCCGCCGACAGACCCTGGGCGCCCCAGTGCCCGCATCGCCCCATAGAGATCCTCGATGTCGGACGTTGTCAGTTCGGTGAGTCGACGATGTCCAAGGCCAGGGACTAGGTAGAGACGGATGTGCTCGGCGTAGCTGCGGGCGGTTGTCGAGCGCAACCCCGCCTTGCCCGCCAACCACCCCGTCAGGTACGCCTCGACGGTCTGCCGGCCAGCATCCACGTGGGTACGCTTATTGACCCTGTCCAGTAGATCGGTCAGCGCCACTTCCGCGGCCCGTTGGGTGACGAAGCCACCTTTGCGTTGCCGACGTCGCGACCCGGTCGGACCGGCTGGGAGGGCGGCCTGGTAGTACCAGCTCCCATGCCCGCGGGCCTTCAGGCGTAGGCAGTTCGCTCCTAGCCGGTGTCCTGCATCGTCACGGCAGCCGCACCGTTTGAAGGTTGCACCCCTCACGTCGCGTCCCTCCCTCGAGGCAGGGATCGGCTTCGGATCCCGGTCGGCTCCGCCTACCGCATGTCACGATGCCCGACCCGCCTCGCGGCGAGCTGGGTTATCCACAGGTTCTGTGGACAGGCCGAGCAGTAGTAACAACGGCTCAGTAGGGATCCGAATGCGGTGCCCAAGATGCAACACCGGCGTAGGCCATCGATCGGATCGCACTAACTCGTAGGCGGCGCTTCTTCCAATGCCGAGCGCGCGGGCGGCGACCGTGAGGTCGACCACAGCCGGTAACGCCAGCAGCTGCTTGCGGTCCATTCGGGCCTCGACGTTACTCATCACGTTCCTCGATTTATGGGCGACGATTCGCTGCCGCTGCCGCTGCCGCTGCCGCTGGTCAATGGGCGAGCCTTTGCTGATGAGCGTGGAGGCCCTCCTTGCCCAAAGTCTTGCCCCGCTTCGACCCGGGACGCGATGTCCATGCGGAGCGGATCAGGGGATTGCCCCAATGGTTGCCCTGCTCGGCGTCAGGCGCAGTTCGTAGGGGCAAGCGGCGCCTTTGACGTCGCCACACCCGAGCCGTGGGCGGGTGCGCCTTCATCGGGCAACCACCCTTCGGTGTTCCGATCGAATGGCCATGGGGCGGCCTTGCTTGTGTCAACCGCGACATATCGCCGCAGGTCGCCTACCGGGACTTGGGGCAAACGTAGCCAGCCTCGTTACATCTGCGCAGGTCGTGTACCAGGACAAGAGTTAGGGCAAGCCTTCGCGAGAGTCTTCGGCCATGTCCAACCCAGTCGCCCGGCTGTTGGCATCCGGGCCGATGCAATGCCTGACCGTCCGTCCGGCAGAAGTGCCGCGGAGCGTCCGTTATCCACAGGCTTGCGGTGCGCCTCTTGACCCCCGCCAGGTTGAGGGGTTCTATCACCCGCGGATAGTCCTTTTGGGCTCTCCAACCGTGGTTCCGGTTCGTCGCTCGGCACTTCGGATGAGCTGCCGAGCAGGTTGCGGCTGCGGCACGAGGGTCCATGTGCCGTCGTGTCGCCTTGTCAGGACGGCGGTGGGGGCGTTGGCTCTGCGGACCGCGGTTGTGGCTGGACCCGCTTTGGCTGCGGTCACAATGGCTTTGGCCACCGCCGGCTGTAGCGCGGGCTCATCTGCGGCCGTCCCATCACCGTCCGCGGCGGGTCCCACTCGGCTGTCCGTCCCCGCGTCGAGCCAGTCCTCATCGAGCGATCCCAGTGCGGCGGCTACAACGGCGGTCCTTCGTCAGTACGACGCATTTTGGGGGGCGTTGCCACCAGCGTCGGCGGCCACCACTGACACCTCGCGGCTCGATGCGTTGTTCGCAACGACTACAACGCCCGAACTCTCGCAGTTGGTCGAGACGTTCGGCAAGCAGCGCACGGCAGGAAAGGTTCTCTACGGGAGGGACGTTTTGCACCCGGTGGTTACCTCGGTTGCGAATGACCTTGCTCGCGTCACAGACTGCCAGGATTCGAGTCAATCCGGCGTTATGGACCTCAAGTCGGGCCGCAGGCTCACCGTTGGGGTTTCCCGCAACCCTGTCGATGCGACTCTGCTCATGCGAGGCGGAGTCTGGAAGGTCTCCGTGGTCCACTACCGGCCTGGCGACACATGTTGACGCCAATTCCCCGGTCGCTGGCGGTTGTCGTCGCGGCGGTTGGTCTCTTGGTATTCGTAGGCCCGTCGGTGCGTGCGGATGCCGGCGGTCCCGGGCCGATACAAGTGCGGGGTGACAACAAGGGCGGAAACGTCGATACGACCGTCACGGTGCCGGGGTCGAATCCATCCGCGTTCGCCGGCTCGGCCTCAAGCGGGCGCCTCGCCGCCGCCGGGGTGAGCTCCGGGCTGTCCGTGACGTGCACGTACGCGGCTCCGCGGGCGGATGGCCATCTGTTTCGGGAGTTTCGCGGTAGTGATCCTGGCCAGTATTTCTTCGTGAGCTGCACGGATGGGAGCCGTCAGTTGGTGTGGTTCCCGGATGCGGCGCCGCCGCGGAACGGGGACGCGCTGGCGGCAAGGGCGGCGGTGCTGAGCCCGGCTGTACTGGCGCGGCAGGCTTTTGGCCGGTTGCCGTTGCCCGCGCCGCGGGTTCATCACAGCCCGGATGCGACCGGTGGTGGCCGTCCGCAGACGGTGGTCGGTGTTCAGACCTGGCTGTGGGTGGATCCGGTCACGTTCGGCGCACTGACGCAGACGGTTTCGGTCGGCCCGGTGTGGGCGACGGTGACGGCCCGCCCGGTCTCGACGGTGTGGGCGACGGGCAGCCCGGATGCGGCGCCGGCAACGTGCCCGGGGCCCGGGGTGGCATACGACCCGCGGCGCGCCCCTGACGGGCAGTCCACGTACTGCAGCACCGTGTATTTGCGCTCCAGCGCCGGTCAGCCGCAGATCGGCCCGTCGGACAACGACAGGTTTTTCACCGGTTCGGCGACCACGACCTGGCGGGTGAGCTGGGTCGGCTCCGGTGGCGCCGGTGGCCAGCTGCCGGATCTGCAGCGCACCAGTTCTTTCCCGATCGCGGTGGCCGAATTGCAGGCCGTCAACTACTAATTCTGTGAGGCGCGATGGACACGTTGGGCACGTTCACGCCGGATACCGCGGCGCGCCCATCTAACGGGGCTGGCGGCGGGGGGCCGATGTCCGGCGCCGGGCGCGCGTCCCGGCCGGCGCCGCCCGCGCTGGCGCCGCCGAAGCGCCGCCGACGGCCGGCGCTGTGGGGTCTTGGGCTGGCGCTGATCGCCGGCGGCGGCGCGGCCGCCGCGATCACCGTGTCGGCGGCGGGCCACCGGCTGCCGGTCCTGGCTCTGGTCGGTCCGGTCCCGGCTGGGGAGCCGATTAGCGCCGCCGATCTGACGGTGGCGCATGTCGCGGCCGACCCGGCGCTGAACCCGGTCGCGGCCAGCGACGTAGGCACGGTCATCGGCCGGCTGGCCGCTGTTGATCTGCGCCCGGGGACCTTGCTCACCCGCGAGGAGTTGAGCACCGTCGGGATCCCGGGCGCCGGGCAGGCGCTGATCGGGGTATCGCTGAAACCCGGGCAGTTGCCGGCCCGGCCGCTGGCCCGCGGCGACCGGGTCCTGGCGGTGCAGACGGTGGGGCAAACCCCGGGCCAGGACCCGGCCGGCGTGAAGGGCGTCGGCGCCGGTCTGCCGGCCATCGTCGGTGAGGTCGGCGCGGCGGCCTCGGACGGCACCGCCGTGGTCGACCTGGTGATCAATCAGGGCGACGGGCCGGGGTTAGCGCAGGCCGCGTCCGCGGGCCGGCTGTACCTGGTGCTGCTGCCCCGGGCGGCAAGCCGGTGACCGTTATCGCGCTGGCCTCGGCGAAGGGCTCACCGGGGGTGACCACCACCTGCCTGGCGCTGGCAGCGGTCTGGCCCCGGCCGGTGCTGCTTGCCGAGTGCGACCCGGCCGGCGGTGACATCGCCGCCGGCTACCTGCAGGGGCAGAGCCTGGGCGCCGGCGGGCTGCTGGAGCTGGCGCTCGCCGCCCGCCGTGGGCTCGGCGCCGACGACGTGGTGGACCGCTGCGTCCGGCTCGCCGACGAGGTGTTGCTGCTGGCCGGGCTGGCCGACGGCGGGCAGGGCCCCGCGTTGGCCGGGATGTGGCCGACGATCGGGGCCGCGTTCCGGGCCCTGGGGGACCGGACAGCGGCTCGCGATGTGCTGGTCGATTGCGGCCGCCTGGGGGACGACGGCGGCCTGGTGGAGCTGCTGGCCGGCTGCGATTTGTTGGCGCTGGTGGTGCGGCCGACGTTGCGGCAGGTCGACGCGGCTCGCGGCCGGTTGGCCAGCCTGCGCCGCCAGCTCGGGCAGTCAGGATCAGCCCGGCCGGAGATCGGTTTGCTGCTCACCGGCCCCGGACCACATAGCGACATGGAGGTTTCCCGGGTTTTGGAGGTCCCGGTGTGGGGGGCGTTGCCGGCCGACCCGGACACCGCCGCGGTGCTGTCCGACGGCGCCGGGCGCCGGCGGGGTTTCGATCGGGCGCCGCTGATCCGCGCGGCCAGGGGTGTCGCGGTCCGCCTCTCCGGACGCGCCGAGGCGGCGCCCGGCATGCCGCAGCGCGTCGGGCCGGCGGTGGCGCAGCCGGCCGGGGGTGCGGGGTGACGTCGCCGAGTTCGTTGCCTTACCGTGGAGCCGCGCCCGCCGCCCGCGGCGATGCCTTGGTGGATTACACCGTGGTGCGGCGGCTGCGCCAGGCAGTCGCCGAACGGCTCAGCGCCGAACTGGTCGCGCTCCGCAAACGCCGCTCGGCGGACGTCGGGCCGGCCGACCGGCGGATGCTGGGCCGGGCGCTGATCGATGAGCAGATCGCCGAACTCGCGGCGGGCGCCGCCCGGGACGGCCGGGCCGCGCCGACCCCGGAGCAGGAAGACGCCCTCGCCGGGGCGGTGTTCGCCGCCATCTTCGGCCTGGGCCGGCTGGAACGGTGGGTGGCCACCGCGGAGATCGAGAACATCGACGTGAACGGCTGCGATCAGGTGTGGCTGTCCTACGCCGGCGGCCGGCGGGAGCAGGCCGGTCCGGTGGCCGATTCGGATGACGAGCTGATCGAGATGATCCAGTCGTTCGCCGCCTATCTGGGGCAGAGCACCCGGGAGTTCTCCAGCGCGAAGCCGTTGCTGAATCTGCGGCTGCCGGACGGGTCCCGCCTGTCGGCGTGGATGTCGGTCAGCCCCCGGCCGGGGTTGACGATCCGCCGGCACCGCTACACCGACATCGACCTGGACGACCTGATCGGTCTGGGCACGGTGGATCGGGCGCTGGCCGAGTTCCTGCGCGCCGCGGTTCGGGCCCGGCGCAACATTGTGGTCACCGGCGCGGTCAACGCCGGGAAAACCACCCTGGTCCGGGCGTTGGCGAACGAGTTCGACCCGGCCGACAAGCTGGTCATCTGCGAGCAGGAATACGAACTCGGCCTGGACCGGCTCCCCGGCCGGCACCGGCAGGTGATCAGCCTGGAAGCGCGGGACGCGAACGCGGAAGGCTCCGGGGCGGTTGGCCTGCCGGATCTGGTGGTGCACGCGCTGCGGATGAACCCGGACCGGATCATCGTCGGGGAGGTCCGCTCTGATGAGCTGCTGCCGATGCTGCGGGCGATGGGCAGCGGCTGCACCGGTTCGCTGTGCACGCTGCACGCGAACTCCGCGGCGGCCGCGTTCGGCCGGATGGCCGCGATTGGGCTGGCCAGCCCGCAGCGCCTGCCGGTCGAGGCGACGCACCTGCTCGCCGCCGACGCGGTGCATCTGATCGTGCACCTGGACCTGGTCGACGACACCGGCGTCGGCGGGGTCCGGCAGCGCCGGGTGGCCGGCGTGCTGGAGGTGACCGGGGTCGGGGAGAACGGCCGGGTCGCCACCAACGAGGTGTTCCGGCCAGGCCCCGGCGGCCGGGCAGTCCCCGGCTGCTCCCCGGCGAGCCTGCCGTTGCTGGTCCGGGCCGGGTTCGACCCCGGCTGGCTGCAACGACCGGCCGCCCAGTGGCCGCCCCCGACCGCTGACCGGGACGGTCAAGCGTTCCTGCGCGCCGGGAGCCGGTCGTGACCGCGGTCGTGACGCTGGCCGGCGCGACGGCGACCGCCGGGGTGCTGCTGCTGCTCGCCGGCCTGGTCGGGGTCAGCGACGAAACGGTCAACCGGTGGCGGCCCCGCACCCAGCGGCCGGCACGGGTCGGTGCGGCCGGCCTGGCCGGGGCTGGCCGGGTCCGGGCCGGCTACCGGCGCTGGGCGCTGTCGCTGGCCGCGCCGCTGCTGGCGTTGCTGCTGACCGGCTGGCCGGTGGCCGCGCTGCTCGCCGCCGCGGCCGCGGTCGGTGTGCCCCGGCTGCTCGGCGGCCGCCGGGCCGCGGAGGCGCGGATCGCCCGGCTGCAGGGGTTGGCGGACTGGACCCGGCGGCTCGCCGACGTCCTGGGCGCCGGCGCGGGCCTCGAGCAGGCCCTGCAGGCCAGCATGCGGACGGTCCCCGCTCCGATCACGGCTGAGGTCGGCGCGCTGGCCGCCCGGCTGCACGCACGCCACCCGGTTGGCGAGGCGCTGCGGGCGTTCGCCGACGACCTGGACGACCCGGTCGGCGACCTGGTCGTCGCCGCGCTGCTCCTCGCGGCGGGCCGCCGCGGCCGGGGCCTGGCCCGGGTGCTGACCGGGCTGGCCGGCACCGTCGAGGCGGAGGTCGCGATGCGCCGCGGAGTGGAGGCCGACCGGGCCCAGCCCCGCACCACCGCACGGTGGGTCTGCTACATCAGCCTGGCCGTCGCCGCCGGCCTGTTCGTGTTCAACCCGAGCTACGTCGCGCCGTTCGGCACCCCTAGCGGGCAGGTGGTGCTGCTGGCGGTCGGCGCCCTGTTCGCCGGGGCGTTCGCCTGGATGCAGCGGCTGACCAGATCCCCTCCCGGGGGGCGCTTCCTCCCAAAGGCCAGCGCGAAAAGTGCCCCGGCCGGGTTGGGTAGCCGGTGAGCGCCACCTCCGCCGCGGTGCTCGGCGGGGCCGCGGCCGGCCTCGGGGTGCTGCTCGTCGCCGCCGAGCTGTTCCCCGGCCGCCCGGACCTGGCCGCGGCGCTGGCCCGGCTGGACACCTCCCGCGCCCCAACACACTCGCCCCGTCATGGCCCCACGGTCGGTCTGGGGAGAGGGGAGGGGGTAGGCCGCTTGTTGGCCGGCCGGCTCACCGGCCCGGGCCGGCGCATCCCGCTGCCGACCGCCGATCTGCAGGTGCTGGACCGCACCCCGGAGTGGCTGTACGCCCGTAAGGCCGCCGCCGCCCTCGGCGGGCTCGCGCTGCCAGCAGCCCTGCTCGGGCTGCTGGCGGTCCTCGGCGCCGGCCTCCCGATCGCGCTTCCGGTGGCGGTTTCGCTCGCCGCGGGGGTGGGCGGCTTCTTCCTGCCGGACCTGCTGCTGCGCGGGCAGGCCGCCGAGGCCCGGGCCGGGTTCCGCCGCGCGGTCGGCGCCTACCTGGACCTGGTCGCGCTCGAACGCGCCGCCGACGGCGGCCCGGCCGACGCCCTGGAACGCGCCGCCGCCGTCGGCGAGGGCTGGGCGTTCACCCGGCTGGCCGACTGCCTGGAACGCGCCCGGCTGTCCGGCGCCACCCCGTGGCAGGCCCTGGCCGAACTCGCCGACCAGCTCGAGGTGGAGGAGCTGCGCGACCTCGCCGACATCATCGCGCTGGCCGGTGATGACGGTGCCGCGGTCTACGACACCCTGCTCGCGAAAGCCGCCGCGCTCCGCGGCCGGGCGCTGGCCGAAACCGAAGCCGAAGCCAACGCCGCCTCCGAACGGATGACCCTGCCCGGGGTCCTCCTCGCGTTGGCGTTCATCGTCCTGGTCTGCTACCCCGCGCTCGCCCGAACGCTCGGCTAAACCCCTGATGCGAAGGAGATATCGACATGCCAGAACTCGCCTACCTCAACGCGCTGCTCACGCTGCTGCGCGGCCGACTCGACCCGGGCCGCGACCAGGACCTCAACCGGGAGCGGGGGTCGGTCACCCTCGAGCAGGTCGCGATCGCCGCCGGCCTGCTCGCGATCGCGATCGCCGCGGTCGCCATCATCGCCAAAGTCGTGCTCAGCTACACCAACAAACTCAACTGAGCCGGCCAGCGATGCGATCGAGCAGACCTCGGCACGCCGGGCGCGGCCCCGGGCCGGGCGGCGAACGGGGATCGGCCACCCTGAACCTGGTCGTGGTGTTCCCCGTCTTCCTGCTACTGCTGCTCGCGACCGTGCAGGCCGCGCTGATCTGGCACGCCCGGAACGTGGCCAGATCCGCCGCCGAGCAAGGACTGCAGGCCGAACGGCTGTATGACGGCACCGCGTCCGCCGGCCAGCAACGCGCCCGGCAGTTCCTGGCCGAAACCGCCGGCACGCTGCTCGTCAGCACTAGCGTGTCCACCGGCCGCACCTCAGCCATCGCCCGGATCGAGGTCCGCGGCACTGCCTTGGCGCTGATCCCCGGCCTGCACCTGAACGTGCACGCCGACATCAGCTCCCCGGTCGAACGCTTCACCCCCGACCTCCCCGCGCGGGCCAGCAGCGCAGCGGCCGCCGCAGGCAACCCCAGCACTAGCGGCGGCTGACATGCGCACCCGAGCACCGCACCGGAACGGTGCGGACCGCGGGTCGGCGACAATCGAGCTGGTCGTCCTGACCCCTGCGCTGCTCGCGCTGGTGCTGCTGCTGGTCGCCGCCGGCCGGATCACCACCGCCAAAGGGCAAGTCGAGCAGAGCGCCAGGGACGCCGCCAGGGCGGCCTCCCTGAGCCGTAGCCTGACCGACGCGCAGCACGCCGCCGCGCAAACCGCGCAGGCCACGCTCGGCGCCGAGCACCTCACCTGTCAGCACCTGCAGCTACAGGTCTCCGGCGGCTTCACCGTCCCCGCCGGGCAGCCCGCCACGGTCCACGTGCGGCTGTCCTGCAGCGCCGCGCTGGCCGATCTGGCGCTGCCCGGGCTGCCCGGCAGCCGCACCGAAACCGCCAGCTACGACGCGCCTCTCGACACCTACCGAAGCAGGTGAGTAGATGAATCCCTCTATCGCGGATGCCAGCGTGGATCGGCAGCGGGGCTCGCTCACCCTGTTCGCGATGGTGCTGATGCTCGGGCTGCTCGCGATGGCCGGGTTGGTCGTCGACGGCGGCGCGAAGCTCACCGCCCAGCGGCGCGCCGATAATGAAGCCGAACAGGCCGCCCGCGCCGGCGCGCAAGCCGTCGACGCCGCGTCGCTGCGCGGCCCGCAACCGGCCACCCTCAGCCCGGGCGCGGCCCGCTCATCCGCGCTGGCCTACCTCGCCGCCGCCGGCTACCCCAACGCCGTCGTCACGGTCGGCGCGGACACCATCAACGTCCAAGTCGCTCTACGGCGCCCGACGGTGATCCTCGGGCTGATCGGGCTGCGCTCGATCGCGGTCACCGGCAGCGGCCGGGCCCGGCTGCTCACCGGCATCCGGCAGGAACAAACCCGATGAACACCCCCACCCCAACGAGCCCCGCCGCGAAGCGCCACCCTGCACCGGGCCGGCCAGTTGCGCACCCCTTAACCGCCCGCGCCGGGGAATTGAGCCGGGCCGCGGCCGCCCTCGCCGCGCTGAGCGCCGCGGTGCTGGGCGTCCCGGTGGGGCTGGCGTGGCTGACCGCGCCGCTCCTGCCGCACACGCTGCCCACACCTGCGCAGCTCTCGCACCTGCTGATGGCCCGCGACTCCGGGCAACTGCTGATATCGGCGCTGCTGGTGATCGCCTGGATCGGCTGGGCCCTGTTCGCGGCCAGCGTCGCGGTCGAAGCCGCCGCCCAGCTGCGCGGCCGGGGGGCACCCCGGTTGCCCGCCGCCGGACCGGCCCAAGACCTCGCCGCCCGACTGGTGGCCACCGTCGCCCTCGCCGCGACTGGTGGCGGCCTGATGTTGCTACCGGCCGCCCTGCCGGCGCGGGCCGCCACGATCCAGGCGCCGGAAGCCCCGACGCCCCCGGCAGCGCCGGCATCCCGCACAGCCCCGGCTGCGACGGCGACGCACCTGGCAGACGCCGCCGCGGGGGCGCAGAAGGTGTACCGCGTGCAGGGACCGCGGGCCGGGCAGCGGGACAGCCTGTGGGCGATCGCCGCCCGGCACCTCGGTGATCCGCTGCGCTGGCACGAGATCGCGGCGCTCAACACCGGCCGCGCCCAACCGGACGGTCGCGCCTTGCAGGATCCGCACTGGATCGTCCCGGGCTGGGAGCTGCTGATGCCTGCCGACGCAACCGAAGTGCAGACCCTCGCCGAGATCCACCATCTCCCACCAGCCGACGCCAGCCGGCCGCCGGCCGCCTCGGCCCCTGCTGCCCCCAACCCCGGAACAGTGCCGGCACCTGTGGCAGCGGTACCGCCCAAGATCGTCACCCCTGCCGCCCCGCCGGCATCGGGTCGCGGTGTGGTTCCCGGGCCGAGCTCCCAGCCAGCACCTCCCCCGGCGACCTGGCACGGCGGAGCGGCTGGGCGGAACCGATCTTCGGTCGAGGCGCTTGGGCTGGGCGGGGCGGGGCTGCTCGCGGCGGGCCTGCTGGCCGGGTTGGCCCGGCTTCGCGTGATCCAACGGCGCAATCGGCCTGACAGTTACCAGCTGAGCGCACCGGCGCCCGGGCTGCGGGCTGCTGAGGTCAGCCTGCGGGTCGCCGCCGAGCCCCGCGACCGTCAGTTCCTCGACGACGGGCTGCGAGCCCTCACAGCCGCGCTCACCCCACGCGGCAGCCGCATCACGCCACTGCCCGATCCAGTCGCCGCTCGGCTCACTAGCCAAGGCCTGGAACTGCTGCTCGCCACACCAAGGCCCGATCCACCGGCGCCGTTCCTGCCACTCAACGACGGGACCAGTTGGCTCCTGCCCCGAACGGCGCCGCCCCACCCCGACCAGCCGGGGGATGCCGGGCGCCCGTTGGCGGCGTTGCCCGCGCTGACCCCGCTCGGCCGCGACGAGCACGGCCTGCTGCTCCTCGACCTCGAGGCCGCCGGCACCCTCAGCATCACCGGCGAGCCCGAGCAGCTCACCGCGATGCTGCGCCGGATCGGCGCCGAACTCGCGGTCGCCAGCTGGGCCGACGCCGTCCACCTGACCCTCGTCGGGTTCGGCGCCGAGCTGTGCGCGCTGCAACCCGAACGGCTGCAGCATGCCGCCGTCCTCGGCGAGCCTTTGCTGTGCCAGCTTGAAGCCCGCGCCGCCGGCGCCATCACTACCGGCCGGCCGGGAATGGACCAGGTGCTCGCCAGCAGGCTCAACGCCGACCAGGACCCCACCACGCCGGAGATCATCCTGCTGGCGACCCCGCCCGACGAAGCCGTGTCCCGGCGGCTCGCCATGCTCGCCGGATTAGGGCAGCGGACCGGCATCGGGATCATCGTCGCCGGCCAATGGCCGGCCGCCCGTTGGCAACTGCAACTCGACCAGACCGGAATCTTGGAGATACCCAGGCTCGGGCTCAGCCTGCACGCCGACACCCTCACCGAGGCCGCAACCGGAGTGCTCACCGACCTGCTCGGCCACGCCCGCCGCGAGGACAGCAACGAACCCGCGCCCGATCGGGCGCCCCCGGTGGCGACGCCGCTAGCCGTGGCGGAGCACCCCGGCCGCAGCGAGGACATGCAGCCAAACCGGCCGGCCCCGGCGACCGGGATGGCGGCGCCGGTCGAGGAACCCGATGACCTCAACGCGGCAGTCCACGCATTCCTCACCGGAACCGGACCGGCGGTGTCGGTGATGGGCCCGATCAACGTCCGCGCGAACGGGCCGCTCGAAACCAAACGCCTACTGCTGTCCACCGAAATCGTCGTCTACATTGCAGTGCACGGCCGCCGCGTGCAACACCTGCACCGGCTCGACGAGGCGATCTGGCCCGGCCAACCAGTCCGGGTCGCGACCCGCACCGAAGCGATCGCCCGGGCGCGCAAATGGCTCGGCGCCGACAACGATGGCGAGCCGTACCTGCCGCCCGGCTTCGGCGACGGACTGACGCTGAGTGAGGGCGTGCTGGTCGACTGGGACCTGTTCGGGCGCCTCGTTGCCCGCGGCCGGGATGAGGACCTGCGCCAAGCCCTGCGCCTGGTGCGGGGCAAACCGTTCGAGGCGATCCCCTACGGCCGGTACAGCTGGCTCGCCGAGCTCTACCTCGAACAAGACATCCCCATCGCCGTCATTGACGCCGCGCACACCCTGGCGGGTAACTGCCTGCGCCGCGGGGACTACGACGGTGTGCGGGACGCCACCCGCATCGCGCAACTCGTCGACCCCTACGACGAACGCCCCTGGCGGGACCGCATCCTGGCCGAACACGCCCTGGGCAATCACGGCGTCGTCAAACGCCTCGCCGACCAGATGCGCGCCCTACTCGAAACCGACCTCGACGACGTCATGACCGAGGAAACCGAACAACTCCTCGCCCGGGTCGCCCCACGAGCCGAGCCCAAAGCCGGCTAGCCGCAGGACTTTCCACGCCGGGCGACGGAGTTCGAAGCGCAACGCAAGGGAACGAGACGCACATCCGAGGAGAGGCGAACCCCCGCATCGCTCCCTGCGTCGATGCGGGTGGTCCCGAAAACGGGCGGACAGCCGCCCCAACGCACATGTTCATGCTGATCCACAAATTGTGCATCCACGCCCACGCAGAGACCGCCCGGCGGGAGGATGTCAGCCATGGCGTCGCCGTTTCGTCTGCTACCCCCGGGCCTGGTGCTCCGTGGTTCGGTCGAGCAGGCCGTGTGGACGGTGCTGCGGTTCAGCACCCCAACCCCGCGGCACGCGGCCGCGTTGTCTGGCCTGTTCGGAATCTACGAACGCAGCGGCTACCCGCCCATCACCCACCGCGAGGCGGCCGCGGCGATGGGCACCAGCCAAAAGACCCTGCGGCGCTGGCTACAGGAAGCCCGCGAGGCCGCCCAGAGCGGGCCGGTGCCAGCCAGCATCAGCTGCGCGATCGGGGTAGCCGGCGAGCAGCTACCCCGGCTGGCCCCCGACCTCGCCGCAGCCTGGCGGGCGGCCGGGTGCACCCTGCACGCGCTGCACCCCGCGGCGGTCGCCGCCGCCGCCCGGCTGTTCGGTGTCACCCCCAGCTGGGAGGTCGACACGGTGAGATGCCAGGTGCCCCTCGTGGTCCCGCCAGGCCGTACCCTCGAACTCCGAGAGGCCCGGCGCCGGCTGCGCCGCTACCTGCGACGCCACCAACCCAACAATTGGGTGACCGTCGCCAAGCAGACCGGCCTGATCGACGTGTCGACCCTGCGGGTCCTTGCGGAAGCCGAAGGAATCGCTACCGGAACAAACGGGCCGGTGGACCGGAGCCCCCGGGGTCCGGACCTACCGCTGCTCCGGCAGCTGGAAGCAGCCGGCCGGCCCATGACTACCGACGAGCTCCTGGCCGGGTTACGGCGCTGGGCGCACGGAAACCATGCCGGACCTGCCCCGACCCCGTGGCAGCTCCGAAAGGTGCTGGCCGGCTCTCTGCTCTACCAGCCCGACGGTAAAGGGTGGCGCGCCGCCGCCCCCCACATCGTTGAATTGGCCAGGCGCGACCGGATTGTGCTGAGGGCCGTCGCGGCCGCCGACGGGCAGGCGCAGGTCCACGTCGTCATTCAGGCGCTGGTGGAAGCCGGCTATGGAAGCCGGGCGAGCGCCCAACAGGCCGTTCTTACGTGCCCAGTCGTGAGAAGCGCCCCCGGAACCCGGGGATGGCTCGTCGCGCTTGACGCGTGCACCCAACCGCGGGCCGGCCCCCTTGAGGGCACCTGGATTCCCGCTCGCGCGAATCCATCAGGTGACTCACAGGCAAAGCGTCGCACGGGGCACCAACTGTGATCTAAGGTGTGACATGGAGGTGGCCATGTTCGCGTTCTTGCCCGAAGCCCAGCCGGTCACGCTGGCCCCGGCGCCGCTTCAACAGGTCATCGCGCAGATCAAGTTCGACAGCCAGTCCGACCTTGCGCAACACAGTGGCGCCTCAGCAATGCACGACCAGCTCGGTCACTTGTACCCCCGGCTCCTGAGCGAGCCTCAGACCGTCGTCACTGCCGCACCTGGCGGGGTCTCAACCTCTGAGAACCCACAGTGGCGGCTCACGGATCTTGCTGGCGAGTGGTCGTGTGTGATCGCGGCAGACTCCGTCGCTCTTCACACGACCGTTTACACCCGATGGGAGGACATGCGCGCGCGACTGCTGGCGATGCTTGACGCCCTCGCGCAAGCCGCCAGGCCTCGCTCCCGTGAACGCCTCGGACTCCGATACGTCAACCACATTCATGCCAGTGATGACGGCACCTTCGAACATCGAGTAGTGCCAGAGCTGCTTGGCGTGACCAAGCTGGCTGGCTGGCGGGACTCCGTCGCCATGTCGCTAAATCAGGTCGTGCTTCGGGACGACGACGTTCAGATCGCCGTGCGGCATGGCTTCGGTGGAAATGCGCTCGCGCCCGAAGGGATCTTCGTCCTCGACATCGACTGCGCAACCGAGATCCCGGCCCTCTACGACGGGGACGCGGCACTCGCGTTGCTCGATGAGCTGAACGATGCCGCGTGGAGGTGCTTTAGTGCGCTGATTCATGCTGATTATCGCAACGCGCTAGGAGAAGTGAGATGACTGCCCCCTTCACCAACCAAGGCAGCATGACGAGTGCGACGGGTTCCGATGTCGTGCCTGTCCCGGGAGAAGCCCACCGACCGGTTGTGGTTTTCGTTCTCTCACATGCCGAGGAGTGGGAGCAACAGAGCAAGTGGGACATGGTTTCCGAGATCGTTCACGGGGGATACCTCTTTCGCGCTAGCGCCATGTTGAGTTGCCCCACCGCGCACTTTTCGTGGACTGACCGCGCGCTGGTGGTTAGCGTCGACAGAGCAATCGAGAACCCGTTCTCGGCAAGTACGGATGCTGACGAGCGATTGCCTCCTGCCGACGCCGTGTCCGCGCTGCCTCGACAGGCGATTCTTGCGCGAGAGCTTCGTCAGTTGACCGGACTGTCCGCTGGGTTGCTTGGTGAGTCCCTCGGAGTAAGCAGGGAGCAGTTCCAGCGATGGATGAGTGGGCGCCCCATCAGCGACCCACGGCATGGGCAGCTCGTGTTCCTGCACACCATCTCGCGGGAGCTCGTTCGAAAGTGCGGGGCGGAGGAGGCCCGACTTTGGTGGCAGATTCCCGGTCCTAACGGCATGGCGCCGAAAGTGCTGCTGCAGCAGAGGCTCCTGGACGCGATTCACCGCCTCATCGTTAGCCTTCCGGAGACGGAGCCCTCGGGCCTTCCGGCGCTGCTTGCTATGTCTGATGAGCCGGTGGACGTTACCGACGGTGAGCGGGGCGACGAGTCGTGGTCCCCCTATGAGTCTGACTAGGCCCCATGACGATTGGGCCATCAGTCGGAAACGTAGATTGGCTGGAACCACATGGGCTGTACCTATCGAGAGCCGGAGACATCGAGATAGATCGGCCACTATTTCAAGGGGACGTTTCGCCGGGATACCGATTCTCAAGCTGCCGACGACCCCACCAGCAGATCCCACCGCGCAGTTCACCCTGGACCCCAACCCGCAGTTGGCAATGCTGGTCCCCCATCCGTGCCAGTGCTACAACGGTGACAACGTGCGGCCCTACCTGACGGTTGCCCCTGTCAATCTCGTTGAGAACTACGAGAACTTCGGAGAGGACCGAAGGGGCGCGAAGGACAAATTCGCCCTGCCGGACCTGCCGTTTCTCGACCAGCGGGGATCTTGGCAGCAGGGCACCCATGTCGCCGACTTTGGTCGGCTCGTCAGCGTCCCGCAGAAGTACTTCCGATCGTCCAGCCGCGTGAGCTGCCTGAGCCACCAGGGTCTAGGGCTTCTGTCGAAGCGGCTCTCGCTGTTCCAACTGCGACACCGACTCGAATTGGCCGAGGCGATGGCGTTCACGGCGGCCCGAGTGGAACGAGAGCTACCTCATGCAGGCGTGGGTGCGCAGGAACGGAAGGCTCCGTGGCTTCACAAAGTTCATGCGCAATCCCATCGAGCTGCCGGGTGTCGGGGATGGGCCCGTCGTGCCACATGAGGTGCGCGTCGGCGCTCTCGATCGGTTGCTGGAGGCGATCACGGGCGACGCGGTCCAAGAACCTGAGTGAGCCGGTACTCCTTTGGACTTGCTTCGCCCGGCCGCCACATGACCGGATCTTGCTGTCTGCCTCAACCGCAGCGAGAGCAAAGGGAGCGCCTGGCAGCCCACTGCTGATCAGCTCAATGCCGAGCGCCCCGTGATGGGCACCGGACGTGTCGTCGGCTCTCGGCCAAACCCCTGCGTAGTCGCGCCATGGCTGCCGCTGCCAAGCCTCCTTTGCCGTCCTAAGGTACCTAATCCATACCTTGTAGACCCTAGGTGAGCCTGCTACGGTGTGGATTGAGGCACCTGTTGGGTACCAAAGGAGGCTTTTGTGTTCATCCGTTGCACCACCGTCATGGACGACAACTTGTCGGCTGACTTCCAGGTGATGGCGGCAACCTGGGTTGCCGAACGATCCACGGGCTCGGTTCTGATGGCGTCGAGCGAGCCGATCGGCAGCACGTCCACCGCGGACGCGCTCTCGTTCGGGCGCGACGCCGCGATGACCCAGTGGACCGATGAGGATCTTGGCTGGTTCGTCGCCCGTCGCAACCCGGCCAAAGTCGGTACCCATGCGCTGGCCTACCTGGTGGCGAACCCGGACATGCGCTTGCGCGGCGAGGACATTGCGGCAGAGATTCACCTCGACGCACCCGACGACGCCAAGGCCCGCGAGATGATCTCAGGGGCGTTCGGGTGGATCGGTCGTGACTGCAACGTCCGTCACCTTCCCTTGCCCTTCATGTTCGACGAGTCCAGCAACGAGTACTGGGCGACGGCGGAGCAAGCGAAGGCCCTGTCCGGAGCGGGCCTCTAGCGGTCGACTTCAGCGCCCCATCGGCTAGCGGGTGGGCGCTCTTCCTTCGTGGGAGATATATCGAGATTTCCTAGACGTTGTCAGGGAGCGTAAGCACATACGCGCAGTTGTGCATTGATGATGCTGATCATCGATCCCGGAGTGTCAGGCATTTAGCCGTTTGGTCGTTGGCGCAAGCACTCGACATTCCGACGTGGTCGCTCAGAATATTTCTGCTGCTTTCTGGTGAAGATCATCGACGTGCGGAGGACGCACCGTCGGTGTAGGCGGCGGCCTGGGCTAGGACTTGCCGGACGTACCACTCGGCGTGGTTGTAGGCGAAGACCGCGTTGTTCAGGCCGCCGGGTTGGCCAGCGCCGTTTGCGCACAGGTAGGCGGCAGCCGAATAGATGGCGTCGGCTGGGTCGTAACGGTCGGGCGGGGTGTCGCCGTCGGTGTCGACGCCGTAGGCGGCCCAGGTGGCGGCGAGGAACTGCATGGGGCCACCGGCGCCGGCGCTGTTCTCCCCGGTGTGGACGCCGGGGAGCTGGGATCGGCCGTGGTCGGTCTCGATCTTGCCGATGGCCGCGAGAACCGACCACGGCAGCCCGGGACAGCTCCGGGCCGCGCCCTGGTAGAGCGTGAGCATCCCCGGCGGGATATCCGCGACCGTCGCCCCACCGTCGGCGGTAGCCGCGGCCGGATTCGGTTCGGCCGCGGTGAGCGCGGTGACCGCGCCCAGCAGGACGGCCATCAGAGCGCCGAGCGTTCCAAGGGTCAGCCCCAGCAGTTTGCGCACGGGGCCACGGTCGGGCCAGGTCTTGCCCTAAGCATTGCCCCGGCGCCCGGAGCGGGGACGCCTCTCTTGTCCTAACTGTTGCCCTGAGCCTTGTCCTGCGTCGTGCCGCGCCCCTGTCCCTGCGGGGCAAGCGTTAGGGCAACACCTGTTCGCAGGCTGCCTTCACGTCTTGGTCCGCCCATCCCTCGGACCGCGCTGGAGGAGGAATCAGTGATGCTGAGTTCGACGTTGACGGCGCTCGGCGCCGTCCGGTGGGGGATCACCCCGCATCCAGATCCGAACGGATTACCGGGTGGGGCGGCGCTGCAAAAACTCCTCGACGGGCTGATCTTCGTCGGGCTGTTGGCGTGTGTCGCCACGGTTGTGGTCGGTGGGGCGACCTGGTTCATCGGTTCCCAGGGTGGGAACTTCACCGCGTCGATGGGCGGCCGCCGGGCCGTGATCGCCGGGATTATCGGTGCGCTGGTGATCGGGGCGAGCGCGGCGATCGTCAACTTTTTCTTCGCGGCCGGCGGCACGGTCCAATGAACGCCGATCGGCTCTCGTCCCGCCGGCCGGTGGCCATCGGCCTCGCGATCATCGCTGCGGCAGCTGCCATGGTGGCCATCACCGTTCTTGCTGTGAATGTCCACCCGGGCTCCCACCAACTTCCGGCCTTGCCCGGTGCGGCTACTGGTGGGTCGCTCGTGGAGCTGAACAGGTCGCCGGCCGGCGCGGCTGGCGCCGCGGAGCAGGCTGTCATTGCCTTGGCCCAGCTGGTAACCGCGCCGGGCCCAGAACGGACTAGTACGACAGCCGTAGATCGTTATGATTGTGTTCTCGTCTTCGGTAGTGGCTTTCTCGGGCTCGGGCTTGGTGTCGTCGTCGCCAGGTTGACCAGTTGAGCAGGCTGGTCAGGGTACGGATTG
>JAABUP010000309.1_pt1 | contig 110374 bp, 131 predicted proteins | sample 5559201 | NCBI WGS metagenome assembly JAABUP01 (sample SAMN10711887, study PRJNA513373) | rock metagenome | isolation source: Antarctica rocks | place: Antarctica
GAAGGGCAGGGCGAGATGGTAGCATGGGGGTTTCTGGGCGTGGACGGTAGTCTCACGTCACTATATGTGGAGGAGGGATATAGAGGCCTCGGGCTAGCGAAAGCGGTGACGGGAAGGTTGTTGAGGGAGAAGACGGTTGGAGGGGGTTGGTTTGAGGGTGTGAGGGATGGGTTTGGGCACGCGGATGTGGCGGGGGAGAATGGGGCGAGCTTGGGGGTTTGTGGGAGGTTGGGGGCGAGGTTTGGGTGGGATGTTTATTGGGTTAGGGCTGATTTGGGGAGAGTGGGGCAGTAGGAGGAGAATAATGGTGTGAGAGGCTGATTATATACAGTTTTGTTCGTCAGGCGTATGACTGCTAGATTAGACGAGGCTAGGTCTAGACCGGTTGTGGCTAGAAAGATATGTATGATCGCTGCAACCCTTCTCTGAACGCCTCTTCGGAAATATAAGAGTATGGACCTTCATCCTTCCCTGGCCCATAAAGACCGGTCTGACCGTACGGACCTTTGCCCGATACTGTTTTAACAGCAGGCCAAGTGAAATCTGACAGTACTTCCGCAAGCTCGAAGTTGCCATGGACGACATTCTGACGAGGTTCGAAGATCCAATGTGCTGGATACATCAGCGAATGCATCGTGTGCACATAAGCAATGAGGTCTCTTACAGATAAATATCTCAATATGCAAATCAATATCTTCAGACTGCCGAGAAGCCATCAAGGATCGTGCTTGGTTGAGCATCCTCCAATAATGATCCTGAGCATCTACCGATCGAGCCAAATCCTGGTTTGGTCTGCAAAGCTTCGTGGTCCTGATTTGTACTTCTCCTTTCCATTTCACTGCGTCTTTGGAAAATATATCCGGACAGATCGAAGGTAGCGAAATGGACAAATTCTCAAGACGAGGACAGCTGGTGAGTACGGAACACAGATGCTCATCGTTCTCGACGCTTGTAGAATCTGGATGCTCGAAGCCATCTTTGGATACTGGCGAGTACTCCAGAACTCGAAGGGTGTCATTCGAAGCTTTAACAAGACCCATTACGCCATCGATTGTGACGGATGACATGCCAGTGACGTGTAATTCTTCGAGATTTGTTGCGGTTCTTGCCATTTTCCTCAAATCATCATCCATCACTGGCATAAAGTTGGTATCGCCAAAAATCTTCAAGCGGGTCAAGCAGCTCAAGTCCACAGACCCCTCGTGTAAAGGTCTGTGATCCGCTTGATTCGCAATGCTCGACCTTTGTGAATCTTTCAGATCCACTGCTAGCAGCTCTAATGATGATATCCCACCAAAGTCTGATCTGTGCCTGAGGAGAAGCGACCAATCTTCGGCTGTACCGTGGCGGAGAGCAATCGATGGCAGGGTTACAGACCTGAGGTTGTTGCAGTGACGAAGGATTTGAAAAATGTATGCACTCGTTTCTGAGATGTGGAAGCCGTCAAACCACAGGCGCCGAACGTTTGAAGCTACGCTTGGATATCGGGAGAAGAGTCGTAAGGTCTCCTTGAGAGTACAGAAAGGATCGCGGTACACACCCAGGATGGAAGGGTTCTTGACACCAGCTAGGTTTCGTGATTCGAGCCATCTGTACGAAGGCCATGTCAGGACAGTGATATACCGGAAGATGAACCGCTTGACTTACCTCTCACTTCCTCTCCATCTCCTGATGTACAGCTCTCTCAACGCGTGTCCTACTGCCCACTCATGCCATTCCGGGCTGACCTGGCGGATGGAATCTGTAGCTCTCCATCGAAGAAGGTCTGGAGGTACTCTCCCTCGAACGACTTTCTGAACTGGTACGTTCTGCAAGGGCTCTGGTGCCTGGCTAAGGCCGTAGGTGTATGTAGCTGCATCCTGAGTATTAAGTGCAGCGGCCTCGTGCAGAATACTTGAGAGGAGCTCATATGGGAGACAGCTGATGTTGGAGGCCATTCTCAGCTCAATGTCATCAAGGTTGTGATACCGTCAAGAATCGGTGAAGATGATGAAGCAGCGGCGGACGCTCCAAAACTTTATGCGCCGTAACAGTCATGCTAACAAGAATTGCCCGGGTATTATGCCTCGAACTCGCCATCCGACGCGAATCTTGCGGCATCATGAGATCAGTTAGTAAACCTTGGGAACGTCGTGAATTATGTCTTGGCACTTGGAAGTAATGCGGAATTGGGTAATAGCGAGACATGCGATTGGCGAAACCTCGACGGCTGACTTTCCGCAGGCATGAAATTTCTTCCTGTCAGCCAAGACCTGTAATTCAACGCACACAAATATTAATAATGACGTGTTTTACCTAATAATGGGCGTGAAAAGCTCCATGCCCGCCTACAACATCTGGCAGTTTATTGGGTAGCGTCCGCGTGTAGCCGATGCACTCGGCTTCTTCTACGACGGCCCGTTGACATTTAAATGTGGCTATGGCGTTGTCACCCTCAACCAGCACGTTGATTGCTGAGAGCACAGTCTAGTAGTACCTTGTTGTTGGAGGCTACGACCCTGTCTTTCCGAGGCTCACTGCATTCTTGTCGGTCTGAGCAGGATTTGATGTCACCATTGATTGGTGGGCAGAATTCATGGTGTGAATAATGGGAGACTGGAAGATGCGGGCATGTCTTCGAGACGATGTCAGCGTAGAGGTTTTTGGTGTGCATGTGCGATGCATGACAGAATGCAACACTTGGAGATGGGGACTGGGCCAAAGGAGTCTGTCATTCAAAAGACGCCTTCAGATTGGAATAAGTTAGCCAGATATCCTATGAGAACAGCTAAGTCTTGGTAAACCGCAACGATACGATAGGCGTCATGAAAAAATTAGAGTGTTTGTTGTTGCTTTTTTAATTCTTCATGAAGAAGATCAGGGTTAAAAAAGATTAATCCTCCGCCAAGGGAATCCAAACCGGCAATTTGGAACAGATCAAAGAGGAATTTACTTACTTTGCAGGTAATGCGTCGCCAGTCATCCATCCATGCTGGAGAAGTATGCTGAAAGCGAACGTATCATTGGGGCAAACGGTGTCACAGTGCAGGCGGAGAATAGCAGTGTTTCTACCTTCCTTTCTTGTTTCTCTAGATTGCATCATGGAAAGCTGATGCAGATGCGCATGTCACAATACTGACATTCTCCTCACAATCCCGCATAAGCCTGATAGCTAGTGGTTAAAGTAGAAACAGGCAAGCTGGGACTGTACGTGACATAACATGGTTTAGTCGAAAAGACCACCAAAACCTAGAGTACCCATCAGCAACTTCATCCCTGGACGTCATAGGACTGTACAAGCAAGACTTACCTTCATCTCCGCTCTCTTCGGCTTCGGAGTCTTCCTTTTTCTCTTCCTCCTTCGCTGCTGCTGGCGCCTCGGTCTCTTGAGCAGCTGAACCAGTTGCGGCGTACGCATCAGGATTTGCAATACGGTCTTTAAGTTCATCAATCTCGGGCCAGCTGTAGTCCGTCTCAATGGCAACAGCTAAAACTTTCTTGTAACCATTGACAACGGAGTGCATGATGGACGGAAGCGTAGGATAATTAGCTGCCAGTGAGATGGTCGCAATGGTCTTGATGGCAGAGTTGAGAGCAGCCAAAAGCTGCTTCTCCTCGATATCAAGGACATCGGGACTGAATGTCTGACCCTGGTCGTACACTTGCGCAATGCTCATACCATATGTGAACGGAGAGATGTTCAACATGTTGAGGAGCGTGGCTTCGGAAGCACCGACTTTACTACCAGCTTCGACGAGTTTGAGATCGGTTGTGATTTCGATAGTACCACGCGCGATCTTTGTGGGCACACCGAGAGCCTGAAAGAACGAGGTTTTACCAGGCTCCATACCGGTGTTCCCGGCCGGGACGAAGACATCAAGAGGCGCAACGGCTCCAGCTCTAGCAGGAGCGGCAACCTTATTCGCAAGAATCTTCGCACGAGTGTCCTTGAGGTCGCCATTGGTAAAGATAAACCCAACGTTTCCTACATAACATCAGCTTCAGAGCTCTTTTGAATGATATGATAGTTCGAGAGCTACCCCTAACGTGAGGTAAGAGACGTTCGTATTCTGGGAAATCGCTGATGAAGCCTTTGATAGCTCGTCGGACCTTCACCGAGTTGAGTCAATAAATAGTCCGTAATCAAAGTCTACTGCTTATATCCGTGGGCAGAGACGGATTGAGCATGGCGACGAGCCATCATCACGCACCATAGTATTCTTGCCCATTAAGACAACACCTTCGCCTCGAAGACTCATCCGGATCTCGTGCATTTGTTGAGAGCTGACATTGTCAACCGTGACGATGAAGATTGATTTGTACTCCTCAAGTAAGCCTTTGAGCTTATCAAAGTAAGCGGCCTTGGTGCTGGTCTTGCCCCCCATGTCTTCTTTGGTATGAAGATAGGATATTTAAGGGTCAAGTTGGGATTATCTCTGGATGGCTGTGCTTCTCCGGGTCGTTGTTGTTGCTGCTGGATTCAGATCGTCGAATTCGCGGTTTGTGGGATTGCTCGCTTGGTAGGGTCTTGAAATCTCTCAGCCAATCACAGAACATATTCAAGCAACCTCCGCAAAACCAACATCACAAGCGACAAGATCCTCCAACATGCGGCATCCTTTCCAATGCCTTGAGATTTGTTCCTTAGTTGGTACATCAGATGTCCAGGTCCTCATCGCCGCGGCTGGTTCACATATCTACTCATACAGCCTCAATACTGGAAGTCTGTTGGCGACATGGCCGCCCTCCCAGATAGAAGGAGAGAGTGAAATCCGGGAAAACACACGTGAGGGCAAGCAAGCTATTAGCGAAAGGCAGGAAGTCATTTCGGGCTCAGTAGACCTTAACGGCGACATTGAGCCGCCAGGTAAGAGAAGGAAGCTGTCGGCTCCAGGCGAACCTTCAGATAGCACATCTGCAGAAATAGTTGTCGAAAGAGCGATTAAAGTCAGTGCATCTCGAGTGATATCAAGACCAGCGGTCATTAAGCTCGCCACCACATCAGATGGAAGGCATGTAATTGCAGTCACTGGAGATGATAAGTGCATTCGAGTTTTCAAGCTGCTCCAAGACGGAGTACTACAACAGCTTAGTGAGCGGTGAGTGGACTTATGAACAGCTAACTTGGCAGATCTTAGCTGAATGGACATCAAGACAGATGCCAAAGCGTCCGTGTGCAATTACTGTCACCCCGGATAATGCTACAGTTCTATGCGCGGACAAGTTTGGTGACGTCTACTCACTTCCACTCCTTGGATCTCCTCTAGAGGAAGACAGCAGTGCAAGTACCGGCACAGAAAAACTGAACGACGAGCCTTCTGATTTTACAGGGAAAGCATTCGTACCTGCCGCTTCATCGCTAACGGTACATACTAAGAAGAACCAGGAGGCCCTGAGAAACCAACTGAAAGTAACCAACAAAACAGCGGAGAAGAAGACACTCAATTTTGAACACCAACTCCTACTGGGTCATGTATCCTTACTTACAGGTCTGGTATGTGTCACTTTCGACGCGCAACCGTCTTGTTCTGGAGGAAACCGAAGTTATATCTTGACTTCAGATCGAGACGAACATATCCGGGTGTCCCGCGGCCTCCCGCAAGCGCACATCATCGAAGGGTACTGCTTCGGCCACACTGAATTCGTTAGCAAGATCTTAGTTCCATACTGGCGCCGGCAGCTGCTCATATCTGGTGGAGGTGATGACTACCTGATCGTTTGGGACTGGATGGGAGGAAATGTACTCCAGAAAGTTGATCTCAGTCAACCTTTCGACCGCTGCCAAGACGCTCTCGGGTGCTCGAGGCAGAAAAGTGGTGTGCCAGGGGTCGAAGCTAAACGCGAGGACTTCTCCGCAGAAAGAGACAGTGACAGCGGTAAGATTGCCGTGTCGGGTCTCTGGGCCATGAAACATCAAAATTCTTCAGAAAATGAAAATGAAGGAGAAGTCTTTGTCGCATGTGAAGGGTAAGCAAGGTTCTTCCTTATTGCAGCAAAATTTGTTGATTGTGATGTCTCAGGATACCCGCCTTGTTTCACTGGTCAATCAAGACTGACGGCCTGCTGGAGTATCGCCAGTTCCACCCCTTCCCAGGGAACATCCTGGACGTTGTTGTATTGGAACATAGGGCGTCCATCATAGTCTCCATTGACAATGTCCATAAAGCAGGCTCTAAGGAGGATGTAAGGAGCGATGAGGCCCCAGAAGCAGTCCCTCGATTACAAAGTCTGAGCTTTGGCGGAACCTCAGAAGTATCCCTTGATGTTCAGGACGCGGATCTTGCCTCAGTAACGAACATCATCAGCAAAGATTGGAGCCTAGGTCAACATCAAGTCAAAGAGGATCTGACGGGGTTGTCAAAGACATTGAGCGAGCTTCTGTACGGCGTAGAGCATCTGAGGAAGCGCAGTCCAGATGACTAGCATTCGAGCAACCTCAAAGGCGTCGATTCGCAATGGCTGTGAATTTATACATGTAATGATGGAGTTCTGAGTGCACAGGCCGCGAGGTACTTTGTAGAACCAATGGATATTTAGAAATCGATTGGACGATGAAGCGAGACCCTGGAATCCAAGACCCTTGCAAGCATGATAATGTTGATCAGATGCACTGCGACTCAAACATAGATTCCAATAGCACAACAGGATGGCACACTTCGAACCACTTCAGAATGATCTGTTACTTAGAACAGCCAAAGGCGCGTCTAATAGCTGTGCTCATTACAACCGCTGTATTGGGGACTAATCGTCGATGCAGGGGAGAAAGTTGAGCGGCCACCCATGTGGGTGATGCGACAAGGTGATCAACAGCCTGGCAAAGCCCTCTGCTTGCCCAAAACGATGACTAACGTGCGTCTCAAGCTGGCAGATACCTCCCAGAGTACCACGAAGCAAAAGGCAATCATGACTTTTTCGAATGCTGCCGCTCGCCTGAAATTGCTTCCACGCTCACTCTGCAACCCATCGAGCGATATGCCGGTCTCATTGATGCGGCAATCATATTCTCTGATATTCTCGTCATACCGCAAGCAATGGGTATGACTGTGGAGATGGTCGATAAGAAAGGGCCGCATTTTCCTAACCCATTGAAATCACCGGACGACGGTCAATACGAGGAGTTGATGAAGAGGAAGGTTGATGTCACCGTCGAGCTGGATTATGTTTACAAAGCCATTACCCTCACAAGGCAGAAGTTGAAGGGTAGAGTGCCATTGTTCGGGTTCTGCGGTGCTCCATGGACACTGCTGAGCTATATGGTAGAAGGCGGGGGAAGCAAGTTGTTCATTCAAGCGAAGACGTGGATCTTCAGATACCCAAAGGAGAGTAAGGCGCTGCTGCAAAAGATTGCGGACCTGTGTGTGGATTATCTAGCACAGCAAGTGAAAGCTGGGGCACAAATCATCCAGGTCTTCGATTCGTGGGCGGCCGAGCTATCACCCTCATCCTTTCAGCAGTTCTCTCTTCCCTACTTACGATACATCTCAGCACAACTGCCTAAACGTTTGGCGGATCTTGGTCAAGAGCGAGTCCCAATGGTGGTCTTTGCCAAAGGTGCATGGTACGCACTGGACGATCTCTGTGATTCGGGATATGATGTGGTGGGGTTAGACTGGCTACATGACCCAGCAGAGGCCATGAGGATAGCCAAGAGTCGAGTGACGCTACAGGGTAATGCTGATCCTGGCGTTCTTTACGGAGGCAGGGCAGCCATAACGGCATTGGTGGAAGAAATGGTGAAAGGCTTTGGCGGAGGCAAGCAAGGGTGGATTGCCAACCTGGGCCATGGTAAGTCGAGTGAGGCCATGTGATGGCTAGATCGCTAATTGACTGAAAGGCATCACGCCCTTTGTCGATCCGGAGAACCTGAAGTTCTACTTCGAAGAAATCCATCGTCTTACCAGCAATTGAGGAGATCTGTGCACTGCAAGGCTGCTACGATAAAATTATAGATCCCAATAGAATCCCAGCATCGATGCTACCAACATTTGGCGCTGGACATCATGCTATGCTCCAGTTCGGTGGCCAAGTACACCGTCATTCGCCGATGTCCTCGTTCCTATTGTTCGGCAGACGGTTTAGCATACCTTGGGGCCTCGAGAGTTACCAACGATTGCACAATGGCATATGAAATCGCGTCAATGACTCACCACACTTCCGGTTTCTCCTTGATGAACTTCTGCATCAGTTGCTGGCATTTAGAGTTTTGCAAGACTACGATAGTAACGCCCCTTTGCTTTAGGTACTCCTCCCCACCAACGAATGTTTTGTTCTCTCCGATGACCACTCGCTCAACGTTATAGAGCACGCATGCACCAGTACACATATCGCAGGGTGAGAGCGTTGTGTACATAGTGGCCCCCTTGTACGCCGAGGCTGGTAATCTTCCCGATTGCTCAAGTGCTGATATTTCCGCCTGTTGAGTACATGAGTTCAAGGCACCGCTTCATATAACGAGTATGATCGGACTTGCGTGTAAAGTAGCGCTGCCTTTCTGGACTCGCATGTTGTGTCCTCTGCCTAAGATCCTCCCATCTTTAGACACTAGACAAGCTCCTATGGGCACTCCTCCTTCCTCTGCACCAGCCTTGGCTTCCTCTAATGCTGCAATGAAGCCGAGGTCCTGCTCCATAGTGTTCTTTCAGCCCTTCCTGAAGTTCCCTTAAACCGCAAAAATCTCATTGCGGAATCAATCGATAAGAGATCGGTCTAGTCTCTCACGGGCAATGTTAGCGAGATTCGCGGTGCGGCTTCTAATATTAGCGCTCTACCAGTGAGCTTTCCATGGCTCTGGCTGATGTCGGGACAGACCAGATATTGCACAGTAAGGTAATTGTCACTAAAACTGTGCTCTCAGATACTAGAAGTCTAGTACTGAACACAACTTTAATTGACGTCTAGTGACTTCGTAATCAGTCTGCTAAGTGAGGCCACAAGGCTGTAGAATCGCCCAGAACCGCGGCGAAAGCCTTCACCCTAACATGGTTAGCCTTACCAATTTGAGTCCCCGGCTGTGAATTTTCGAACATATCGTTCAGATTGCCGCCTACCTAACTTCCACTTCTGAACGTGAATCTAAATCTGCTCTGCTTCGTCACTCCAGTCGCAGATCATAGACCAGACATCAGCACCTGAAATCTTGAGCAATTCTTACAGACGTCCGAGACTTTCGGGAGGGGACTCGTTCAACCCTTGTAAGGTCAGTGTTTGTTTAATTTCTATGAGCCTCGCAGTTGCAAATGCATATCTTCCTGAACGTCGGGCGTTGTACTTTGCTTTCATCCAAACCAGAGGTGGACCGAACTATTAAACACTGACTCTCGGTTCTAGGAAGCCAAACATATCCTAGACGTTGCTTTTTGTTGCATACAAATAGACTGTCGCACCAAAGCCGTGTACCACTCCTCTTGTCAACATCCTCTCTGACAGGTCACCACAAAACGCGTCAGTAACTGTCCGCAGTCATCATGGTAAAAGAGAGCAAATTCTACGATTTGCTGGGGGTATGTGTAGCCACATTTTCGCAATCTATCGGTGGATAATTGGTCCGGCTGACTGCTTAAAGGTTTCCTCCTCAGCTACAGATCAAGAGTTGAAATCTGCCTACAAGAAAGGAGCGCTCAAACATCACCCAGGTATGCTTTCTGCCATGTGCGTGCTAATGCGCTAGCCGTATCTGACTTTGTGTTTCTACAGATAAGAACGCCCATAACCCGAACGCAGCAGATAAGTTCAAAGAGATCTCGCACGCATACGAAGTCCTCTCAGACTCTCAACAGCGCCAATTATATGACCAGTATGGAGAGGCAGGGCTGGAGCAAGGCGGAGGGGGCGGTGGAATGTCGGCAGAAGACTTGTTTTCCCAATTCTTCGGTGGCGGAGGCGCATTCGGTGGCATGTTTGGCGGCGGAGCGCGTGATACCGGTCCAAAGAAGGCCCGAACGATCCATCACGTCCTCAAAGTCTCCTTGGAAGACCTATTCCGTGGCAAGGTCTCGAAGTTAGCACTACAAAAATCGGTCATTTGCCCTGCATGCGATGGCCGTGGAGGAAAGGAGGGCGCAGTCAAGACATGCACTGGCTGCAATGGTGCAGGGATGAAAACCATGATGCGCCAAATGGGGCCAATGATCCAGCGCTTCCAGACCGTATGTCCAGACTGTCAGGGGGAGGGAGAGATCATTCGGGAGCGAGATCGTTGTAAGCGCTGCGGTGGTAAGAAGACCATTGTGGAGCGGAAGGTTCTCCACGTACATGTCGACAAAGGAATGAAGAGCGGTCAAAAAGTCGATTTTCGAGGTGAAGGAGATCAGATGCCAGGGGTTCAGCCTGGAGATGTGCAATTTGAACTTGAGCAAAAGCCGCATCCACGCTTTCAACGAAAGGACGACGATCTGTTCTACCACGCCGAGATCGATCTTCTGACAGCTTTGGCTGGTGGTAAAATCCATATTGAACATCTTGACGAGCGATGGCTCACCGTCAATATGAACGAAGGACAGGTCATTAAGCCAGGTAAATCTAAATACGATGTGCAATGACCTGGTCGCTGAGCTAACCGTATCGGTAGGCGAGGTTAAGATGATCAGAGGTCAGGGTATGCCATCGTTCCGACATCACGACCTCGGTAATCTGTACATCCAATTCGATGTCAAATTTCCCGATAAATTGGAGCCCTTGGCAGCTGGGGAGAGAGATCTTCTCGAGAAGATACTCGGATCACAGAAGCAACCAGATCCAAAGTTGGATTCTATGACGGAAGATTTCGAGCTCGAAAATGTCGACGCAGGTAACCAGCGTAGGGCTCACGGTGCTACTTCCATGGACGAGGACGAAGAGGATGGAGTGCCGGCTGGAGCGGAGAGAATGCAGTGCGCGTCGCAGTAGCGGACTCTGAGCACTGCTGATGACATGACGAAGTGATGACCTTTACTAACTTCGAAGGTCGCGGATAAGATGGTCAAAGAAATGCAGTGGCGATGACCGTCTGCCTGAACTTGTCTATGTTTGGGACATCAAATCGCTTTGCTGACTCTTTTCTGGAGTCCTGCCGAGAGTTGTTATTACATTGGCACGCTGGCTCTATCAGAAGCCTGAATCTTACAGGGTTGTTCGACATGATCCATAGATTTTCGAATGGTCCTCTTCAGCTTGTTTCCCTAGTCTACCATACCAGCTTTGCGTTCAGCTCTGATACAAGGAGCGTCAGGCGTAATAGAGCAAGAGACAATGAAAAGAAATGTTTCAACCTATATTGCTAAGATAGCTGTAGGACTGATTCGATGTGCCCGAGAATACATACTGTATTTAGGAATTCCAGCACGCAGAAGCGGCAACCTGCAGGTCTCTATTGCAAAGAGCTATTAGAGAGTTACGGGTGTTATTGTAATCTACCAGAAGGCTCCCGACATGTTCTATAACAGAGTTTCACTCCTGTGTGAAGCTTGACGGTTACTCAGACCTCAGGACAAAAATATCTTAGCGCGCCGAATCGCGTCGTTCTACAGTAAGGGACCACCCAAGGCATGTCATCGGTAGCTTCGAGCCAGACCATGTGCAATGTTGCCCTGTGCCGATATTCTACCATTTCCTGGCTGAGGCCGCTCTTTGTCAAAGGCTCCAGCACCGGTAACATCAAAAGTCCAGCATGTGTGAGCTCGAGCGTAGTATGGACCGGCTTGCGTAGCAGAGGACCTCCGCCGCGATGCAGCACCAGAATGTGGATTCGAGGTGCAAAGTCAAAAGCAACGCTGAAACTTGATGATCTTCCTCAAGGCGCTATCGCAATCAACGTCCATACAGAAGAGAAGAAGGATGACACGCCTGCGTATCCTACGGTGGTGCAACAGGCCAAGAATAACATGCGCAAGTTCGATAACTGTATTCTCCTAACAAGAGTGGGAGGATTTTACGAGGTACAATACTCACTCAGGAAAGGGACTTCATCAGTGTTGATACAGGAATAGCTTTACTTCGAACATGCAGAACACTACGGACCGTTGCTCAATCTGAAGGTGGCCCAGAAGAAAACCACTGCGGGTCCTGTGCCCATGGTACGTCCGTCCTTCTCGGCGAGTCTGTTAACTCCTGCTCATCATGCCCCAGGCTGGATTCCCTTTCTTTCAGCTTGACCGCTTCCTCAAAATCCTCGTCCAGGACCTCGACAAGTATGTGGCAATCAGCGAAGAGTTTGCGAATAACGTCACTGGGAAAGTCAAATCAGGAGGACTACTTTTTGACCGCAAGGTTACGCGCATCATAACACCGGGAACGTTAATAGATGAGAAGTTTATGGATCCTTACGAAAACAATTTTCTACTTGCGATCCATGTCGAGGACCAGTTAATGGAAGCAGAGACCCAGAATGATGCACTTTCAATGGCGGTGAAAAAGGAAACACTGTTGTCGACTATGGCATCAAGCTTAGTCGGACTGGCGTGGTTGGATCTGTCGACTGGTGACTTCTTCACCCAAGCTACGACAATGGCATCACTTTCTTCAGCCATAGCACGCATAAGGGCCCGAGAGATAGTTCTTGACAAGCCTTTGGAGGAGCTTGACGATTGTGGATTACTCTCAGTACTTGAAGAAGACCGCCATCTTGTCACCTATCACGCTACTCCGATCACGATCCTCCCAGTGCGTGAGTGGACGCCAATGCTTGAAAGCGCTGTTCCAAAAACCACCGAGTCTGCACTTACGAGCCGAGAAGTTGCCGCAGGAAGCTCTTTACTACAATACTTGAAGACTCAGTTGCAAGGCTTAAATATTAAATTGCAGCCTCCGATTCGAAGGCAAGCCGAGGAAGCTATGTGCATAGATCGCAATAGCATGCGTGGTCTAGAGATTCAAGAAACAGCTAGAGATGGCGCAGGCAAGGGTAGCCTGTTTCACGCTGTGCGTAGGACAGTAACAAAAAGTGGTGCTCGTCTTCTTCGGGATCGGCTAAGTATGTGAACCCGTGTGCCTTTGTACCTGCAACCCTCCGTTGATGATGGACGTTACAACATCCGATGGGATGCGACGCTGATAATGTCACAGCTTCGCCTTCAGCCTCCCTTACCGTTATCCAAGAACGGTTGGACCTCGTCTCTCGATTTCTGGTTAGTCCATCTCTACGTGAAGACATTGTTCTGCTCCTCCGCCGCAGCTTTGATTCGCAACGCTTAGTGCAAAAGTTCTCGTTGGCAAGGGGCGACGCAGATGATCTTGTAAGCTTGTCGCAGACGATCGAAGTTACAGAGCACATATACGAGACCTTATCAAAATTTAGTAGAAGTCCCCGTCTCTCGTGCGAAGGCGATTTTGCTGAACCGGCTTGTCTGAGGTCGATACTCACCCGCTTGAACCTTGATGGTCCTCGCGCCGTGGCAGATCGTATAAGTAAAGCCATTGATGAAGAAGGGCTGCTCGAAAGGGAGCGCATCGAAGAGACCGACGCTGTACAAATGGCGGCCCTTGCGCAAGACGTGCTGACCGTTGAAGGCTCCCCTGATGACCTGGAAGCGTTGCCAAAGCAGGTTCGTAAGAAGGTGGCCGCAAAGAAACTCAACAACGTCAGTGACCGGGATGTGGAATGCGAGGATACCTGGGTCATGCGTCAGAGGTTCTGAAGGGATTAATTTGCGAAGATAACACGGTTGGCTGACGCTCCAAATAGCGCAAGCCCAACTTTGCAACGTCTCCACAATGCCTTGGAAAGCCTTCGGCAAGCAAAGACAGACCTGGCTGAAAATTTGCAACAGAGCCTAGGTGGATGCCGGTACCGCCTTCGCATCGTCATGTGCTGACCAACTGAAACAGGTGCTTCGAGTCTGACTCTACGGTGGACCCCTGGGCTTGGACACATCTGCCATGTGAAAGGCGTAAAGGACGTCAAGTTATCATTGGAGTCTCTAAATTCAGCCAGAAGCGTTAGCTCTACGAAGTCTACACGATCGTTCTATTTGCCTGAGTGGTCCAATCTTGGTGGCAAGATCGACCAAGCGAAGCTGCAGATACGAGCAGAAGAACTGCGCATATTTCAAGAACTGCGCGAGCTGGTAAATCGAGTAGCCGAAACTCCGTGTTGAACTATGTGCTAATCAAGAAAAGGTTGTTCTCAATCTTGTGAAGCTCCGACGTAACGCTGCGGTATTGGACGAACTTGACATTGCGTGCTCTTTCGCCGAGCTTGCGCAGGAACAAAATCTGGTTCGACCGGTTCTCAACCTTGGGTAGGTCATCATCGCATCTTTAGCCACGCTTTGCTAATATTGTGCAGCAGAAGCCATAAGATTATTGGGGGAAGGCATCCAATGGTGAAGATAGGCCTCGAAGAACAGGGGCGGTCATTTGTCAGCAATGACTGCTTCATTGGTGATAAAGAACGTATTTGGCTCATAACAGGGTAAGATACCCAATAAGTTTTTTCGCTCGGTGCTGACAGAAGTTCAGACCTAACATGGCTGGAAAGAGCACCTTTCTCAGGCAGAACGCTTTAATCTCCATTCTCGCTCAGGTTGGCTCATTTGTACCAGCTGAGCATGCGGAAATCGGCATTGTTGACCAGATCTTCAGTAGAGTATGTAAACGTACAAAGTCAACGCCAAGCTCTGTTATTGGGACTGATGAATACAGGTGGGCTCGGCGGATAACCTCTTCAGAGACCAGTCTACCTTTATGGTTGAAATGCTCGAGACTGCGGCAATACTCAAGCAAGCCACTCCACGATCTTTTGTATGTCGTCTTGGCGTACACATGATTGGACGCTTCAACCTAACCAAAGTCTTAGGTCATCATGGATGAAGTGGGTCGAGGCACAACACCAGAAGACGGTGTTGCTGTGGGATATGCCTGTCTTCATCATCTCTATCATACCAATCAATGCCGTACTCTTTTCGCAACTCACTTCCATGCCCTAGCCGACATGACGCGAGACCTTCCTCAGCTTGGATGCTATTGCACTGATGTAGCTGAGGATGCTTCGGGGTCTTTCGCTTTCGTCCATCGCCTGAGAAAGGGCGTCAACAGACGGTCGCACGCTCTCAAGGTTGCCCGTCTTGCAGGTAAGTTTCAGTCCCTGCGGTATCATCCACTCAAGCTCTAAGAATGGTTGCTTGCTTTCAGGTCTCCCAGAAGAGGTAATAAAGGTTGCAATGGGCGTTTTGTCCCAAAATAAAAATATTTGAAAGCCAAGAAGTTATGATCATAGTGGTAGTCAAACCAGGGTCGTCAGGTCATCGTTTGATTCGCTGGCACAGGGCGCGTATCCAAACCCCAAACATGCACGTCGGGGGACACAACCGGGCGCCACGCTACCGTGCCGCATTGATGGTCCAATAGTGTGATGAAGGTGCATTAGTAGGTCTGTTCTGCACTTGGGAAGATGTAGTACCTTGGTTGACTTGTAGTTCATCTATCCAGCCTAATCCATCAACCATGGCGCGCAATGGAAGTCGGATTTACTGTCAATGCTGGACCTCTCAGCCAAATCTCTATTCACCTTATCAGCTTGCAAACCGCTGTGCAGCTTGCTACGGGTGCCTGGGGCTGGTGGAGAGGTAACCAGCGAATCCAGTCATTACAGCAGACTCTTGAAGCAGGGAACGCTGCTCTTGTACCGGCACACACTTTTCTTCGTCAAAGATACACGACTTTCCGCAATGATCATGGCTGTGTTTATGGTGCAGCGTTGGATGCTAGCGGGAAACTTGTGCGGATGCCTTTGCCACGAGCATCCACAGCTCTGTCAGAAGATGCAGGTATTGACTGCTTACGAGCCTTGATTGTGGGTCTCTCCTGCGTTATGGACGAGAATCAGATCTATGGCCTGTTGAAAGAGCTCCTTCCCCAGTATTTACTTCACTTCGAGCAGGACGACCACCCACGCCGGCTTGACGGAGCTTGTCTGACGGCGACGCTGCATTTTATATCGGCCGTACTTCGTGAGGAGGTAGTCGACAAAATCCGTGATCGGCTGTTTGATACGATCGACTCACAGCTTCCTCGAGTTACTGGAGCAAGTCGGTCCGAGCTTCTGGCTTGTCAGCATACAGAAGTGTGTCACATTTCAGGCGTCTTGAGGTGGATATTCGAACCTGCCTACAAGTTCGAGGGATCAACAAAGCCAGTGTACTTGACAAGGAGCTTGAAGGTCTGGGCGTTGGCCCTTATCCTGGCCGAACTCGGCTTCGACGTGGAAGCTGCAAGACTGGCAGTCAAGTCATCATATGAGGGTCTAGAAGATGGGATACGCTTAAACGAGAGTCACTTAGGCATCCCCGAGGTGTTTCTGGTTCTTGCTCATGGATGGCCAACAGATCCCAGTGCATCTAGATCGTTGCCAACAGCCGACAAGTCACTATTACACGCGCCTGCCCGTGTAGTACCAATCAGAGCCATCCCAACTCTAGCTTATGCAGAATTCGTGACAAAGATCACCGTCAGCGCCAACTATCTGCAAGAAGCGTTCACTGCTTCCTTTTGTCATGTCCATAGTTACCTCCGGCGGCAACAATGGATTGGCCGTGCGACAGATCTCGAAGTGGTCGAAAGTGAAGAGATCCACCCACATGCAGATGATAAGAACATTGTTCTCACGGGTTCCCTTGAGGAGATTTTCGCCATGTGGACCGACCTACGTGACGAAGATCGAGGAATGACCGACAGATCGTTGCGCGCCAGGGGTCATCCAAGACTACTCTTGAAACCACTAATTGCTAAGTTTGGGGTACGTTATTCTCAAATCTAGTACCTGACGCGGCCCCAACCGCTGCACATGGTAACTGATCATGGCGTCTTTGATAGGCGATCGAAGGTCGCACAGACCAGGAGGCTGTCATCCAGATAGCGTTACTCGCCTGGCTGCTAGCAGTCGTCACACTATCCGTTCGTCAAACGGGCATTGAGAATCCACTGGACTTGGACTTCGCCTACCGCGATCCCTTCACCAAAATGGTCGACGTTCCAGAAACCTTTCAGCCCATGCGCATACTGGAGCCATCTCGAAAACATATTCCCTACCTAGCTTTATATCGCTGTGTAAGGTCGGCATTTAGCAACCTCTCAGATCTTGCTGCCCTTTATGGTCTTCCTGGTGCGACCATCCCTGACCGGTCTCGCGTGTGGGCGTTCCGGAGGAGTTGGGAAGGCATGATCATGAATACTCTTACTGCCCCAGGTGGCCCTAGCTCTACCGACGGCCCCATTTTGGACACCTTTGGCATTCAATGCAATGGTCTGGCAATAATCAACGACTTTGTTATCAACCCGACGATGAGGCCGTCATCAATGCTCGTATACCATGTTCAACGGGGACAACTGCTGGACTTGCCACTAAAGAACGATTACATCGCCAGCGGAAAACCAAGCCGTTTCCGGGGCCTCACGCTGAAAGCAGTAGATATTTCCATTTCGTCCGAGAGCGACGTCTGGGCGCCTCCGGAACCTGTCGACTGGCTACGCTGGGATGTCGAGCCGTGCTGGGAGACCGACGTACAAACGTGCTGCTTCAACTATAGGATCGGGGGCATTCCCCAATTCCAAATTGGTATCCACGAGTTGTTTGAAGGGATGAGGGAGTTTGGACTGAATAGTATCATTTGCTGCCACCATGACGACCACAAAGCAAGTCAGTGTCACTGGGATGTGATGTTCAACCCTTCTCTGGAGGATTTACCTTCATCGCTGAGCGACCGTCGGTTACAGACGATCCGCGGACGAACATGGATGCAACTGCCTCTCGTTAACATGATAAGTCAGGGTCAACTCGATGTCTGCGACATCGCGGGCCACACTAATCAAAGCTCAGTCCACTGGCTGGTACAGGTCGGAGAGAACGAAATGCTAGCGATGCTCGCTCTTGTATGCAGATTCAGCCGTCTCTTTACGCCAGAAATACGGATTATCACCGATTGCATACCCGCTGGATTGGAGAAAGCGAAGCAGTTGGGTTGGCCTCAAAAAACGGTTATGCTTGTTGTGCGTAGTAGAAGCAGTGGGATGTAACGAACAATTTAGATCGCTGTAGTTGAATTAGTCCTGTTCCTTGCATTAATTCGCTTTGTCAGTGTTGGATAATCAACCGGCGATTGTGCATGCTTTTTAATCACGCCCATAATCATGAGTGATTGGGTCAGCATGCCGTAAGGGTGAGCTAATCAACCGTCGGTATTTCCCACGCCGTAACATGTGCTAGGGCTAACTCTATGTGGGGCATGGTGGGGGACTACAACATGCTCTGTTTATAAAGTCCGCTCTGCTCCCCTTTGTTCATTTATTATACATAGTCCTCTACTACGATCAGAACGAAGCCACTAAGTGTTCAAGTTCACCGATAATTCAACTGTTGTCGACTCCCGACCCAACCTTATAAATCACGCACCATGGCTCCCAAGATTGCCATCGTCTTTGTAGGTTACCCTCACTTCAATGTCCTCAAGGAGTCACACTACTGCCATACTAGGACGCTGGCAAAGACTTTTTCTTCTCGGAGATGGACTAATCAGATGTACCTGGAGCGCTGCTAACTTCGTATTATTAGTACTCCATGTACGGCCACATCCACAAACTGGCCGAAGCCGAAAAAGCCGGCATCGAAGCCGCCGGCGGCACTGCCGACCTGTACCAGTAAGCTTCTTCTCCCGCAACACACCTACATTACCAATTAGCTAACCCCGTATGCACCACAGGGTCGCAGAGACTCTCCCAACCCAAGTCCTCGAACTAATGCATGCGCCCCCTAAATCCTCCGTGCCCATCATCACCCCGGACAAGCTCGAAGAATACGACGCCTTCCTCTTCGGCATCCCCACGCGTTACGGTAACTTCCCCGCGCAATGGAAAGCCTTCTGGGACCACACCGGCAAGCAATGGACCAGTGGCGGCTACTGGGGCAAATACGCCGGTGTGTTCGTATCTACCGCATCGGCGGGCGGCGGGCAAGAGAGCACGGTGATTTCGTCAATGAGTACGATGGCGCATCATGGGATCATTTATGTGCCGTTGGGGTATAAAACCGCTTTTCCGATCTTGGCCGATTTGGAGCATGTTAGGGGCGGGAGTCCGTGGGGGGCGGGCACTTTTGCGGTATGTGGAACCTTTTGTTGGAGGGGTTTGCAATGGTCAAGTTAGGATGATAGTGCTGACTTTCATCAAAAAGGCCGGCGATGGATCCCGCCAACCCACCGCGCAGGAGCTCGAGCTAGCGACCATTCAAGGCAAGGCATTCTACGAGACTGTCAGCAAAGTCAGCTTCTGACCCAATTATCACGCCAACGGAGCGGTCACTGGCGGAGGAGTAGCGACTGATAATACGAACGGGACTGCAACTTCACCAGGGAAAAAAGATCCGGGACATATAATGGGATGAATCCGAGTGGGGCTTCTGGAGCTTTGAAAACGGAACAAAAAGATGCTACTGCTACGAGTGACCATGCGCATTCACCAATAGAAGAAAAGAAAGGGGAGGGATCTTGTCGGTTGCCGGGTAAACGTGCTATTCTATAATGTAGATACAAGACTTCTTTAACTTGTAGCTTTGCATTCAGCATTCAACAATTCTACATATTTCCAGGTCGTGAATGCACGTCACCAAATGAACACCACCACTATCAACAGATAAAACCCGACGCATCTCAATCAAAGGTCTATTCCTGTGAAATCTAAGAGGGCATATACTTATGACTGCCCAATAGTGGCTCTGACTATCCTCTGCATTCAGGATAACCAACAAACCGGCGCGGCGTGAGCTGGCCAAACCCAAGATCTCTGGATTCATCCGGATTGTGGATGAAACTCATACTTGCTCCGTTAACAAGGTCTTTTCTTCCTCGATAAATCACACCGGCACAATATCTGGGGTTGAGTGAGACCTTGACGGAATCTACCGTGGAAACAGTGTTCGATGGTGAGTGGATATTGATTGGGTGGATGTAGGTTGACAAGATGTGTTGCTTATTAAGGAAGGAAGTCTTTGTTTATACCTTGCGAGTCTCACGATTTATGTCGTACACCTCTGTATATATCCAAGATTCTGACATCTTTGTCCAGACTGCATTACATGTTTGTTACGTCTGAAGACGGTTTCAGCAGTTTGATCGCAATGTTTTAACAGGGACGCCTGTCATTCACTTTCAGAGCTATTAGGAATCGAATCCCAATGCGGTTGCTGCACGCAAAGGGATCGGAGATCAACGTTGACGAATCATACGCGCAATCCGCCAGAGAATTGGCATGCAGTCATGGTCTGTTTCGTGACGTGAGCCCCATGCTGAGCTATTGCTGCTCTATAGATGAGTTGACTGATCAAGAGCTTCCAACATGTGGCTGAAATGACCCGAATACATAACTCGAGGAGGCGCAGTCAAGGCAGCGCTGATCTTTAAACCTATCCTGCGGCAGCACTTCTTGAAACCACTAACCATAATCATCAATCCTTCCATATCATCAATCCTTCCAGATAATCAGTACGCATCGTTGGCATAATTGCAACGCGAGTGGACAGGCCACTTATAGTCATTTAAAATGATTCGTTCCGAGATGGAGGAAGAGGAACTGATGTGCAGTGGGAAATGGAATATCTTCTGGAGGCCACTGTTCCGCAGTCGGTCAGCCATCAGCACATTTCTAGTCTTAAATATGACCGTTTTCCAGTTCTCTCTTGTGCTATCATCCATTTCATTGAATCTCTATTTCTCGACCTCACAGGAAACCAGATACGACTTGATCATTTATGATCAACCGCGAAGCCTGTACCTCATTCGTAGGTCAGCATGGCCAGCAGAATGTCTAGACATGTTGCCGAAGACCCAGAGATGGATGCTATGGACGATTCGATTGCCGCTATACAGAAGCATCCAGCTTCTTCTAGGCTTGTTGATGAACCAAGCGAAGAGGCTACTGGGCTTATGACTGGCCATATGATGTCACTTCAAGACCCTGATAATCCACCGAACTGGCCAATACACAGGAGGATCTATGCCTCAGCTGTCTCAGTGGCATTCGCCTTTGTGGTGTGAGTTACCCTTTCAGGGTCTCTGTGCGATCTAAGAAATTCTAACTCCCAGTTCAGTGCTTTCGGTGCTACAGTTTACACCGCAGGCATCTCCGAAGTGATTACGCGGTTTGATGTGTCAACGACCGTTGCAATCTTGGGGCTGTCACTGTATCTGCTTGGGATTGCTTTTGCGCCCTTAACGACACCGCACCTTAGTGAAGCCTTCGGCCGCTCGACAGTGTACCTGATCAGTCTGCCCCTGTTTAGCCTGTTCATATTGGCCGCAGGGCTAGCGCAAAACATCGCAACACTAGCTGTGTGCCGCTTCTTTGCCGGGTTTTTCGGTGGCCCATGTCTGGTCCTTATCGAAGGTACATTTGCCGACGTCTGGTCTGCAAATGCGACGGGAACGTATTATGCTATCTTATCTCTAGCTTCCTTTGTCGGAGCGGGAACCGGTATGGTCTTCACCGCTGTACTTCAATGAGTAGTGTGACAAATTTGCTGATAACATGGTCAATCTTGCAGGACCGTTAATCGGCGGCTTCGTCTTCGCAGCCAAAGGTTGGCGATGGACTCAGTGGGTCACTCTGCTGCTTGCCCTTGCAGCATACCTTCTCGGTATTGGGATTCCCGAGACTTATCCAAGAGCCATTATGACACGAAGAGCGAAGCGGCGTGGTCTCCCTCCTCCTAAACTAATGGAGGCTGGTAGCGGTGTGACTTTGAAAGATATGGTCCAGGTGACTTTTCTTACACCCCTGAAAATGTTACGAACCGAACCAATCGTGGCCGGTGCCAGTCTCTACCTGGGTTTCGACTTTGCGGTTATCTTTTCATTCTTCATATCGATCCCAGTTGTGTTGGAATCCACATATGGCTTCGATATTCAGCAAGTGGGGCTGGCCTTCATTGCAGCCATTGTTGGTTCTTTTTTGGCAGCCGCCACATCCGTTTCAATTGACAGACTTATGTATCCCAAGCTTTTGAAAAAGAGCCACAACGGCATGGTCGATGTTGAGTATAGGTTGTATCCTGCGATGATTGGTGGATTTGGTATAACGATTTCACTCTTCTGGATTGCGTGGACGGCCAGTCCAGTCATCAGATGGCCAAGTCCCGTCTTGGGCACGCTGCTATACGTCTGGGGCAACATGTCCGTTCTTGTAAGTAAACTCGTACCATCCTTTCGACAGGACGAGTTCCTAACTCAAGTTCAACCCTTCGTCTCAGATCTCTGCAGTTTCCTATCTTTTCGACGCCTACCCAGCCAGGGGAACTCTGTCGGCGCTCACAGCGGCCGCCTCTCTGCGATTAACGCTCGCCGCTGCACTCCCGCTTGTAATACTACAAAGTCAGTATTCCACCAATTTCAAGAGCTCTCGGATCAAACAAAACTAACCGAGGCACTGTACAAAGTGTTTACGGGTCTGACCGGTGCCTGGGCGCTAAGCCTCCTCGGTTTCATCTCCACCGTCTTGTTGCCTCTGCCGTGGATGCTGTTCAAGTGGGGCCCAACCCTTCGAGCCAGAAGCAAGTACAGCCACGAAAAAAGGGCGTGGAAAAGCCCGACGCGGGACGAATGAATCCGGCGATGACGCACAGCATGGGAGATGTTAGCGCTCGGACTTGAGCTATTCCAAAACCGACGAATTTCAATGCCCACAAAAGAATCGGAAATTCCCTTCAACGTCTCCGGATCCTCTTTTTTTAGATTTCTCATGGCGTGCCTTTCGAAAGAAGAGCTGGAGAAATGAATGTCTTGCTCTAGCGGTTCTTGGATTCGCGTTATATCTCTTTGATGGTATTTTCCTTCCTTCCCAATAGATCAAAGCTTCCCTTCCCGTCCGTGGAGACTTCAAAACGATGTACAACTAAACCCCCATCACTCAGTCATTAAAATCCATCATGCTCGTCGTACATCCGTCACCCCCCCCCCTTACCTCTATACAAACGGAAACCTTCTACCAGCCTCGTACCCGCACCTTACTGATCCACTCTCTCTTCTAAAAGGTCCATCTATCTGTAGTATCCTACATTTCCATCTACATCTACACATAACGATAGCTAGCTCTTCAAGATCAACTACTTTAATGTCAAACTTCCAAAAAGAGCGAAAGCGATGAGATCCATCCACAGCTGGTTGTGGTGGTGGAGGATCAAGAGTCAATCGATCCTTGGCCCCCGACACCACAGGAGCGCGATCAGGCGACGACGACGACGGCTGAGTGGATGTGTATACGTGTAGGATCAGCGAAGACGGATCTATCTCGAGATCTGAATGTGCGTTGCGCGGAGGGCTACGGTTGGGAGTGGAGTAGAGTGCTTGGACGGATTGATTTAGAGTTGTTATTGTTTGGGTGTGAGGGTGAGGGTGAGGGTGAAGGTTAGGGTTTGTTGACGGTGGTGTTGTATTGTATTGTATTTTACAAGTGGAGTATGGGAGGGTTGGAAGGGATGTGTGTAATGTAATGTAGTGTGGGTGAGGTGTTGGTGCATGGTATACGAGTACTTTGACATGGTGGTCTACAGAAAGCTACGGTTTATCACCCGGAGATTACCATACGCTTCGCATTTTGGCCGAATACTCTACATATGCTTTCCAAACCGTTACTTTGACGATCATATCTCGCCCTCGATTTCCACGTCTTGCGCTTTTTCTATGCGGCGTCAAGTCAGCATATGCATAGTGGGCGCTCTTGATGAATTCCAACATACCCCAGAGCCGATTGGCCGATGCTACAACGATCTCCGCCTTCAACATCATCTTCTGGTGATACTTCTCCTCCTCGTCGCCCTGGGTTTTCGACTTCTTCGGCTGAGCCTACTCGTCATCAGGCATCCGTAAAGTACGGAGTGACACTGCATGGGACACACCAGAATTAGAATCGGCACCAAATCTTTAGGCTCGGCCTCGGCAACAATCCGGACGCTCCTCAACCCATTTTCCCAGAATACCCTTGCGGTCCTACTCTTGATGAATGTGACTTTGGCCAGCTCGAGCAAGTCGGCTTTCGCGCCTGCTTTCAATCGATCGCTCATATGCTCCAGCACGGCCGTAAGCATACCCCAGCCCATGCGCTCGCAGAACTTGATCATGCCTGCAGCGAAGCCGTGGCACGTTTGCGCGAGGGTTTGGACGAAACCCCGAGGAGTGTCGTATTTCCTGGCGACGGCGTGGATGGGGAGTTCGTTGCAGAGGTCTCGGAGCTGGAAGGCGGCATAGAAGCGGCGGTAGATACGTGCAGTGGTGATTTCGGAGGGCGTACGTTCCGGAAGGACCTTGCCGCTGTTGCCCCTGGACAGAGTTCAATGAATCCCTTGAGGCTGTGTGATGTCTAAGTGACCAATGAGCGGAGCTTACATTTCGTTGACGAATTTTGGGCTGATACCAACGTACTTCAATACCCGCAAGCCGCTTTCGTCCAAGCCCTCCATCTCCGTTCGGAAAATGGGCCATTTGATGTCGGCAAGTCCAGTAGACTGAACGGGTGTGAACATGTAGAAAATGTGCATCTCACCGTCCATCACGAAGGCACGGAGAGCTCGCTGAATCTCGTCATGCACAAAGATCCCGTCATCAGGCGTCAGTGACGACGCAACAATGGCTTGACTAAGCAACGACGCTTCGTAGGAGCCAGTGCGGTCCATAATGATCAGATTGCTCGCTAATAGATCCTCGATGGTCAACTTCACCATGGCTCGGAGGTCACCCTTGCCCATTGCGTGGTACAACAAGGTACGCTTGATGTAATCATTCACCGCATCGGCGTGTACCGCGAGGCGTATTGTGATAACTTCGAGCAGAGCTCTGTGTGATGTTAGACTTATTATTTGATCCTATATTAGGTATTACCTTTTGATTCCCCTTTTATCAGGGGTAAGGCAACTCTCGACGGCCGGTAGGTCAGCCTCCAGTAACTGTGCGACAGCTTCAAGGTCAGTCTTCTCACAGCACAAGTAGCTCTCTCCGACCTCGTCCTTGCCCTTGCGACCAGCCCGACCGCGCATTTGCCGACTTTCTAGACGTCAGCTTCTGCTGCACCGTGTGCATTGAATTTAGACTAACAGCATAGCCGGCCCTACGAGGTCACGACCCATCTGCGCTCCATGAAGGATCACTCGTCTGGCGGGCAAATTAATGCCAGCGGCAAGGCTACACGTAGCCACGATCACCTTGAGAACGCCTTGATCATACGCTTCTGCGACGATGGATCGCTCTTCAGTGGTCAATCCGGCATCTGCGCGTTGATAAGTAACTCCAACACTAGGCTAGGTTCGAGAACGGCCCTACGGTGGAAAGCTACACCCCTTGGTATGGTTTTCTCCAAACACGGATCCAATCCAACAGATAGACTCCGCAACTCAGTCACCACCTGTTTTCGTCTGTCTAGAACATCTGTGCTAATTTCAATTTCCGCAGGCATTGCCTGGCTGATTAGGATAGCATCCAATTGGCAACCCTGCCTCCCGCTACAAAAGACGAGAGCGCCGTAGCCTGCTCTAACTGTCTCAATCGCCAGAGACACAACGGCATTGATGACCGACTTCTGGAGCTCCTTAAAATTTGAAGGCAGGATTGACCTGCTCGGTGACGTGGACGGTTTCTGATGTGTGAAATTCAGCTGACTTGCTGTCTTGAAGAACGCGCTTGACGTTGATGCTGGGTAAATTGAATTTTCGTACACAAGGTACTCTTCGATAGGTACAGGCCGGTACTTGGATTGATAATATTTGGCATCAAGCCACTTAGCCAATAGTTCAGTGTTCTGACCGGTATCAGCTGTAGGTCAGAAAGGGCCGCCTTGAGTGGTTGACATACAGACAGCGTGGCACTCATACCAACAATCTGGACCTCTTGCTGCAAACTCAATAGCTTAGTTGCCATGAGCTCTAGTATATAGCCACGATGATCGTCGTCAAGCATATGTAACTCATCCATCACTACAACACCCAAATCACCGATAGTACTCTCCTCGATAGCGGTGTTGACCAAAGAGTTTGCCTACAAAAAGTCAGCGATCATCTGCACGGTATGAATAGAGTAGTAGAAAGGACATACCTTTTCTATTGTACAAACAGCAATATCGACATCGGCCCAAGTAACTCTCGCTTTACTGCCACCAAAGAACCCAACCACACGCACCGAGCTATGATCACTTCTTTTCTTCCACTTTGGTATCTGCGCAACCTCCTGACTGGCAGGATCCATGTCCTTCCGAACACCTTCAACAACTCTTCGCAGCCACTTGAGCTTCTCCTGCACCAAGGCAACATACGGAAGGACAAGAACTGCCTTCTTCGTTGGGTCTTGAATGACTCTCTTTAACATTAACACATCAGCAACCAAGGACTTGCCGCCTCCCGTAGGAGCCGTATAGACGAGATTTTTCCGGCCCGTCAAGATTTCTCGACCGAGAAGACAAGAGGACTGCCACGGGTATATGGCATTAATGCCTAGAGATGAGAAGTTTTGCACCAATGTCTCTGGGAGGCCGTACCGAGGATGAGACAATGAAAGTAAAGGGTTTTGCGCAGGCCCTGGTGTAGCTGCCAAATCCTTCCTCTGAGAGTATACCGAGATGGCACAAGCTTGAGATCCTGCGAAGGATACCGTCCGGATCTCACTGGCTTGCAGGCGGGGTCTGGCTGAAGAGCTGACTCGTGGACGTTGGAAGCCGTTGCCGAGACAAATATTGGTCCTATCAGCGAAGACCGAGCCATTGCCTGCTGAGTTCTGGGCGACGATCTGCGCATGCGATCTTTTGCTGCCAGCAATGGATGTTGTATTGAAGGTTTGTTTTTGAGCAATGTCAACTGAGGTCCGGAAACCAATTGTGTGGTTTGGTCCAGAAAAGCAAGCATTTTCCATTTTTGATGCAATCACACGGGCAACAGCGCCCGTGCTATGATGCAATTAGAACATTTTTAGAGCAAAGTAGAACTGAAATTCCTGAAGAAGATTTCATAAGGTATGTTGTTTACTGATGACTAACTTGACGTATGACGAGGTTTACCGATCGCGCTAAGTAACCGTCCGAGCGGCGTAACGTTTCTCCAGTTTTCCGACGTCTGGTCCCCTCGGACTTCTCAGTAAGGCTGGGACTGTGACGAGTGTATCGCCATTTGATTGAAGTCGAATATCCCTCAGTTCGAGAGTTTCAGGCTGTGCCTTCCCGATGTCTCAAGACATCTGTCCTGGATGTCGAAAGCCAAGTAGACCTTACATGTGTTAGTTCAAATAATCCAAGAACGCCAGCAGAGAGAGCCGAGGATTCTGCGAACCACAGCGCTTCTAACCTACTTTATTATATCTGACTGAAAGTTGAGCCAACATCAGAGTCAATGCTACCACAAATGTCGGCTTTGCGTCGTCCCAAGCTCCTGACCAACGACTTGGTTGATCGATGCCGGATAATCTTCTCAAGCAAGCCAGTAAATTGCATTATAGCACGGTCTTTTCTTTGAAAGTTACGCATAGAGTACTGCTGTACCTGACTGTTGGCGCCACAGCAAGCTTCGGTACTCGCCAGGCATTCTAACGCATTGGCGCGAGTCGCCCTGAACAGAAGTTCCACTCCCACTCCCACCTTGCATCCTCCACTCTTTCCTGTTCATCCGCCCAAGCAATCCCCATAACTGCCGACCTTTACGCTCCACTGGCAAACACTCCCTTCCCAGCAACGTTCTTTCAATGTGAGCATCACCAATACCGCGTACGAATCCTCGGCCTTCCAATCACCTTATTTCTAAAGTTGTATATGGAATGATATCACACTACAGCGTGTTTCCTCTCACTCTTGGGACCGAGGCGAGCCATATTAGCAACCTACCGCTCTCGCCAGACTTTACAAACCTTTTACGCCTGCTGTCGGCCTTGAGTCTACTTGCTACAGTGTGCATCACGGTTACTAACCCTGTCGAGTCCTTCACTCATGGTCCATCAAACCGTGAGACCTGTACGCTTCCGTCAAAGCGGTCAATCTATCGCCCAGATAAATTAAAGAGTAGCCTGCCTTAGGGATTGATCTACGCCACGAACCGCAATATATGATATTACCGGTCTCGTCTTCCGTTCTATGACACCATGGCGGACGTCGATAACCCGCCTCTTCCTGATGATGGCACCTGTCCGCCGTCTTCCACTCACATAGAGGCATCATCTTCCGCAAACACCGACGCTCAGACACTCCAACCGCCAACGTCTGCCACCGCACAATCTACCATAGCCACACCTCAGCCGACGCAAAGCTGCGCAGTACCTACAAAACCTCTCGAGTCGCAGCCAATGACGGCAACATCCTCTTCGTCTTCTGATCCATCCGTCAAGGCAGCAGCTTCCTCCGACGCGAATGCTCCTTCGCCTTATGGCACTCGTTCCCGAAATCGCACAGGCGCGGCTCGGCCGAATTACGCAGAGGACCGGGAGACGGAGATGGACTACGATTACACAGGTCCTTCGAAACGCCAAAGCTTATTGTCCACCACAAGCATAGCCAACGCACAGTCCAGTGAGAGTGACAGACCTTCGGGTGTCAGCACACGCCGAGCATCTGGTGCAAATGGCACTGCAGCCGCGACGAATGGCACTACAGCCTCCATAGCGCACAAAGATTACATTCCAGGCTTGTCAACGTTCTCTGCAAATCCAAATATCTCAGTCGCCCCACAGACTGCATCGAAGAAGCGTAAAGCACCTGGAGGTGCACCGGTCTCTATATCTAACCATACCGGAAGTTCCGCGTCGATTGGCAGTCAGACCACGACAAGGCGGGCAAGCACAGCAGTGAATGCGAGTGGTGGCTCAAGGGAGACAAACATGCTGAGCTTTGAATACTGCCAAGGTTATCTGAAGAACGGAAAGCTCAAAGCAGACGATGGAACCCTGCTGAGCGTGAACGGTATGTGTAGCTTCAATCAGCTCTCCGTCAAGATGTCTCCCTTAGTGAAGCCCCGGTCTTTCTCTAACACACTACAGACCATGTGTATCTCATATGCGAGCCACCGGGCGAACCGTACTACTTGGCACGAATCATGGAGTTCCTTCACGCCAATAACGATCAAAACAACCCTATCGACGCTCTGCGCGTAAATTGGTATTACCGTCCACGAGACATTCAGCGCAAGGTTACCGATACAAGACTCGTCTTTGCCTCCATGCACTCCGATACTTGTCCATTAACATCTTTGCGTGGAAAGTGTTGTATCTTGAATCGCAATGAGATCGATGATGTTGACGAATACAGAAAGACAAAAGACTGCTTTTGGTACGAGAAGATGTATGATCGATACATTCACCGATACTACGAGGTTATTCCTACAAGTCAGGTTATCAATGTGCCTGAAAATGTGAAGAAGGTCTTGGACGAAAGGTGGAAGTTCGTGATTGTCGAGATCGGGCGAGGTAAAGAGTTGACAAGCGCCGTCAAGAGTTGTAAACGATGTGGGGGCTATTGTGCCAGGTATAACAGTGGACTCCCACCAACGTTTCATATCGTCCGACGCTCACATTGTCTAGTCATGATTCCGTCGACTGTGCAGTCTGCCACAACACTTACCATATGAACTGTGTTCGGCCGCCATTGCTTAAGAAGCCTGCCCGTGGGTTTGCCTGGGCATGCGGACCATGCAGTCGAGCACAAGAGCGTAAGCTGGAGGCTCGCAACACTCCCATCCTAGGTGACGGTTTCATGGATGTCGAGGATGAGGAGCTTCTCGAAGAAGAAGATGACGAGGTTCTCCCTCCGATGGATTCAACTAGCGGTAGTAGCCCTGCGGCTGCTGACGCTGACGATGGCATCCCTCGTCCTATAACAGCCCACCAGATTGCGCAAGCAAAAATGTGGCCATACCGGTATTTAGGGATACATTGCCGCGTTGAGGATGCATTAGATTATGACGATCGGATATATCCCCGTGCCAGCTCAAGACTCGGACCTCGACACCAGGCCAACGTCAACATCTGGCATGGTCGTCCGGTCGAACTCATCAAACCTGCCGACATAAAAAAGAAATACATCAAAGGCAGCAGTCACAAGAAAGACGCCAAGCTGTCCAAGGAAACGATTGCTGCGCTCGAGGCCGATAAGATCGCGAAAGAGAAGCGACCGAAATGGGTTATGGATGAGCCTCTGGGCTATGTACGCCGTGGCGAGGATCATGCGAATACAGATCCTGAAAACACAGCAAAGCTGATTTTCAGAATGCCAGAGGTGGGGGAACCATCTTCTCGAGGAGGCGACGATGCGCCCAACGGTTCGCAATCGGCAGGACGCGAGGGGCTCATCGATCTCTACATGACTGAAGTTAGACGTCTTGCAAAAGAGGTTGGTGTCAAAGAATACTCGACAAACTACTTAGACAAGGCCCTGGAGCTTCTTTACACGAGCAACTACGATACCGAAGCCTCGTTGAAGCAGCTGCGGATGATCAATAGACGCAAGGACCTCAAAGAACCTGAATTGAACAAGGAGGAAATCAAGAGATTTGACGAGGCCGTCAGCAAGTACGGGTCGGAGATGCGTTTGGTCAGGATGCATGTTAGGACCCAGAAGCATGCGGACATAGTTCGTTTCTATTACTTGTGGAAGAAGACGGACAGAGGCAAGCAGATCTGGGGCAATTACGAAGCGCGCAAGAGCAAGAAACACGCAAAACAAGTGGATGCGAATGCTGTAAAGCTCGTAGATGATGTCGCGGACGACGTTGACGATTCCGCCTTTGACAATGCCAAGGCTGCGCAACGAAAGCGAGGTTTCAAGTGCAAATTCTGCTCGGAGCGTACGTCGAGACAGTGGCGGCGAGCCCCCAATACCGCACCAGGTACCACGGTACCCGCAGACCTGAATGCGAAGACTGGCAAAGAAAAAGGCGCTCAGCTTGTACTTGCACTATGTCAACGGTGCGCAGGACTGTGGCGGAAGTACGGTATTCAATGGGAGAATGTTGACGAAGTAGCCAGGAAGGTTGCGTCGGGTGGTGGTAAAGCCTGGAAGAAGAAAATTGACGTGGAGCTCCTGTCAGAACTTTATGCTGCCAATGAAGCGAGCTCCGTCGGAATGAGCAGTACCGCTGTATCTACCGTCGGTGTATTAGGACCTCCGTCGCTCACAGTACAGCCTGGACATGAATCATCGAAGAAGAAGTTGAAGGCTGGAGAAAAGGAGCCAACTCCAGCTGCTACTAACGGCGCATTGACGGAAGCCCCTAAGAAGAAAGTCATCGAGAAAGTTCCAGAGCCGGCCCTTGTACCAGAACCGCCAACGCAGAAAATCCTTCCATGTGCTATATGCCTGAAAATGGATCCGATGGGCGATCAGCACTTGTCTTGCAGGGACTGCAGGTTGACGGTGCATCGGAACTGCTATGGTGTTAGTGAAGATCGCAGCGCCAGCAAATGGATCTGCGACATGTGCACAAACGACAGATCAATTCAGCTCTCGACTTCTTACGAGTGTGTCTTATGCCCCGTTCGATACACGGAACAGGAGTTCGTGGAGCCGCCAAAGATCTCTCACAAGAAGAAGAACGATAGAGAGCGTGAGAAGGAGCGCCTGGAGCGCGAGATGGCCATAGAAGCTACATTATCATACCGGCAAAAGCAAGCGGAACTTGGAAGGGCACTAGGTCCGAGAGAGCCTCTCAAGCGTACAGCCGGCAACAACTGGGTGCACGTCGTCTGCGCCATCTGGACCCCGGAGATAAGGTTCGGTAGGCCCAAGCTTCTTGCAATTTCGGAGGGCATTGGTGCCATATCAACAGCCAAATATGAGCAGATTTGCAAACTCTGCAAGACCAGTGAAGGGGCCTGTGTGGCTTGTCACCAGTGCCATGCTACAGTGCATGTTGGTTGTGCTCACAAGGCTGGGTACACCTTAGGTTTTGATGTCACGCCTGTCAAAGGCTCCCGGCGAGATACTGTCAATACAATAACGCTTGGCAACGAGACCGGTAATGCGACAGCTGTGATCTGGTGTAAAGAGCACGCGGTCAAGACGATTGTTCATCCGATGACCGAGATTGTTGACAACGTTGGCCTTAATGCGCTGCAGCTATTTGTCCGAACATACAAGCAAGCCGACCTTACTTTGACTAGCACGGTGCGGAAGGCAAACCTCGTCAGCTCGTTGACCAGATCGATTCCTCCGACTACGATCTTTAGTTCTGCACGTCGGACATCAGCCGTGAACGGAACTAACAGTGCGCTACCGAGTGCGACACCCCAGTCCGCCTCCAGGAGCTCGAGAATCTCTCCCAAAGCAGTTACCGTCAAGTCCGAGGAGATTGATGGAGATGGCGACAGGGTGCTCCACCTAAACGATGCTGCTGTTGACGCGACGGGTGCCAAGCATTGCGTTACCTGTGGCATGGATGCAAGTCCCAAATGGCATAAGTCAGGAAAAAGTCGAGCTCAAGGTCCTGCGACTGCGCCAGCTCCCTTTGTTGAAGATTCTGTATCTGATCATACCGTCAACGGTTTCCACAGACCACAGAACGCTGAGCTAAACAACGGATCTCAGGCAACGTGCGCAAGGCCCACCACGTTGACCAACGGGGACCCCAATGACGATGATGCCAAAGACAATACGGTCCATGCTACACCCGCACTCAGGGCAGAGACGCGAATCATCCCGGATCATACAACGAGTCAGGCCGCAGCATTTCAATGCCATAAGTGCTACTTGAAGAAGCTAGCTGAGCCTTCTCCTCCGGAGACAACGCCAGTACCACCGTCGATACCTCAGCATGTCCAGCAAGAGCAAGCTTTGCATCATTCGCATCCACCCCAACCAACGCAGATGGCTTGGCCACCAGCACCGCACATACCTACGCAAGGACACTTCCAGTCATGGAGCAATCCCGCCGTTCCCATGCAGGGCGGACCGTCACCTTTACAACATGTGGATCATGCCGCTTCGCCTCAGCAGCCGACAATATTCGCACCGAATCATCAATTCCATCCACCCCACCTACAACACCAGGTGAACGGCTTTGCGCCTCAGGCGCAGGGTATGCCCCCACAATATCCGGTTAATGGTGCTACAGCACCGTATCAGCTTCAGCATACCGCCGTGGCACAGCTGGTGCCACTAAGGCACCCGTCTGCTTCACCTCACCAAGGCTTGAACGCGCAGGCTCCACAGCACGCAGCGAACGGTGTTCCATCGCCGCATGCGCAATACCATCCGCCTCATTTGTCGAATGGACTTCCGGCGCATCGAGCAGCCGAGAATCCGTTCACAGGACCACCTCAGACCGCATCGCAGCCAATGTCTTCCTTAACACTAGGCCATGTAAGTCTGCACACAATCCGTGAAAGACCTTCGACTCCTATGGAAGCTGGAATCGGAGTACGCCCCGGAAGTGCAGGTCGCGTGGTAAACGGAGCGAGTGCAAGCCCTTCGCTGAGGAATTTACTGTCTTGATCCTGTTCGTGTCGTCGAAAGGGGATACATTATGATTTACTTGGCCTATGTTTGGATCGTCAGCGCAATTTGGAGGAGTATCACGGGAAGAGCGTTGTTTGAGGACGTGGAAACGACCGAAGGTGTATCAATACGCCTCGCACATTGTCAATTACTGTAAAACAGTTCGATATCAGATGTTTGCGAGGTCACTAAACTGCGTTCACAGTAGTGGTGAACACGGTGACCAGTCTCTTGTCCTTTCTTCACGATTCCTAAACGGACAAGCTGAGTCTGTAAGCGATGTTAACTGTATACAAGTACACACTAAATTCGTATTTGACAGTGACTACACTGGGGTAATAGAAATCTATTTGAAAGCATGACGCACGCTGCTTCGCCAAGTATCAGTCATGATTGGTACAAGTGAGAGTGGTCACCAGATTGACTGTCTGTGCAATTCCAACATGGCAAGCGTATTGTTACACCACCTTAGTGAGGAGACAGAGCATGTATCATTGCGATATCAATCAAGATGTGACTATCTGATATCTGACATTCGTACAGAGTAGGGAGCGAGTACCGGTTTGAAGTTGACAACATTCAATCAGTCCCGCCGGCGCCATGCAAGCGAAAATCACCTCTTATCCTCCGCACACGATTGGATACCGATGGCCGCGCCAGCCTCGTCCCGGCCCACGGGAGCCTTTGAGTGGGTTGTGACGTTTATGAGATCCAAGTACGAGTACTCTAATTTTGACCAGAAATCGTCCGGGAGGTGTGGGTTTGTCCCTGCCCCTAAACTCTTTGTTGTCTTAGCCTGCTATGGCGTGCTTCTTCGACGGAAGAACATCAGCAAAACCATGAACCGGCAATCGCCCCACGACCATGCCAGTATGAGTATTATCAAGACATCCCGCGATTAATACTCTCACCATGGACTTCCATAGGCTAGACCATCACGGCCTGGATCGATCTCCCGCATCCATCCATCTTCATCGTTACACTCCGCTGGAGATTCCTTGATCTGGGCAAGGGCTGCCTGTTCTTGCCAATCCCCCACGGCGTTTGTGCTTCTTCTCCAACCTCGAAAGATCCCCCTTCAACTAGGTGCTGTATATTGATTGTTGTGTGCAATCAATATCAAGGTTTTGACCTACCACCGACGCCGGCCTGTCATCGATACTTCCTGAGCTTGCCGAGAGCCATAAACGAGCTTTGTACGAAGTACTTCGAACTGCATCTCGGGGTGGCAGCTTGCAGATATTATATATCCTTTGGCGGGTGGCCTTCATCTGCATCACCCCAGACCCGCTCCCGGGTCCATATTATCGAGTTGGCGCACGAGGCCAAGCGGACCAGATACTTCCTGCACTCAGCCGCTGCCAGTCACGCCTTCGCTCGGAGCCCCGCGTGCTCTGTAGCCCTGGACATCGCCAGGCGCATCTGACTGCCATTACAACCGCCCTTATCAGTGTTCGTCATGGCTCCCAGCACTGCTACCAAAATTGGCCATGGGATTGCAAAGGTCTTGGGTATTAAGCTTCAATATCGCAACCCCACCGGCCAGGATGGGTTGTCTAGAGGGGAGTCAGTATTCTCTGTATCAACAGCGGACACCTACGTTGAGGAGGAGCCCCATTCAATTGACTGGATTCGTGATGTCCTCCCTACTGGTCCAGGTCTGTTGCGATATGTTTACAACTTATTTCCCTTTACCCATTGGATCACTCGCTATAATGGACAGTGGCTGTTTGGAGATCTTGTTGCAGGTCAGCATTATGAAGCTGCTCGTTTCCATTGAACTTATTTTGACAGATGATACAGGTATCACTGTGGGAGCTGTTGTCGTCCCTCAGGGAATGGCATATGCTGCGTTGGCCCAGCTTCCGCCGCAGTTTGGTCTTTACTCGTCTTTCGTGGGTGTTTTGATCTATTGGTTCTTTGCTACCTCCAAGGATATCACCATAGGCGTAAGTCCATAATTCTCTGATACCGAACGATCTGCTAACATGGATAAGCCTGTCGCTGTGATGTCCGCCGTCACCGGCAATGTGGTCAGTCAAGTCGCAAAATCCAACCCTAGCATCCCTGGTCATGTTGTAGCATCCGCTCTGGCAGTTATGGCAGGGAGCATCATCTGCTTCATCGGACTCGTCCGTTGCGGATGGATCGTTGACTTCATTTCGTTGACCGCCATATCTGCATTTATGACCGGTTCGGCTCTCAACATCGCTGTAGGCCAAGTACCCACGATGATGGGCATCACTGGCTTTTCCACTCGAGACTCCACGTACTTGGTGGTGATCAACACCCTGAAAAATCTCGGGCAAACAAAGCTGGATGCGACCATGGGTTTGACTGCTCTAGCTCTGCTCTACCTCGTCCGAAGCGCTTGTAATTTGGGTGCCAGAAGATTACCAAACCGTCGGAAGATGTTCTTCTTTTTATCCACCTTGAGGACCGTCTTCGTCATACTCCTCTACACCATGATAAGCTGGCTGGTGAATAGACACCACAGGAAGAGCCCTCTTTTCAAGATCTTGGGCACAGTCCCCAGAGGTATGATTCCAAGGCTACTGCTGTATTACTGTATACTGATCAGCGCGCAGGTTTTCAAAATGCTGCAGTCCCTCTTGTGAACAAGAAGATAGTTCGTTCGTTCGCCAGCGAGCTACCAGCATCTGTCATTGTTCTCCTGATTGAGCACATTGCTATCGCGAAGTCTTTCGGCCGAGTCAACAACTACACGATCGACCCATCTCAGGAATTGGTTGCCATTGGGGTCACGAACCTACTTGGTCCCTTTCTTGGCGCATATCCAGCCACCGGATCGTTCTCTCGTACAGCAATCAAATCAAAAGCAGGCGTGCGCACGCCTTTCGCAGGTGTCATTACTGCTCTTGTAGTTCTCCTTGCTATCTACGCATTGCCCGCGGTGTTCTTTTACATTCCAAACGCAACTCTGTCAGGCGTCATCATTCACGCTGTGGGCGATCTAATTACTCCTCCCAACACGGTCTACCAATTCTGGCGCATTTCGCCGCTTGAGGTTATCATCTTTTTTGTGGGAGTCATCGTCACGGTCTTCTCAAGCATTGAGAACGGAATCTATGTGACTATCTCTGTCTCGGCCGCTGTTCTGTTGTTCCGTGTGGTCAAGGCTAGAGGTCGGTTTCTTGGGAAGGTCAAGATCCACTCTGTGGTTGGCGATCATCTCGTGGACGACGATGGCAAGCGCGGTACTTTGGCCCGTCGGAAAACTCTGGATGGTAACGATCCGGACAAGTCCGCGAGAAACCTTTTCTTGCCGACCGACCATCAGGATGGATCAAATCCGCAGATCGAAGTCGATTCGCCATATCCAGGAATCTTTATCTACAGATTTTCTGAAGGCTTCAATTACCCCAATGCAAACCACTACCTTGACTACATGGTAGCAACCATCTTCAAAGAGACCCGCCGAACCAATTCAAACTCCTATGGGAAGCTAGGAGTAAGTCTAACCACAAAGATTCACAACTCTCGAGCAGGGGCTAACACTGCCTTTGCAGGACCGTCCATGGAACGATCCCGGTCCACGCCGCGGCAGAAACGCCGACGACCATTCCGACCTTCCTACCCTGAAAGCGATGATCCTCGATTTCTCCTCTGTCAACAATGTCGACATAACCTCCGTCCAACACCTAATCGACGTCCGCAACCAACTGGACCGTTATGCCTCCCCCGACAAAGTTGAATGGCACCTCGCCTGCATCAACAACCGCTGGACCAAACGTGCTCTCGCCTCCGCCGGCTTCGGCTACCCCGCCCCCAACAACGCCTCCTCCTCCGTCGTCTTCAACCGCTGGAAACCCGTCTTCAGCGTCGCCGAAATCGGCGGCTCCGCCTCCGCCGCCGCAGCCGCCGAATACCGCGAAAACGTGCAGCGCCAACGTACCCACGATATCGAAGAAGCGCGCAGGTCACGCTCTCGCAGCGTCACTGGTGACGAAAATGGGAATCCCAACGACGACAGCATCGCAAGCGCGTCGAGCACAAGCGACGACTACGGCAAGGAACTCGACGCCAGCAAAGCGTACAGCAAGTCGCAAGACGGCACCCGTGTGGCGGTCGTGCATGGGCTTAATCGGCCGCTGTTCCATATCGATCTGACGAGCGCGTTGCAGAGCGCTATTGCTAACGTCGAGAGGAGAGGTGATACCGAAGCTAAGGGCGTTGGTACTGAGGATGTTTAATGGTTTTCCTTGCAGGGAACGTTTGACCGGAGCATAACGACCTCTTTTCGTGTTAATTATGTGCGTGTGTGTGTGCTGTTGTGTCCATGACCGGGGCGCGTCGCATTGAGCTCAGATTATCTTATAGAGTACTTCGTATGAGTACACATAGCCAGCGCTGAGACGCGTGAGATAGGATACAGTAGACACCACACAACACAAAGCTTCTCATACATGTACTCAATGATACCAACCGTTGCATCGTACAGCGGACTAAACGTACCTGTAAACATTGGCTACACGCTTCCAGGAGTGGGGCCCTCTGCGTAGGATTTATCGTGGTGCTCGAGATGGAATACAACACGTCCGTACATTACTCAAAGAAAATTTCACTTCAGTTCTTCGATCGAACATTTCTCCGCACAGTAGATCGGACGTGTCCCCGGCCACGAACCCCACCGACCAGACTCTGGGCTCTGGGCTCTGGGCTCTGGGCTCTGCCAAGCGGCAGCTCCGGAACGGGCGAGCCCCACTGGCGAAGGGGGACGGAGGTTCTATATAGATATAGAGAGGGTGTTTTTCACAGACGACATACAACAGCAATCGTGAATTCATCGACAGCAGATGGGGAGCCGGGGGGCGTGGCAAAGCGTCTGGCAGACCGACTTTCGAGCGTTGGTCATGTACCTTTTTCAACCTAAGCTAAGCTAACCTAACCTAACCTATGCTACGGCAATATCTCCGTGCGAGATTGAAAGATAATGCAAACGAAACGCCAGTGGATGATGTTTGGAGGACGGCGAGGTTTTGTGAGCCGTTGTCAGGAGAAGGAGAAGGAAGGAAGATGTGTGGGTGTGTTTGGACTTTTGGTATTTGATCTAGGATGCGATGCGACCAGAGCCGAATGTAACGCCAAGCTGGGAGGGTGAATGAGTGCTCGTTATGCAAATTTCCTCGGAATCCATCCGTCCATCAGATCCTCCTCTTCCAGCAAGCTATTCTACATAAACGCCTCGGGGGGTAGACTCGCCTAGTCAGTAATCAGTCAACACCGGTTTTGAAGTAAAGAGCAGCCAGGCAAGGAAGGACATGTAAGTACCTTGGCCAATTCAAAAGCCTTCGCCGCCCCCTCAAGATTCCACCCACTCTGTTCAAGGCACATAGTCGAGTACTCCGCCGTCATCCCCGTGCCCTTACTCAGTTCCAAAACTATCGCTTCTTTCTGAACTTGCTCTTCCGACTTGCCCGGCACAGCTATTCCAAACCTATCGATAATTTGCGCATGTTGTATGGGGCCTGACGTCGGTGCTGCGATCGCCTCGGCGCTTTCGGGAACCCACGCTGCGGATCCACCCCAAGCTCGGAGCGTCAGAATGTCGCTGACGACTCTGATGCCTCCGACTCCTCCGCCAGGACCGATGACGAATGTGCGGTCGAAACTCCGCTCCATGGTAGGTTGACCCGTGGCCTCGTCTATCTCGTAGAATTCACCATGTACCATGACGATCAGGCCGCCAACACCGCCGGGTGACTGCCCTGTAGGGTCTGGAAGACCTGGTAAAGAATGACATTCGATGAGCCACTTTTGTGGTTCGCCGAGCAGGTCCGGATGTCGTGTTGAAGGAAGTGAAATCCACAGATCCCGGATGGCTTCTGTGCCGACATATGCACGTGACAATCTAGCTGGAAGATGGGTGACCTTTATTAAGTTCCTGCTCTTCTTGATGTAAGCGTCCCACGCGAGGGGCTTCATCTTCTCGTGTCCGACTGGTTGTTCAGATGCTCGAGGGGCCGACGTATTGACGCTTAGGGAAAAAGTCGATTGTGCGTCGTAGTAGCCGTTCGCTAGTGCGTTGCGATCGGTATCGAAAGTGGGGAAGAACTGCTTGATGAAGTTCTCTCCAATCGAGGCTTCGTCGCGGAAGCTAGCGGCAAGGATGGGTATGGTGAGTTTGCCTTTGCTGGCGGCTGCAATATCCTCGTCCGATCGGACCTGGATACTGTTCAATATGCGTAGTGTTGGGTACCACTTGAGGATTTCGTCTTTGTATGTGAGAATTTCTGCCTCGATTGGATTTCCGGTAAGGACGAGGTGATCAAGATGTCGGAACTTCCATCGCCACCCATCGAGTGACCGAAGGTCTTTGAGTTGATTGTTTGAGAGATCGAGATTCTTGAGGTCCGGAAATGCCTGAGACAGGGTCGTGACTGATTTGATGTCCGATAACATATTATCGGCCAAGGTGACACTGGCGACTGCTTCGCGCTTCTGCTGCGGAGAAGTGAAGATCAGGTCAGAGACCTTCATCAGAGCTGGAAAGAATTTGGACTCGGTGGAAGTCGCGCTGAACATGCCCATCTTGACAAGCTCAGGATCATTCCCAAGGGACGAGAGGTTCAAGAGTTTGAGCTCTGAATCATATCGTCGCTTAAGTATTGCGGTCATCTTTTGTCTCGTGTCTAGGGCTTCACCAGTCGAACGAAAATCGGTCCGCTGCGCAGTTGTAGCTCCTTCCTCGATAGCAAGTGTTGCTCCTGCGAACGTGAATGTATTGAGGCGCAATATCCTACTTACATCCTCCGGCTTCACGAAGATGATCAATGCATCACCTTCAGTCCGTGACTACACAACGTTAGCAAGGCATAAAGACCTTGAAGCTGCAAGTCACCCAAACGCGGTAGCGGCAAACATCGGGGTTCCCCGTCGTCGTTCTGGAAGATTGGCTTGAAACGAGAGCGGACCGGAGAGATCGAAGTTGCGAGGACGCTGGTGACCGGCAAAGCGTGATGTCAAACATACCTTTACTATCTTCACTTCTTCACGAGCTGGTGCGTCGGGAAGTGCGGCCTTACGCTCCAGGAAGGCTAGAAGGTCCTTGATGCCTCCATCTGGATTTGAAGCTGCCTTACTTCGCCTCCATCCCGTCACACTGATCTGATGCAAGCCTTCTCTTCTTTCCCGACCTCTTCCTTGGTCTGTAGCTTCACGGATGATCTTTGAGAAATTCAAGCCATTTCTAGATCCTCTGACTGTTGCGGCTCCAGATCCCATACTACGCAGTATTGCCTTCTGCGTTGCGTCTGAGCCGATACCACCCCTTGTGCCACTCCTTACTCCGCCACGGCCAGTAACTGCGCCAGCGTTGTGTCTCTGAACAGTACCTCGTCCCCGACTCCCGCGGCCTCTGCCACTTCCAGCTGCTGCCTCCATATCTAGGTCCCCATCTATGTCGACTCTGACTGGGCCGCTGCGACGTTTGTGTATCCCGGCGCGGCTAGAGAGACGCGGGGTGTTATTATTGCCGCGAGATCCTCGCGTGATTTTGGGCCCACTGGGCGGCGTCGAGTTTTGTTGGAGCATCTCCAGGATGTCCTAGCAACGGCGAAAGATAGGGTGAATGAGTGTTGAAGTCCGACTGTTCCCAGGCCCACAAGAGACGCTAGTAATCGTTGAATTGTGAGAAGGGTCTTGGGTGGATGTGATGACCTGTATGGCGGATGGTCGCAGCTTTGTAGAGAAAGAGATGGCAGAACAAGGACTTCGCCCGAAAGAGTGAATGCTAGGCTGAAGTGGCAGTGACACAAGCGAAAAGTAGACAGCTCTCAAAACCAGGAATACCGAATCCTCTTCGACAAGTGGATTTCTATGAATTCACATACCGTATCCGTGTTCACCGGAGCCTACGACGTATTCCGAAGTAGCTGACCACTTATACAAGCCTTCACTTTTGGTGGAGACCGTTGTACTCTACGGAGCTTTCCGGCTGCTCTAGCCGTCTTTCGACTAGCCAGGCACGGTGTCGGCTCTTTACGAATCAGCGTCTTTCATGCAAGTAATGTTAATGTGGCCTTTGCATTTATTTACATGGGTGAGGGTCAATACACTTACAGATTAATAGGGCAGATCGAAGACCAGATGCGACTAAGGTCAATGAAGAATCATATCCACTCTCTGGTATACATTGCTTTTGGTGCGCCTCGATAACCCCCTACTTCGCAGCCTTCGACTGGACGAGCATCTTCTGCAGTGAGGCTGGCTAGACCTGCGCCTTCACCAACAGGCCCACTGGAAGATCCGTGGCAGGATGCCTGCGAAATCCCGTTTCACACGTTTGGACGCTTTCACAAAGACCGTTGAAGATGCGCGTATACGAACAACATCAGGAGGAATCGTTACGATAGCTTCATTGCTCATTGTGCTCTACCTTGTATGGGGGGAATGGTCAGACTACAGGCGAGTAGTGGTGCATCCAGAGCTGATAGTGGATAAGGGGAGAGGTACGACCCCAGGAGCACAAGAAGTGGTAGGATGATGAGGCTCATTGAGCGTTGTTTAGGAGAGAAGATGGAAATACACCTGAACATCTCCTTCCCTCGGATACCTTGCGAGCTTCTTACCCTCGATGTCATGGATGTCTCTGGCGAACAGCAGACGGGCGTCATGCATGGCGTCAACAAGGTCAGACTAGCACCAGTCAGTGAAGGTGGACAGGTCATTGATTCAAAGGCGCTGGATCTGTGAGTCTTTCCAACAGTCATTGCCGCTCAAGTGCTGACAGATCTTTCAGGCATTCCGCGGATGACGTAGCTGCTCATCTCGATCCCTCCTACTGCGGCGGCTGCTTCGGCGCTCCAGCACCTCCCAACGCTCAGAAAGCTGGCTGCTGCAATACATGCGAAGAGGTGCGCGAAGCATATGCTTCGGTCTCTTGGGCTTTCGGTAGAGGCGAAAACGTTGAGCAATGCGAGCGAGAAGGGTATGCAGAGCGTCTGGATTCGCAGCGTAAAGAAGGATGCAGGATAGAGGGCGGACTCAGGGTCAACAAAGTTGTCGGTAATTTCCATGTCGCGCCAGGTCGGAGCTTCAGCAACGGCAACATGCATGTCCACGATCTGAACAATTACTTCGAGAGCCCTGTTGAGCATGGCCACACATTCACGCATACTGTGCATCATCTGCGATTTGGACCTCAATTGCCGGATGAGGTGACCAAAAAGCTCGGACGAAAGACCTTGCCATGGACGGATCACCATCTGAATCCATTGGACGGCACGCAACAACTGACGGATGATCCGGCATATAACTACATGTATTTCGTCAAAGTAGTGTCAACCTCTTATCTACCCCTTGGTTGGGAAAGGAGAAGCCAATCAGCCGGGATCTTTGGCGAAATCCCACATGATCTTCTACCAATAGGATCTCATGGCTATGCCTATGATGGGAGCGTCGAGACACATCAATACTCAGTCACAAGTCACAAGAGAAGTCTCAGTGGTGGCTCAGACTCCCAAGAGGGCCACAAAGAGAGGCTACACGCAAGAGGAGGTATACCTGGAGTCTTCTTCTCCTACGTGAGCACCCTAGGTCAAGGTCGCGCCTGCAATGCCATGTGCTGACTTAACCAGGACATCTCACCAATGAAGGTCATCAACCGTGAAGAGCGTACAAAGACGTTCGCGGGTTTTCTCACCGGGGTGTGCGCGGTTATCGGCGGCACACTGACGGTCGCAGCCGCTATTGATAGAGGAGTATATGAAGGAGCATTGAGGGTCAAGAAACTGCATCAGCGATGACCTGGGGTTCGTCTTGTACAATTCTCATGTACTTTAATGTTTTCTGATCTGTCAGATGAACCTTTTGTCTTTAACACCAGCCTTGATCCTTTTAGCTGTTCGAACCCAACTAGTGTGACCGCTGTTTTACACCTATTTCCCCACGCATAACATCCAGCATCCCCTCCATTGTCCCACGAACCAAGTGCAGCTCACTCAACACCAACAAACCGACTTCTACCATGGAGGTAGGCTTCTTTTTCAGTCCATGCCTACCGGCGACGCGCCCGGCAGCAACCACATCCTTGGTGTATTTCGTCTGTCGCGTAGCAAGCGCGGCAGCGGCGATCCCATCTCCATCTTGAGCCGCGACGGCCAAGCCAAGCAGCGCGTTTACCTCTCCTACAAATTCGGCCGGGACCTAGAATCAATATTAGCGCAAGAACGGCGCTGCACCAGTGCTTTACTTACGGGGTCGCAGTACTTCCTCAGCGAGGAGCAGCGGTCGCAACGTCGGTTCTTCTCCACCCCACAGACATGTTCTGGTTTCGTGGCGATTATTTTGCTGCAACGGAGGCAGCACCCACGGCGAAGTGCGACACTGGGCTGTGGAGAATTGACGACGTCGGGAGAGCGAACGACAGACGCAGGGCTAGCGGCGGCGCGGACACGCTTGGGAGCAGGAGGGGCAACGACAGGCTCTGCAGCGAGATCGTCTGACGCGCCGTCCTCGCTGAGAGGGCGCTTACGCGGGCGACCGCGACCTCTACCTGGAGTAGGTGCTGGTTTCTAAAGACGCGTTAGACGCAAGTTGCAAAATAGCAGCTGCACTAACCTCGGGTGGCATCGTGAGACTGATAGTTATCTGAACGGCTATATGAGTGCTACTATGCGTTAGCAAAGCGTTCAAAAAACGATGGGGATGCGAGGCATAGGCGATGACGAAGACGCTTTGGTCGTGAAGGAAAGAAGAAGAAGAAGAAGTGAGAAAAGCAGAGTATTTAAGCTGTTGCGCAAGCGCGGTGAATCAACTTATTCACTGCAAACGGACACATCTGCGAACTCACGAAGCTAGCTAGCTTTATGTGTGCTCTACACATTTGCGACGACTACTCTATGACTACGAGGCACGCATTCAGCGCCGGAGGACCAGCGGTCAAGAGGGGAGGCAATTGTCAGAGTCAGGGCTAGGGCATGTCTACTAGGGCGATCTTGACATAAACTAAGCGTGATTAAGCGAGGGCACATATATATGAGGCGCTGATGCTTTGCACACTTGATTCCTTAGAGATTAGTTTTATCATCAATAGGAATCCATACCGTCGTCTTCCCATCAAATAGCCTGCGCAGTGTTGTGTTTCACATCGTCATATACCTATCCCAGTAGCCTACTCGTTCTGATTAGGCCTGAGAGCTTACTATTAAGCCAAATCCCGAACGCCATCCCGGGCATAGTTCACAGCTTCGCAGCCTCCCCCTTCGCAACTCCAGCCTTCACTTCCAGATCGGCGCCCACAGCTCTCTCCAAAACCCTTACAAAGACCTTTCTCCTCTTGTCCTCTTCGTCCACTCCCTTTATATCGTGAAGCTTTAGCTCACTCCACTTCTCTTCTATCAGCTGCTTGAGCTCCACGGCCGAGCCAGGCAACCCTAATTTCTCGACCGCGGACAGAGTCCGCTGATCAGCAAAGGGATAGGCGTTAGGCCAGAGCGCGTGGACGTGTCTGTAGAAGATATCTAGGCCGGTCTTGCCAAGGCCTTTGATATTTGTTTTTGAGTAGCTCTAGCTCCTGTGTAGCCTGTTAGTCACCGAGTTCTGTCGGCGATCGAAATGGTCCAACATACCTTTTCAACATCATGTCCAGCGTCCTTGCGGACTTTCTCGAGCGATGTCTCCTCTCCCCTATCCGCGAACCCTTATATAACAGCATCCGCCAACAGTCCTAACTCCTGCGCCGTCTTGCCCTTGTGCTGCGTCCGCGCATCCCACAAAGCCTGATGCCTCTTCTCACTCCCCGCCTCTCGTATCGCTTTCAGCGTATTGAAATGATAAGGGTCGTTGGAGATCGTCCGGATCGTCCGTAAGACTAGCTGTGGTTGATGGGCCGGCTTAGTATGACGGCGCATAGGAGCTCTTCGGGAGGGGTGAAGTTTGCGCTGAAGTAAGTCTCGAGACTGTTGCCGCGCTTTGAGAGACCTTCGAGTTTATCAATAGATCGGCATAGATCGACGGCGGCGGGAGAGACCAGGAATTTTAACATCTTGGTCTGGTCGACTGTGGTTTGGGGGGCGCCTCGGCCTTTGCTTTTCTTTTCGAGGGGGCTGTGGAAGAGGCGGCTTTGGTGCCATTGCGCGGGTCTTTGGACTTTGCCTGCTTCGCTCTTGATTTCTTGGGCAGCATCTCAGGCTTCTAGGAGCATATCACTCAATAGATGCAATCGATATCATCTGGCTATGGTCTCACGGTGCAGGCTGTGCTCGCTCTGGAGCGCAATGAGGTCATGCAAGTTGGATCCCCAGAGCTATCGTACCGAAACCTTATTCTTTAGCGCCACGCGAGAGTCGCGTTGCCACGCTGACAGCTTCGGATTCACCCCACGATCTTCTTGGAAATTCCAGCTTAAGGCCCATTGATTACTCTCGTTAATACTTCCAATTGTGCTGTTTTCTCAGCTGTTTGGTTCTTCCGATTGACCTTGTCTGACTAGACCTCTTCGGCTGTGTCGGTCCTTTCGCTCTAGGGCTCAGACCGGCATCTCGACATCGAGCGCGATGTCCACATCCCCGACCAAAGTCCCCCCTCCTTTCCTGGCCCCTACAAATACACCCAGTACGCTTCAACCGACCTCGCCTCGAGCGCATCGCACAATACGTCGCCTCCAGTCAGCACAAACGCTCTCCTCTAACCATCCAAGCGCAAACACCCCATCCCTCATTTCCCAGCAACGCCAACAGCAGCAACAACGGCATGTCTTCGGCATCCATAGAGATCCTTTGTCCACGCAACATCTACCAATACCAGCTTCACAAACACATCATCGCTCGCGGTCGAACAGCGATGCAGCTGTCACGAGCGTATCCAGCAGCGGGCCCATGCCAAGGCGGAACGCAGCAGCAAAGAAAATTGTCGCGCCGGCTATATCAGCCAAGCATCAACTTGAAACTTTAATAAGAGATGGTCCCCCTAGAGGCGATATTGCCGAGGGGCTGCGGGATCTGAGATATTTTGTGCTTTCGGATGGAGTGGACGCTGACAATGATGGCATGGTACGTGAAGCATCGAGTGTGATGTGTTGCGATAAAACCTTGTTGCTGATTATGTCATGCTAACCATTGTGATAGTCCTCGTTACGAATCTATATCTGGCTTATTCTGCTCCACGCGCCGCCCCTCGCAACAGACAACTACCTAGGGCTCATCCATCGAGGACCCTCGCCCGCCTATGCCAAAATTCGCAACGATACCTTCCGCACCCTCGCCACTGACCCTCTCTTCAAGCGCCGCGTAAGCGAAGCCTCGCTGATCCGCCTGCTGAACGCCATAGCATGGAGATTGCACGATGCGAAGACGGAGCGTAACACAGAGCCAGGAAAGATCACAAACACCGCCACCGAGGAAGGAAGCCCTGAACTGCACACCGTTTCGCCAATTACAAAACAGCCAGGGCCATCAACCGCCACTACAGACGGGTCCGAGGCCGGGGCCACAGAGCCAGGAATTTACGTCCAAGGCATGAACGTGCTTTGCGCCCCGTTCTTGTATGCCGCCAGAAGCGAAGCCGAAGCTTTCATTGCCTTCTACCGCTTCCTGACTCGTGAATGCCCCGGCTACGTTCGAGGCGCAATGGACGGCGTACACAAGGGCCTTGCGCTTGTCGACAAATGCCTCTCTATCGTGGACTATAAGCTCTCGGACTACCTGCATTCGAAAGGCATGCACGCAGAGCTATACGCTTTTCCCTCAGTGTTGACGTTATGTGCCTGCACTCCACCTCTGCCTGAGGTGCTGCAGCTCTGGGACTTCCTATTTGCGCATGGTGCGCACTTGAACATCCTCTGTATCGTCGCGCAATTGGTCATGATAAGAGATACGATACTCAGCAGTCCAAGGCAAGCATGTCCGCGTGCTCCCTCTAGGAAGAGACCGCTTACTGACAGTTGGCCATACAGCCCGACGAAGATCCTGCGGTCGTTCCCGCCACTTCAGGCCAAAACTATCAGGAACCTCGCCGTCAGTTTCGTCCCGCGGATCCCGGATGGTGTGTATGAGGAGCTGGTCATGCACGCGAAATAATCTCTCCTCAATCTGTAATTTACAGCCCACGGCGTTGGGGAACTGCACCAAATGAGATCATGTTTGACGAGGTCCAGTTGTTGATCATTGTACGATTTTCCTAAAGCGTCTTCTACATAATGAGTCTGGATTTAAGGGGCGGTCCCGGATCATTGCCAGCGACGACAGGCCAGGTATGAAAAGTTATGTCACATGATAATGAACCGAACTTGTTTCGCGTTTTGTCACATGAGACTTAATAGCAGATACACAGCATCGAGAAATACTTCTTTCTTTTTGGGATTGCCAGAAAGGGTCACTATTGTAGATGATGATTTTGAAAGAAAAAAACAGCTCTAACACGTTCTTATTGTCCTTGATTCAATGATCTGTTATACTCGGTGAATAAACTTTCTAACTACACACGACATCCTACAACTTCGCCGGCGTCCTCTGCCCCTTCTTCAACCCCTCGACCAACGACCAAGCAAACTCTCCAAACGGGCCCATCTGCACCGCATAATCCCTGGCCTTGGCACTACTCGCCTGCCTCATCGCATACCTGGCCGCAATGCCCTGCATGATAATACTGCCTCTGAAAATCCCAAACGCATCGCCCCACGTGATGTCGTACGTCGGGTCCCAGCCGGCGACTTCGGTGTACCAGCGGATGCATTGGTCGCGCGTGGGCAGGCCGGGCGTGTTGCCGGACACGAAGGCGGGCGAGCCGCGGCCGATGTTGACGGCGGAGGGGGAGCGCGCGGTTAGGTAGGGGGTGAGCAGGTTGCAGAGGTCGGAGAGGGGGTGGCCGATTGTGGACATCTCCCAGCTGTTGTAGTTGTTAGTACCGGTCTCGAGCTCTTGATTGGATGGTCGTGTTTGTATCGGGCCGAGACATACTCTAGTATCCCGATAACCCTTGGCTCCGTCTTGTGGAACACCAGGTTGTCGATCTTATAGTCCCCATGAACGAGCGTCCCCCGATCCTTCGGCTGCGTTTTCGGATCCTTGAAGAACGCCACCATGTCGTCGAAGTGCGGGATCTTGCCTACTGGTATGTTTGTCTCGACGTCTACGGCCTGCGCTTGCATTTCGGAGATCGTGCTGAAGGTCGCGATCTGGCGGTCGTAGAAGCCTGAAGGTTTGCCGAAGCTGGAGAGAGTGACGGAAGCGGGCGAGACGCGGTGGAATTTTGCCAGAGTGCGAATCGCGTCGTGCCACCTGCATCATCCTATTAGCCCTACCAGATCTCGGGCTCGGCTTCGTGTGGACGAAGACTTACATCTCTGTCCTCTCCTCATCCGTAACACCCGGGAGCCAGGCATCCTCGATGATCCGCCCATCCAGGAATTCCATGATATAGAATGGCGTCCCTATCACTCCTTCATCCTCGCAGAGACAGTACGCTTTTGGTACTGGTACATCCGTCTTTTCCAGTGCGTGAATTACCCGGTACTCCCTCTCGACCTTGTGCGCGGTCTTCGAGAGAAGCTTGCCCGGCGGCTTCTTGCGCATGACGTATTTGTGGCCATTGTTATCGGTGAGCTGGTACGTTGGATTTGACTGACCGAAGCCGAACTGTGGGAATTGTCAATAGCGTTGCCCGTGCTAGAGGGTGTGGGAAGAGACGGAACGGACTTGTTTCACGTCAATTGGGGTTTTGATCTCCGATACGTTCTTCTCAACGTATCTTTCCAGTGACGCGACATCAACGGGATGGCGGACAGCGCCTGCCATGCTAGCGATGTGGATGCATCATTCAGGGCTTCGATCAGAACGAAGCTTGCAGTGGTGGGGAGGATTCGGGACGAAGGTTAGCCGAGGCAATTCAAACATTCCATTCTTGCAATCCGGACTGTGTTGGACCGTTGGACGACGGGACACTTGACAATTGACACAGACTATTCTTTTCAACTGATCTCCAGCCTTTTTATTGGAGTGCTATCTTCTTCCAACCACCCTAGGCTGCTAGATGCAGGCCTGATCATTAAGGCAGCCTCTCGGAACACTATACATGAAAGTTTTCGAGCAAGTCGGCAAGTGACGGAATATATATCGTTGTGAGTAAGAGCGCCAATGCTACTACTACATATTCTTATATTATGTATTAGAGATAGCTGGAAAGCAACCTTCTCATAGATCGCCTTGCGCCTGTAGATTGCTGTTCCTTCCCAACTGACCCTCCATTATTGGAGAAAAGGATGTTGCCGTTGGTGACGAATTATGTGTTACAATAGCTGAAAACCCGCAGTTTGGTAACTCGCCTTGCGCCGGTAAATTGCTCTCTTTCCCAAGATCAATCCCAATGATCCACCAAGTAAATATTCAGATGATTGTCAACTCGTCCTCAGAACGTCATTAGTTGTTGCTTCCTATCTTGCAATGGAAACTTCGAAACCTACCCGCCCTTATTCGTTAGAACATGGCGATTCGGCATAGACCCAACCCGTGAGCCTGTTGGCAATATCGGACACGTAGCAAGGCGTGGCGCCGTTACCGTTGCTCAAGTCACCATCAGAGGCGATGGCACCCGAGTTGTAGATGCGAGCGGCGGAATAGAGGTCTCCGGCTTCGTTGATCGCCTGGGTGAGCCCGCCACCGGAGCCGGTACCCTGGGTTCCGTCCTGAACCATATGGAGAATGCTGTTGTGTTCGTCCTTGGGGTTGAAACCTGCGCCGTCATGCGATTGCATAAGGCCTGGGTTCGTGACGCCGTTGCCGGTCGTGGGAACCCAGACGCAGCCTCCGGACTAGATGATGGATGTCAGTCTGCGTGGTCAGGGGGTGAGATAGACAGAACAGCATGATACCTCCTGCATTATCACGGCCAAAATGAACCTATGGTCGACATGCGAGGCTTGAGCAGTTGTCTGAATAGCATCCCGGATGGCTTGTACTTGCTGGCCACTGTTTGAGAGGTCAGTCGGCTATTGCTCACAAACAGGGCGAGAAAGGATAGGGAGCCCACGTGTCATCAGGCCCCCATTTAGTGTGCCCGCAGAATGATAACATCCAAGGCTTGTTATTGTTGAACATGTTCTCAAAAGACGCCCATTGACTCTGGTCTGGAAAGTCAGAGGCGGGGCCAGAGTAGAAGGTGTACTGATCGACTCCGTCTCCAACGCCATCCCTGGTATTGGCACTATTGGTATTGCCTGCACCACTGTGGAAGGCATTGTCGTTGGTGATCCGCGCGTGGTCTCGGTCATCGCGGTGCACAATGGGATGTCCTTGAGCGGCGATATGCTCAACGGCCGTGTGGTCTGCGCCAGGAACCAACTTCCGTCCGTGATTGGTGGTGGGAGCGGCGGCTGCTATAGAAACCGAGAAGACCGCGAAGATCTACGATACTAAGCCCATGTCGCAGGTGAAAACAACGAGAGAAGCGATAGGAGTGAAGACGTACGAGCTGGAACTGCATGCTGGTGATAAGAATTTGACACGATAGCAGAGATATTAAGCTGGTCGATCCCGCTGGCAACGCTATTGCTGTTTATATCGCTGATCTTCAAACACACGATATTAATCCGACAACTTCTATCCCTTTTGGACACCTCGTTGGCCTCCACAGCATCGCCAGGAAATGGTATTCTCGCATACGATGCGTTCATCTTTGGGGTTAACTAAATGCGAAGAGAATTTTCATTGCATTCGGCACTGGTGGCTCTTGAAAGTCTTGAATCTCAAACACGTCCGGTCTAGATCAGAAGACGAGCTATAGCTCACGATGGACCGCCAACCGTAGGAGATTAGACGGGCTCCTGAGTAAGAAACCAACCCCATCGCTGCGCGACGTCGGTCCTAATCGTTATCGAGCCAGCGAGACTTGTCGCTTGAAAAATGAAGATAGATTTCATCCACGCTTCCACACTCCACGGCCGTTCCCAATCAAGAAAGATCGTTCATATGGAGAGCTCATCACCCTTTCCTAACGGTAAATGATGCCGCATATGCTTCGGGCCAGCGATGCTGCCTTCCACTTCCAGTCGACGGTGCAAGCTCTGTCTTCTAATCAGGGGCGCAGTCCTCTCTCAATCAGTGGGATGCTGCAGTAAATTTTCCCATGATCTCGAGCGATACGTATACAATGCAGCATTTTGCGATGGTGCTCTGAAAGAGACGCAACGTGTGCTGCAGCTTCTCAGTGGTTCTTATCCGTAATGCACCTTCCTGAATTTTGGCTTGGGCGCCCAGCTGAGGCTCCGTCATGTTCTTTGCCGAAGCGTCAGCTCTTTGACGGTGATGCGGTCTGACACGCCTCGCTTGCGTATTGATAAAAAGTTGTGGTATGAACAAGATGAAGGCAGTCGAACGTCGTCGACATGATTGAGTCAGGGTTCCCAAAGTGATACCCTACGGCTTAGGGAGTGCGCCAGGCAAGTTTGACAGCGCCAATGAAAACAACAACTGAATTATTTGTTTATTTGTATTTTTCATTGTCAACTGATGAGTCGCGTGGCTCGTCTTCGACGCCGCCGAGACCGAGAGCAAGGAAGCGTGGCTCTCCGAGTGCCTCGTTGGGACCCTGGTTGGGGCCCGTCTGAGACTTGACATACTTCCATCAATACCTGATTGGATCGACCTCGTGGGTTGCTCGTTTGTTTCGGAGAAGCTCGGGATAATAACGAATTATGATCTTTAACTGCCGAAGACAGTGCATGAAATATCGTGCTGCACTATCAATGGCGAAGCTGTACGATGGGGTTCCAGGACTTTTCTAGGAGTAGGGCTCGATGCCAAAACCGGGCGCCTCGTAGTTGATGTATCTTAGACGAAACCTCCCGACGATGATTGCAGTAAAGCTGGACTAAGCATATAAAGACTAGCAACGACTTCTGAAATATCCTGGAGCACCTCTGCTGCATCAACCTGAGTGATCTCCAGGTCCTCCATGAAATCTGCCGATTCAGTACGCTTTTCTACGTTTCCTGACGAACCGGGAGAACCGCTATCGACAACCCTGGAGCCGAAATCAACTTAAGTCTCCAGCTCAGTCAATGTGTGCCCGAGCGTTCTCAGCAAACGATCTGGTGCGGAAAGTGGCCGTTCAAATATGCATCCCCAGACCTCCAGGCGGCCTATTTCTTCCCATATTTCACAAAGGAGATCTTCGTTATACGCGTTCTTGGATGCTAGATTATGCATCCCTTTGAATCTGTAGATGATGCTGTAGAGCAAGGCCTAAGCAGCAGAAACGGGTGGCGGACTTTTACCTTCGAGCAGAGAGTCGTCACCGGGGGATAACAGTGATTCTTGGGGCTCTTCCTTGTAAAGTGGTTTGGCGGACGTTGAAGGGCCCAGGCCCTTGTCTTCTGAGAGTAATAAGTCCTTCTCCCTTACATTATCCATATACAGCTTCCCATTCTCTATCAAGCGGTACCTGCCATCTGAATATACTCGATCAATGACAAATGGACCTCTGAGAGCTCTGGCTTCTCTAAGATACACTTGGTCGCCTCTGTCATATAGATTTATGGACTGCTCATTGATTATGGACTGAAGACATCGATTCGATTCATAACTTACTGTGGTATCCGGGAGAAGCGTCGTCGGCGAGCCATGGCTAAATTATTCCTCCAAGGTGAAGGCCAGCTCTCTAACTTAATGACAGTCCGAGAGGTTCGTGTTCCCGAGAAAGCTATAGCGAAGCCGTTTGACATGTACTTAGGGCTACATTAATTCAATATGTACTCTAGATGTAATTAATGTGGTGATGGCTTTCATCATTCATGCCGCTCCAGTGCATGGGGGGTGTTGGTGCTCACGTCATAACTTTGGAAGTTAGATCACTTCCCTTGAACAAACTAAGCCTGCAGTAAGACACTACCAACTGCATTATACTTAAGCGTTTTACACTTTAGACATCTGAATACAATTTACTCTTCAGTCTTACACATTGCTGATAGCATTTCGATAGATCGTCTGGTCAAACTGGGAACATGACCACTTTATCATGGCGGCATTGCGTTGTTGCTATCACATTTTCACCATCTTCTAGTCAGGTTCAACCCCTTTTCAACATGATTGGTTGAAGCTTTCGCCCTATCGACCTGTACGCCAAACACTACCGACTCTCAGCCGTAGCTCAACACTGAGATTGCCAGCCTGGTGGAGCCCGCAGACTCAAATCCTTCTCCACAGGTTTTATGACTTCTGCCCACAGTGTCTGATGGCATCTCTCGGAGTTCCAATCGTAACTATCGAGATCCACGGCATCCAAACCATGGAGACACCGCCGCACCACATCAGCGTATTCTGGGCCCATCTCATATAGCAGGTCATAACCTGTAAGCCGACCTGCGGTATGATAGTTAATCGAAGCTTCCGATTGTCCAGCGTTCTCAATATCTTGTGCCGTTCTCTTATCTCTCAGTGGAACGTTGAAAGCAAGCTCCAGTAAAAGAAAAGCCAATGGGTACAGCTCATCACTGCTCACTCCCGAATATTGTAGCGGGCCTATGTGAGCCTGATTGTTTGTCGACAAGGGGTTGAGAGGCTTTGTAATGAACGTTTGCCAATGCGACACATGCGTTCTGCTCGGCTTGTCCGCTATGAGCTGGATATCTTCACTTCCCCAGACCATCCCAAGCCATGGCGATGGCTGTAATTGAAGGACGCGTAGGCTAATATTACTGCCACCTGAGCTCTATGCCATCGGTACCACCGCTGAGAAATAGCTGAAGATGAATCTTGAGGACGACCGAGCATCTGCGAGAGGCAGACCGACGCTTGAGGCTTGTCAAGGCCCACACGCTCATTTACAGTATGGAGTGGAAAAGTTGAGGCTTTCGCCTGAGCCCGGAGAGGGCCCCAAGGGTACGCCTTGACCACCAAGCGTCATGTGTCCGAGTGCAGGGCAGATACCGTACGATTGCTCTCGCGTAGAAGACGGTTTCGTATGTGATGACCGTATGTCTGCTTCCTGCCATTTCCAATGTGCATGAAGATCCCCGGAGTACGACACTGAATCAAGTACGAACAAGACACGAAAGTGTATGTCTCTTTCTGAAGTCTTCCCTCTACCCTTAGGCGGAGGTTCCAGTCGCAAATTTGCTCTATGTATCAAGCTTGACTTGCAATTGAAGCAGTTCGCGATGGCTTCATAGAGCTTTGATGCTGTGTGGCGGGTTTGCTCGAGCAACATTAGGTCTGGTCCTTCCGTGACCAACATCGTCCACTTACTCTCCGAGTGAATGGCGAAACTCTGTAAGTTATTGTTGTACTGCTGGAGGTCCTCAAGTAGCTTCTCGCGTTTCTCTTTGGCAAAACTGAATCTGGTCTAGATGACGATTGTGTCAGTCACTGATATTCTGATGTTTGATCAGTCGCTGAGGCTCTCCATGGAACCCTATCAAGCAACAACAGGCGCCAGGCGTGAGATGGTGTCCCAAATCTTTTCGATAAACCTACTTACCCTTAAGGTACGGAGAACATCCTGCAACTCTTGAACCGTCTTGCTCATGTCTTCGATGATAATGAGACAACCAGAATGGGTTGATTCAAGATGAGACTCGACCTTTGCAACGAGCACGAGGTTGTGCCAGGCAGGTCCATCGGGATGTAAGACAAGTCTCTCCAATTCCGATGCAGTGACAGCCCGAGAGAGCAATCTTGTCAATCAGAGTTCGAAAAGGTCTCTCTGAATGCATATCCTTCGCTCCAGATGTTTCAGCTCTCGCCGATACTTGCTTGGGTAGAGGAGAGTTGCCAAAGGATTAAGGCCCTTCTCAGATTCTTGAATGGCCTTCACAAGAAGTGGGAAGAGCGCGAGCATCACTCCAGCAACTTCAAAGCCAGACATGATGTGATGTTAGGCTTCATCGAGTGCTGCTGACAAGATTCATCATACCACCTTGACAGTACATGAGGAGTGGCCAATGTTGATCAGTGCGTTAGTACGTGATCTGATTACATGCTGGCTGCATCTGTACGCCAGCTTAGATGGCTTTGACCCTGGAGTAGTCTTTCTTCAGCTTCAGTTTCAAATTCATGCTAGACCTTTGTATATGTATTGTACTCTACTTGTGCTTTTTCATAAATATCAGATTCTAGAAATTTGTCACTAAGTGATTAGCTGTTTCATGCAAAGGATAACACAGCACTTTGGAACAAGTACTTCGTATAGTTCCAGGTCGTAAATGAATGCGTTTAACAACGCGCAAACGGCTAAGCGAACGCATTCATTTACGACCTAGAACTATACATTACATAGAGAACGCACTTTACACGTAGTTCCCCAACGCGTCAACCCTTCAAACTCCAATTCCACCATGGCCAAAGAATCAACACCACCACCACCGCCACCACCAGAAAATCCACACAACGCGCCCTCACTACCCAACTCCCCCCTCGCAAAACGACAAAAGACATCTCCCACCCCAATGGCCTCCGCAACGCCCACGACGAGAATAGAGCAAAGCCCACCGCTGCTCGTCAAAAAGCTCTCCGCAAAAGCGAAGACGCCCAGCCGGGAGAGCGCGTTTGCCGCTGGATACGATGTCTACAGGTCCGAGAGATGCCTTACGCCGTGTCCAGGCTTTCTCTGAATTAGGGCAGAAGAGGTAGCTGATCGGATACGGGTACAGTGCGCATGACACGACTATCCCAGCACGAGGGAAAGCGTTGGTAGATACTGATATTGCGATTGCGGTGCCGGCCGGAACCTGTAATTGAGGCCTTCCGTACTGGTAATTGGAGGAGAGCTTATGAGAGTGGTAGATGGACGTATAGCGCCTCGGTCAGGCTTGGCGTCGAAGAACTTCATCGATACGGGCGCTGGGGTGATCGATGCCGATTATAGGGGCCAGGTCAAGGTTCTGCTATTCAATCATGCGGAAAAGGATTTTGAAGGTGGGGTTCGATGGGGGATGGGAGCGTGGGTGAGGATGCTGATGTGAGCGCAGTGAAAGAAGGTGATAGGATTGCGCAATTGGTGCTTGAGAGGGTAGGCATATAAAAACGGGTTTGGTGTGATACACTGAGATGCTGAGTTGATGCTGCTAGATTTACACGCCGGACGTTGTCGAGGTGGAGGAGCTGGAAGAGAGTGTTAGGGGTGCTGGTGGGTTCGGAAGTACGGGCTAGGTTTGGGATGGTTGCGGGCGTTTGGTTGTGGTGTCCGGGTCAAGGGCTTTCTCACTTGAGGTTCTTAGCAGATTCTCCAACATGCAAAGACGTTCTATTGCTCTACAGAAGCAGATCAAGCTCAGATGCTTCTTCTCTAGTCTATACCTCTAACGGTTGCGCGTGATACTGCACCTTTGGCTGTTTCAAATCGTCCAGATTCCTGACCAGCCTCACCTCTGCTGCCTTGGTCTTCCACAGATGCATCCTCATTTCACCGTTCTTTTCCTTCTCCGATGTTCCCATCGGCCCTTGCATCGCCTTCAATACGTCATCTCTAGCCTTCTTCGTCTTCTCTAACACCGCATGCATACTCGCCAGCACCTTCTCAGCTGCTTTTGCTAGTGGCAAGTCTGCGGCTTCCACGTCATCTGGTGAAAGCCAGGACGTTGTACTGTTCAGTTTGGCATCTGCGACAGCTTCGCGCAAACGAATGATCGTGAGAGCGGCAAACATGTCGCCGGTGCCGCTGAAGAAGCAATCTATAGCTGGAACGTCGATTTTGAAGAGGCGTGGTGAGCCGTCTGCGCGGGCAGTGGAGCCCACGACAGAAAGAGTAGGAGAGGCTGCGTCGAAGCTGACGGACGTGACGATAATGTGTGGGATGTGGTGGGTGCTGTGTAGTCTGGTTATGGCTTCGCGCAGGGTTGGAAACGATGCTATCTTGACCTCCGAGAGGAGTCTGGAAGCAGGTTACGGTCAGTAATCACACGTGCGGTAGATTGGGCCGGGCAATATACTCGGCCTCGAATTGATTTGGTAGAATGAGATCAGCATTACGGAGCAGACTTTTGTACGCCGGTACAACATCCTCATTAACGTATAATCGTCCTTCATCACCCATGACTGGATCCAGGACTATCATTCATCAGCTCTGGGGTTTCCACCGAGCAGTCAATTGGTCGAACCCCAAAAGAACGAGCCGGGCTTCGTCGACGACTTCAGCTTCAAGTCTCTGCCAATCGCGCCCACTGCATCAACAGCTTCGGCGCTTGGGGCATACCCAGATAGCATGACATCGAAATCCGTAAGGTAGCTCTGCTTAAGGCCTTCGTAAATGTCGCGGATCTCTTGTGCTGAAGCTTTCGTGCCTTTGAACTGTTTGTAGCCTGTATGATTACCTGAAGACCAATTGTCATCAGCGCCCATATTTTGCTGCCAGATTTGGTCTAGGTTAGATGGACCGTATGCATACTGAATTGTACAGTATTCAGAGCGGCCACTTCACAGCCGCATGACTGCATGACGAAGGCCGCCATAGTATTGCCGACATATCTGGCTTGTCGTCAGGCATTTCTTGATATGACAGCGTTGAGTCCAGTACTCGACAACAACTACAACTCACCCATAGACGACCTTCGATCGCACTGTCAGCCGGCAACATGGTAGGCGCAAACGCAGGGCGTCGAGTCCCTACATGACTGGCAATTGCCAGGACCCGGGTCTCGGGCACTGGTAAATCTGTGGACATGACTGAGGTTGACGTTATGGCAAGTCTGAGAAACGGCAAGCACTTTAGACTGAAACATTTTCGGTGAAAGTAAGGTACTTCGTACCGACCACGCTAAACCCCTTACAGACGCTAATCGTGAGACTCGACTAAGAAACCCTCACGCATTGCTTTATAGTACATGCGGGAGACATAAACCGTATGCTGTTGCTTCACTATCCCAAATGCAGACCGTGAGTGCCGCCGGCTTCGTCCTAAGCAGTATGCCTTTGCTCTGACACCGCGCACATATCAACTACTCTTCATCCCCAATCTACAGAAGATGTCAGTCAAGACCCGTTGTATTCTTGCCGATAGGAGATTGCAAAACTGGAGTCGTACCTTAGGGGCCAAATAGAATCTCAAATAGCTGCTGCCCGCCAGAGCGTACTCAACAAGCAGTGGAACTTCATTAGAGAGACACAACTTGACCTGGCCAGAGAGACCGCTTGCTTTGCAGAAATTGACAAGATATTTGAGAGAAAATGTAAGAGCTACTGGCTCGGTGAGGTCTATCGAGACATTCATTTCTGGCTTTTCGACGTTGGTGTGACTTCGTAGAGTGACTGCTCCATTGCCGATGTCTCCTGTGCAAGCGAACTTGACACCCTCCTTCGTAGCTTCTATGGCCACTGTAGCGGAGTTAGATATGTATGCTACCAATGTTCGAGGGTAGACGCCAAGATACCTGACTCTGATAGCGCCATCAAGTCCCTACAGATCTTCTGAAACTCCGCTGATGGCATGGATATTGTAGCCGCATACTCCGTCTCTGGGATACCAAGGTGTTCTTGGTCAATGTCCATGAGCTTGATGTCGTACTCGCTCAGCCTATCACTTTCACTACTCTCGAACACTAGGTTCACCACATCCGGCGCATCCTCTGCTTTAAGCGTCAGGATATCCTCATTTTGCGCGCATCTTAATACTTTGGTGAGGGAGGTGAGATTGATTCCCAGCGCGATGTTTCGGTCACAGCGGAAGGGGGAGAAAGACTCTGCTTTGAGCATCATGGAGACGAGAGCGACATGCGAATTGTCCATGGCTTGTAGGGCGATGCCAGAGTCGTTGCAGTCGAAATTGCAGTCTTGAACGAGGTCTTTGATAGCTTCAACCACCTATGGACGTAGTATCAGATTTGGCTCTTGGTTGCGTACAACGGCCGCCAGGGTTGGAGGCACAAAGTCCAGAGCATACCTTCTTGAGCAGGTTTGCCTGCTCTAACCGTGCTTCCAACACTACACGCAATGGTCAGTAAGTGGCTCAAAGAGAGCTCAAGGAAGCTAGTGTCTTACTCTTGGCCTGTGAGATTTGTGGGTTGGCTTAAAGAGGGTAATTGAGTCTAGATATCCATGTCAGCTGGATACGTTCTCTCTCTTTTATCGATGCGCAAAGCTCCTCATCTCCAGCCCGGCCAGGGGCAACATAATCCAACATACAGTGGTACCACACAGGGATGATGACAGAATCGTGCTGGCGTTCGAGATGTTGCAAAAGCAAATATTGCTGTTCTTCTTGGATGAAAGTTGTAGTGGGGTTCTGACTACGCGAATGGGATAACGCGTTGATCGTGACGCGCTAATTTAGTGCGGCAATCACTCAAATCAGGACTGCGGGCATTCCGCCGGAGAGGACGCAGTCAACCATGTAACGGGTCAGCCCTATCAATATTAATGTGTGTTAGACAATATATACACAGCGTGACTTGTGAAGTATAGCCTGTTACTAACAAGCAGTCTGTTAATGACCATGGCTGAAATCACAAGGCTTACAAAGGCTTACAAAGGCTTACAAGCACCTCGATCATACAATCTCTCTAAACTGGCGGCGCTTTACCCAGAAGGTTCTCTCATGAGTCCTTCGTCCAGCAGCAGACGCATCACTAAAATCACAGCCCCAGCGCCTCTCTGTAAGCCGCTTCTATGAAAGAGGAGCCCGTCTCTAATTATGTCATACAATGACAGGACATGGTTGACCTTCGTGAGTGTAAACCTCATGCTATGCTTACCACAGTCAGGCACGCTTTGTGAACTCCGAGTCCAAAGATGATGCCGTTGAATGATAAGGCATTGAACGTGCAGGCTTCAGACGTGACATATGGATCAAGTAATAGCGACTGTCCGGGCAAGCACTCATAATGGCCTCTTCAACACCATTCAAAGCATCGAACTCACGCCATCATCCTGCCAGCTGAGCGGACTCTGCCAAAGTCCAAGTTCCGTCGATCCACAGTGTTGCAGAGCACCAACACGAGAGCGTCCAGTACATCTCCGCTTCCACCTTCACACTCGGAAAGGCGGATCTGGCAATCTTGGGTGCCGGCTATTAAGATATCCCAAGAATGTCAAAGTCCCGCCTCAAGCCAAATGAGACATTCATACTGCAATCCAAGGCGCTGGCAAAGCGAGACTGGTATGGATCAGATATTGACATTTCTATGCTTTTGTTCTGTACTATATGTGCGCCCAACCAGCCCCTGAACGTTCCAAAAGCCCAACTCTACCAAATATACTGAACGAGATTGAGGGATCCTCTCCGTCATAAGGTGCATAGCCATGAAACCCGCAGGGTATCTCAAACAGCTCGACTGCTCAAAAACGCCAACTTATGCCTATCAATGTACCCAAGATTCATCGCTAAAACCACCGTCATTTGACATACGGAAGAAAACAGGACGCGCATGCCAAAACAATAGAAAAAATGAGATAGACTGTGTCAAGTGAAGGTATAAAAGTCAAATGGTAGTTATCCGTCCGGTCGTTCGAGTCTTGGGTCTCAGGTTGATCACCGTTTCTAGCTCTCTAAGCATATGAGTGTTGGCAGCCGCGTTCTCTCTAGCGGAAGCCTGCTTCAATCTATCCCGTTTCATCTTTACAATCCTCTCCTCCCGACTCAGTTGACTTCTCTGACGAGGTGCTGCGATTGCTTCGAAAATCTCTTCGTCGGAACCGCTGGTCTCCAAGCTAGAATGTGACCGGTCGTCTCCATTTAACACTTTGAGTGCATCTCGAGGGCTGCTGCCAACAACAGTCAGGCCTCCAAGGCTGAAAGTCGGTGATAATGGAGATTTGAGGCCGTTAGATGAGAGAGAAATGCGTCTCTCATGCTTGTTGATATTCAGTGCTAATGCTGCTTTTCCATTCTCCCAATCTTGCATGAGACTCCTAAGGTCTGCACCAATAGATTCATACTGGGCCATGAGGTTCGACCCTAGCTCTGAAATATCCTCAGATTCGTCCAGCGTCTTGTCGGATTCCTCTCGAAGGACATGCATTTTAGCCTGAAGGCCTCGAATGCCTTGAGACAAGGAGCTCAACTTCCGGAGCTGAACCCTCATGCGCTCTCGATCGGGTGTGAGCGGTATTTTGGACGATGGTGGCAATGCAAAGCCTAGGACATTCAAATTTTAGTCCAAAGCGTGCGTAACACCGCGCGGCTGCCTTACGTTCTTCTTCGCCAAGTATGTTGTTCAGCTTCTCGGTACACCCTACCGTGATTGATGCCAGTCGCTGCATCCCATCAACCGCAATACCCCACCTTGCGAAGTCGGGCTTCCCACCGTCTGCGTCCAAGGCCAAGAGAGAGCACACGAAGATCTTCCTAATAGTGTGTAGTCGATACAAGAGCCTTTTGAGCGACTTCAGATTCTCCAAGTCCTCAGACTTTGGCCCAACCTCCTCGAGCGCGATGTCGTGGAGGTCTGACTGACTGATTTCGTAGATCTCGAAGTACTTCTCCAGGTCAAGCTCTTCAACCAAAGATCTCAGGACATTACAGGCTCGGAGGTATGGTATCAGCATCGACCCTAGGCATGACTGCAGAGTTCTACGCAGCCTGGCGCATCGTTTCGTTTGGCTCAGCTCATCCAGTCGTGTGATTGGTGGCAAGGGGCTACTACTGAGCGAACGTTAGGTTCGACCGATAAACAGCCGGCCCGCTCATGGTACTCACATCCTGTAGCCTCTGGAGACTAGCTCCACCTCCTGTATCAAAGTGATCGTCGCAGATGCAGAAGCGTCGAAATCCTGGGCACTGCTGACAAGCAGTGTCGCACAATCAACAGCCTGGTGGCGTAGATACTGTAGCCACCGCAGCCTTGCGTACGCGTAGACCATTGTCGCCGTTACGACGAACAGAGTCAGCACTAGCGATATCCTGCCGTTGCTCCATTGGGAGTGTCTGCCCCCACGGGCCCAATGAAGAACCCAAACAAATGCAAAGGCGCTGGTAGCTGTTATCAAAGCACCCCGGAAGCTGACAGGTATCTTCTGAGGGCCTGCCGACGATCCGGAGTTACTGCTGCCTTGCTTGTTTGTGCCACTAGGGTTGTAGTACGTGGGATTAGCATGGTCGCTGAGGAGTTGGGACGCGACAATGATGTATCGAAACTGCTCGAGAAACCTCTCATTCTCGGCCCCGCCGAGTCTAGAGTTAACCGCACGCTATACCCATTGCCACTATCAGCAATCACTGTATTCGGAAAATTTGAGGGGAGACGCTCACCGAACAAGAGTCATGTATGCCTGCAACAGCACCCTTCTGAGGCACCTTCAAAGTGAGAGGCTGGGGTAGTTTCCTCCGAAACCTAAACTGAAGAAGAGATGGGCCTCGCGGTGCAAATGACAGCGTCCGAGGTGATGTGGGCTCCTTGCCCGTCGGCGTCGAGGCCCAGTCGGGCTTTCCTTCACCCTCGCCTGTCTGGAGTGTCAGGGTTGCCTCGTTCATGGATGCCGCTGGAAAGGTCGAGTCATCGCAAGTCATGCTCACCTTCGAGATACTCCGCTAGTGGCGAGTCTTGGAAGATTACTGATTCCATAATCGATATCTGTTCATGTTGTGTGGCACATGTTGGTCCGTGGTCCGTGGTTGACCTCTTCCACTTAAGGTAAGTCGAACCTTGCAACTGTACAAATAATGATATCCTCGGGTGGCTAAGTACATGTAGGAGAGATCGATCTGTAGATCTGCGCCAGTGCAATTATAGCGCGGACAGGTAGCGTTCTTGGCAATAAGGCGGTGATGGGTATCCAATTTCCAGGTTGTAACGCTGATAGGCTACGTCCCCTGGTGGACATGCCAAATACGGTTAAGGCCCAACCACGCGTTCCCGCGAATTACTTTAATGTTGGAGGAACTGCCGGGTTCCAGCGTGACGATGTCGGAGGAACAATGAATTTCCAGCGACAAGGTTCAGAGGAAACCCAGACGACGTGTCGTACCGTCTATCTGGACATCAACATTTCCGGTCACCTGACAGGCGTGCCATAGACTAGTCAACACCAGCAGTGCAGTACTGACGCTGCTTGATCATCATCACTTCCGGTCTAATGAACCTCCTTGACGGCCATAGTCGTGCTAGGTGGCCAGCGCGAAGCATTCTGAAGGGAGCGTCGTGACTCATCCAGGCTTCATTGCCGCCCGAGAAAGGGCGAGGGGAGTCCGACCAGTGGGTCGGACAATGATGCACTATACAATGTTGCCACAGCTCAAGGTCCCAGGAATTGGAAATCAACGTTAAGCCAGAACTCAACCCTTTCCACAAATGACCAACATTGCCGACGTTCCACTCAAGTTTGATTTTACTCACCGTTTCGTTATCTTTTGCCACTACACTGGGCTTGGTTTGCTTTTATCGCCTCAAAGAGCCTTGAGGTCACTCTATCACGTTCCTCGCAGACCCTTCTGGAAGCTCCCCGTTCATGTACTGTCAGACCTATAAGCGGCGGTATCATGAAGCGGTTCGAGCCGTTTGGCCCCAAGATCTCATTTGATAGGATGTTCCTACCCTGTCGCAGACGGCGAGCGATGCTACTTCTGATGTTTAAGTTCGAAAGATACATTAGATTCAAACCTCCCTGCTATCTGTTGACCGCAATGTCCCGGTCTGAGATTGGCCTTGGCTGTCATGACCAATCATCTGTTACTACGTCAGGAGAATTGCAGCCATCTCGCTAGCCCTAGGCTTCTAGCCGATATACATCACTACCACGAGCGCTGCACTATTGACGTATTCCTTTAGGCCTCAAGACATTACTCAGTTTGTAAAGAGTACCCTCATCACGATATACTTTAACATCATGGATAGGGAATTTCAAGAGCGCCTGGTGATCTGCAGGACGAGCGTTGCCCGCATCTATTCTATGCTGCAGACAAGCCCAGACGAATGGGAATCTTACGTCGATTCTGCAAGGTCCGTGATGGCTTCAATCGATGTGACTCCATTCATGGCAGACCCCAACGAATCTGAAGAGCAAATATGGGTTATAGAGGGCCTGCAGAAGTTGGCATTTCGAGATTCGGACAGCGGTGGTCTTTCAGATATTGCAGACTGGTGCCTAAGACAGTGGCTTAGGGTGCTCCAGAATCACCCGCAAAACATAGAAACTCTGAAAGGTGAGCCCATTCTTGCTGTTGAGCACCACCGTCTTCTCGTGCTTCAGAGCCTGCGCGGGAAGCTAACTTGCTAAGGGCTTGGTCAAGCGTGGCTGTCGAGGGCTCAGTCTTTCCTTGGGAGGATTCGTCGAGAAGACGGCAGCTTGTCAAGTGGTCCCAGTCAATCTCGCAACGGTATTTTTGTCTACACCTCCAGCGATGACGAGCGAGACGCTGCAGCGGCCGCCGCAGAGGCAGATGCTCGGCTCCATACAGCGGACTATGTCGAGGCTCGCGGCATGTTGTTGCCAGCCGCAGAGTACTTCGGAAGGGCAGTACGGGCTGCAGAGACACAGAGACTACTTAACGGGGATCTACTTGCTTTGGTAAGTGCTCTGACATTATGATATCTAGTACAGCACCCTGGACCTGGAAGACCACCTCGGATGTGTTGTACAATCAGCTGACTCTTCATAGGCAGGAGAAACATACATAAGCTTAGGGAATGTCTCTTATTCGACTACCAATGAACGTTTATTCCATCAAGCTCTGGAGTATCTGAGAAAGGCAACGCAGATTCCAGGATATACGCTCTGTCCTTACTTACAGCAGTACGCCCCTCTCTCCGTTCTTCATGTTTCAGGACGTCTCATTCTGACTTGAACTACAGATTTCTCGATGATTACGGCAGGTTATAATATCAGAACGCGGGAATCGTCCAGGTTCTTGCGTTACTGGATGTTCTCTTCCCGTGTGGGTGGACATTAGCGTAATTAATTTGAAAGCGGGACAGCTTCAGGTAGGAGAAGGATCTTGGGCAACTACTTCAGGTTGACGAGATGGCAAGCTACCGGTAGAAAAGCATGTGGTTTTGTTTGGCGGGATACTGGGGAAAAGGGTCTGCCGAGACCTAGACTGTTCAAAAATTTAACGGACAGGTAATGTGGAAGTTAAGACGGATCACCGGATGCAGCTCCCTAATAGATAAGAATATCATTGACAACCTGCCACCACCACAATGGTACACGTCCAATACTGACATCTTCGTATAAGCGCCGAGCTCCATGGAATTCACTGTCTGCAATACAACCCATCGCTGTTATTGCCGCATAAAAGCCCCCGAACCTGTAACCGGAAAGGTTCCAACGTTGGGATGCTGATCCCAAAGGTAAGAAGGGGCCAAAGAAGAGGTCTTGGCGCTGGCCAAACATGTTGCTTCAGATCCTGAAGAGAATCGAAGACGACAATGTAAAGGGAGGCATATAGCTTGTCATATACAACACGGTGGAAATACATTCCATTTCAGTACTGTGGCGGTTGATACCTTATAGAAGCACGTTCTTTCGGCAAATGCGCCTTACAGTATCGCGCCAAAATTGCCCACTAGGTACGTAAGCGGCGTCAACGGTCCGCTCCTCGTAAACGCTTTTGTGACCTCCTTCGAGCTGTGCTTAATAATTAACCAAGCACCTGAGTATTACAAGTATCAACTGATATTCGAAGATCGCATTCCCTGGACCAAAGGTTACACCGGTCTTTCATGGCCACGGACCGTCAAGCTTAACTTCAGGGAAGAAGAATTAGACTGGTGAGACTCCGGCAACGGGGAGCCAACGCCAACCTCTTTGGCCCGCAGGACAATAACACCCCAACAGCAGAAGGGGAGGAGCTCAATACATAACCATTTCCCAGAATGATCGACGAACGAGAGCAGGCGGTCCACCCTGTAGTGCAAGAGAGCGTGCAGCACAACACTCGAGTACGCCTCCCCTCTCTCCTTATAAATTTGCTCTTGACCCTCCTATCCCTCTGCCCATTTACTGATCTCGCGTACCATGCAGACAATATCCAATATTCGCTCCCTGACCGCCTCTCTCTTCGGCATCGCAGCCGGCATACTCGGTCTTGAATCCTACCCTGGCTTCCTCTTCTACCTTCTCGGCACGGTCTTCGTATCGACACTTATATTCTTCCAGCGTGCGGAGGGGCAGCCATCGCGGTATTTCCAGTCGCAGTTCTCGGACCTATGGAGCGCGGAAGTGTTTGGGGGTTTGAGTAGTTTTGTGCTCACCTGGACGTTGTTCTACGGGCTGGTGAGGGCTTGATGACTCGGTATGCGTCGTATGGATGTGAGGGCAGGGTGACGGGCGAAAACCGAGAAAGCAATGGCATTGAAGTTGAGACTCGAGCTCGCGGCTTGAACGAGTGTTCATCCTCACCATGGTCGCGACCAGACGGTGGAGACGTTATCGCACTTCAAAAACTATGTACTAGAAGGAAGAGCCGGGGATTACAGGGTATGGTTGAGGAGGCGACGACGACGAGGCGTTGTGGATGGACTGTTAATAGATCTGTGTATCTCCGCTAAGGGATTGAGTTCTCCGCTGATTTTCATCTAACGTCTACCTCAAGAATCCACCGTCACAACTTAATGACTAACACCGGTCTCCGATGGTGAAGCTCAATGAGGTTTCTGAAATGATCATTGAACGTCTAAGACAAAACACCTCCATCAAGATGACAGTGACCGGCGGCGAAGCATGAAGATATTGATGGACGAATCCGAGAATCCTCATATCTTCCGTTGAACGTCTACAGCTTTCTATCACCATCAACAAATCATAATAAACAACAATGTGCAGTCAGTTCCACCAATAAATCTCATTGAACGTGTATCGGCAAAATGCACCATCCTACCACAATGACTGGCGCCGAACACTCTGATTGAGGTCCAACAGGGTTATCTGAGATGGTCGTTGGACGTCTTCCTGAAAAACGTCACCATCATAATGCGATGACTGAGGTTGAATACCGGTGGTGAGATCCAGTAGTAGGGTTTCTAAGATGATCATCGAACGTCTCAGTTCTTGTTACGCTGATATTCAACAAGAAGCTCTCTATCTCTCTCTCTCTCTCTGTGTTGCTCTTCTACCTTGAGCTTCATGAAACATCCTATCTTATGCATTGAGTGGTCTACAGAAGAACATCAGGAAGGACTTGAATTCATCCTCTTAACATACTGCGAGGGCTGGAGACGTTTGATGCTGTGTTTTCATTGTACCGGCTCTCCTTGGGGACGCACTTGTGGATCAGTGTTGTGAAGAGACATCCCTAGACTGCGGTTTTGCGGACTTTTCATCGAGCCTCTCAAAGTCACATGGTCTTTTTGAAAGACCTCCATCTATTGCTTCGATGCTGTTGAGTACTCGTCTTGAGAGATCTTCGCAGCGCACCAAACCGGAAGCTGTCGGACGACTCGTGCATCAGTAGCCTCGGCTTCTCTTGGCAGGAGGTTCTACGCGCACTACATAGGTTACAAGTCACGGATAATCCAGAAACCTAGGTATATTCGGTGTATATATTATGACACGTCAATAAAGCCCCTTTTCTTCCTCCCTTTACTTATTTGCTCCTCCTCCTCCCACAAAGCCTCGTCTACATACTCCCTAGTACCTCGATCTCTGACTTGATTCCCAATGAATTTCAACGCAGCAAGATTGAACCCCATCTCATCCTTCTGCCGCTGCAACGCTCTCCTCAAGTGTCCCCTGATACCGTCCAGCATCGGCCGCATCATCTTACTAGCCACGATCTGCCGATGATGCGTCTTCAGCATAAAGAAAAGAATCCGGCATGTCAAGGGGATATTCCATTCTTTTGACGCCCAGATGTTCAGGAATGTGAAGAACGCGGTGACTTTCTCGAAAGGAAGAACAAGCAGCGCGTCTTGAAGAGCAGGAGCTTTAATCTTCTGCACGACGTTGAGGACGTGCTCTTCAGCGGAGATGTTCCCGAGAGCCATGAATAGGGGGTGGCGTGCCGGAGGGGCGAGGTTTGATTGCGTGGCCTTGGCGTCTGCCCATTCCCTCATCAACTCCAGATCAGCCATGCCTAGTTCCAGAGCTTCCGCTATTCTCTCTCCGGCCATGAGGGTTTCTACGGTTTGCTTGCCTGCCGGAGCAACCTCGCTTTTCTCCTCGCCGGTTTCATCCTCCTGCTCCAACGATGTCGTGAGAGTGCTTTCATACAGTTCTTCCAATTCCTTCTCTCTCTCTTCTTCCAGGAAGAGCTGTTCATCTGTCTGCTGCCATACTCGAATGCTCTTGTCGTGACTTGCGCTGACCAGGAATTCGCCAGTCCGACTCACAGCCAGTGCCCAGATTTCTCCATGATGACCTTCCAATTTTTGGATCTGCTCGAACTTATCGCCATCCCAGTATTTGATCACGCCATCTTTACTCGCACTGAAGAAGTGATGGCCATTTCCATCTTGGTTGTGCGGGATGAACGATACTTGCATGATGCTGTCCTGGTGGGCGAAAAGCGCTTTGTGGCAATCACCAAAGTCGAGTCCCCATAACCGGACGTTCTTGTCGGCGGAGGATGTGACGATGAGTTTGCTGTCATAGGAGATGTCCATGTTGAGGACGGGAAGCTTGTGGCCGTAAAGATTGAGGAAAAGCTTTAGGGAGTCAATGAAGAAGACTTTGACGGTGTTGTCAAGTAGGGCTACAGCCAGGAGACGAGAGTCGGGGCTGAAGCGGAGGCAGAGGATGTCGTCAGCGACTTTTAGTGTTCGGGTATGGACGAGCTTGAGACGAGGTGTGGTTCGTTTGGTGCCGGCGATTTCCTCCTGGACGACCTCGAAGCTCCAGAACTTAGCGCTTTTGTCGGCGCTTCCAGTAACTACAGACCTCCCATCTGGGTGCACTTGTAAAGTCCATACAGGTCCCTCATGAGCCTGAACAGTATCTATGAGAGTGGAGGACGCAATGTCGAATAGTTCGAGTTCTCCTGTCCTGGTCCCAACGACAACGATCTTGTCTCCTGGTAAGAAGGAGCCACACAGCGCATACCCGCACTCCAATGTTCGTATACAGCTCTGTGTTCGGACATTCCATATTTTAAGGCTGCCGTTCGTTGCCGAGGCCAGCATTCGGTCATCTGAGCTAAGGGCCAGAGATCGGATATCTGTGCGATGACCTGGCATATCCACAGAAAATGTGCGGTTGTAGTCTGGCGGTTCGTCGGCTTTTGACTTTTTTTTTTCTTGCTTGGTAGGGATTTTGTAGAGTTCTAGTTGATTATTAGTCGTAGCTACAAGTAGCTGCAGAGCTTTGCTTGTTCTTCCTCTAGCCCAATCCACTGATCGAACTTTTCCTCCGGTTCGGACAATAACGTATGGAACGAAGACCTCATTAACTCCCGCGGAAGAGATGTTCTCCGTGTTTTCTTCGGTGTTGTCAAGATCATCGTTTAGTTTTTCCCCTTCTGCTGCCCCTGACATAGCCTTCTCGCGACGCCTCTTGCGTTTCCTTGCCAGACTTTTCTGTACCTCGCCTTCTGATCTAATCCTCCAGAGTTCGACCGCCTTCTCTGATCCATGAACAGCGATGTAATCAGCACGAGGATGGAAATTTATGCCCAAAGTCCTGTCCTTTCCTTGCCGGTATAGCACGCCCCGGTCATGGAGAAATCTCCTCTCTGCGCCCTCCGTAAGCGTGTTAGCTGCCTGTCGTAGACCTTTCGTGTCGATCGACCATGTTTTGAGCTCTCCGTCATTACCGGCTGTAATGCATCCACTTCCGTCCGGAGCGACGCCCATAGCCCAGCATTCACCATTCGTTTGAGCAACATGGGTCTCGATACAGTGCTGAGAGGCAACGTCCCATATCTTGATCAAAGCATCCTTGCTAGTCGTGAGGAGAAACCCTTCGCTGTCACCGCCGTCTGCACCACCGTTTGTGTTTATGTCATCCCCATCCTCTGTTGAGTCTTGCGGCCCAGATGGCTGAAGGAATTGGAGCGCCGTAATCTGATCCTTATGACCACGCAATTTGAAGAGCCCCACTTCCGCGACTAGGTCCCAAACAATGATATCCGTATCCTTCGCTCCACTCGCCAGTCGTACTCCGGATTTGTCGAAGGCTAATGTCGTGATTGCTGAGCGATGACCATTGAAGCTGATCATGACGGTAGCTATTCTCGAGTCCCATATCCTGATGCTCCCATCACCATACCTGCAGCAGCCTCAGTCTATGGTCTCAGTGAGCTCAGGAACGTATACTTGCTTACCCCACAGCATAGATGTCTCTGTCCGCCTTGCTCCGGGCAATTGCTGTGACTTCAGCTTTGCAATCAATATCCCGCCATCGGCTGAGAAGCTCTCCCTTCTTCACATCCCAGCAAAGTACTTCTTCATTGGCACTGACGACAGCTCTTCCTGCGCCGGTGCTGCGCAAGGAAGCGTCCGGCGCAGTCTCATCCGGAGCCCATACCACATTTGAGGAACCAGAATTGATTAAACCGAACGTCTTTGAATGCTCGTACTTGCTACAACATTCAGCATCCTGAAGTATAAAACCATCGAAGTAGGCAGATACTTACAGGTATGACTTGACCATCTTTCATCACATCCTCAAAACTTTGACGAACTTTTTCTACCTTACGCTTGGTGTTTTGCGCATCCCACCACTAGCGCACTTTCAGCCCACAACAAGTCGTCCGCCGCGCTCAGCAGGCAGCTTCTACAGTAGCAGCTTTGTGACTAGTTTTCGCGCGGAGTATTGGGGAACTGTGTATGCTGCTGCACATAGCCGGAAGACAATCGCCATGCTTCTCTTGGACTACCAAAACGTGCTCATACAGTCCCTACTTACTGAGCGGTTCTCAGGGTACTGCTAGCACCATCTCATGCCACATAATAGCATAGCTGACCACTTCTGACAGAGCACCGCCAGTATCAATCGATCAGGTAGTGTCAGACTTCGACGGTGTCACATTCCATCTTTCCACTCCTGAAACGAAAACGAAGATCCTCATCTCCATCTCTGTGAAATGCTTCAAAGAGCTGGTCCAGTATGGCGCACAGCAGGTTCTGGAGAGGGAATATGGCCCATATATTACTTCGCCGGAAGCTGGTTACGATTTCTCAGTGCTGGTAGATCTAGAGAACTTGCCGTCAGACCAGGGTAAGTTGGTCGGTACTGCAAGGCTTCCTTTCAAGCTGACTTTATCCCCTGGGAGAGGGCCGAGATGACCTAATACGTCGGGTATCGCTTTTGAGGCGGAATGCCATGGCATCGCCATTTGAGCGAGCTTTTGACGAATGCACACGGTTGCAAGAGGAGGCATCGAAGTTCACGTCTGAGTCGGCTCCGGAAGGCATTCGTGAAGGCGGCGATGTGATGGCCATACACTACAGAGAAGAGGAAGCTATCTACATCAAAGCCAGCCATGACAGGGTGACGGTGATCTTCAGCACCATCTTCCGGGAAGAGACCGATCGGATATTCGGCAAGGTGTTTCTGCAAGAATTCGTCGATGCTCGCCGAAGAGCTATCCAGAATGCTCCGCAGGTTCTCTTCCGCAATGATCCTCCCCTTGAGCTCCAGAACGTGCCTGGTCTGCCAAGCTCTGGGACTGGCGAAGTGGGTTACGTAACGTTTGGTACAGGAACCCTTCATACTGAGTACATTACAATCTTTGCTGACCACGTCAAGTACTTTTCCCCCGACATCTTACTCCTCAGCGGCGGCAAGAAACCATATCTCACATCCAAACCTTCCGAGACTACTTCCACTACCACATCAAAGCATCAAAGGTATAACAGGATCTATAGCCTATCATGAAGTTCTGATAGAGTTGCTAACTTCGAATTTTGTTCCAGGCGTATATTCATTCAAGGATGAGGCGGCGCACAGCAGACTTCCTCCAAGGTAAATCTTGTCGCTTCACTACTCCTGCGTTGTCACTGACACATCACAGTATTGAACAGAGCGCGACCGGAGAACGAGGAGAAGGAAAGGAAAACGGCAAGTGGACGGACGTTTAGGGTTCAGGGGTAAAAACGGAAACCTTGTACTGTGTGCATTGAGCTTTGTAATAGTAGCCTGTTACAACAGCTTACAACCCACATCAAACGTAGCATTGTAAAGATACTATTATTCGATGATTTAAGTGATACATACAACTGTAAGTCTGGTTGAATAGGGAGGGTATGCGTGCAACAAAAAACCAGCGCTTGTTGCAGATCGCATTTCCGCACACGTCACCTCCAGAATCCAAGATTCAAGTCTGCATCGCACCACCATGCGATGGCCACCATGGTCTTCCACATCCTCCTCCAAAGACAAAGATGACATCAAACCTGCTGTCTCATGGACAGATACCCTCAATGCTACCGACTGGACCCATTACACCGACCCACGCACCATAATCCCAACCATCCTCCTCACCGGCACGACCCTTTTCTTCGTACGCATCTACCGCTCCTACCTTCGACGCATACCTGAAGCAGCAAACATCCAGCCCGGCTTCTTCAGACGGAGGAGTCTGTTCGGGCGAGTCTCGAGTGTAGGTGATGGAGACAATTTCAGACTATTCCACACGCCAGGTGGCAGGCTTGCCGGGTGGGAGTGGATGCCGGGCAGGAAGGTGCCGGAGAAGAGGGATGAGCTGAAAGCTAGGACAGTACGTCAAGAACATCGTTGTCTATCTTTGCGAGAAGGTTGTTCTAATCCCTCGCTTTGAAAAGATTCACATTCGCCTCGCTGGCGTTGATGCGCCCGAACTCGCCCACTTCGGCCGCCCCTCTCAACCTTTCTCCAAAGATGCGCTCAGCTGGCTGACGGAGTATATCCTGCATCGGCGCGTGCGTGCTTATATCTACAAGCGTGATCAATACGACCGCGCCGTTGCTACGGTTTATGTCCGGCGTGGTCTTTTGAGACGAGATGTGGGATTGCAGATGTTGAAGAGTGGGCTGGCGACGGTGTATGAGGCTAAAACTGGCGCGGAGTTTGGGGCGCTGGAAGCTAAGTACAGGAGGGCGGAGTGGTGGGCGAAGAAGAGGAGGAAGGGGATGTGGGGTGGTAAGAAGGCGGATTATGAGAGTCCCAGAGATTATAAGACTAGAGTGGGTCATTTGGAGGAGGCGAAAGAGGTGAAGAAGTGAGGACTCGATGTGTGGCATGGCTCTGTCAATAGTCACATACTTCACATTCGATGATACCCGAAACATGCTTCCAATATGGAGATAAGAGGCAATTCATATTGTCACACCAAGCCACAATTCATCAGAAAAACACACGCATGATTTGAAAACGCGTGATATGGTATCTTGAAATAGCGAAGACGTGGAGACAAATCCAGGGCCGGTGATCGCATATCCAGGTGTTAAGCTGTCACCATAAGAAGATTGTTGGGTTCAAGCTTCATTGAGCCTCCCAAGCCCATTACAGGTTCGCAGTCAAAACCTCGATGTTCACTGCTTTGCGTATGAGGCATCTCAAGATATATGCCAGATGTTATTGGGCGATCTGACCTAGCCTTATAGGGGCGTGATGCAGCTAGAGCCTAGAGACTGCCAGTGAAGAGCAAGAAAACAGAGGAAAATCAAAGTTCCAATACAGACAGGGCTTGCAAAGCAAGTCGTAGAATCGTACTCTTTCCCATCGCCACAGGAGTCACTATACAGTATGCCCGGAGATGGCAGACCCTAACCGCAACTCACTCAACCAAAAAAGGCAAAAGTTCAGATCGAAACACCTCTTGCGAAGTGGTTCGATCCTATGAAAACCCGAAGGTATTACACCGTGTGCGTTTGCGTATACGTACGCGTGATCTGGCACAGGAAGCTCTCACATGTGGGAATTGCACTTCATTCTCCTCCAAACGTGTTCATCTTCCTACCTCAGGAGGTAGGCTTACTAACGTTGGTCTCATGGAAATGAGCACCCAGATATTGTTTAGCTAACTGTCCAGATCGTTGGATAGGGTGAAAGCGAATAATATATGAAGCAACTTTTTAGAGAGGGATATTGCTGGAGAACTCTCTGGTGAGAAATATATCTTTCTGCTATTCTTCAAGGCAACGTCAAAGCCTAGAGAGTTGGAGGGAGTTTTTTGAAATGCAATAGTGAGTTCAGTCACCATGAAAGCAGAGTACTCGGTCAACGAGCAAGACCATACTCTGCGTTGAATATCTACAAACACAACGAGCCCACCAAATATAACTGATGAAGATTGATGCTTCACAATTTCTACCTGAAAGGACTGTTGGAGGAGTCCAAAGAGACAAACCCTTGCGTTGTTTCTGACCGTCAAGAGGTAGGCTATATTTGGATGTCAACATCAGGCACCGGACAAGCGTAGCGGGAGCGCTAGCACTAGCTCAGTCATCAGCCACTCACACCGCGCCATCGTTCCCCACAGCTCTTAGGCAACATGAACATCAGCTCAGAACCTCACTTCTCCTGTTCACATTCTTAGATATTCAGTATCATTTGTAACTTCCGTTGAAAGATTCACGTCGAGAATATGAAGAAGCTTGGATTCGGAAAGAAAGGCTCAGAAGGAGACGATCCTAATCGTTCTGCCCTTTTCGGCTCACGCTCTTCAAAGAAATCCTTGCCAGCCCCTGCATCATCAAATCCATATGCGCAAAACAATCAACCTCCAGATCCTTACACCCAAGCTAAATTCAATGCTGGTATTGGTGTACCACCGGGAGGTCACGGTCCCCTGAACTCAGCACGTGGGGAGGGTTATTCGGGAAGAGGCGGAGGAGCATACGGTAGTGACAACAACGATGGTGGAATGAACGGAAGAGGGCCAGGTGCAGATAATAAGTATGGTGCAGGTACGGGTGCTGGAGGCTATGGTGGAGGTGGGTACGGAGCCGATCGATACGGAAACCAGAACGGATACGGTGCCGACAGATATGGCGCAGGAGCAGGTTCATCGAATGCTGGTGGATCAAGATATGGTCCTGGAGGATATGGTGGTCTGGGTAATCTTGATAGCCACGGCACGATAGCGACAGACAACGATCGAAATGCTTTGTTTGGTGGTTCGAAGCAGCGACAAAAGCAGCCAGCGCAGCAGCCTTCAAGCAATGGTCAACCGCCGCCTTACAACAAGACTGATGGCCACGACGGCGGACAATCAGGGATATATGGCGGAGAAAGTCAAGGCTACGGGGCGTACGAGGACCGGCAACTCACGGCCGAAGAGGAGGAGGACGAGGACGTACAAGCCACGAAGCAGCAAATCCGGTTCATGAAGCAAGAGGACGTCTCATCTACCCGCAACGCTCTTCAAGTTGCTGCACAAGCTGAAGAAACTGGCCGCAACACTTTAGCTAGACTTGGTGCGCAAGGGGAACGGATCCACAACACCGAGAAGAACCTCGATCTTGCTGCAAACCACAACCGCATTGCCGAGGGCAAAGCGAAAGAGCTCAAGACCTTAAACAAGAGCATGTTCGCCGTCCATGTTTCTAATCCATTCAACGCCTCCGAGCGCCGCCGTCAGCGCGATGAAGACATCATTACCAAGCATCGGAGCGAGCGTGACCAGCGCGAGACGACTCGGTCTGCGGCGTTTGAGACAAACCAGCGGCTTGAAAAGACATTTAAAGAACTAAGACCTGGCGACGCTGGGTATCAAGCCAATAAGGGAAAGTCTAGCTTAGCGGAGAGAGCGAAGTATCAGTTTGAGGCCGACAGTGAAGACGATGAGATGGAGAATGAGATTGACAGTAATCTGGACGCATTAAGTGGGGCTGCTACCCGGCTGAACGGTTTGGCCAGAGCGACTGGGAAGGAAGTCGAGGAGCAGAATAAGCATTTGGATAGGATTACTGGGAAGGTGAGTCTATTCTTTATGGTGATGTTGAGAATGGTTGCTGATGAAGTGATGTTCCAGAGTGATTTCGTGGACGATCAGATCGCTATGAACCGGGCAAGGCTGGATCGCTTCCATTGAGCCCGTGTTTGTAGATTTGACTTAGCGGCACATGTACCTGCATTTTCTCGGAGTCTCATGCTTTTCAAACAGAACCTCGATCCATGAATCTATGTTCGTGCAACCTCGGTGATGAAGCTTCTTTTCTGTGGCCCGTACTCCCGCTCTCAAACTCGCTCTCGAACCCGTACCCGCTCTGACTCTCACACCCGTCCTTACTCTCGCTCCCCGTCCAACCCAACCCCCATTCCACCGCCCCTTCCACAAATCGAGCGCCACAAGTGCTCCATCACCGAAACACCTCCACCCATACTCACGGTACATTGGAACATGTCGACGGGCCCCTGAGGCGATTGACGCAGATGGGGTCACTCGGCGTCCTCGATGCCTACGTCGCTGGCCCGGCGCAACAGTCACGGTGAACCCTTCCTTGAGAAATGGGTTGTGGGTTTATTACGAACAGGCAGGCTGGTATACCGAGGAGAGCGCCGGGACAGACTACGTACTGTTGTTGACGGTGTGGGTGTTTCAGGACGTATGTGATGATGAGATGGTGGGTATCTAGACGAAAAACGAGTAAGGGTTGGGGACGTACTAAGCCGCTGCTGACGCAGCCGGAAGCATTGCGAAACCTGGGCCAGTGTCAAAGGCAGAGTTCAAAGGCACCTGACGGCGAGTGTCTGATTGTGTCTCAAAAAATATCCCACACAGACGTGCAGTAAGCCTTGAAACGGACTCGGGCTGGGCCTGCTGTATCCTCTTCACTGCCGCGATTGCATATGTGACTACTCAAGCGATGCTGATTATTCACTGGATATGGTCTCCTTGACTGACGACGCAGATGGGAAGAGCACTTCGGGAGCAAGTCGCTGGCAGCAGATGAGGGAGTGTCTCATTTGCAATTAGAGCTGCCTATCATGTCGTCGGAGCGCTGCAAGAAGTGTTCATTCAATTACCTCGACGAGCTCAGGTTGGCTGTTATGTTCCATGTCTCGGGGTTGTGGGTATGTTTGACTCAACCCATGCTCGGAGCAAGTCAATCCTATTGACAGTTGCTGTGAGCACAGGAAAACGTTCGAGTTTGTTGTTCACCGTCTTCAATTGCAGTTACTATCATCTCGAGCATCTGGATTTACCGACTTGAACTCTTTTCTTCCACACTAATCGTATCCAAGGGTTACGTATCATTCCGTTCTCTTATACAGTCGACTTCCACTCTCTTCCTGCTTTCTCCATCTCTCTCCTCTCAAAACGTGCTTGTTCTTGTTCTCGGTCAACACGAACAAAACGCTAGACAATTATCGTCAGATATGAGGACAATCAACACGAGAGAACATTCTATCTAACCCGAATACACACATCCCCCATCCCCCCTCCCCACTGCTCACAAATACTCCGTTTTTCAGCAGTCCTGGAAACCTCCACCGCCAGGATTGGGCCATGTTTTTTTTTCCGTCATACTTGTACAGATGGACTGCTTGTACTCGTACTCGTGTCCCAACGGGCCGAGTTCAAGTCCGCAGCTAGGTTGCCACGATATCTCCCCGCCAAAGGAGGATTCTTGCAGCCGGGCATCTAGTATCCAAACCTCGGAGTCTTTTCATCCCTCGGTCCTCTCCCATAGCCCTAGTGGCTCATATCGGAGTCTGGGCTCGAACGCCAGGCACCAATCGCACGACACCGAATCCGATTCACCAAACATGCACATGCGCATGCACATCCACCGTCAAGAAGCCACAACACACCACACCACATGACCAATCAATCAATCAATCTCCAAATCTAACGGAAAAAAACTAACTCGCTTGCCTGCTACCGGAACCGCATGGTCTTTCTCGCGATCTCGTGGCCTTGATATCTTCGCGAGCGGGACTGGGGATAGGGCTTCAGGGGTGTGTGTTTGGGGCCGGTCGAGGATCGTGCGTGCCGAGGATCTTGACGGTGGTGGGTGCGTAGGGCGCGTCCAGGCTGACGTTGACGCTGGGGACGTGAAGGGTGAAAGGGTGGAGAGGGAGAGATGTGTTGCGGCTTCTCCCATGGCGTCGGCGAAGGAGAGGATAGAACGGGTGTGAGCAGGACGAGGGATTGGGGGGTGGGGGGGGATGTGCGGGCGCAAGAGAGGCCAATTTCTGGTCTGTCCATGGCGATGAGAAGGGTGTGTAGAGGACGCCAAAGGGCGGCTTCGACACGGGAGGGTTAGTGGTGGAATGAGATGATTTTTTCGGAAGGGAGTCGTTTGAAGGGATAGGTCGTAGATGGCGTAGCTGAGGATGAGACCAAGGAGAGGAGGACAGTTCTGCGGTCTGACGTTTCTGTTTCTGTTTGTGGTGGTGGTGGGGTGGGGTGGGGTGGGGTTGATGCTAGTGTCGGCGGTTGGAGAGAGCAGGGCTGACTATGGCGGTTTCTGTCGTGCGCGCACAAGGAGGGAATTGACCATGAATGATGTACCGTCATTGCCCGTCACCGCTTATCATATGCTGAGAGTGGTGTGAAATACTAATACGTGGCAAGACGCGCTGACGTGCGCCGTTAGTCCTGTATCCTGAGAGTACACTAAAACAACGCTTGCCCTAATATTCTTCTTCGAATTCCCACACCTTGCTCACAACACACAACACCACCCTAACCTACCTAACCTATCTATCCTACATACATCATCATCCTTACCTTTACCATCTCCCCATACACAATTCTCCACACATCATCCTCACCTTTACCTTCTCCCGTACACAATCCTTCGCACAACACACACACCTTGTACTTTAGAGTAAGTATACTACCTACCTACCTACCCACCTCCCTCCCTCCCTCCCTCCCTCCATACCTACTGACCGACCGACCTACCCACCTACGCAACCCACCTCACGATCCCCACCGCCCGAACCATACCATCTACCATCTACCATCTATCGCAGCCGCAGCCCATCCATCCATCCATCCATCCATCCACCGACATACATACATACATACATACATACATCAAAACCCAACCTCCATCTACAAGTCCAAGTCCAAGTCCATCTACAATCCATCTACAATCCAACTCCAACCCCAACCCCAACCCCAACCCCAACCCCAGCCCCAGACCTTCTTCTTCCTCCTCCAGATTCGCGCGGCTAGATAGTACGGTAAGGGTAAGTGACCATACGTACTCTACGAACGTTGGGGGTAACTTAGATGCCGACATCCGCGTGATGTTTGTTCGAGTACTAACTAGCGTGAGACCGGGGTTCAGGTTCGATGTAGACTAACTTACCTTGATAGGATGGTGAAAGCCAAACACCGAGGCAAAGTTACATGTACATGGCGTTGGGCGTGGGGCGTTTAGAAAACGCCACTGACGCGTTTTGAGGGGAAGGGTGTGGGTGGTGGGGTGTGGGGGATGGTCAGGGGTTCCTTGGCTTGGGGACTTCTGGGATGTGGTTGTATGATGGAATGATTTTGGGGTTGTTTTGTGTCGCGGTGCTTTTGTCCGCGGTGGCGAAGGTGCTATGGTCGAGGCCGAGTGGCCCGTTTATGCGTGGTTTCGTCGAGAAGCCAACATACGATGCTCCAAGATGGAGAGAGTAATCACGACGGTAGTACATGGACGAATCGCGAAAGATCAGATGCAAAGGATCGTGAAGAAGGTTTGTCTAGCTAGTAGTACAGTCTTGAGCACACGTAGCTATCAGCCAAAACGCCTTGAGAAAGCAACCGGCAAATGGGGTACTCCGAAATTAAGTGATAAGACGTAGTGAGGGTAAAAACCACATCGCGCTTCTATGGCTGTTGTACAAGATGATAGACGACTGGTACAGATGCAAAACGGATCAAATACGCTAAATCGAATATCAGTCGAACACAAACTAGAATCATCTACAACATCCAACCACTCTCGGAAGTGAGAGTGAAAGGATACGCCAATATTCGGACCATAACTTCGTGAGCGAGAGCAAAGGAAGTCATAACTTCGTCGTTTATTCTTCTGGAGAACTGTGATCTCTCTCATCCTTGTGCACCTTGCGATGCCGCCGGAGGTTGGAGACAACGGAGAAGTGACGGCCACAACCGTCAACACTGCAAGCGTATGCTAAAGAATTTGTCAGCCGAAGCTACTACTGAATACCCTGCAGTGACTTACGCTTCTCCCCGGTGTGGGAATACATATGCGTCTGCAGCGAGCTTGGTCGAGTGAAGCGCTTATCACAGACCTTGCACTTGTGCTTCTTTTGCGTGCTCGACGAAACTTTCGAGTTGAATTGACTCATCATGGACTGTGGCGCAGGCGGAAGGTTGGCACCCATGAGGCCGGTTGGTCGCGGTAACGTGCGTGATGAGATGGGCTCCATGCATTCAGAAGCCGAGCTGTAATCTGAGACCGAAGAGTCGACGGAGCTACCGAAGTAGGAAGGGTAGGTGCTTGCGGATGAGATTGATGAACTGGACGAGTGTGTGGCCGGGAAACCGTAAGAATCTGCTGAAGAATCTCGATCCGAGCGAGGCCCGTAAATATTGCGTGGTGTCATGTCTTGGCTCATTGCTACCATGCCTCTGCCAGCATCGAGCGCGTCACCGAAGCCGTGCTGCGCTTGTTGCCCAGTTGTATTTCTATCATTGAAGTCAATGAGGGAGTTCTGCCGTTGTCTCTGGTCGACGGTTGCGCCAAGGAAATTTGACGAAGTCACTGACGGTTGGGATAGTCGCCGCGCGTTGTCATTTGCCTGCTGTTGTTGTTGCTGCTGATGCTGGAAAGACTGTGCGTAACCCAACGGGCCGTATGACGCTGGCGTCGGCGCGTACACGTTAGGGGTTGGCGAAGGTGCAGTGGTGTAGCTATTTTCGCTCCCATACGATGACCGCGGCGGGTTCAAGAGGTCTTGCGGGAGGCTCAGCAACCCAGGTTGGCCGTAAGGTGCGGTAGGAAAGTTACTGCCAGCCCCGATTGATGGCGCTGTGACTGGGATGGACGTATAAGGCATGGATACGCTATTGGCCCTAGCCGCTTGCTGCTTGGCGATTGCTTCAAGCCCGAGGTTACTTTGGGCCAACGACGTCGGGAACAGTTGTGATGTCGTATTGGTTGACGTTGTTGGTGCCCATGGGTTGGTGAAATGTGGTGGACCTGGATAAGGCATGTGGTCGAACGTCATTGAGCCTAGGTGGCGCTGCTGATTATCAACGGCCATGGTCATTGTGACTGATATGGACTGCGGTTGTTCTGCAACGAGAAGTCTCTAGTCCCAAATGCTGCTCGTCGCGCGAGAGCCGGTCGAAAGTGAGAATTGACTGCACGGTGAGACCAAGTAGAATTGGGCACAAAGGTCAAGTCAAAGAAAGTCGACGGATCAGTACGGTATTGCGCTGGATGCCGACTTCACAGCTCGAGGTCCACAAGTGCCGTAGGAGTTTTCGGTACTAGGACGGTGATGGTATGTCTGCTTAGAAGGACTGTGCGCCAGCGGCAGATTCGTAGAGGTGAGAGTAAATTGGAGGAATGCGCCGAGAATCGGAGATATGTGAGGAGGCCAACAAGAAACCTCGGAACGAGATCGCTAGAGTGAGGTCCGGATCGTAGAGGTACGATGATGAGTAAAGTCTTTGGTTGATGGTATCGATCAGTGCAAATCCTTTCTAATCGTGTAACAGTGATATTACAAACAGAGCAATCTTTTGAATGTTTAATGATGGATTGTGCTGTATGATGGATTGTACGAATATCCAGGAGAAGATCAGCGGGGGAAACGGGGACTACATAAGCTCAAGCTCCACCATGTGTGATATTGGAGTAGTGTGGGTGGAGTGAAGAGGCAGGGCACGGGTGTCAATGGCTTGGGACGGGGCTTACAGGCGGTACACTACTCGTCCAAGCAAGCTAAAAGCAGGCTTACAAGGTTCATTTCATTTCACACAACGACGTCAATCAAGCGAAAGCCATCCTGCAAGCCACCAGAAAGCCAATCATTAGTGTTCCGAGGACCCCCTCCCAACTCAATTCTACCATCCGTCATGGATTGGGACAGGGTCAGGACAGGGTTATTCATTGGATGGAGTGTCATAATAGTAATAATCATGTTGTCCAAAGAGAGAGCGGACCGACTTTAACAGCTGCGATGATATACAGACTGCGTCAACTGCAAGGTAACGCCAGCCGGTGAAAAGAAGCTGTCTGCAGACTGCAAAGTCCATAACGAGACGCCTTCCTGAATAATGTGCCTGTCACACTCTACTGATCCCGAATCGGTGGAGGCACTGTTGTCCGGATCTGCATCTCCGTACCAGATGCAGCAACAAGGTACTTGTAAGGGTAGTCCGCCATCACCTGACATCACGAACGAGTACAGAGTACTCTCGACCCTCCACCACTACTGTGACGTAGACTACAAGACCTTCACGGCAGTGTTGGGCTTGTGCGACATGCAATCTTCATTCTGCTGTGCCGCTAGGGCTCGGGCATATGTCATGCTCACTACGGCTCGCGGGAATATTGAAACTTCGCATTTGAATGACCATACCGACGGTAAACCAATCAACGATCTCTTACAGTGGCGAGTCTTCGAAGGCCGAGGATCTTTACTGGAGAAGTGTGCAGAGTGATGGCGGAAGCGTCCAAAGATAGGGACTCTTACGATACGAGACCTCCGAAGACAGCTCGAGTCAGTGGCGAAGCTTATTTGAGGTTCAGCGTACAAGGCCAGGGAGTAATAGCGGAGGTAGGTGTGGAGAAGACACTGCCGCCCGGCAAGGCGTCGAACTCAAGGGTACGAGTACCTTCAACCGAGAATAGATACAGAGATCATCGGGGATTCTCCTCAGGTCGTCGCCACCGAAGTCCATGGTTCTTCCGACGGCGAGAGGATGTGATTCCACCTCACGGGGATTGGGAGTGCAACTGTCCCAGAGCTGAGGTACGTTGTGTAGTACACAGTGAACGGATCAGCTACTCATTCGCTCCTCGTAACGAAAGAGCTGATGTCTTACGAGTACTCGTACAAGTACTCTTTCTGGCCTACAACGACTGGCCCATCGTACGTCGGCTTTCATGAAGTTTTGATTGGATTATTCGATCGATAAGGCGTGACGATGTACTCGTATGAAGTGGTGCAAGCATGACGGCCGTGCTGACCATCGTCGAGTCCAGTTAATTCGGCAGACTGATACGAGTACTCAGACTGTACGAGTGAAAGGCGCTTACGGCTTAACTCCCGAAATGTGGGTTGTGATATCCCCACTCTTATGCTTTCTCACCAATCCGACGAAGGGAAGATAATGCCAAGACGGCTAACTACCAGGGAAACGTGCATTTGGTGGCGCGCGGCGTAAAGTAACACTCCACAACTTTGTGATGCGCCCGGGATGGCTTGTTGCAAAAGCTAGGGGGTTATGTCATCGCGCAGTCCCTGAAAGTGAGACATCCTACTACAAAGCCAATGACACTGGAAACAGTGCGGGAATGAAGTCATACTTCGAAAGGAAGCTGTGTCGTCATAGTTTGTTTGAGCTTTGTGTGACAACCCCTCTTCTGCAAAAACGGGACGGTAAAGATGTCGCTGACATCTCTTGGGAAGATAAGTATTGACTTCAGATCCACGTGGCCCGAGTCATCCTCCATAATTCAATTACCCTGACGGTGATGGTTTTGAAAAGCATCACTACCAGAGGAATGAGCTCATGCAATGATGCTGTGAACGTGTCTGGTACGCTTAAATGACGATCGGATTGCCGAGGGCCACCGAAAGCGCCACCAAGACCCCTAAGTTAGCCCTGCCGATTTGAATGGACGGAATTGACTGCCTGGTGAAGTTCGATGGCCAGCACGGACTACGGAGACACCCCCATATGGCCAATCAGCTGAAACGCCTCGCTGCAAGCCCGGTGTAAGCTGCCGATCTTCCGCGAGCCTTTTCGAAAGAGGTGTTCTTGGTCAGCTTGGCGCACACGGTTTGAATCGTTTCAGTGTTTCACCTTTTCTGTAATCGGCTCGGAGGATGATGCAACGAATGACGGAGCCAACCCCTCGTGCCGCGCCAACTGTAGCTCCTCTCAGATAAGATTCAGCAAGACCACTTTGAAACAATACGAGTACACTACATGGGTCGCAAATGCCGGGTCATGGAGCGGTGAATTGAGTGTGAAGCCTGCAGCAGTGATGGGTTTAGCTCCTGGCGGGAAATGCGCCAAGTCGACCGCTGTACTGAAAGTATCCTCAATCGGTACGGGATTAAATACTGACGCTGAAGGTCCAGGGTACCATTTCATTCAGGAAGGCATCAGAACAAGAAACTGAAATCATAAACTGAAGGATTGTATTAGTTGTGATGGTGCGATAAACTACAGATTACCATCAACAATGTAAACAGAAAAGGAGAACTGAGGAATAGGCTCTCAAAAAATTTATTTGACTGCTCAGCTAGTAGACTACCTTAGAAAACCGCACCGTTCTTCGATACTGTATAAGTTTTGAAGAGCTGGGCCAGTTGCCAGGTTAGGGTTATTAACAGTGCGAGTTTGTCATGAAGTTTTGGAGGGTGTTTTACGAGAGTCTTGGCGTTTGGGATGGGAATATGTAAGTGTGTTTATGAGACGGAAAATCCAGTCATGGATGGTGAGTTATTGTTGTTGGATAGGGAGATGGAAACATTCGGAGATTTTGTTTGTTGAAAGTGGTAAGATGGATGGCATCTGTTCGAGACTGAGAGCTCCTGCAGACCAGGATTCCCTAATCTTATTGACCTGTGGTTTGTGAATCTTTCTATGATTCTGGAGATGAAAGGGCGTTGACCGGGACCGGTACGAAAGTAACTTGTGGCCTCACAAAAATTGACAGCAATATCGACCAAAGCTTTTATACTCTATTCGAGATGAATGTGTAGTCCTACCATATGTAATACGGTCAAGTAATCGAAACGCGAACAGAAACGACCTCCAAAGACGCCACGCCCCGAAATCCTGCTTAGCCTAGATGACTATTGTCAACTCATGTCTATTCAACTTGTCCTCATCCATGTTGGGATAGTACGGCACCATGCCATCCGCTCCCTGCACGTACGCATCATTGTACAATCTCCAATATGGCTGCCTGACCTTCCTCGCCGGGTGGAAAAGCCCTGCCCAGACATAGTTCATGACCATACCCGTTCCTACCGCCATTCGGATTGCATCAATGGCTTCGATGATACGGTCGATGACATGCGGACTCGTCTCGAAGAGATTGGGGTAGAGCAGGTTAAGGAGATGAAGCATGGCATCTTCACAGCCTAAGCCAACGACACCGAGGGCAACGTGCTTGACGACGGAAGCTGCGGTCTGTCGGTGGACTTGGTCGCGGTCGATGAGGGCATCCTCGAGGAGCGGGGTGACGGCGTAAACATAGTCTTTGGCCATCTCACCAATGTACTCGAACAAGAAGGAGAGAGATTTGAGAACGCCATTCTGAACATTGAGCTCTGGTACACGGTATTCGTTCATCAAGGCCGGAAGGACCGTAAAGGGTGCACAAGTCTCAGCGACAATGCCGATAGCGACAGCTGTACACACCCGAGACTGTCGTTCTTGCACTCGGAGGTTGTTGAGCAGTGTGGCAAGCACATCTTGAGGACCAATGGCCTTGGCGATGAAACCGAAAGTATTGTTAGCTGCACGTCGGATGCCTTTCTTGTGAGCCTTGAGCATATCTAACAACTCGAAGCAAATTCTCATCCATTCTCTTGCATTGACACTTTCCGGCCCTCGATCAGCAATACGTCCCACAAGATCGATGGTGTTCTCCTGCACCTTCTCGTGACGGTTCCGCAAGATTGGTGTCAGTCGAGGAAGGAGATCCTTAATTGGCGGTTGCATCGAGTTAATCCCAACGACTGTAACAATAGAGCGAAGAGCACCTAGGATGGATCCCAGCACTTCTGGATACTCTTCCCCAAGGTATTCGTAGAGCACAATCCCAAGTTTACCCATCAAACCGTCTTCCCCACATTGCTTCATTACCATAGCGATACGAGAGATGAGATCTGCAGCTTGCTGTCGGACTGTCGCTGATTTGTTGTTGAGACGCCAAAGGATTGTACTGACGATTTGCGGTAAGTATGGCTTGCATCGAGTGCCGAGCGCGTTGACGACTGTGCCGAAGCCATTAAGCATGACAATGTCCTCTACACTTTGTTCCTGGAAAGCATGCAAGACACCGTCCACAAGACGCTCTTCCAGCCTCTCGCTAATGTCTGCAGCTCCCAAACTTGCAATGACCTTCTCCACAGTTTCGACGGTCATCTTGCGATAGGCTTCGCTTTCATCCTTGAGGTTGTTTACGATGCGCTCGACAATCTCACCAACGCCAACCTTTTGGCCAAGATCAACAGTGGTCTCGACGACCTGTCGGTAGTTCCTCTTGTCTAGTGCCATCCTCCGGACCCAGAAGCTCTTGAAGAATTCTTGCAAAACATGCTCCTTGAGGTATCCAGCTGTGACACCGTCCGTACCGGCACACTGCGATACGACCTTCAAGACGACCTTCTTCATCTCCTCGTCCGGTGAAGAAAACTCTCGAAGCAAGATCTCCATGATCTGGCTGGTGTAATAATTGGCATACTCCTCGTCCATCAACGGGATGATATAGCCCACAGCCTTCAAGAAGCCTGCCAAGCCTTTTCCTCGCTGTTTTCTGGCACCTGTCCATAAAGGATTAAGAATGTCATCAAAGCTCTCAATACCATAGGGATTAGCTGCTTCAGCCAAGGCAGCAATTGCCAAGCTGGTGACCGTCCGGACCTTCGCTTGTTCATCGCTGAGATTGTCACCGATGCAGTCTACCAGACCCTTGAGATGTGGAAGGATTGCACAACCCATCAAGATGGGAATTTGCTGGACAATCTTGACACCAGTATGTCGGGCTTGCCATGACTTCTTGCTTCTGCAGACAGCTCGCAGGAAGGGAAGCAGAGCTGGTATTCCGAGGGCTGAAGCAACCACTGCGAACGCACGAGCTGTGGTATTTCGCACATACTCGTCAACGTGATCAATATCTGGTCGCATCGTACTAATCATGTGTGCGAGACCAGCAGCTTTACTTAGATTTGAAATAATCTCCCGACCTTCCACTCGAGCGTAGTAATCTTGATCGATCAGAAGCGGTTCGATGACAACCAAGATCTTATGTACGTAGGGACGCACGAGATCATCGAGCTTATACAACACACGGTCGATAACCTTGACAAGAAGATGTCGCTCTTGGTCCTCCAGAGTCTTTTCCATCAACAACGGGAGGATTTGGTTGAACAGCGGACCGGCACCAAATTGTCGAGCATTGTCCGTAAGCTGCCGAAGCGCAGTTTTCCGCATTGGCGGTGTCCCGTTCTTAACCTTGAGCAACAGGCGCATGATCTTCCTTTCCTTCAATTCATCCACAGACATGGCGTTCTCATCACCCCCATCAACCAGCTTGCCAAAGTATGCCATATCTTCAGCCTTGAAGAATTGCAGATCACCGACTCCTGGGATTTCAGTTGGTAACTGCTTTCCCATAGCCCGAGCGTTCTCAGGCTCTTGCATCATGAAGCCACCGAATCCGGTTGTGCTTGCAATTGGCGCAGGAGTGGACATTAGTTTTCTAGCTGGTGTACGGATCGGCGCGTAACCTGGAGGCGGGTCTAATACCTTATACCCCTCTGTCGGCAGCATGAGATCCAGTTCCTCATCCGATAATGGAGCATTGCGAGATGAGATATCGGTCCCAAATGCGGTCGGTATCATGGCTCCACCGGCTTGCGAAGGATGCATTGGTGTTGCCAAACCTTGGTTACCAATCGGCGTCGCTCCACCAAGAGACGGAGCTTGATCCCACCTAGAGCGTCTTCGTGGAGTATCTTCAACAGAAACATCACCAGGCGCCGGCGTTTGATCCCAACGAGATCTTTTGGTCTTGGTATCCAGGGACTGTGCATCTTCGGGTGCCGGTGTAGTTTCTGTGGATACATCCCACCGTTGCTTTCTCTTGCGTCCTGACGCTACAGCAACAGTTGAACCGGCATCCTTGTTCTCCTTATCGCTGCTGTCTTCCCTTTTAAGCGTCGCTTCGTGCTCGACAATGCCATCCTCACCCTTTGCGTGTTTGTCGGCGATCAATCTCTTCACACGTTCTTCCTCCTTTTCAAGTTCTCGAGCAGCCATGATCTCCCGATAGCTCTGACCTCCATCCTCAACACCTGCTTGTCTGTTTGCGGCGAAGGGGTCCGCGCGAGTCGGGGTGAGAGGACCACGGTTCAGTCGGCGCTTCTGGTAGTCAGTCTCGCGATCTGCGATTCTGGCTTGCTTCTCACGCCCAAGTAGTATGTCTTCCTCCTCAACTCCATTTCCTGTTGCGAACTCATTCATATGGTCCTTTGTGGCTGTGTATTGGCCCACAAGCCTCCGACTGGAGTCACCCCCCGCCTCGGGCATGTCATCATCATCGCCATCAACAGCGATAGATGTGTTGTAACCATCAAAATTGTCTCCGCCATTGCGATCATACAGATCAGTGTCGAAGCTTTCAGTCAGGGAAGCCTTTGTCGATACGTCAGTGCGCTGGTTGGAAGGATCGAAAGTCTTTGAACCTTTCTTTCCAGTAGCTGCAGCGTTCCGCTCAGCCTGTAGACGTCTGATGGTGTCGAAGTCGGCTGTAGTTATGCGTGTCAGCTCAAACTCTTCGCCATCAGATATTATGACACTTACAGTCCGACATGGTCGCGAGATCAGCTCTTCACGTCCAGTCTGAAAGTTTCTTGTCTCCGTCTAAAGTACGACAAAGCTCTCGAGATTATCTCATGCGTGGCAAGGAGATGTGGTAGGGGTATGAATCCGATGTTGAGATGAGCAAATGTGGAGTTGATGGCGATCGGCAAAATCCGTCGATCTCCTTTACTAAATAAGCGAGCTTTTCCTAATGTAGTTGAAGGGCTTGGATTCATCAAATAACCTGAGATCCTCCTCAGGCCTTGCAGTCCTGAATATCTTGACGTATCACAAATGATACAACCAGCCTTCTGTGCTCAGCACAATGCCTTACAATAATATAGCAGTACGGGCTGAACTTTGCATTAGTGTCGATACCCACTAGGCGTTCAGCCAGACTGCTACGTTTGTGCCCTATGATCCGATCCCAAGAACTACAAAGCGTCGAGCCAGCGGGCTTTGAGCCTAAGCGAACCCAGGGTGATATCGATGATCTTTCCTTGGGGAGAAGGCTCTCCCGCGCTTGATCCGCATCTTCGCAGTTAGCCACATTCGCCCGAATAGAATGTCAACCTAAGAAACATGTAGTTTCCATTGACTTGATGGGTCCAGCAAAGGAGCTCTAGTTAACCTCTATGAAAATACTCTCCGCAGTTCCCAAGAAGGAAAAACCTTTCCTCGTGCCAGAGGCTGCATATAAGGTACGGGTGGGAGACTCGGAGTACAATCAGCCATACGGGATTGATGTTGCACAACATAGCATCTCGTGAGCACTAATACAGTTGGGAATATTCCATAGCAATTCCAAGTCGTTCAAAGAAGAAGAGCACGTCTGCGTGGTGGAAGTTGCTCTCAGTGGCTAACAGTGTCACCGTCGTCTTCAGAATCAGGTAAGGGTCATACTGTGTGGAGCCATGGCACATGAGCAGGCCCGGATTCTGACCGCAACTGTGTTAGCCTTCGCAGCATGAGCACGGCATCCAAATGCTGAAGTATGAGGCTTATACGTTTCCTGAATTCCAGTCCGTCCTGTTTGTTCGTTACTGGAGCTTCTTTCCGTCCCTCTTATCTGGTGTTGTTCTGGTAGTGTAAGCTACCATATCAGTCGCACGATATGCCTCTCCAAGCTAGGTTTCATCTTAACGGAAGGTCTGACTATCTCCATGCCCCCTATCCCTATTGGATCAGCAAAAGTATGAAGCAATAGCAATGAAGCAAGAGGACCCTCAGCGGTACACTCCTAACCTAACACAATGCCCCCACCGTACAGCACTTTCTACCCCTATCCTCACGACTCCCCGGTTCCCACCAACGTCTCTTACTACCATAACACCAACTAAGACCCATTAGTGTCATCACTACTCCCAACCCCCTTCCGGGCTACGAAATTTCTCACGTCGCCTTCTGTCGTAGCACGCAACACCCTACCTGCACGCCTAAGCCCTCCTCAGCACCGCCGGCACCATCGGAATCCTCTATGACACTTCTTGCCCTGCGCTCTACCCCTCGCCTCTCCTACACGAGCTCCTCCGCTATGTGCTATGGTGGAAGTGGAGGAGGATGCTGCTGAGGTTGGATGATTGTACAAGGGCAACCATACAGTCAACGCTGGAGGCACCCCTCCGCCAACATGCCAGAACCAGCCCGTCATTCACGGTTGATTATGCGGCGGATTACTGGTTCTAATTAGACAGTGTGGACTGTAGGGAGGTTCTGCGGGTTTGAAGCATGATACTTCCCGGCTGTGTTTATATGTGCCTCATGCCCCTCGCGTCTTCAGGTTTGGTGTGTTGAGCAGGTCAGGCCATCAATTCGAGAGGTACGCTTTTGCCTAGGATATAGGGACTTCCCTTCTCTCGAAGGTTGTACGAATGGCGCAGGGTTCAGCCTTGCAAGCTTAGGCTCAATCTGCCCCACAATATGTCTGCTTACCCCTGATAGCCTTTGATTCTGGCTCTGATCATTCGTGCATGGGAATCGTCTTGCCGACTGTATTGCTTTTGTTATCAGAAATCCTTTGACTGCGACTATGCTAGAATACAGTGATAGAAATTTGTTCTCCTGCCAAGAAGACGACAGAAGTAGGAAACTGTCAAGGCTTGCAGATAAGACTTCTAACAATCCGTCCGAAGATCAGAGCAGCAGATACACTGCAAAGAAGGCACAACAAGATGCGTGCACACGTTGGCTGACTACCAAGCATTGACCTCGAAGTTTTCCTGGTCGAGATCATTAGCATCAAATCGTGCAGGCGTGTTGCAACTGAAACATGTCGCTCACCTCTGAGAAATAAGTCGTGACCACAGTTCTATCCGCAAATTTTCTCCCGGCCAATGCTCGGAGGGCCTTCCCGGCTGATTCCGGCGTGTCGTATTTGATGAAGATCTTGCCCACACCTGTTGACTGTCTGCTTCCACCAGTTGGTCTGGGAACTTTCATCTCAAGCACCTTTCCGTATTTCTCGCATTCTTCCTTGATATCTTGGCAGATTTCTAACAAGTACTCATGTCAGCAAAGAGCTCAAGGAAGAGTGGGCTGGCTTACCCTCGTAGTCCTCGTTATCAATCAGCTCTTCTGGCGTCACCATATTCAGTAGCTGCAACACACGTCCCTCGTCCATATCTTGTGAAGTTGTCCCAGCAAGCATCGCCATAGCGTTGACTCCCATTTCTAAACCGGAGGCTTGCGTCACACCTATGCTGGCGCGTTGGACCTTCAGATGTTTGTCTCCAAGTTCCATCCCGTTCAAACCCTCTACTGCAATGTCTGTCGCCGCTTGGTCCAAGTATTCGAAGAAAGCAATGCCCTAAGCAAGGCGTTAGCGTAAGCATGCAAAGTAGAAGTAACGTGGGCTCACTCTCGACTCTTCTGTCCCATTGTCCTTCACCAGTACGAACGCTTTCAATTCACCAAAAGAGACCAGTAATTCGGTCACTTGCTCATCGGTAAGATATAGAGGGATACTAGAAACGCTGATCTTGTTCTGTGTGTCAGGTACGACGTTGGATACAACGCCTTCTTCGTAGTTCGTGTCGTCTGTGACCGAAGGTACAATATAATCTTTGGGACGACGGATAGAGAGGCCGTGGGCATTTCCATTGGCAGTACCGTTAGAGGTCTCCATGTTGTCGTTGTCCTCCATAGAAATTCCGTCCAGCGCCAAGCCGACTGTAGCGTCTGAGGGCGTCTTAAATTCCAGGAGAGCAAACGATCTGTCTTTCGATATTTGAGCCGAGATGCAAGGATCAATACCTTCAATGACGTTTAGGCCATTGAGTTGCAAATTGAAAAATTGACTAATGCTATCATCAGTGGCAGACGCCGGCAGATCGTGAACGAAAAGACGTTTAGACTGTCGAGCGTTGGAAGGTTTGAGGGCTGCATTGCTGACCGACCCGCTGGGTTGGTTCATGAAGGCTTGAAGTCGACTAGGATCCATGGGCTGCTGGCGCGGTGCTCCAGGCAGTGGGAACATGCCTTCAGAAGGTATTTAGTCAGTATTCCACGTGTACAGCCCTCCGGACTGATTAACTTTTAGTCAAACTTACCTGATAGCTTCGCCTGCTCAGCTGTGACATTTTCATAGCCAGGCGGCTTGATATCCCACTGTGTCAATCGTCTCTTTCTCTCACTGACGGGGATGACATCTGTCAAGTCGGGCGTAGGCTCCTTCTTCTTGGGCGGGGGGCTCATGCTCTTTTTTCTATCTCTGCCTCCTTGCATTGCAAAGGCGTCACGATCACCTTGACCCCCGCCTCTTCCGCCGCGGCCCCCTCTGTCCTCAAACAAATCCCTCTCTCTTCGAGGAGGCCTGTCCCCTTCGTCGCGTCTGGCATCACGCCTCGACAATCCCCTGTCTCCCCTGTCTCCCCGCTCAGCTCGATCTCCACGGTCTCTGTCCCAAGCCCTATCCTCGCGCCTATCTTTCCCCGAATATCTATCTTCCCGTTCTCTCTCTCTGTAATCGCGGCTGGAAGAATAGGAATCTACCTCAACTTCGCGTCTTGAGGGTCTTGAGCTTCTATGACCAGGTGATCTTGAACGACGACGATCGGTGCCACGATCGCGCTCTCGATCTCTATCACGATCTCGACGATCATCCCGTGAAGACTAGATACACGCCCATTAGCAAACCGCAAAGGAATGACATGGCCATAACACAGAGCTTACATAGTGATCTCTAGAGGAGCTTGTTCGATCTGTAACGGATGTAACGTTAGTAGCAGTCTCTTGTTTGCGAATCCTTGGTAGGGTGGTTGTTGATGCCATGCCTCTTGACGAATAGCTGTCGCCGTTCATACTGGCGCAGGTGTGTTCGGACTTTCGGTCGATAGCGGACTATGGTACGAGAGCTGTACGCTGCTTGTAAGGAGCTATTGCAAATTTTTGAAAGTGACCATACAAAACCGAGTAGCGTCGCAGTGTCCTACAACAAGCGCAAGAAATGAGACCGTGGTTGACTGACAGAGGAGGGCTCGCGAAAAGTCAAGGCTGGTGATGATTGGCTGAGAGATCTCGCGGGCGATTATGTAAGCTTCTAGGAGTTTCAGTTAGAAGTTTAAATAGAGAGCGGACTCGGCGCGTTCCCAAGACGCGATTAAGAGGACGATAACGGCGATCGAGCAACTATGGCAGCGATAGGTCCTATCCGCGCGACAGAATGGCGCAAGCTACCTGTTAGCTTGACGGAGCTCTGTATAAACACTACACTACGCTGTGGGCAGTCCTTCAGGTGATTCTCTAGCTCCCAAAAGCCGAGGCTACGCTGACACCGTTCGATGTAGATGGAGGAAGTCTTCCGATGACGAGTGGTCTTGCGCACTCCATGGACGCATCTTGTCCCTTCGCCAGGATCATACACATCTTCACTACCGTGCACTGTTCCCTCACACACTTGGAGCGCCTCCAACACCGCCATCCTCTGCACCGCCATCTACTGCCGAGTCATCGATCGACGACGATGATACCGAGGCATTAATGCACCATTACTTCAACCTTGCACCTAACCTTACCCAGCTGTACGAGCAATGGTCTTCAGCAGACTCAAATTTCAAGAGAAGAGCACCAAGGTTTACCGGCGTTCGGATATTGAAGCAAGACGCTTGGGAGGCTCTGGTCGGGTTCATATGCAGTAGCAACAATAACATTGCAAGGATTTCTCAAATGGTCAGCTTCACTACGATTGTGGCTACGCTTAACGCCCTGCTGACACCAGTTTCTCCAACAGGTGGAGAAACTTTGCTTACATTACGGAGCTCTGATCGGTCATATTGGATCTCAACCCTATCATGACTTCCCTCCAGCGTCGGCACTTACTGATCCGAATGTCGAATCGCATCTTCGCCAACTTGGCTTTGGCTACCGAGCCAAGTACCTCTACCGAACTGCTGTCATGGTAGCCAAGGAGCGTAACAGTGGGTGGTTGCAGAATCTTAGGAATCCAGAGACCCCCCGGCTCGATAGCAAAGCTATGCTTCTAAGGGGAATGCCAGAAGGAGGAAGAGATGGGTATAAGAAAGCTCACGAGGAGCTGCTAGAGCTCCAAGGCGTTGGCCCTAAAGTCGCGGACTGTGTTTGTCTAATGGGCCTTGGGTGGGGTGAAGCTGTGCCAGTTGATACTCATGGTAAGAAGCCAAACAACGCCTCCGAGATCTGCTGAAAGAACTGACCGCTCTCTGTTCATAGTCTGGCAGATTGCACAACGTGACTACAAACTCGGCAAGGGTAAGCATAAGAGCTTGACCAAGGCAACCTATGATGCCGTGGGGGACCACTTCCGTGACTTGTGGGGCAAGGAAGCTGGATGGGCGCATAGTGTTCTGTTCACTGCTGATCTAAAAGCCTTCTCTGAGAGACTAAGTACGAAGATAGAGATCAAAGAGGAAGAGAAGGTATTGAAAGTGGAAGAGAACGGAGAGACTGATGTTGAGATCTCCGCAACTGCAGAGATAAGCACGGAGAAGCGAGTCAAGAGGGAGTTTGAAGGAGAAGATCGTAAGGTACTCGAGGTGCGGGAGATTATCGCGAAGAAAGGGGTCAAGAGAAGACGAAAGGCATGAACAGTTCTTTGTTGAGATACCGAGCACAAGTCCATCAGCAGTGTACCAGCGCTTTGCATCCGGTAAGGGACACCATTCTCCTCTGCACAAAGTCGAACTTTCTAATCTACCATCAAGTTGAGTCTGAGTACTTTGAGCAGCTGCAATAGAGAAGGGCTGGTCTCGTATCATTTGGCTATTTGACCGCAGTACGAGTTCAACACCCTGACACGCGAGAGAATCAAGCAGACCTCCCAGTACCAACACATAATCTATGTCTCTAGCTCTATGACTATTGTTGTAAGCTACGTGGATGGGACTTGTTCATAGTAGGGGACTTGATAAGATCACTGCATAGCATCCACCGTTTGAAGTGTATAAGGTAAGCAAAGAGAACCCTGTGCGATGCTGTCGCCTCGCAAACCACGGTAATCTCGGTTCAGGGTGGCGAGCGTTACAATATGCCTATCAGTGGAACCCTTCTGAATTGTGGATGTTTTCTGGTTGACGGTGATTCCGGCACTGGATTGCGTTAGCATCGAAGCAAGGACTATATATAAAACATCTGTAATGATCCTCTAATCATCGCGCATTATTATTGCATGGGCATGGTTTGGTTACATGTCATGTTTAATCGTTGGTGCAGTACGTGCTCTCTCTGCATGGATCTTTGTTCAGATGTGCAGAAATTAATCCACTGAGGTAATTAATCCAATCCTGAAACACTGCGCATTTGAAGCCATACTGTACTTAGCGTTAATGTATGCTCTCAAACCTGAATTGAAAGGAAAGCTCCACGGAGAACACGACGTAGACAGCAGCCCACATGGTTATTGCTGGTCGGGTTTTCGTGTCGGTGGATGTGCCGGCCTGCCTGCGTGGTGACTTCATCTAGACCTTTATCCTTGTGAAGTCTCACTGATTGGTGCAATGCTCCTGGTTGACTTGCCAATCTCGGTTCATAGCTCGGCCCTGTCAAGTCCACTAAACTTCTTTCTTCCCGCGTCGCCAGACCTGAACGGATTATACCTCCTCACCGTCGGCTCTGTTTTCCGACAACACGTCAATTACCTGTCGCCACGGTTTCGATAGGTGCTGGAGGAGTTTGGATTCGTGGTCGGAGAGATCTGGTCTTTGGTCGGTCGCTGGCTCAGGGGAACTTGAGGCTCGAACTTTGCTACACCATTTCAAGAAGCAACTTCACAACGATCGCGATCTTCCTATCAGCAATTCTGGCTTGCCATAATCTTTGTCACCATCCGTCGTTCCGCCTGAGTGATGAGGTTTACCTCGTTGCTGGGCCCAACGGCGGCTGAATTTGCGTTGATAATACAGCTATGGCCTATACTCACCCATATGGTACCGTTCACGCAAGGGGTCAACTTCGATACTGTGCCGTCACCAAACCTCGATCTCTCCCAATTGGGTCGCGTTGCGCTCGCCGGAGATTTTGATACGATATCCCTTTACACCTACCAACATCAAAACGAAAATGGCTTTAGTACGAACAGTAGCCAGTCACTTCTTTCGCAGATGCCGAACGGTGCCTTTGCTAGCCTCGCGGCGGCCGATGCGTATATACAGACCATGTGCCCGTTCGTGATGAAGGATGGAACATTGGCTGGTGTGGTAGTTGGTGGAAACTTCACAAGTTTGGGAGGCATAGAAGCGCAGGGTGTTGCCATATTCGATCCGAACTCGACCAAGATCACACCGCTTCCTGGCCTCTCTGGACAGGTATCAGCACTTCTCTGCGATCAAGATACGAACACTGTGTATGTTGGTGGAGATTTTAAGGGTGCAAATTCGACGAACGCGCTTGCCTGGGTAGGAATGACTGGATGGAGCAACCTGCCTTTTGCTGGGTTTAATGGGCCAGTCACCTCGATAGCGAAAGCACCAGATGGTAACATTATTTTCGGCGGATCCTTCGATGGCCTTGGTAATACGACGACGCCGAGTAGGAAGGACCAGCAAGTCATCAATCTATCCTCGGCGAACATCACTGCCGGGTCAACGACCTCGACCGCTGGTTTTAGCGATCCGTCTAACATCGTTTGCGAGACAAGCGGAAAAGACGGCTCGGGGAATAGTTGGCTGCTTGCAGACGATCAGCCTGGCTTCTGGAGAGCAGACATGGGGTTTGGTTATGAACCAACAAAGCTTAGGATCTGGAACACGCATCAAGACGGAAGAGGCACGAAGACGTTCCGCTTTACGGCCATGCCCATTGAAGGCATCCTGAATTTCACCTACACTGATCCAGCCACTGGTCAAATTGCAAGCTGTGACGCACGCTGTCCTTTGTCCGACAACTCAACAGAGCAGTATCGTGACTTCCACTTTGTCAATGTGATTGGCATGAGCGGTTTTCGAATTGATATCTCGGATTGGTACGGTAGTGGCGGGGGTCTCGACGGCGTTGAACTATTCCAGGACGGTAAGATCGTGTCTCCTAACTCCAGCCCAAAAGCCGTGCTTGAAGCTCATATCTTTTAGACATCTACGTTTACGCTGTGAACGACTTCAACGAGCCTGCCTGTGCCAACATCGACCTTGGGTCAAACTCGACATCCACTGGTCCTTGGTCCGTTACACCGTCAGGTCAGAGTACCTCTAAGTATCTGACTGCCAACCTCAACGGTCCAAACATCAATTCCGGCCTTGCTTCTGTTGTCTTCAAACCTGACATAAAGCAATCAGGGAATTACTCTGTCACTATATACACCCCTGGTTGCATCCAAGATAACAGCTGCAGTACTCGCGGCATCGTCAACATCACTGCGACATTCGCGTCTGGATCGCAGCCAAGCCCACCGCTACAGACTGATATCTCCCAAACGAATAACTTTGACAAGTACGACCAAATCTACTACGGCTTTGTTGACGCCAATAGTGACTCATTCCGCCCAACCGTCACGCTTGCACCAGGTTCTGGTCAGAGTAATAGTCTGAATATCGTTGCTCACCGAGTTCGGTTTCAGCTCATCTCGTCCACCGGAGGTCTCAATGGACTTTTCGAATTCAATCCTAATCAAGCTACCGTCAATACAAACTTCTCTAAATCTGCCATTGATCAAGCCGGGATGGACCTCAACACTGGAGCCACTATCACAAGCCTGCTTGTTCAAGATGGGACGACCTATGTTGCAGGCAATTTCTCCTCGGCAAGTATCGGGAACATCTTCTCCATTTCCAATGGGAACGCAACTTCTCTGCCAGATGGTGGACTAAACGCACAAGTTACTACCATGTTCTCCTACGGCGATCTCCTTTTCGTTGGTGGTAATTTCACCAATACTTCAAAGACAGGCCCTGACGGACTCAACCATATTGCAGCATATTCGATTTCGAAGAAAGTATGGCAGCCTCTTGGTGCTGGTGTCAATGGCCGCGTCAATGTGATTGTACCCCTTTCGGTCAATATCACCGAAAGTCGGCCGGAGACTTGTATCACCATCAATGGCGACTTCGATCAGGTCTTGGCCACTGACAGCAACAAGTCCATCTCTGCCCATGGATTTGCGATATGGGTTCCCTCTCGCAACAATTGGTTGCAAAACCTCAATATTCAGACCATGTCCATTCGTGGTCAGCTCACTAGTGCCACGAATATTTCTAGCAGCTCAGCGCTTCTGGCTGGCACGATCTCCTCGCAAGGCATGGCTTTGAGTGATGTCGTATCTCTCACCACCTCGGGTCCACTTAGTCTCAATTCGCTACCAGTCCACATCCAGCCACAGCAACTGCAATCGTCCTCGAAGCACAAGCGGGCTGTCAGTGGTCAGAACGTCACAGGTGCTGTCACAGGCTACTTCTATGAGTCTGGGGGCCGTGACGTGACTATTCTTGGTGGACATTTTACTGCTACAGCGACCAACGGATCGATGATCAACAACCTTATTTTCATCAACGGGTCTAATAACGACGAAGTCACCGGTGTGGGTAGTGGTCTCGACGTTAACTCGGTCTTCCTGACCCTTGCAGTACAGGGAGACACACTGTATGCGGGCGGTACGATATCGGGTGCTCTTATCGGAGCGAAAATCAACGGCTTGATTCTTTACGATCTCCTGAGAGCCAACTACGCCGCTACTCAGCCGCCATCCTTTTCTGGCGGTGACGTAGCCGTGAATGCTATTGCTCCACGACCCAATACGGGAGAAGTTTACGTCGGAGGCAACTTCGAATCTGCAGGCTCACTCAGCTGCCCCAGTGTTTGCATGTTTCAGACATCAGCATCGCAATGGATTCGTCCTGGGTCAAGTCTTAGGGGTAGTGTTGCAGCCTTGACGTGGTCCGGTGCGGACACGCTGGTCGTTGGCGGCAATCTGACCATTGACGGCAATGCGACTTCAATGGCAACCTACGATGCTAAGAAGCAGCAATGGTCAGCCCTTACCGGGGCCGCTAGCGCCGTTCCAGGTCCCGTCACTGCGCTCTCAGCCGCGAACAGTGACGCATCTCAGTTCTGGGTAGCTGGCAAAAGTACCAACGGCTCGGCTTTCCTGATGAAGTACGACGGCTCTACATGGCACAGTGTAGGAGATACGCTCGGAAAGCAAACGACGATTCGGGGTCTGCAGGTTCTCATGCTGAGCACGAACCATGGAAGCAACGACCTCATTAATGAAGACCAGACGCTCCTTCTAACTGGACAACTGGAGCTCTCAGGTTTTGGCAACGCATCTGCTGCCCTCTTCAACGGCACTACGATTTCGCCCTTCCTCCTCTCCACTACCGCAAGTAATGGTCCGGGAAGCTTGTCTCAGCTTTTCTCACAAAAGAAGAACTTTTTCAAGTCTGGTGGTAAGCAAATCCGTACTCTAATCACGACAGTGAACATTTGACTGACATCCACCGTTCTAGGCGGTCACCTGGCTGAAGGCTTAGTGATCCTAATTTCCCTCGCTATTGCCCTTGTCTTAACCGGCATCCTCATGGCCATCGGCTTCTTCGCGGAACGTTACAGGAGACGACGAGAGGGCTACACGCCAGCTCCAAGTATGAGCATGTACGACAAAAACTCCAACGTCAATCGCGTACCACCTGAAGAGCTCTTTGGCACATTGCGGCAACGTGGCGCTCGTGGTCCAGGAGAGACTCCGTTGATTTGATGATGCCGATCACGAGTTGCTTACGTGCCTGTGCCTGGCGTTCCGGCGAGGCGCTGGCGGTGTTAATAATCTACTCTATTCGTGTCGATCCTTCAGCGCCCATATAGGGAGCATTATCGGCGTACTTGAGGCCCAGGCGTTCCGGATTGCGTTTTCGTCCCGTCTTCAAGCGAGCGAGAGCGAGCGTTCAAAAGAGCGTTCTACTACTTGATACCATACTCTCGATTTTCGTTTACATAATGTCTAGCCTCTCCTCACATCTCTCCATCATGACAAACTGCTATCACAGCACCAAAATCTCTTTGTACTCTCGAGGCTTACCAAATTCACCCGGGGCAGGGCAGAAAGGGCTTGCTGGCTAACCCCCGTCCTCTCTATGGCGCTCCATGTGTCTCTACCTTCCTCTTCTTCAGGATCTCTTCAACGTACCCCCTGTATTATACTCATACGAGTGTGGCAGCGTCAACTTTGACTGCCGAGATGGCTGTAAGTAGGACAGGATAGGACTAAATAAACACCGATATTTCTCCAACGTAACCGGTTTTCCCGGTCTGGGTACCTCTGTTCGTTGATTGGGGTCTGTAATCGACTCGTACTCTATGAAGCTGCTTGCCGAGTCGTGCCTAAGTTCAGACGGTGATGATAGTTCTCCCTTGTATATGAGCTACTCAACCTACGAAGGGAACGTTCAAGTCATCTACCCTCATCTGGAGATCGCGGACATGTGACAGGGAGAGTATTTGCTCTTCGGGGTGGAGAAGAATAGCCGCCACCCCGAATGCGCCAGTCGCTTTAAGGCGCGAGTCAAGAGACTGGCTCTGTTGACTGAAAGTATATCCCAGCTAGGTTAAGTCCGCCACGAGAGGAGAAAGAGAGAAGAGAGAAGAGGGGACACAGAGGGAGGGAGGAAGATGCACGGATGGTCTGTAGGATTTAGGATTTATGGAGGATGTGGAGAATGTGGGCTTTCCGTGGGTCATGTATCTTTCTACTCGGTAGGTAGGCATGACCTACTACTAGTCCTCGTGAGTGGGTTCGCCGACAAGGTAACGTTATAAACCATCTTCGTGGGAGACGACCACCCTTGAAATCACGCCACATAAGGAGTCGAGGAGATGCTGATTCATATACGAAGGTAGTCTGTAGCCAGTTTGGTGATTGGAAAGGAAAAGCCGTGGAAGGGGTTGGATCCGCTGCCGGATCATGTACTTCAGCAGGCTTGACATCACCATGCGCCAATCTGGTCGTCGGCTTTGGCCCCCGGTAAATACATAGGCCAGTAGACGTCTTTCAACAGGGCAAACGTCCTGAACACGAAGAGAACAGCAGATGTATGTATAGCCGGAGTCGAGATCGGGTTCGATTCCGCGAATCGCCAGACACGGAGCCGGACTTCGGAGGGAAGACGCTCGTGCGTCGTTGGCCCGGGATCGTCTCACCTTCTGCAGCGTTGTGTTTGCGGCAAAGCGAATTTTGTGTTCTTGTACTTGTGCTTGTACGTCGAGCCGCGAGGGGGAACTGTCCGCTACAGGGCGGGAGCGACGGTGCCACGATTTGTCTCCATCGCGTCTGATAGGAGTGGAGGATGTGTTCGGCACAGTGGCACGTCGCCAGCCTGGCGAGTCTCGCGCTTAGGGCTTGTGACGCCCTTGATGCCGTTGTCCTGCCTCAGACACCGTGTTTCGGGTGCGATATGCTGGAACCGGGATTGGCGGGCGAGACCTGGGTTGATATAGGGAGAACTCGACAGTCTTCTTTGGCGATGGTTACCCTATCACCACAGATCGACACCGGTCTGCAATGGAGAAACTAAGGCTACCAGGCACTCGATATGAGGGTTCGGTGATGTCAAGTTTATGAGGGCAAGCTATTTTTCGAAAGATCTGTTACAGGTTGTCAGAACAGAACTGGGTCTTGTTGGATCGGCGGTAAGTTTGATCTCGGAGTGGAGAATGAAATATCCCTCTGGTCTTGGGCAAGCATGATACTACCCTCCGTTGAACCCATAGTAGAGTCGACAACTAACATGGAGGTGTATATGTTCCTTAGATCTGAAGCGGACAAGGAAGAGTATAATAGAACTAAACTGTATGATGATTAAATGTGACGTTCTGGGACGACGGAGTTCATGAACCTATCTAGAGTCCCTTACCATCTTGTTCTTGCAGAGTCAAGCCCACGAGGAGACCAACTGTCGTACTCAACAACAGCTTTCCTTGTCTCATTCACTGTGACTGTTGCTATTACTCAGCCTCAGGATGCCTTTATCTTCATTCGCAGTAAGGTGATTTGTGCTTTTGGCCGAAGTGACCCGCGATTTCCTCTCGTCACTCCCATAACTCTAGGATGTCGCCTGACAAAGACCAGCATCGTTCAACCTCGTCCGGGCTTGCGTGTGCGAAGTGAGATCTTGGCTGACTAGACCCTCTCGCCGCGGGTAGTCGCCCACAAATCCTGATATCCTGCGGATGTTCATCATTCCACAATTCCGCAGACCTATCTTTAGCTACATGCAACTTCAGCCTTCACTCTGCGACCATGCGCGGTACGTCGAGGCGGGCGAGCTGATAAGCTTTGAGCATGCCGATGTTGTAGCCCAAAAGATGGTGACTGGTGTCTGGTGGGTCCTCGCCAACCGGACTGTAGACTTGCCCGGTTTTCAACGATAATCTTTGACAAGGCAAGAGCGAAAGTAATCCGGCCATTGATATAGCTGTGTCCTTCCCGCTCAGGGACAAAAGAACGAAAGCAAAGCTGAAGGAGGCGAGCAGCGTCATGGCAGATCAATTGCGTTCTACCTCTCCGAAACATACCCGTGAACTATCACACTCGCTAGGGCTTGATCGGGAGATTGCGTCAGGCGTATGCTAATGCTCAAAAACGAACATGAGCTATGAAACACGAACCGAATTCCTTCATAGGGAACCGCCTTTTCAATTTGTGCCTGGATGAGTGATCTCCACTGTTGCAGTGAGGCTCAGTTATCGTGCAGCAGGTCTGAACCTCTGGTGTGAAGGATCGTCGCAGTGACCAAGGATCACATCGCGTGCTTTGCCATGGACGATCCATGACCCGCTAGATGACCCGCTCTACCTACAAGACTACACGCACTCTTTCAGATCTGATCGCACATAGTTGCAAAAGCCCGCTCGAACGCGTCATTGACATGACCCCAGCTGCCTCTTTAGAGACACATCCCGCCCTCATACAACATCATCAATGCCCAATCTCCCTCGGTCTTCGTCTCCGTCACACTGACCGTCCCTCATCTGCGCCTCGCCGTTTCTCATATGCAAAGTCAGACAATGACCCGGGCGGCCGTGCTACATAAGGTAAAGTAAGGTACGACCACTGTCACGGAGCCTGCAGGGCTGGTTGGGATAATCTGAGCTGTCAGGCCATTGTCCGGGAGTTGTGTCATCCCGGGTGTGAAAAGAAGGCTGCAGCTTGCAGGATGGAGGTTGGGTCAAGTACCCCACACATGTTTCGACCGCGTGGTAAGGTGAGATCTTTCTGTCCCGTGGAAGGGTCGTGGGTTTTGATGGTTGTTTGGCGGATGATAGATGGCGGAGAAGCAGCTACCGGATGTTGGTTGCTCAAAGATAGAACAGTCAATTGGCTTGGTATGAATGTTTCTTGGACTACCACATGCAATAGAGATGAACTACAACATACGAGGACAATATTGATACGGTCCAGGGGTGAAGCACGGTGGGTGGTTGCATCAGAGATAGACTCGGCCCGCGCGAATCAAAAAGCTCCGACTTGCCCGATGCAGCAGAAGCCCCGATGTGATGAAAAGAGCCCAATGTTTCACAATGCATGTCTGTCACCTCGGGCCTTTTCTCGATGATATGTCCTCGGACCTGTCAGTGGGGTCGTAAATTTTATGGAGGTAACGGGAGTCCAAAGTACATGCGCAGACGTTGCCTTCCATTCTGTTTGAGTTGCCGCTTTTGATCCTGCACATTTTCGTGGAAGGGAAGTGTAAAACCACACCACTATCTCAGGTCGTTGTTGCTCCTTGCCCTCGTACTAGTAATCATACAGCTTGGCCGCCCCCGCCAACATCCTTTCCACATGATTCCATCAGGCCAAATAGATAGAATAGATTACCTCTCCAAATTTGCCACCGCGATGCCGTAGAACGTAGAGGACCGCCAAATCGCTATCAGAGAACAATATAAACATGAAAGATGCAACGGTGCTTGTTATATCTTGTTAAGGTCATCCTGACCGAGAGGGTAACCGCCCCGTGCATGAGTGCTTCGAGGATCCCACTCCCTCGTCGCTGATGAGCTCGGCGGCTTCGGGCTCGAGAAACTCAGTGTAGGGCTGGCGTATTTCGCCTCTGTCCCGTAGTATTCTGTTTTCGTAATGGGAGAAAAGGTTACCGACGAGCTGTCTGCTGGGCTCGCCAGGAGTGGATCTGGCGATTTTGGTATCGTAGCTTGAGGGGTTGCTCTGAGCATCTCGTACGTACGTGGGTCGTTGGAGAAGCGACGTGCATCTACAGAGACAAATTCGCGAGACCGCGAGAAGCGCTGGCGGAAGAGATCGATCCCGCCAGTGATCATCGACCATCGACCAAGGAAGATAAAAATCCATAAGCCGTTCATCTTTGGAGTCATTAGCCGAATATCTACAGAGTGGAGTGTTAGACTTACAGATAGCATGATGAGGACAGCCAAGACCGTTGCTTCTTTAACCACCAGCCCTGAAGCTTTGTCCAGACACGCGCTCTTATTGCCGCCATTCAAAACCAAGCAGAGCAGCCAAGGCTCAGCTTTCGTGAGATCGGTCATTACCGCTTCGGTAGTGTTGTCCATGGATACAAAAATGACAGAGAAGAACACCACGTCTGCAATAATTACTACTACCACGAGGATTCCGCGCCACTGTAATCCAATGACTCTTCGTACCCTTCGATATGCAGACACTGTTCGTACACTCCCCGAGTATGAAGGGAGGCCGGAGCTATTGTCCGTGGTCGTCGTGTCATCCATCAGCGCTTTGAGGTAAACCTGGATGCAGTACCCAAGTGTTCCAAACTGGACAACCATGGCTGCAGCGGCAACAGCCAGCAACGGGCCCCAAAAGACTTGTAAAGCATTGTCGTGATTGATGTGGCAGGTGTCACCGAATCTGAAAGATACCCCGGTGACGGAAAGGGAGATTGCAAGCATTATCGCTGGTATGCCCCACCCAGCTAGCAAGGCGCCGTAGAAGAACTTGCGGCCAGGGACAACCTCCCAACATATCTGGAGATGCAACGAAAGAGCTCGCATGAAGACTACGTATAGTTAGACTGGCAGTCACAGCGTATTTATCCCCACAGAACTTACTCCACATAATGGCAGCCCACCCACCTGCCAATAGGAAAGCTCCGGAGAAAGCGCATGTCAAATTGGTGAACATATCATTCGGCGTAATGGCGTTGTGGCATTGAGGTGGTTCTGCACCAAGGGGAATGATGAACCCCATCTGTGTCTGTCAGTACCTCCCTCCAACATTGGCATGGTGACACTTGACTGACCTGCATCATAGCGACGCCAAGGATGAGGCAGACACTGAGGTAATGACGATGAGTCTTCACTATGGGCAAGACGATAAAGGAGAGGAGTATGGCTGCTCCGCACACAATGCCGCCGACATTGAGCCAGTTCGCTATCCGAGTGAGGCGGAAGAAGTCTGCGCACAATATTAGGTCCCACTGTACATATAGTGAATGAGCTCCCTTACGATCAGGATAGACCCAGTCTGTGTATGGACATGGCAAACAGCAACTGATTTTTCCTTGGAACGTTGGTACGGGCGCGCAGAATCGGCCGGGTATGACTACTTTCCGTCAACCAAATTTCAATAATCCCAAGTTTTCTTTTTCGGACATACATCCACCGGCCCCGGGAAATTTCGATTCTTGCAGGAAAGGTGCTGGACATGCTCCCCGGAGTGTTGTAACGTTTGCCATTGCGATTGAATTAAATCTCGACCTTGACCTCCGCTGTGTTCCCAGCTATATCGATTGACCGCCCTCGCACGTCCCAGGACGCAAAAGACCGCACCAGGGGCGCCTGAAGTGCAATGCATACAGTCAAAAGATCCAGAATATTATGCAAAGACCCGTGAGTGCTTAGGAGAAGGGACAACTCTGTTCATGGTCGTCGGATCCTGAGGAAGGGAGGAAAAGAGGAAAGCCCACAAAAATTAATAATAATGGGAATTAAAATCGACATATACGACAGGACGGCCGGCGGCACTGCCAGGCACAGACATTTCCCGTCAAGGGTCTCATCGGTGTATGTACCTATGAGGCCCGACAAACGTGATCGGGCCCGGGCCTATGGACCAGGTCTCGCAAGGTATCCATGTGGCCTGGACGAGTAGAGGGCGGTATCGGGTGTAACGCTCCAGATGGACGAGCTATCAATTGGAGAAGGCATGAAAAGGAGGGTTGCCGCGCTTGGGTGTCACGGCGCCTGCAGCTCGATAGGTCGCGGGAGTGTCCCTGCGGAAGCCGTGGGCTTAGACGGTGCCTCGGTGGGCAGCGAATGTGAAGAAGCGACGTTGATTCCTACTACGGTGGGGCCGAAGAGACTTTTGCATCCTTTCGCGCTCTGATTCGCACCACAGAGAGCTGTGTCACAAAGAAATGGCAGGGGTCGATTATGATGGATTGGCAATGAATGAGTGAAATAGGCGCAGCTCTAGCCACCTTCAGCCAAGCTTCCCCGCTGCTTACAACCCAGGGCTGATGCACACCATTCTTTCTTAGTATTCTCGCACCGTTGTCGGCAGTGTTGAGCAACTGCATCAGTGACACAATTCGAACATCTCAACTTTCACGCCGTACAGCTGAGCGAGGTTGAGGCTGAGCATGGGCTTCTCAGCTTGGTACATATTGTCTGTCCAGCTACGGCGTATGCGCCATCAATGCAACCGACTATGTCGCGCAGCCAAGAAGATGCAGCCTAGTCTACACGAGGCATATAGCACTCGTACTTGTACCGTATGTTTCGCAGCAATCTGGGTGGACCTCCTACAACTTCCCCGTACCATGAACCCAGTGACTATGCCGTGCCCGAATTTCAGAGTGGCACAGAGCCAGTAGTACGGGGTACTAGACTCTCCCTCCATTGTTGGCCTGGGATGCGCAGTGCATTGCTTCGATCTCCAGTATTATTGCATATGTGGTGAGATGGCGTAGGGAGGTTCTAGAATAATATGTATTATCGATATGTATTATTATTATCGATATTGTATCGTTGTCCTTGTGTGCGGCAGGATCCAGAGGAACAATCCATCGACCAAATAGATTCCGAATGTTCAAGATACTTTCGCTTGAAAGCAACTCAATCATAAAGCCCATACTCTGTACCGGAGCACAAGTCACAGTACGTGGTGGGATACACGCACAATACAGAATCCAATGGGACCATTCCGCTCTCGACTTGTTGACAGTGACATTGTGTCTCTACATGTATGAGATCGCTAGTACGAAGTAGCGCTTATACTCATACTATTATATTTCCCAGGCTGACGCGTTGCTTCAGCTCTGTGAGCCTTACAAGCATTTGACCACACCCTCTGGGAATGTGTGACACAGTAGGGGTGTTATGCCCTCTCATCCATGCATCCAGTCTTACTCTAGCTGCGACAGCAGAGATTGGATACCCGTTGTTAAGACGTCATGATACCAAGATCTGTACCAACACTGGATCTCCTGTGTTTGCGCGTCCTTTCCAAAAGTGGAAGGACAGTCTCCAAACCGGTGGGGATGGCTTCTACCGTGACAGTGTTATATGCAAGAGACCATCTCAATGATGTCTTCATTGACAGATATACACTGCTTGTACTTTGTGTATCCCGTATGGACTGAAAGAGAAATCAAACACCCTAAAACAGGCATCAATACATCCAGCGAGGCAGGTAGGTTAGCTGGAGATGAAAGAAGACGGAGAACAGACGCATGATTTGGTGGCGTGAAAGCCCAGAACGCCCATCGAAGACATCATTCGAAACGGATGGCTGCGCAAGGCATTCGTTGGTTCCACATGTAGTACTTCGCGACATTATATTGTGAGTGAACAGGCACCTCGAAGATTCGATCTAGCCTGTGCTTCTGCCGGAATCAGTCGTTGTCCATGATGAGATCACAAGACGATTGTACAATTCCGGCAGGAGAGTAAGAGGTCAGAAGTCCATGTAGATCATCGAAGCCTGTGAAGGCTTCTGACATAAGAGGTACCAGAAATATTGTGTATACGTATGTATCATCATTGATTCGCCGTGTATCTGGCAGAGAAGTGGGCTAGAAGCATTGACTGAAGCTCACCTGGAGGAATGAATGCTTTCAGATGCATTCTGGATGTCGCAGCGCCTGTACTTAAAGCCCTAACAGAAAAAACTATTGAGGACGCTGCAGTTTAGATAGGCCGTGGATATGTCCGAACTGTCTTCTTCATATCGCGCGTTTGCTGAAGTGACCGCAGCTCGGTTTGTAGATTTTTGACTAGTGCACCCGAGAATTTCTGTCACATGACCCACATTTATTACTCGACATTCGCGATAGAACGACCAACTGAGTATAACGACCAGTCTTTCATAACTTCACGACAAGCCGATCGAAGACCACAATCATGGGTCGACTCCACAGCAACGGCAAAGGCATATCTGCCAGCGCCATCCCATATTCCCGCACTCCCCCAGCTTGGCTCAAAACCACACCAGAGCAGGTCGTTGACCAAATCTGCAAGCTCGCGAAGAAGGGCGCGACTCCTTCGCAAATTGGCGTTGTCCTTCGAGATTCGCATGGTATCGCTCAAGTCAAGGTCGTCACTGGTATGATTCTGCGTTTTGAATATCCAAGTTGGTGCAAGCTGAATTGCGATCAGGCAATAAGATCCTCCGAATCCTCAAGTCTAATGGTACGATTAAAACGACTCGAATTGTTCGCTGAACCACAATACTTGGATTCTCCGCTTCCTACACGTGTTGGATTGCAAAGCATCACACATTTCTGCCTCTGCTTGGTCTTCGAGACTGACGGAGTGATTTCTACATGATAGGCCTCGCACCTGAGATTCCTGAGGACCTTTACATGTTGATCAAGAAGGTAGATATCATGTTCCTTTGAGCAAATGGATTAATTTAAGCTTACATGGCCGCGCCAGGCCGTTGCCGTCCGCAAACATCTCGAGCGTAATCGAAAGGACAAAGATTCGAAGTTCCGTCTCATTCTTATCGAATCTCGCATCCATCGCCTATCGAGGTATTACAAGACTGTCGGTGTGTTACCGCCTACTTGGAGATACGAGAGTGCGACAGCCAGCACGCTGGTGGCATAGGGGGCTGGTTGGAGCAAGGGAGAGGAAGTGTATGCGGATGACCTCATTGACGCCAAGTATGGCTGGACGTGGGCGTGCTTCCGTCGATGTATCGGCCGGTTGTTAGGAGAGTCGCAATCAAAGCACGACATGTCAATGCCTTCGAAAGTAGCCTTGGCGGACACTGTCGTTTTCTGATAGGAAAAGCTCCCCTTGGAACTATCAAAATTCTTGCCAAAACGCAGGTCTACTCCAGACGCTATGCATTGCGGTTGGATATCAACAAGTATGCTTGCGGCAGGCCAATCTCTCCAATATAACCCAGCCTATGTCCCTTCCAGGTCCTTGCTCCTGTGCAGCAAATACTCTCCCAGCACATGTAGTGGATCATTCGGTCTGTTGGAAGCATCAGGTCTTAAAGTCCATACAGCAGTCTGGGCTCGGCGAAGGTTTAACCCCAACTCACTGTTCCGAGGCCAGCTTCTTCATACCCTCCAGTAGCACACCTGTGACCCTGTCATTCAGATACCTCCTCGCCGGCGCACCATGAGGAGCTGCTCTGCTTGGCATAGCAACAGGTTCCGCATGCCCGTTGATAGCTCTTGTAGGTGTAGCCGTTCGTTGATGGGCTGGAGTAGAGGTAGATGATTGAGGTTGCGCTGCTGGGGATTGCTATGAACCATCACACCTGATCAGCCTACGAATAATCACAGTATGTTCAATGACACTTACGGCTGAGTCCGTCATAGGAACGTCTGGCATGGCTGTCGTTGGTGGCTGCGCTGCTGCAGGTACCGATCGCTCGCGCTGTTGGTATTTGTGTATCGATTCTTGGTATGCTTGCGCAGCCGCAGACATACTAGTGGGACTCCCATCCGCCATGTTGTGATGGTGTGCACCTTAGCGGCTTAGTTGTAGGTGATGGGTGTTAAATCAGATCCCAAAACCGTCCAGGATACAGGTCGGGTGGTCTCACGGAAAGGTCCGTTGGTCTTGACAGGGTTTATCGGAAGACCATCCGACCTTCAAAAATCTCTCAAGACCAACCGAGGTATGTATTATATTTATAATACATAAT